>Ga0207691_10007826_pt1 | contig 10293 bp, 7 predicted proteins | sample KBSM13metaG_FD_184327 | JGI IMG/M metagenome (GOLD analysis project Ga0207691, IMG submission 184327) | Miscanthus rhizosphere microbial communities from Kellogg Biological Station, Michigan, USA - KBS M1-3 metaG (SPAdes) (version 2) | ecosystem: Host-associated > Plants > Roots > Rhizosphere >... | reverse complement strand
TTTTCCAGGATGGATCGCGACGCAACAGGATGCGATCCGGACTGGCGCTACCATTGTGTTGCTAATCATCACCGCTTTGATGCTGGCAGCAGAATGGCGTGCATCTCGACGCTCCCTGCCCCGCGTCTTGTATATCGTTGGCATCGCCATCATGGTTGGTCTGGCGCTACAACCGCGGAGTTTGTTTCTTTTCCTGGTCGTTTGGACTTCACAGCACTGGATTCTCGCCACCGGACTGGCATCCCAAGTGCCGGCAGGCGAAGCGGCGCCAAAACACGGCTCTTTGCGGCACATCTTGCACCGACTCAACGTGCGCCCATGGGCAGTCGTGCTCTTCTTGATGACTATCTCGGTCATGCTCCTGCCGCTCTTTGAAGTAGAGGCAAATCGCCAGGCCGGAACTTACTATGGCGACCGAATTTTTGGCGCGATCGGAGCCGCTCTGCGAGACTCCGCCTGGGTCCCTGCGCTCGTTGCCTTGGGCTTCGCGACAGGCTTCACGCATTACCTTCTCGATCGAAGCGTCTTTAGAATGTCAGATCCCGAGGTACGAGCGGCGGCGTCTGGCCTGTTCGCTCGCGCAAACAAATCGTCACTGCCGAAAAACTGAATTGTCATCCTGAGTCGCGTTAGACGGCGATGGATCTCTTAACGTTTCAGGGCGCTAGATGCCCGGCAAAAGTCAGAGATGCGTTCGCTGTGCTCAACATGACAAACTAGAGCTAGTACCCGAAATCAAGCTGTACCCAATACCAATAGATCGAGTAGGACCAAAGGCCCATAGAGTCGATCTATGAACTCGAAGAGACTGATGTCCACATTAAAGGCCTCCTGGCAACACCCTGGTAGAAACCATCCCGGTCTGAACATTGCATCGAGAGTGACTTATATAGCTACCGTTATTCCCGTGGTGAGACGAATGTCTCGCCCGACTACAAACCGGGGGCGCCCAGCGCGTTCACTGGCAAGATTGTCAAGGTGACGGTGGAGCAAAAGTAATCCTCACTGCCTTTCGCCAACTCATTCTGTCACACAACAAAACCGGAATTCCGACCACGAAACTCAGCAAGACACGCCTATGAAAACGAAACCGCACTGCCCATCGACTGTCCTCTGCTTCCTGCTGATCGCGCTGATGGCGACGCCCGTCCTCGCTCAAAAACCACTCGATCGCACCGTGCTGCCGATACCGGAGCCAGTTACTCCGCACAGCACGGTGCTCGATGTTCGGGACACCAAGATGCCGCCACGTTTTGAGATCAAGCCGCCCGCAGGCGCACCTAATGTTCTCATCGTACTTGTGGACGACATGGGCTTCGGGATGCCGAGCGCCTTCGGCGGTCCCGTCCATATGCCTAACGCGGAGAAGCTCGCGAGCGAGGGTCTGCGCTACAACCAATTCCACACCACTGCTCTTTGTTCACCGACGCGGACTGCGCTGCTTTCAGGCCGCAACCACCACATGAACAACATGGGCTGCATCACCGAACTCTCCACGGGGTATCCGGGTTACACGGGGCAGCGGCCCGACAATGTCGCGCCGTTGGCAGAGATGCTGCGGCTGAATGGTTTCAGCACCGCCTTTTTCGGCAAGAACCACGAGACGGCGGCGTGGGAGGTGAGCCCCTCCGGGCCGACTAACCGTTGGCCGACGCGTTCGGGTTTCGACAAGTTTTACGGCTTCATCGGCGGCGAAACCGATCAGTGGGCGCCCAGTCTCTACGAGGGGCTGTCGCGGGTCGAGACGCCGCACTATCCCGGCTACAACTTCATGACTGACATGACCGACAACGCGATTGCCTGGACGAAGTTCCAAAAAGCGCTCACGCCGGACAAGCCGTTCTTCATCTATTTCGCGCCGGGTGCCACCCACGCGCCGCACCACGTGCCGAAGGAATGGATCGCGAAATATAAGGGCAAGTTCGACCAGGGTTGGGACAAGCTGCGGGAAGAAACCCTGGCGCGTCAGATCGCGCTCGGCGTCGTGCCGAAGGGCACGAAACTGGCCCCCAAGCCCGAGGCGATCCAGGATTGGGACAAGCTAACCGCAGACGAGAAGAAACTCTTCGCCCACCAGATGGAGGTCTATGCTGGCTTCGGCGAATATTGCGACGACGAGATCGGCCGGTTGTTCGCCGCAATCAATGACATGGGGCAACTCGAGAACACGCTGATCTTCTACATCCTCGGCGACAACGGCACGAGCGCCGAGGGCGGTATGTTGGGCCTGTATAATGAGATGACGTATTTCAATGGCGTCGCGGAGACCGTGCCGGAGATGCTCAAGCACTACGACGAATGGGGCAGCACAAATACCTATCCGCACATGGCCGCCGGCTGGGCCGTCGCCGGCGATACGCCTTTTACCTGGACGAAGCAGGTTCCTTCCAATTACGGCGGCACTCGCAATGGCATGATTGTCTCGTGGCCCAAGCGCATCAAAGCCGACGGCAAGGTGCGCTCGCAATGGCACCATGTCATTGACGTGGCGCCAACCGTGCTCGAAGCCGCGAACCTGCCCGAGCCCAAGAGCGTCAACGGCACTGTCCAGTCACCCATTGAAGGCGTGAGTATGATCTACACTTTCGACCAACCGGACGCCAAGAGCACGCACCGGACCCAATATTTCGAGATCTTGGCCAATCGCGGCATCTACCACGACGGCTGGTTTGCCGGCACCATTCACCGGGCGCCGTGGGAGAAGGACGCCCGACGGAAGCTACAGGAAGATAAGTGGGAACTCTATGATACCACCGCGGACTTCAGCCTGGCGAATGATCTGGCTGCGGCCAATCCGGCTAAGCTCAAGGAACTGCAGGACGTCTTCATAAAGGAGGCGATCGCGAACCGGGTGCTGCCCTTGGATGACCGCTTTCAGGCACGAATGATCCCAACAGAAGTGGGTCGGCCTGACGTGATGGGAGACCGCACATCGCTCACGCTCTCGACCGGAATGTTGGGAATGAGCGAAAGCGTGTTCATTAATATCAAGAACCGTTCCTTCTCGGCTACGACGAACGTGGAGATTCCCTCGGGAGGCGCGAATGGAGTGATCGTAGCCCAAGGAGGGCGGTTCGGCGGCTGGAGCCTTTATCTCAAGGATGGCAAGCCAACCTATTGCTACAACTTCCTGGGACTGCAGGAATTCAAAGTTGCAGCCCCGCAAGCGTTGGCAGCGGGCAAGGCTACCATCCGCATGAACTTCGACTATGACGGCGGGGGAATCGGCAAAGGCGGCACCGCCACCCTGCTGGTCAACGGCGAGAAAGTCGCCAGCGGCCGGATCGAACACACGGAGTACGCGATCTTTTCGGCGGACGAGACGGCCGGGGTGGGCATGGATGATGCCACGCCAGTCACGACAGACTACAAGGAACGCGATAACTCTTTCACGGGCAAGATCCTCAACGTCACCGTGGATGTGAAGCCCATCGGAGCCGCGGTAAAGGCACAGGCCGATGCGGCTACGTACGAGTCTGCGGTGAAGACGGCCCTGTCCAACTAAGCAAAGCGAATTCATTGCCGATTAGACGACCTAAACTAACTATGAAGCTAACTCATATACTGAAGGATGACTGAAAGGCGATCTTCCCGCCCGAGAAGAAATGAACCGCCGCCGGACACCTTGACGAAAAAGCTGCTGACTTTCACCGCGATCATTGAAGCCGCAACCGGCCTCGGCCTGCTGGCGGCCATGAAACCAAGCGCCATCACTACAGCGGCGATCTTTTCCGCTGACCGGCCATCAGCGGTACCATAGTGTCATCTGGATGAAGCGCGTCGCTTGCTGGATCGGCCGATTGCTTCTGACGATTCTCGGTCTCATCGCCGCGGCCTGGGCGTTTGGCGCAGTTTCGTTTGACGGTCCTTTCGGCGCCGGAAACAAAGTGTTGGCTGCGCTGCTTGGCATCGCCTTTCTCGTCATCCTTTTACTTGTTAGGCCATGGCTGCGAAAAGTCGCCGTGTTCCTGGTCTTTTTCGCGGTCGTCCTCATTTGGTGGCTGTGTCTTTCCCCGACTAACGAGAGTCATTGGCAGGCAGACGTGGCCAACGTGGCCTGGGCCGATGTGCAAGGCGACGAAGTGACGTTCCATAACGTCCGCAATTGCGATTATCGAACAGAAACCGATTACACCGCGCATTGGGAAACGCGCACGGTGCATCTCTCGAAGCTCACGGGCGTCGACCTCGCCATCACCTACTGGGGTTCACCTTACATCGCCCACCCCATCGTTAGTTTCCAGTTCGCGGATGCGCTGCCGCTTTGTTACTCGATCGAGACGCGAAAGAAAATCGGCCAGAGTTATTCGACCATCGGCGGGCTTTACCGGCAGTTCACCCTCATATACCTTGTGGCAGATGAGCGTGACGTCCTCCGACTCAGGAGCAATTACCGCAAGGGCGAAGATGTGTATCTTTATCACACGACTCTTTCTCCGACCCAGGCGCGCGGACGTTTTCTTGAATACATCCGTTCGCTCAACGAGCTGCGCGAAAACCCCCGCTGGTACAATGCCCTCACGACCAACTGCACGACAAGTATTCGCACTCAGCATCCGCCTGACAAACGAATACCGTGGGATTGGCGGCTCCTGCTCAACGGCAAAGGCGACGAATTGATGTATGAACATCATGTCCTGGCGACCGGCGGACTTTCCTTTCCTGAGCTAAAGGCGCGTTCGCTCATCAACCCCCGCGCTCGCGCCGCCAATGACTCACCCGATTTTTCCAAGCTAATTCGCGCAGATTTGCCCACATCACATCTGAATAATGAAACAACCGAATCGCCGCCACCACCGTAAGTCACTTGCCTTTCCCAAAAGAATCAAACTTAGCTAGTGAAGACAAGACATCGTCAACGCCTATTGAAAAGCGTGCATTCGCCAGCATTGTAGTGTCCGCTGTCTCAGTGGATTGGAAGAGGATGCGCTGAGGACAGCGCACGCTCCAAGGCATGCTGGTAATCTTTTCCACAGAGCCAGATCATTAATGAAAATCTACCGTGAAATAGTCACGTCGCTCATCGCGCTTACCATGGTCGGCTGCGCCCAGATCGCAGTCGTGTCGGAAAAACATCCCGGCGCATTACCGCTCGGCTCGGACCGAACCCGGGTCGCCGCGCAAAGTATCGAACGGGGCCTGGCGGAAGAAAATAAGGAGCCGATCGCCGCGCTCGGCGAATACGTTGCGGCCGTGCGACAATCGCTCGGCGAGCTAAAGCGCAACCCCAGGAATGCGGAAGCGATGCGCAGCTATAACTTTGCAATTGCGCGCATCTTTGGTGTTATCCGCGACGCTAAACTGGATCCGTGGACACATCCCCTGCAGGTGGGGGCGAAGGGCGAGTTCACTCTGACTTGGAAGGGGGACCCGCGGCCGGAATGGAATCTGGCACTCTACGAGTTGATTCCAGCGGATGAGTTGACGATTAAGGGCACCTACGTAGAAAAACGGGTCACCAAAGACGGGATAGGAGCACCCCTGGTCGCGAAGCGAATCCTAAGCGACGAACAAGCTGCCAAATTGTTCATTGCACCCGGCATCTTTTACAGCATAACCGCAACTGCACAGTTCGACGGTTCGCGCTGTGTTATTTCCGCTCAAGATCCGTTGGCCGTCGATTCGGTCCAGATCGACGGTCACAGTTATCCGCTGGCGGCAGATTTTACCTCGTCATATGCATTGCTTCTGGCTCAGGAAAAGCCACAGAAGCTCGGGCTCGTTCGTCTTCTCCAGCCCGAAAAATATGCCAGCACTTTTCGGCTCGCGCGAATGGAGCCGTACGACCCTGATAAGACTGTTCTTCTCGTTATCCATGGTCTGATGGACACACCTGTCACCTGGGTGCCGATGTTGAATGAGTTACGGTCCGATCCTTTCATCCGGCATAACTACCAATTTTGGTTTTACAGTTATCCCAGCGGTTACCCCTACTTCTATAGTGCGCTTATTCTCCGCCAGGAACTCGACGGCATGGAAAAGAGGTTTCTCTTGCGCAAAAAAATGGTGGTCGTTGGCCACAGCATGGGTGGATGCATCGCCAGAACCTTAGTCACCGATACCGGGGACAAACTTTGGCTCGAGGCGTTCGGGAAATCGCCCGGTCAAACAGATTTCCCGCCCGCGACGAAAGCCCTCCTAGAGGAGGCACTCATCTTCAAGCATCGCCCGGAAATCGGCCGTGTCGTTTTCATGTCCGCTCCTCATCGCGGCGCGGACCTCGCCAGGAACTGGGTCGGCCGGATGGGATCAATGCTGATCAAAACGCCGCGCCACCTCGTCTCGGTCGCTCACGTCGCGATGCACGCCCTTGCCCAGGATCCAGCAGCCCTTCAGTTGAAGCGGGTTCCGAACAGCGTCGACACTCTGGCTCCAAATAACCGCTTTGTAATGGCTATCAATAAACTCCCGATTACGCCCGGCATTCCCTATCACTCAATCGTGGGCGATCGGGGACGCGGTGACACGCCCAAAAGCAGCGACGGTGTTGTCGCATACTGGAGCAGTCACCTCGATGGCGCACAAAGCGAATTTATCGCACCCTGCAATCACAGTTCCCCACTCAATCCACAAGCCATGGCGGAGGTCCATCGCATTTTGAAACTAAATATCCAGCAAAAGGCCGAAAGGCCTGTCCGCGGAAAGAAACAAACAATCGCCACGGCCCTGACGAGAGAAGAGTAAGTGCAGATTACGGGCTACACTGGTAGCGGCGGAGTTTGACGATTATGCGGTCTTGGTGCTCATCGTTGAGAGCATTGTCGCAATAAGCTGTTCGTCGGAACCATTGATTGCGCTGACCTCTGCCATGCAGAAAGAAAGCCGCCGGCCAGCTCTAAGTACTTTCGCGCGCGCCATGAACCGAGAACCGACCGCTGGCGCGAGCAGGCAGATCTTAAACTCGACACTTAAGACCTCGCTGTTTGGCGGCGCCAGCGTGAGAGCGGCGTAACCGCTTGCAGAGTCGGCGATACTCGCGATAACGCCGGCATGCACAAATCCATGCTGCTGAGATAGCGCAGGCGAGGATGACACGGCGATGTGCACGCGTCCTGGCTCCACAAGTTCGAGCGACGCGCCAAGTGTCCGCATGAATGCTTGACGCGAGAAGCTCCCTCGAATGTCATTCGCAATTTCCACTGCCCGACTACCTACAGCAACGAAATCACTTCGTCGAGCGATCAAAGGGGATCAGAAACACCCGCGTCCCGGTACGACTTAAGTCTTATTGACATTCGTCTAGCAATCGGCAAATAAGATTCCAAATGAAATTCCAATCGTTAGGCTGCTATTTTCTCGGCACGGTTTGCTGCTTGCTGGCCTCCTGCGCTGCCGTCGGACCGTCAGTTTCGGTGAAGACTGACTACAATCACAAGATCTCGTTCGCCGGCTATCACACTTACGCCCTCGATATGGGAGAAAGCGGACTGCACGCAACCGGTCAGGCCGCATTGGCTGACGCGCTCAAGACCAATCTCGCGGCCAAAGGCATCAACGAAGCTCCTCGTGGACAGGCTGACCTCGTGGTTGTGCCCGTGGTTTTTACGCAGGAAAAACTCCATAGCATGCCGACCGGAGGTTCTACATACGTACTTTCGCATCCCGGCTATCGCGGGGGCGATTGGTACATTAACAACGACGTTACTCAATACACCGAAGGCACGCTCGTTCTCGACTTCCTCGATCGTCAGAAGCACCTGATCGTTTTCCGAGGAATTGCCCAAGGGGCAGTCACCACGTCAGAACGAAATGCGATCGCCATCCGCGAAGCGGTCCAGAGGATTGTGGCAGACCTTCCCAAATAGTGAAGCCGCGTTAATCCCGAGCAGCTGAAGTGTCAGGCGCAAAATGCGCTCGACCATCTTGCGCGGCTGCATTGACCGCAAGATTTGCCGCGAGAAAGGCAAACAGTGGTTGGCGGTTCTTAGGCTGTCCGCTACACTCAATAAGGGCAAGGGAACAATGAGAGCATGGGTGTGTGCTGCAGTCGCGATTCTCTCGGCCAGTGTCGCTTTGGCCGGTGTCGCAGGCGAGGCCACTGGAAACAGTTCGGCTAGCTCCGGTGCAACCTCAGCGAATCAGGGAAGTCATGGCGGAGTTGGTCACGCCGGAGAAGTAAGTCATCCCACCGAAGTGAGCAGCGGCCCGCCAATTCCTCCTGGTGGCAGCCAGAGTGCAGCGGGAGGCATCCGACCGGGCGTAAGTAATCTACGATCTTATCCCGCGAGCGACAGGCTCGGACAGCGTCCGACAACGATTCAAATTCGCCCTGGAGTTAGCCGGTGGAATTTCTCACCGCGCTCCCGTCTAGCCCAATCGAATTTCACGGGGCAGCGAAGCCAAACATCCGCCACGGATCGTGCGCGGGCGCGTCCGCAACGGGGATCAACGAGTAAGAGCGTTATCACGACCCGCGATGGCAGACCGCACGAAGGTAACTGGTCCCGGCACGATCCCGCGAATAAGAGCCGATTCGATCGCCAAACGCAAGACCGTTTGCGCAATTGGCAAGGCAAAAAGCCCGATTTTGCAGAAGCATGCCGTCGTCATGACGATCACTGCCATCATCACCACCCCCGCGATTGGTGGCGCCATCACTGCAACGCTGTGGTCCTGGTTGACTGGGGTTTTTGGGGTTGGTCCAATGGCTGGTGGTATCCGGCCTGGGGCTACGATGCCTATTACTCCTCTTATGAATACGATGGCCCCATTTATGGTTACGACGGGCTGTTACCCGACGAGATTGTCGCCAATGTCCAAAACGAGCTGCAAAGACTTGGTTACTTCCCTTATGAGATCGATGGAGTTTTCGGACCGTTAACACAGGAAGCAATGGCCAGGTATCAAAGCGATCACGGGTTTCCGGTCACCGGCGCGATCGATCCGCAAACGCTCACGGCGCTCGGCCTTCTCTAACCAAAGGAGAAAATTTACATTTCTCTCCTCCAAGGTAAGACAACTCCACGCCCATCCTCGACTGATCAAGCCGCCGTCATTCCAACCGTGGTCTCGTAATTGTCACCGTGGCGGCCGCTATCCAGATAAAAGGCAACGAAGGGCATACAGTGCCGGGGAACGGTCCATTTAAGCCTTCACGATTTCATCCGCTCACGGCTCGTTGCGACGGCTAATCTCTCATTGGCGCGTAGGCGGAGTATAGGGCGCCTCCGCCTGCTTTGTTCAGAATCCTCCGCCCCAGCGGTATTGCCAGGCGATGCCGACGGCCTTGAAGTCGTGCGTGAAACGCGAATCGTAGCCGGTGATGCCGTAGAGCTTCACCGAATGATAGCGATTCACCGGCAGCGCAAGAGTCGCGGCGAAGCGCGTGCCTTCCTGTTCGTCGTTGTTCTTCACGTCATCGACCGTGGAACGTCCGCCGTCATAGTACCCCGCGTTCAGCGCCAGCCAGAAACCCGGCTTGAACGTGTAGCTAACTCCCGCCTGGACGGAGTAGATGGGCGCGACCTCGCGCGTCTGGCCGCCGAAAAACTCGCCGTTGTTCGTGAAGAAAGTAGCCCCGGGTGTGACTTCGACTGTCCAAGAGCCAAACGCTTTGGAGAATCCGATCTCGGGTTTGAACGACCAGCGATGGGCCCCGATGTTCACCAGCTTGTCGCTGTCGTATTGGCCGAGAGGCGCGATGACACGCAGACTCGCACCGAGGATAAAGTCCTGATGGTAGTTCTTGAATTCTGCCGCCGTGAGCGCGGGCGCACCGATGAAGTTCATCGAGAAGCTGAATGCCGGATCGGCAAAGCCGTTGACGTCGCGCGAACGCGGCATGCCGAAAACAAGGCCCTTCGCCCCGAGCGACGCGTACGGCACGATCACGTTGAATTTTGCCGACTGGCCGAGCACGTTGAGCGTCCTGACGTAGGCGAGGGCGCCGACGTGCGCTTCGTTGCTCACGTTCTCGAGCGGCAGCGACGGATCGGTGAGCACGCTACCCTTCGCATAGCCGTAGCCGACGATGAGGAAATTCAGACCGATCGGCGAGTTGCTGTAAGCGCGCGGCTCAAGATCCTGCGCGCGGAGCGTTAAGCACAACGCAACAGTAAGCGCTGCGGCGGCGGCAATAGAATGGCGCACGATCCTTTCCCGGTATCACAATCGCTGCACGCCTGGCGATCCTGTTTTTCCTTTGTCGTTTCGGGCTAGTTGAACTCCTCGGGCTGGCCGGTCGTGGCGAGGACGGAGCGCCACGAACCGCCCATCGGGTCGAGACGCTTTTAGGTCGACTAGCGACTGGTTGTGAGTTCGGCGAGGCGGGAAGTGATCTCGGCTTTGAGCTTC
>Ga0207691_10007825_pt1 | contig 10293 bp, 11 predicted proteins | sample KBSM13metaG_FD_184327 | JGI IMG/M metagenome (GOLD analysis project Ga0207691, IMG submission 184327) | Miscanthus rhizosphere microbial communities from Kellogg Biological Station, Michigan, USA - KBS M1-3 metaG (SPAdes) (version 2) | ecosystem: Host-associated > Plants > Roots > Rhizosphere >... | reverse complement strand
TGTTGCCGCCGCCGCGGTGCTTGGCGGTGATGACGCCGTGGTGGTTGCGGCCGTGGGCGCGGCGCTTGCCGACCGTGAGGGACTTCTCGGGCTTGTCCTTGGTGATGACCGAGTTGTAGTCCAGCACGCTGCCCGCGCGTCGGCCGGCGGAGGTCGGGTTGTAAAACTTAATGGGCATGACTTCGTCTCTTCGTGGCACGGGCGGCTCGCCCGTGGTTCACTCGGCTTTCAAATCACGGGCGGGCCGCCCGTGCCACCAAACCTAGAACAACTCGATCCGCGAATTCTCGTCCAACACCACCACCGCGCGCTTCCAGTCGCTGGTGTGGGTCATCTTGTAACGCGTCCGGCGGGGCTTGCCCTTGCGGTTCATGGTCCGCACGTCGGTCACTTTCACGGCGTAAATCTTCTCCACCGCCTGCTTGATCTGCTGCTTGTTCGCGTCAACGTGCACCTGGAAGGCGTACGCGTTGCGCGTGGCCTGCTGGTGCGTGCTCTTCTCGGTAACCAGCGGCTTGATGATGACGTTTGTGTGGTCCATGACGTCGGTCTTCTTTCGGTCCCGCGGCGGAGCCGCTGGGCTCTCTTACGCCCTCTTTACGCGAGGATCTTCTCCATGCCGGCGCGGGTCACGAGCAGCGTGCGGTTCTTCAAAACGTCCCAGGCGTTGAGCTGGTCCACCGTGGTTAGCGTCGTGCGGTCGATGTTGCGGGCCGAGCGCTCGAGGTTCTCGTTGCGGTCGGCGAGGGCGAACAGCACGCTGCGGTCGATGCCCAGCGCCTTGAACACGCCGGCCATCAGCTTGGTCTTGGGCTGGTCGATGGCGATCTCCTCGAGCACGCGAATGTCGTTGCTCTGGATCTTGGAGAGGATCGCCGAGTTGCGCGCCAGCCGGCGGGCCTTCTTGGGCATCGCCTGGCGCCAGTCCTTGGGGCGCCTCTGCTTGGCGTGGCCGCCGCCCTTTTTGATGGGGTTGCGGATGCCGCCGGTGCGGGCGTTGCCGGTGCCCTTCTGGCGGAACATCTTGCGGGTCGAGCCCTCGACCTCGCCCCGCGCCTGGGTGCGGACGGTGCCCTGCCGCTGGTTGGCGTGGTACATGACCAGGGCCTGCTTGAGCAGGTTCTTGCGCACCTCGCCGCCGAGCTTCTCGGGGTCGACCTTGAGGGTGCTGACCTTCTCGCCGGCCTGGTTGAATACGGGGACTTCGATCATGGCAGTGAACCATCGCGGCCCGCAGGGCCGCCGCTAAACGATGCTTACTCCGCCGACGCTACTTCGCCTGTTCCTTCTTCGCCCGCGCCGTGACCGCCTTGCGGACGAAAAGGAGCCCGCCGTTCGGTCCGGGCAGGGCTCCTTTGATCAGCAGCAGGTTGTTTTCGGGGTCGATCTTCACCAGCGGGTGGTTGCGCGTGGTGACGCGGTCCATCCCCATGTGGCCCGCCATGCGGACGCCCTTCTTGGGCTTGCCGCTCTGGCCGCGCCACGTGGCGCGCGACGCCAGCGAGCCGGGCGAGCGGTGCTTGCGCTCGGTGCCGTGCGAGGCGCACTGCCCGCCGAAATGGTAGCGCTTCATGACGCCGGCCGTGCCCTTGCCCTTGCTCGTTCCGATGACGTCAACGAACAGCACCCCGTCGAACGCGCTGACGTTCACCACGTCGCCCGGCTTGCGGTCGGTGGCATCCTTCAGCTTGATCTCGCGGAAGTGCTTCTTGGGCCCGACGCCCGCCCGGGCGGTGTGGCCGATCAGCGGGAAGGTGCTGAACTTGGCCTTGATGTCGCCGAAGCCGAGCTGGACGGCGTTGTAGCCGTCGGTCTCGACCGTCTTCACCTGCGTCACCGCGCACGGGCCCGCCTGCACGACGGTGACGGGGACGATCGCGCCCTTTTCGTCGTACACGCGGGTGGTGCCGATTTTTTTACCGAGCAGTGCGGGGGTCATGGTTCAGTTCCCGTGTCTCTTTGCGACTTACACCCGCGGCGGAGCCATTGGGCTCCCTTTGGGATCTCTCGCGACGACAAATAAACCACCCGCGACGCGTGCCCCTTTTTCGTCAGGGGAGCGGGTTCTTGGATGAACCCCACGGTCCGGGAAAAAAAATGCCCCTTGTAAGCAGGGGCACGTGGTTACGCCGAAAAGGGTTAGGCTTTGATCTTCACGAACACGCCGGCCGGGACGACCAGGCGGTTCAGGGCCTCGACGGTCCGCGCGGTGGGCTCGAAGATGTCGATGACGCGCTTGTGCGTCCGCATCTCGAACTGCTCGCGCGACTTCTTGTCGATGTGCGGGCTGCGGAGCACCGTGTACCGCTCGACGCGCGTCGGGACCGGAATCGGCCCGCACACGCGGGCGTTGGTCCGCTTGGCGTGGTCGACGATCTCCTTCGCCGACGCGTCCAGCGCCCGGTGGTCGTAAGCCTCCATCCGAATCCGAATCCGATCGCCTGTCATGTCCGTCCTAAACTGCTTCCGCCTGTAACTCGTCCGCCTCGAACACTTTCGCTGTAACGTGCGTCAACTTCTGCGCTTCCGGTCCGCGGCAATCGACAAACCCGCCTACCGGCCCGGAGGGACGGGGAAGGTTATACGAAAAACCCGCCTTGTCAAGGGGATGGCGGTCCGGAATCAATCCTAACCACACCGGCGGCACTACTTAGCACTTACGAACGCCGAGCCCCCAAGGTTTGGACCGCTTCGCCAGCGTAACCCGCCTCACTCGCACCGCAGCAGCGTCATCACGGCGAACGCCGTCCCGTACGGCTTATGATAGCCCCACATCGCGTAGTCCCACCACGACCCGTCCGCCTCCTGGTGCGGGACCACCACCACCGCCAACTGCTTTCCGTACTTCTGCTTCCCCTCCGGCCCCAGCTTCTCCAGGAGCAGCCCCGCGTAATAGTGGCCGAAGTAATAATAGTAGGGCGCCGTCTTGTACCACGCCTCGTGCGGGTATTGCCGCTGCCGGCCCATCTCGATGAAGGCGTGGTCCTTGAAGAACCAGTCCAGCCCCTCCACCACCTGCCCCTTGCCCACCTTCTTCGACTCCCACGTCCACAGCGCATAGTTACACGACTGCGCCCGCCCCAGGCTTCCGCGCATCTTGTTCGCTTCGAAGCGGGGGTGAAACCGCATGTCCGCCGAATAGAGGTACGAGCCCATCGGCGTTCGCATCTCCTCCAGCCGGTTGAAAGCATGCCGGACCAGCGCGTCGGGCACGTCGATCCCGGCGTGCTTCGCCTGCCACAGCGCCACCAGTCCCGCCGCCGCGTTAAAGCTGGTGCTCTCCATCGCGGGCGTGCGGGCCTGGACGTCGAAGTCGTAGTAGTTCCAACCTCCCGTCACGGTCTCGTACCGGACCAGCCGCTCGAGCTGATACTCCGCCGCCTTCTTCATCGCCGGCTTCAGCGAGGCGTCGGGGTTGACCTGCATCTCGATCGCCAGGGCCTGCAGCGCGTAAGTGTGGGCCCAGACGTTGTAGAGCAGCTGCCCGTCGCCGCGGCGCGACTCGCCGTGCTCGATGAGGTAATGCAAACCCTTGTCGTGGGCGTACGACTCCCCCGCGTCGCGCAGCGCCATGACCGCCAGCGCGGTCGTCGCCACGCGGAACCCGTCGTGGCTGCCGGGGACGCTGGCGACCACTTCAAACCCGCGGGTCTCGGTCGCCTTGCCCCACGACCCGTCGGCGTTCTGGTTCGCCACGAGGTACGCGACGCCCTTGCGGATCGCCTCGGCGATCCTGGGGTCACGCGCGGGTTGGGTGGTGGGTCGGGAAGCGGGTGATGTGGACGGGGGTGACGCGACGACCTGTGACGCTCGCGTGGAAGGAACGGGTGCCACGGGCGCCTCGACCGCCGCGGCAGTCGCTTGCGGCTTCGCAGTCGCGACCGCGCTTGCGAGGGAGCCCGCGGGGGCACTTGCGCTTGAGCCCGCGCCCGCGACGGATGGGAAGGCGCCCGGCGATATGATCCGGGACTCGGGGTCGCGCGACGCTTGCGCTGCGGATCCGTTGCCGGCGCATCCGCAGAGCAGCAGCAGGGAAGACGCTAAGCCGCAAGCGGCGCAGAGGGGGAGGGGGATGCGACTCATTTCTTCCCCTCGGGCAGCACCTGGTCGCCCTCGCTGAGCCCTTGCTTGATCTCGATCATCTTGCCGTCGGACCTGCCCGTTACCACTTCCTTCTGCGTGTCTTGTCCGTCCTTGCCGTGGAGCCAGACTTTGCCGCCCGACACGGCGCCGACGGGGACCAGGAGCACCCCGTCGAGGTCGCCGCCGTCCACGCGGACCGTTGCCCGCATCCCGGGGACGATGCGCGGGTCCACGTCGCCGACGTTGATCGACGTCGCGAACGACAAACTTCCCGCGCCCGGCTTGGGGGCCGGGGCGGCGCACGTGCCGTCGTAATTCAGATCGGGAAACGCCAGCGGCGTCACCCGCGCCTTGGCGCCGCCCTTCACCCACGCCGACTGCGACTCGGCCACCGTCAGCTCCACCTTCAGGTCGCCCGGCTTAAAGAGCGTCATCACCACCGAGCCCGAGGAGAGGCGCTCTCCCACGCGCATGGTCTTGGGGTCGGCGCCGGTCCACGAGCCGCCGCTGGAGTAGCCATAGAGCACGACGCCATCGGACGGGGCCTTCACCGAGAACAGCGCCTGGTCCTTTTTCAGGTCGTTCAGCTTCTTTTCCGACGACGCCAGCGCCAGCTTCGTCGTCGTCAGCGCCGTCTTGCGCAGCACGGCGGCCAGCGCCTGCGACACCTTCAGCGACTCCAGCCGCTGCTTCGACAGCTCCAGCGAATCCTGTATCCCCTGGCGGGCGATGGGGTAGGAGTGGGACTCGGTCTTCTCCGAGCGCTCCTCGTTCATCTTGCTCAGCGTCTTGGACACGTCGAGCTGGCGCACCGATCTCTTCAGCACGATGTCGGCGGTCTGGCTGGTCAGGTCCTCGCCCTTGTACATCTTCTTGAGCTGGTCGAGCTCGTCCTCCTGGTCCTCGACGTTGGCGCGCGACACCTTCACCTGCAGCTCCGCGCTGGTGAGCATCTGTGGCCCGTCCACCTGCTCCCACCACTTCACCGCCGCCTCGGCGTTCTTCGTCTCCTGCTGCTGGATGCGCATCGCCAGCGCGTCCGCCTGCTCGCCCAGCACCGAGTCGCTCTCGGCCTTGGCCAGCGCCGCCTTCGCCGCCGTCAACTCGTTCTCGGCGGCGGCGACGTCGCGGTTGATATAAACCGGGTCCAGCTCCAGCAGCGTGTCGCCCTTCTTCACCGTCGCGCGGTTGGCGGCCGCCGACGCGACGATCAGCGCGCCGCTGTGCGCCTCGAGCTTCAGCCGCACTTCGAAGGGATCGTCGGCGAGGAACACGCCCTCGCCGTTGACGACGAACGAGAGCTTGCCGGGCTTCACCGTGTGCGTCGCGACGGCCGGCTGCGTGGAGGGGGAAGTGGTCGGGCCGGTGGTGGGCGCAGTGGTCGCCGCGGGTTTTTCCGCAGACTTGTCGGCAGACTTCTCTGCGGACTTCTCGCCCGACTTCTCCGCCGGTTTTTCGGCTGCCTTATCAGAAGACCGGTCGGCAGCCGGCTCCGCCTTGTCCGTCTCGGACTGCGTCGAGGGCGTCTCCGATTTCACGCCCTCCAGCGGCGCCTCCGCGGCGGCAAGCAGACAAACTCCCACCATCCCCGCAACCGCGCCGACCCAAACGCCCGGCTTGCTGACAAGCCGGGACCGCAACAAGCCCATACGTTTCTCCTTGATGTGCCCAGACCAACCCGAAGAAATCAAACAGCCCAATCCTACCGCCCCGTTACACGTTCCGCACGGGCCGGACCGTGACGACTGCGTAGCGACTCCCCAGCAATTACTCCCTCTCCCGGTACTCCGGGGGAGGGCAGGGGTGGGGGCCTGTTCCAGATCTGAAATCTCAAATCTCAGATTTCAAATTCTGGATCCGCCCGGAATCCTCCCGTACTCCCTCTTTTCGTGCCGACGCCCGCTTTCCCCGTACAATTCCTTCATGCGACCGCACAACCCGGCGCCCGCCCCCGCCCCCGCCCAGACCATCGGCCAGCTCGCCCGCTCGGCGGGCGTGCCCGTCTCCACCGTGCGCTACTACGAACGCGCCCGGTTGTTGCGTCCCGACGCCCGCACGGGGGCCAACTACCGCGCCTACTCCCCCGCCTCCTTGGCCCGCCTGCGTTTCATCAAGGCCGCCCAGGCGACCGGCTTCAGCCTGAAGGACATCCGCGAACTGCTCGGCCTGACGACCTCCGACGACTCCCCGTGCGCCGAAGTCGAATCCGTCACCCGCAACCGCCTGACCGAGGTGCGGCAGCGGATCCGGGAGCTGCGCCACGTCGAGCGCGTGCTGGTCAAATCGCTCGACGCCTGCTGCAAGGGCGAGAGCTTGGACCTGTGCAACGAGATCGGCCGCCTGGCGGGCAAATCCGAGGTGTGCACGCCGCCGAAAGCAGTTTCAAATCGTGGCACGGGCGGCTCGCCCGTGGTGGTTTCGAAACGAGATCATGGGCAGGCCGCCCATGCCACGAGGTTCTGAAACCGCTACCGGCGAAAAAACCGCGAACGCCCCTTGACCTTACACTAAGGTTCAACCTCTAGACTGGGATAAGAGGCGTGGAATTGGCCGCGAGCGTCGCGGCCGGCCGACGCCTCGAAGTGTTCCCGATTTGGAGGTGCCTCATGCAGGCCCAGAACTGCCAGTGCCCGACTTGCGAGTGCCCGGACGGGTGTCAGTGCCCGTGCCCGTGCTGCCCGAAGTGAGGACGCGACGTAACGCGTAATGCGTAATGCGTAACAGGAGGGGCGGCCGCGCTCTTGTTACGCGTTACGCATTACGAATTACGGAGCGCATTACCCATTCACCCGAGCCAAATGTCCCCAACTTCGAAGCTCCGCATCCTCTTCCTCTGCACCGGCAACTCCTGCCGCAGCCAGATGGCCGAGGGGTGGGCGCGGGCGCTGAAGGCGGACGCGATCGAAGCCTACTCGGCCGGGACCGACCCGCACGGGATGAACGCCCGGGCGGTGAATGTGATGGGCGAGGCGGGCGTGGACATTTCCTCGCACTCATCCAAGCACGTGGACGAGCTGAAGGACGTGCCGTTCGACTACGTGGTGACCGTCTGCGACAGCGCGAACGAAACGTGTCCGGTGTTCCCGGGAAGGGTCAAGCGCGTCCACGTGGGGTTTGACGACCCGCCGCGGTTGGCGCGGGACGCGGCGAGCGAGGAGGAGGCGCTGGGGCATTACCGGCGCGTGCGCGACGAGATCAGGTCCTTTGTCCAGTCGCTGCCGGAGTCGCTGGAACGCGCGTGACGGAGTTCGGAACACATTTGAACCTCGGATCTTCCGCGGAGGGCAAAGCCCCTGCGAGCGCGCCCTTTGAAATCTGAGCGCCGTGCTGACCGCCGCTTGCCTCTTCGCGAAAGACTGGACCGCTCAACCCCGCCGAACTAAGAACCCCATGCCCGCATCCCCCCTCCCGCGCCGCTGCTTCGCCGAGGCGATCGGCGCCTTTACCCTCGTGTTCGCCGGCACCGGCGCCGTCGTGATCGACGCGGTCACGCGCGGCGGCGTCACCCACGTCGGGGTCGCGCTGACGTTCGGGCTGGTGGTCATGGCGCTGATCTACGCCGTCGGCGACGTCTCCGGCGCCCACTTCAACCCGGCCGTCACGCTGGGATTCTGGGCGTCGGGCCGCCTCCCGGGGCGCACGGTGGGCCCCTACGTGCTGAGCCAGCTCGCCGGCGCCCTGCTCGCCAGCGCGCTGCTCCGCGTGATGTTCGGCAACGTCGCGTCGCTGGGCGCTACTCTCCCTGCGGGTCCGCCGGTCCAGTCGCTGTTACTGGAGACGGTCCTCACCGCGATCCTGATGTTCGTGATCCTGTGCGTCTCCACCGGCCCCCGGCAAATCGGCATCATGGCCGGCATCGCGGTGGGGGGCGTCATCGCCATGGAAGCGATGTTCGCGGGTCCGATCTGCGGCGCGTCGATGAACCCGGCTCGTTCGTTGGCGCCCGCAATCGTGTCGGGGAACCTGAGGCACCTCTGGGTTTACCTCGCGGGACCCACCGTCGGCGCGCTGGTCGCGATTCCGTGCTGGCGCGTCACCCGGGGCGCGTGCCCCCCTCCGACGTAAGCGTGCCCACCCACGCCGGGGCAAGCTCTGCGCCGACCCGGATGCGCATGCGTTTCGGAAATGCGACCGCGAAGATCGCGAAGGAACGCGAAGGACGCGAAGAAGACGGAGGCAGAATTGTTTCCCTTCGCGTCCTTCGCGATCTTCGCGGTCGCATTTCCGAAGACAGAAACCCCCCCTCACATTCCCGAACCAATCCGCTCTCGGCGCTGCGCTTGCCCCGGCGTGACGATAAAAACCTACTCCCCCGTCACGTCCTTCAGCAGCTTGAAGAACCCGCGCTTGCGGTCCGACGACATCGACCAGTCCACCGGGACGCTCTGGTACCCCTGCTCGAACCCCTCGCCCTTCATTCGGTAATCGAAGTAGCCCCACCCCGCGTACGCGCCCACCGCGGCTAAGAGGTTATTGTCGGGCTTGTCGAAGTCGAAGTGGTCGTCCTCGTTGAACAGCACGGGCTGGCCGCGGTAGGCCTTTGAAGCGCGGGTCTGCTCGACCATTTCGCGGATCCGCCGTGGGTTGCCCACCCCGTTGCCGTGGAGCAACACGAAGTCGCACGCGCCGATGACGTTGTCCGGCGGGACTTTTCCGCCAGCGACGCTGGTGCTGACCAGCAGGCGCCCGGCGGGCGAATCGACCTTCCCGGTTGAGCGCCGCTTCACCCGCTCGATGAGTTCGTGCGCGCGAGCCGGGCGAAGGATCGGGTCGTAAGCAGGGTCGTCGCACTCGTTGGCGATCTCGATCAGCACGTTCGTGTAACGGCGGGCGAGGAGCCAATCGACCGTGTCGTCTACCGCGCGGGTGACCGCGGCTTCGTCGTCGTTCATGCGGTGCTGTTGGCCGAAGTAGAACAGGCCCAGGATCGGGGCCATGCCCAGCTCGTCGGCGCGGTCGAGGATGCGCGAGAGACGGGCGAGGTATTCCTCCCTGAGCGAGCCGTCGGGGTTGATGGCGGAGTTGAGCCAGACCTGGTCCTTGAGCGGGCTGTAGCCGCGCGGGCTGCCGCCCTGGAGGTTGAGGGTGAACGAGAGCAGTCCGGCCTCCCGCCAGGCGGGCATGGCGGCGGCGAATTCGTACGTGTTCTGATCGGGGTCGAAGGCGCTGCCGTCGGGGTAGTTCCAGTTCTTCCGCGTATCGGGATTCCGGTCCTCGAAGATCCCCTGCACCATCCGGCTGTTCATCAGCAGGCCTTCAACCTTCATCCCCTTGTACGACCGGCCCGCGTAAGTGGGCTTGCCGTTGAGGAGAAACGAGCGGCCGTCGATGGCGACGACGGTATGCCGCTTTGACGGGGATTCCGGCGCGGCGTCCGCTGCCCGAGTGATCGACGCCAACGCAAGCAACAGGACCGTCGAAACGAGACGCTTCATCGTTCGAACCTCCCGAACATATTGTAATGTGTCGCGTCCGGGGGAATGGTACGATAAGGGGAGCGATGGCCAGGCAACGGTGCACATCCTGTTCGAAATCGGTCCCGGCGGCGGCGCGGTTCTGCCCCCGGTGCGGGCGCGAAACGAGCCGCCCCGGCGACCGCGGTCCCGGTCATGATGTGATCCCGTCGTCGTCGCCCATCCCCATGGCCGGCATCCTGTTTATCGCGGCCGCGGTGCTCGGCCCCACCCTCATCGCCGCCGGGATTTACACCGGCGCCCCCGCCCTGCTCTACGGCGGCATCGCCGTGGCCGTTTGCCTGATCCTGCTGCTGGTGCTGGGACTGTTCTTTTAGCCCCCCCTCTCCCCCGTCTGCACTTCCAAAACCATGGCCGGAATGGCCCGCCAGGGGATGGTCAGTGGCTGGGTCTTGCTCGGTTTCTGGCGGTTCGTGGTTGGTGAGTGATCGCGAAAACACGCCATTGCACGGCTTGGCCCGCGACGGCCCGCTTTGGGGGTGGTTTTGGGGTGGTTGGGCGGTGGCGAACCCTGCTCCACGCTTGCGGCGACGCGCTGATCCACTACACTCCCCGCGCTTCGAGGAGCACTTTTCCCATGGCCAACACCAACAAAGGCAACGCCGTCGTCGGGCAGTCGGGCGGGCCGACGTCCGTGATCAACCAGTCGCTCGTCGGCGTGATCCGCGAGGCGCGGAAGCACGGGCACATCGACCGCCTCCTGGGCGCGCGCCACGGCGTGCGCGGGATTGTGAAC
>Ga0207691_10007824_pt1 | contig 10293 bp, 10 predicted proteins | sample KBSM13metaG_FD_184327 | JGI IMG/M metagenome (GOLD analysis project Ga0207691, IMG submission 184327) | Miscanthus rhizosphere microbial communities from Kellogg Biological Station, Michigan, USA - KBS M1-3 metaG (SPAdes) (version 2) | ecosystem: Host-associated > Plants > Roots > Rhizosphere >... | reverse complement strand
CCGGCGAAGATGCGGACCGGCATGCGCGTGCGCCCGCGCTGGGCGACCGAGCCCAAGGGCGGCATCCACGACATCGCTTGCTTCGAGCCGGAGGCCTGAGCCATGGGCGAATCGATCAAGAGCGTCGTCACTCCGGTCCACCTCGAGTACGACTACTCCGCCGGCACCGCGACCTCGCGGTTTCTCCGCGGGCTCGCCAAGAAGAAGATCGTCGGGGGCGAGTGCCCGAGCTGCCAGCGCGTCTACGTGCCGCCGCGCGGCTCGTGTCCGCGCTGCGCGGTGCCGACGGCGCGCGAGGTCGCCGTCTCGGACCACGGGACGGTGGTCACCTTCTCGATCGTCCGGGTGCCGTCTGTCAGCACGCCTTTGTCGCCGACCGTCTGGATCTTCACGGACTTCTTCGACGCCGCGAGACGGTCGGGGACGATGGGGTCGTTAGGAATGACGTTATGCGCCCCTGCACGCTCGAGCTCGGCCGCGTTCCGTAGCGACGCACGCGGCACCAGTGCGACCACCCCACCTGTCCACATGCGTGGATAGAGCGCGCGAAGCGTGGCCACCACACGTTCGACAACGTCGGTCTCGTCCACCAACACACAGTCGAACGGACGCCGCGATGCTTCACCGCTCAGTGAACCGAGCGCCGTACTCGCATCCGGCACGCGATGGAGCTCGGCGCGATCAAATGCCGAGGCCGCCAATGCTTGCTGCACTGCTGCGGAGGTATCGGCGCGTGTCGTCACCAGCAGGAGCGCTAGCCCGGCCCCGTTAGGGTCGAGCACCACACCCGTTCTACTAATCGATGATCCGGTCACGGTTCCATGATGTCTGCGTCGCGCGCGTACGCTCGGATGCTTCAACACGTAAGCAATTTCCGAGCGCTGCCGCAGGAGGAACCGACGACTGCGCTGAACGGTGACGGCTACCGAACTTCCGGGGCGACATTCGAGAGACTCTCGCCACGGCGGCTGACGAAAGGATTCGACGTCAGGCGCGTGATCCGCGGGTGCCGGCCCACCATGCTCGACGCCCGCGTGGAGCGAAACCAGCGCCATCTGCTGTCGCTGATCAACGATCTCCTCGACCCAACCGCGTGGTCGCGTTAGGCGGCGGTACTGGTCAGCCGGGCGCTCGACAGACGGTCGAGCATTTGCGCGGCGGCATCGAAATGCTGGCGGACGTCGAACCCCTTCGGGTCGATCACGGACTGCAGGGCGCAGCCGTGAATGAGACTCACCGCGACGCTGGCCACGCCTTCCGCCGTCGCCACCGCCGTCGGCGTAGCCGCTGCCGTGGTGCCCGCAGACATGGCTGGGTCAGCGGTCACGACGGCTGCCGCAACTGCTCTGAACGCGGCACGGTACTCCTCGAGCACTACGCGAATCCGCTGCCGGATCGCGGTGTTGCGCACGCCAGTGGTCCAGTAGTCGAGAAACAATCGGAAATGCCTCGGATCGGTGGACAGTCGATCCATCTCGGCCCGGAGCAACGCGTGCATCCGCTCCGAGGGCCGGGTGATCTGAGCGACGCCGTCGGTAATGCGGAGCACGGCGGTCGCGTACAACACGCGATTGAGCAGACTCGCTACGAGCTCGTGCTTCCGTTTGAAGTGGAACAGCACGGTCCCGTGACTCACATCGGCTCGTGCTGCGACCGCGCGGAGCGTCAGGGCCTCGAGGCCCTGACGCGCGGCGACGTCGTAGGCGGCGCGCAGGATGTCTTCGCGCCGCGTTTCTTCAGAAACCTTTCGTCCAACCATTGCAGCTCCTCATGACGACGCGCGGTGTAGTGGATCGCGAGTGAGATGTTGAGAGCAGACGAGGCAGGCCGTAATACCAGAATCGCCTGCTCAACATCTCACGCCCGCACTACTAGTACATCCCGCCCATGCCACCGCCACCCGGCGCGCCGGCCGACTGCTTCTCTTCCTTCCGCTCGACGATCGTTGCTTCGGTCGTGAGGAGAAGTCCGGCGATCGACGCCGCGTTCTGCAGTGCCGTGCGCGTCACCTTCGTCGGGTCGATGACGCCGGCCGCGACGAGATCTTCGTACGTGTCCGTGAACGCGTTGTAGCCGAAGTTCGTGTCCTTCGAGCTGCGCACCTTCTCGACGACGATCGATGCTTCACTTCCCGCGTTCTGCGCGATCATCCGGATCGGCTCCTCGAGCGCACGACGGATGATGTTGACGCCGATCTGCTCGTCGCTGTCATCCATCTTGAGGCCCTTGAGCGACGACTGCACGCGAATGAACGCGACGCCGCCGCCTGGGACGATGCCTTCCTCGACCGCGGCGCGCGTGGCGTGCAGCGCGTCCTCGACGCGGGCCTTCTTCTCCTTCATCTCGCTCTCGGTCGCGGCGCCGACGTTGATCACCGCCACGCCACCGGCCAGCTTCGCCAGCCGCTCCTGGAGCTTCTCCTTGTCGTAGTCCGACGTGCTCTTGTCGATCTGGCCGCGCAGTTCCTTGATGCGGCCCTGAATCTTGTCCGTCTCGCCGGCGCCATCGATGAGCGTGGTGGCGTCCTTGTCGACGACGATACGCTTGGCACTACCGAGATCGCTGACGACCGCGTTCTCCAGCTTGAACCCGATCTCTTCCGAGATGACCTTGCCGTTCGTGAGCACCGCGATGTCTTCGAGCATCGCCTTGCGACGGTCGCCGAAGCCCGGAGCCTTGACCGCAGCGATCTTGAGCGTACCGCGGAGCTTGTTCACGACCAGCGTCGCGAGCGCCTCGCCCTCGACGTCCTCCGAGATGATCAGCATGGGCTTGCCCATCTGCGCGACCTTCTCGAGGATCGGGAGCAGGTCCTTCATCGAGCTGATCTTCTTGTCGTGGATGAGGACGAATGCATCCTCGAGCACGACTTCCATCTTGTCCGGGTCGGTGACGAAGTACGGCGAGAGGTAGCCGCGGTCGAACTGCATGCCGTCCACGGTCTCCAGGGTGGTCTCGAGACCCTTTGCTTCCTCGACCGTGATCACGCCGTCCTTGCCGACCTTCTCCATCGCTTCGGCAATGAGATCACCGATCTCCTTGTCGTTGTTCGCGGAGATGGCGCCGATCTGTGCGATCTCTTTCTTGCCGGCGGTCGGCACCGAGATCTTCTTCAGCGCCTCGACTACCGTAGCGACCGCCTTGTCGATGCCGCGCTTGAGCGCCATCGGGTTCACACCGCCCGTGACACTGCGGAATCCTTCACGAACGATCGCCTGCGCGAGCACTGTCGCCGTGGTGGTGCCATCACCAGCGACGTCGGACGTCTTGGTGGCGACTTCCTTGACCATCTGCGCGCCCATGTTCTCGAGCGGATCGGAGAGCTCGATCTCCTTGGCGACGGTGACGCCGTCCTTGGTGATCGTCGGGGCGCCGAACTTCTTGTCGATGACGACGTTCCGGCCCTTGGGGCCGAGCGTGACTTTCACTGCGTCGGCGAGCTTGTCGACGCCGCGCTTGAGTGCGGCGCGGGCGTCACTGTTGAACTGCAGGTCTTTAGCGGCCATTGGGTCGAATCCTTGTATGAAGACGGCTACGGAGGAGCGAGATGTGGTGCGGCAGAGCAATCGGGCGCGTCGGGGATGTCAGCGCCCGGTTCCCGTGCTCAGGACAGCACGGCCAGAACGTCGCTCTCGCGGAGGATGAGAAGCGCCTCGCCGTCGATCGTGACTTCAGTGCCGCTGTATTTCCCGTACAGAACCTTGTCGCCGACCTTCACTTCCATCGGCACGCGCTTGCCGTCGTCGAATCGGCCTGGGCCGGCAGCGACGATCTCGCCTTGCTGCGGCTTTTCCTTCGCGGTGTCGGGGATGAAGAGTCCGCCGCGCGTCTGCTCGTTGCCTTCGAGTGACCGGACGACGACACGGTCCGCGAGCGGACCGACGTTGATGGATGTCGCGCTCTTGGTGGCCATGGGTCGTGCGCCTCGCTGCTAGATGGGACCGGGCGCAGGCAGATTGAACGGCGCCCAGCGGTCATTGACCAGTTGGATAATGAAGCATACCTGTTTTCATCCAGTTGGTCAATGAGCCGTTGACCGGGCCCACGGGGTGTGCTACGTTTCGCGCTCGATCCGTCCGGCAACCACTCGAGATTCGGTGTCGTATGCGTTCTCGCCGTATGACTGCTGCCAACAGGCGGAACTCGATCGCGGGCCGCTGGCGTCCGTGGCTCTGGGACAGTGTGCCCGACGACATGGCCGCGAATGATGCGCCGTCCGAGGCCCCGATCGACGGGCCTTCGCGCGAGCAGATTTCGCTCTGGGCCGACGACGCCGCGTTAGGTCCGAGCGGCCCGCAGCTCCGACTGGAGTAGCGCACAGCGTGGGACCGTGGCGCGCCGCGGTCCCACGTGTTGGTGATCCGTTCTCCTACTGCAGCGACGTCGTCGTTCCCTGCGCACTCGCCAGCGCGACGCGGGCGAGGTGATACGACGTCCGCGCATCAATCACGAGATCGCGTGCCGAGTTGAGGGACATCGACGCGGTGATGACGTCGGCGTTGCCGCTCACGCCCTGACGGAACCGCTCGCGCGCCTGCGCGACTTCCTGCTCCGCCAGCACGAGCCGCGCCTGTGCTGCCGCGACTTCCTCGCGCGCCGACGCGACGCTGATCATCGCCGATCTCACATCCGTCTCTACCTGACGCCGGGTGTCGAGCGCCTGGACCTCGGCCTCTCGCTGGCGCGCACGCTCCTCCGCCAGCCGAGACTCGGTGCGCAGTCCGTCGAAGATCGGGAGCGACACCTGCACGCCATACGAATACGTGCCTAACAGGCGATCGGTCTCTTTTCCGTTCGAGCCGTGGTCCGCGTAGAGCGACACAGCAGGCAGACGCTCGGCGGCCGCCGCGCGAGCATGCATCCGCGCGCCCTCACTCTGAGTGCGCGCCGCCTTGAAGTCCGCGCGCGACGCGAGCGCCGTCCGAAGGATCTCATCCTCGCGCCCCATCGCGTCGTTCGGCGACGGTGCGCGGAGTGAATCGGCAATCACCAGTGGTGCGCCGTCGGCGAGCGCGAGCTCGTGACGCAGTTGCAGCACACCGCGGTCGCGGTCTCCTCGTGTCGCGATGAGGCGCGCGCGTGCGTCGGCGAGCTGCGACTGGGCGCGCGTCACGTCGAGCGAAATCCCGACGCCGGCCTTGAGCTGCTGCTGCGCGATATCGAGCAGCTCTGCGGCGAGCGACGAATCTGCCTCACGCGCCGCGATGCGCGCCTCGGCGCGAAGTACACGGAGATACGCGTTCGCCCCACGCTCGGCCGCGGTCTCCGCCGCGGCATCGGCGCGGTAGTGCACGGCGTCAGCGTCGGTCGCAGTCGCGCGCCAGTTGAACACGGATGGGACGTTGATCAGCTGTTGTGTGATACGCGCGCGCACGTCGATGCTGCGCACGGGACCGCGCACCTCACCGTCGGGATCGAGCGGCGAGCCCCCGGGCGCGCTCGGAAAGTCCATCCCGAGCGATGCGGTGTTGAAGCTGCGCGTGCCGACCTGCGCGCTCGTCGAGAGGTTGGGCAGGAGCTCGGAGCGGCGCTGCGCCACGCGAGCGTCCGCCTGCGATGACCGCTCGCGCGCGGCCGCGGTGGATGCGCTACGCTCGGACGCGATCCGTGCGGCGCCCCCGAGGGTTAGCGCGGTGGGCGTGCCCTGCGCTTCGACTGTGGTCCACGTTGCGAGCAGGCAACCCGTCGCGACGAGTGCGACGAAGCAGACACGCGCGCCAGTGCGTCGCGGCGACGATGTGTCGGAGACGGCAGATGCTATGGAGATCATTGTAGTGGTCGTGTGAAGGTCGAGTGAGCGGATCACGGCGGGGAGAAAAGCAACGCCGAGGCCACGCGCGTCGCCCTGGTGCCTGACGTTGTAACGCGCTGTGAATCCATGCGTTACAGGCTGGACGCCACACGCCCGATGAACGTCGGGATACGATCGCATTGCGCTATGTCGCGAGATCGCGGAATGCCGCAACGCGGTTGGCGCGAGCCAGCGTTAGGCGCGCCGTTGAAAACGGGGGTCAGAGTCGAATCGACTCTGACCCCCGTTCCCGCTTTCGCAGTTCACTCAGCGTCACCCAGCCACCAGCACGACCACCCAGCAACCAGCTTGCGGTTTCGCCGTTATGGAGTGTCAGCCAATGACTCGTTTGAATCTCCTCGTGGCCATGAACAATGTCCCCACCGACATCACCGTCAGTGTCAGGTACTGCGGCCAGAGCTCTGCGACACCGATGCCCTTCAGGAACACGCCGCGTACGATCTCCAGGAGGTAGCGGATCGGGTTGATCACCGTCAGCCACTGGAAGACCTTCGGCATGCTCTCGATCGGCGACATGAACCCGGAGAGCATCACCGCCGGCAACGCTACCAGAATCAGCAGCATGAACGCTTCCTGCTGCGTCCTGGACACCGTCGAGATGAGCAGGCCTAACGCCAACGCGGCGAGAATGTACAGTAGCGCCGCCAACAACAGTGCCAGGAACGAGCCCTTCATTGGCACGCCGAACTGAAACACCGTGAGCCCCGTGTACAGCAGCAGGTGGAACAGCCCGATCAGCAGCACCGGAATCGGCTTGCCTAACATGAGCTCCGTCGGCGTGATCGGGCTGACGAGCAACTGATCGAGCGTCCCGATCTCTCGCTCGCGCACGACCGCCATAGCCGTCAGCATGAGGCAGATCATCAGGATCTGAATGCCCATGATGGCCGGGACGTTGAAGAACTTGCTCTCGAGGCTCGGATTGAACCACGCCCGCGAGCGCAGCTCCACGCCGCCCACCATCCGAATGCCGACCATCTTCGCGCCGAATCGCCCGGCGATCTGACTCGAGTACGACTGCGCGACCGTCGCCTGACTCGCGTCGGATCCGTCGAACAGCGCCTGCACCGTCGCGCCGCGACCGCTCCGCATGTCCGCCGCGAAACCCGGCGGAATCGTCAGCCCCATCTGCACGTCACCCTTCGCCAGCGCCGCGACGACATCCTCGGCCCGATCTGCCCGCTTCGTGACGACGAAGTACCCGGTGGAACCATACGCGTCGATCAGCGCACGGGACTCTGCCGTCTGGTCGTGATCGACGATCATCATCGAGACGTCCTTGACGTCCGTCGTTGCCGCGTAGCCGAGCATGATCATCTGCAGGATGGGAGAGACGAAGATGATCGGGCGCGACTTCGGATCGCGGACCACCTGTTTCAGCTCCTTCCGTACCATCTGCCGCAGCCGGCCCCACGAGAACCACCGGCGAGCCGGAGCGGGAGCCGGCTTTTCGTTGGCCCGCGTCATGTGAGCTCCTTTTTGAAATTCCTGATGCTGAGAGCGACGGTACCCGCCGCGTAGATCGAGAGGCCGAGGATCGCGGGCCACAGCACGTCGAGACCGTTGCCCTTGAGGAACACGCCGCGCGTGAACGAGACGTAGTAGCGCGCCGGCACCACGCGCGAGATCCACTGCAGCGCGGTCGGCATATTGGTCAGCGTATACATGAAACCGGAGAACAACAGCGCCGGCATGTACGTCGCGAAGATCGCCGCCTGGCTCGCCAGCAGCTGCGACTTGAGCGACGTCGACAACAGTGTCCCGAGGCCGAGCACGCCGATGAGGAACACCGTCGTACCTAACGCGAACGTCAGCAGATTGCCGCGAAACGGCACCTCGAACACGAACACGCCGACGATCAGCGCCATCGCGACGTCGATCAGTCCGATCACGAGGTATGGAAGCAGCTTTCCGAGAATGACCTCGGTCCGGCTCACGGGCGTCGCGGCGAGCTGCTCCATCGTTCCGCGCTCCCACTCGCGCGCCACGGTCAGCGACGTCAGCATGGCCGAGATGATCGACATGATCACGGCGATGAGTCCGGGGACGATCATCGCGCGACTGTCGAGCGTCTCGTTGTACCACACGCGGCCTTCCGCCTGTACGGGCGCCGGGGGCGCCTTTGCGACGACCAACGCGTTCTGCGAGTACGTCCGCGCGATCGCGTCGGCGTAGCCGCGCGCCACGTTAGCCGTCTTCGCATCGCTGCCGTCGAGCAACAACTCCACCGGCGCCGCGCGACCGCCCTTGAGATCCACCGAGAATCGCTCGGGAATCACGATCACAACCCGCACCTTGGCCAGGTCGATCAGCTGCTCTACACCTTCGGCCGTCGCCGGCGTGTACTTCACCGTGAAGTAGCTCGACCCCGCGAACGCCGCCGTGAGCGCTCGGCTTTCCGGCGTGTGATCGCGGTCCACGATCGCGGTGGTGATGTGCTGGACGTCGGTCGTGATGGCGTATCCGAACAGGATGAGCATGATGAGCGGCAGCACGAACGCGAGGCCGAGACTGCGCGCGTCGCGACGGAGCTGGATCGCTTCCTTGCGCGCGATCGCCCAGAGACGGGTGATGCTGAACGACTTCGGCGCGTGCGCTTGCATTGTTTCCCACTCCGCGGTTCTGCTCGCGGGGCGCGCGGGCACCGGGAAGTCGTCGGTGATCGATATCGATGTCATGAGATCATCGCTCCGCCCGCATGCCTGACGCGGGACACGAACACGTCCTCCAGTGAGGCAGGCACGATCTCGATCGATCGGCATCGGAGGCCCGCCGCTTCTATGCGTTCACGAATGACAGTTGTCGCCTGTGCTGCTTCCTTCACCACCACGCGTAGGGCTCGGCCGAACAGGCTCGCGTCGACGATGCCCTCGGCACCAGTCAGTGTCGTAACGGCACGCGGGGCGTTCTCGGTCTCCACGCGCAGCACGACTTCCGTCATGCTGGCGCGCATCTCGCCCGGTGTACCTAACGCGATCAGCTTGCCGCGGTTCATGAGCGCGAGCCGGTCACAGTACTCGGCTTCTTCCATGTAGTGCGTGCTGACGAACACCGTCGTGCCGCCGGTCGACAGCTCGCGAATGACCTCCCAGAACGCGCGGCGGGCGAGCGGGTCCACGCCCGACGTCGGCTCGTCCAGGAACAGCACCGGCGGTTCGTGCAGAACGGCGCAGCCGAGTGCGAGTCGCTGCTTCCAGCCTAACGGGAGATCGCCAGTCGAGCGGTTGACGTGATCGGCGAGTCCCGACATCGCGAGGACCCACGCACGACGTCGCTGGAAGCGCTCGCCGGTGACCTCACGAAGGCCCGCGGCGAACTCGATGTTTTCATCGACCGTCAGGTCGTGGTACAGCGAGAACAACTGCGACATGTAGCCGATCGCGTGCTTGATGCGGTCGCCGTCCGTCGAGACGTCGAGGCCGACGACGTGTCCCGTGCCGGCGGTTGGACGCACCAGCCCGGTCAGCATCTTGATCGTCGTCGTCTTCCCGGCGCCGTTAGGCCCGAGGAAGCCGAAGACCTCGCCGCGCCCAACGGTGAACGTCACGGCATCCACGGCGGTGAAGGCGCCGTAGCGGCGCGTCAGGCCGTCCACAGCGACGGCCATGTTGTTCGAGTGAGTTGGCTCAGTTTGCATTGTCGTCACCGCTGGACAGATCTATGAAGACATCCTCGAGCGACGGCTCGAGCGCCTGCATGCTGTGCACGGCGATGCCACCGCGCTCGAGCACGCCGCGAAGCTCGGTTTCCTGCCCCTGGGAGCCGAGGGTGAGGTGCAACGATTGGCCGAACATGGCCGCGCTGCGGACGCCCGACTGAGCGCGCATCAGGTCCATAGCCAGCCGTGGCGAGTCGGAATGAATCGCGATCGTGCGGCCGCGTAAGCGATCCTGCAGCGCAATCGGCGTGTCGAGCGCCGCGAGCTTCCCCTTGTTGAGCAGCGCCACGCGGTCGCAGCGCTCGGCCTCATCGAGATAGGCCGTCGACACGATCGCCGTCATGCCGTTGGCGACCATCTCGTGCACGATCAGCCACAGCTCGCGGCGCGAGATCGGGTCGACGCCGAACGTCGGCTCGTCCAGCAGCAGGACCTCCGGCTCGTGGATCAGCGCGCAGCATAACGAGAGCTTCTGCTTCATTCCCCCGGAGAGCGCGGAGGCGAGTCGACCCTCGAACTGGCCGAGCTGTGAGAACGCGAACAGACGCTCGAGCCGCTTCACGCGTGCCTTGCGCGGTACGCCGTACAGGTCCGCGTAGAACTCGATGTTCTCGCGAACCGTGAGATCGCCGTACAGGCCGAAGCGCTGCGACATGTAGGCGATGCGGTGCTTCACGCCTTCCGGATCCGTCACGACGCTGGTGCCCACGACCGTCGCATCGCCGCCCGTCGGACGGAGCACGCCGGCGAGGATGCGGAGCGTGGTCGTCTTGCCGGAGCCGTCAGGCCCGACGATCCCGAACAGCTCTCCCGCCGCGACGTC
>Ga0207691_10007823_pt1 | contig 10294 bp, 6 predicted proteins | sample KBSM13metaG_FD_184327 | JGI IMG/M metagenome (GOLD analysis project Ga0207691, IMG submission 184327) | Miscanthus rhizosphere microbial communities from Kellogg Biological Station, Michigan, USA - KBS M1-3 metaG (SPAdes) (version 2) | ecosystem: Host-associated > Plants > Roots > Rhizosphere >... | reverse complement strand
CCCGGTTATCGAGATGCGAGGCGGCCGGGTCCGCCAGAGGAGGATGTGATGCGACTGACCATGCTGACCGCGATGCTCGCCCTGGTGCTCGGTGGCGGTGCGTGCCATTCAGCCAAAAAGCCGACCACGCAACTGAACCCGGCGGAGTCCGTCCGGCGCTACGAGTGGAGAGGCTCACTGTTCACGCCGTCAGAGCTCGCTGGTGCCATGCAGGTGCGCGGCACTGGCACGTGGGCTCGTGAAGGTGATAAACGCGTCGCTCGTTACCGTGACGATCTCGAACGCGACGCCGGGCGGCATTCATCCGTGGCACGTGCATCGCGGTCGATGTGGCGACAACGGCCCCATCGTCGGAGACGCCGCGGCGTACAAGGCACTGGCCGTCGACGGCAACGGCAACGCGTCATCCACCGCACGGCTGAACGTGACCTTGCCCGACAGCGGCAATTACTACGTCAACGTCCACGCGCTGGCGACGAACATGGGCACGATCATCTCGTGCGGAAATCTTGCCCCGCCCGTGAGCTGAACGCCCGGGCGGGGTGTCCCCGCCGGCTCATATCGATTTCGGCGGGGTGATGTACTCGAGCGAGTGTTTGTTGAAGTACGTCATCGTGTGTGCGCCCTGCTCGCGCAGGATCTGCGTTGCGCGGTGCTTGCGTTCATCCGTCGGCGCCATAACGACGAGGACGAATCGGTTGTCGCGCATTGCGTGCTCGTAGCGATCCTTCGTCTCCATCTCCTCGTCCGTGACCCCGATACGCTCGGCCAGGCGAATCAGCATTCCCGCCAGTCCGCTACGCCCGGTTGACGCGTCGAGCTCATCGGCGTTTGCGGCTCCAGTGCCGAACTGAACCTCCGAATCCATGAAGCCACCGCTCGTGAGCGCGGCGACCGCGGCCAGCGCTTGCTCGCGCGTGTCGACGACGGCGAGAAGATGGTTCGTCGGGTAACGAATCGGCTCGTTGGCGTTCGCCCGTAACTCGTTCGTAGCGTCTCGGGGTTCCGGTGCTCCGGTCATTGGCGTCTCCGTCGCTCGAGGAAAGTTGTCGAAACGCAACATCCCCCCATCGCGCACCGTGTCGCGATGGCTTGCCGATCCGGGTCCCTCGGGAGACACGTCGCAGGATGCGGTCTGATGACGCGCGCAATAGAATGGTGACAACGACTTCGCGGAAATCGCTACAATGACCGACATGGGAACATTTCGCACGACGATTCTCGTCGAGAGTACCGAGCGGCGCGGCGACACGCGCACTGTCGAGGACGCATTGGTCGACACCGGAAGCGAATACACGTGGGTGCCTCGCGATGTACTCGAGTCGCTCGGCATTGGTCCCGAGCGCACGCAGCGCTTCATAGTTGCCGATGGTCGCACGCTGGAGCGCCACATAGGGTTCGCCATCGTGCACGCCGGCGGGACGAGTGCGCCCGACCTGGTGGTGTTTGCTGAGCAGGGCGACATGATCCTGCTCGGTGCACATTCGCTAGAAGGATTGAACCTGCGAGTCGACGCGCTGCGAAAACAGCTCGTGCCCGCCGGGCCAGTTCTCGCCGGTGCCGCCTGAATTCGCAGGCTCGGGCGGAGTTGGGTCGGACATCGCGCGGGGAGGATCACGACAAAGACCGTCGTCACGATCTCGACCCTCGCGCTGATGATCGCACGGGCCTTGATGCGGTTTGCGGGGCATGCGAGGTTCACCGGCGGTATCACCTCCCATCGCCCCGTCCATCTGGAGAGCCTCATGCGTGCGAGCTGCGCGCTCACCGTCGTTGTCGCCCTGGCCGTCAGCAGCCCCATGGTTGCCGTGTCGCAGCAGAACGTTCCCACCGACACCTCGAAGAAGACGGCTCCCAATACCGAGCTACCGCTCCTCCCCACGCGCCAGACCACCTTCAGCACCGACGAAGGCACGTGGATGTCGCTCGACGTCTCGCCCGACGGACGCACCATCGTCTTCGACCTCGTGGGCGATCTGTACACGCTGCCGATAGCGGGCGGCAAAGCCACGCGTCTCACCAGTGGCATGGGGTTCGACGGTCAGCCGCGCTTCTCGCCCGATGGCAAAACAATCGTGTTCGTGAGCGACCGCAGCGGCTACGAGAATCTCTGGATCGTAGACGTGGCCGGCGGAATGCCGCGGGCGATCACGAAGGACAAGGATGCACAGTACCTCTCGCCCGCCTGGACGCCCGACGGCAAGTACATCGTCGCGTCACGTACCAAGACGGGTATTCTGGGCAGCGCGTACGACCTGGTGCTGGTCAACAAGGACGGAGGCACCGGGCTCGCGCTCACGGGGCCTGGCACCGGTGCCGCGCCAAGCGGGCCGCCGAACCCGCTCGTGCCGCCGCCATTCAACAACTACCTCGGTGCCGCGGTCTCCCCGGACGGACGGTACATCTACGCCGCGGTGAAGCGCGGCGGCTTCAAGTACGATCAGATGCTCACCGATCGCTGGCAGCTGGGCGTCTACGATCGCAACACCGGCCAGACGTATCTTCGCACGAGCAGTCTCGGTGGCGGCATGCGCCCCGCGATCAGTCCCGACGGCAAGTGGCTCGCCTACGGCTCGCGTATCGATGCCGGAACCGGCCTGCGCCTCCGCGAGATCGCCACCGGCGATGAAGTCTGGCTCGCGCGGGACATCCAGCGCGATGACTCCGAATCGCGCTACACCCGCGACGTCCTGCCGGGTTACGCGTGGACGCCGGACTCGCGGGCCGTCGTCATCACCTACGGGGGCAAACTCTGGCGCCTGGCGCTGCCTAACGGCTCACCGTCCGCGATCCCCTTCTCAGCCGATGTCCAGATCGACATGGGGCCGCTCGTGAAGTTCGAGTACCCGATGGATGACTCGGTTCTCACGGTCAAGCAGATTCGCAACGCCCGCCCGTCGCCCGATGGCAAGCGGCTCGTCTTCTCGGCCCTCGATAAGCTGTGGCTGATGGACCTGCCGAACGGACGTCCGCGCCGGCTCACCAGCGGCACCGCTGGCGAGCACTCGCCAGCCTGGTCGCCCGACGGGCGGTACGTCGCGTACGTCACGTGGACCGAGCAGGGGGGCGACATCTGGCGCATCGCCACGGCGATGCCTAACGCGCGGGCGGAGCGGCTCTCGCGGCAGACCGCGTTCTACGAGAACCTCAATTACGATCCCACCGGCCGGCGCATCGTCGTCATTCGCGGTCCGCGCGAGGAACGCATCGAGAAGACCGACGAGTTCTCGGGGCCGGGCGCGCAGGTGAAGGAGCTGGCCTGGCTACCGGCAGGCGGCGGCGACGTCACACAGATCGCACCCGTCAACTTCTACGGCCGGCCGCATTTCACGCGCGACACGATGCGCGTGTACATCTACGACCCGGTGGATGGCGTCGTGTCCATGCGCTGGGATGGCACCGACCGCCGCGCGCACGTCAAAGTCACGGGCTACACAGATCCGCTCCAGGGTCCGACTGCCCGGCCGGGCCCCGCGAACGAGGTGATCCTGAGCCCGGATGGCGATCAGGCATTCGCTGACGTCGACAACAAGCTCTATCTGGTTTCCGTCCCCGTGGCCGGCGGTGCAACGCCGACGATCTCCATCTCCACTCCTGCCGCGGCGCCCGTGCCGGTCCGCAGGCTCTCACGCGTGGGGGGCGACTTTCTCGGCTGGACGAACGACGGCAAGTCCATCTACTGGTCGCTGGGTCACAGCTACTTCACGTACGACCTCGCGACCGCTTCGGCCGCGATCGGGGATTCGACGCGAAAAGCCGACAGCCTAACGCGCGCGGGCGCCAAGCCCGACACGTCGGCCGCCGCGAAGCGGCCTGCCTATGCGCCGACGCGGCGTGACGTCTCGATCACGGTGCCGCGCGATCGGCCCACCGGCGTGATCGCGCTCCGCGGGGCGCGTATCGTCACCATGAAAGGGAACGAGATCATCGAGCGCGGCGACATCGTGGTCACGAACAATCGCATCACCGCCGTCGGCGCGGCGGGAAGCGTCGCCATTCCTGCCGGCGCGCGCTCGATCGACGTCAGCGGCACTACGATCGTACCGGGATGGGTGGACATCCACGCCCACATGTGGCCGTCGTGGGGGATCCACAAGACGCAGGTCTACGAGTACCTCGCCAACCTCGCGTACGGCGTCACGACCACGCGCGATCCGCAGACGTCGAGCACCGATGTGCTGACGTACGGCGATCTCGTGGAGACGGGCGACATGATCGGCCCACGCATTCTCACGACCGGCCCGGGAGTGTTCTGGACGGACGAGATCGCGAGCGCCGACGATGCGCGCGAAGTGCTCACGCGCTACTCGGACTTTTATCAGACGCACACCCTCAAGCAGTACATGGCCGGCCAGCGCATGATCCGGCAGTGGATACTGATGGCCGCCAAGGAGCAGAACATCACGCCGACGCTCGAGGGAGGGCTCGACTTCAAAAAGAACATGACGGAGGCGATGGACGGCTACGCGGGCATCGAGCACACCCTGCCGATCACACCGCTCTACAAGGACGCCGTGCAGCTCTTCGCCAAGAGTGGGACCACGTATACGCCGACGCTGATCGTGCAGTATGGCGGGCCGATGGCGGAGAACTACTGGTACACGCACTACGACATCCACGCCGATGAGAAGCTCGCGCGCTTCACGCCGCACACCGAGCTCGATCGCCGCGCACTTCGGCGTCCGTCCTGGTTCGCGGAGAGCCAGTACAGCTTCAAGCAATACGCCGAACAGCTCAAGAAGATCGTCGAGGCTGGGGGACATGTAGGCCTCGGCGGCCATGGCCAGCTTCAGGGCCTCGGCGTGCATTGGGAATTGTGGAGCATCGCCAGCGGCGGAATGGCGAACCACGATGTCCTGCGCATCGGCACGATCAACGGCGCCGAGGCAATTGGCGTGGCCCGCGACCTCGGGTCGCTGGAAGTGGGAAAGTTCGCGGACCTTCAGGTGCTCGAGCGCAATCCGTTGGAGGACATCCGCAACACGAACTCGCTCCGCTACGTCATGAAGAACGGGCGACTGTACGACGCCAGCACGCTGAGAGAAGTGGCGCCGCGCGACAAGCCGCTGGACAAGATGTGGTGGGTAACGCCGTAGCGGCGCCGCTCGAGCGGCGAGTGAGGTGCCCTAGCCTCGGTGGTGTACCCAACGCATCATCCGTGACGGCCACCGTCGCCCCGCGGCGACGTTATTTTGTGCTGTCATTCTGTTCTTATAGGTAGGAGAGAAGCCGGATGCATCGATCCATCGTCATCGCCGCGCTGTGTGCGCTGCCCGCACTCACTTCAGTTGCTGGCGCTCAGGACCCTGGCGCCTCGCTCCCCGACTTCGACAAGAAGCGTGGTGGCAGCGAGAAGGTGCACCGGCTCGCGAACGTTCCCGCCCACACGGGCGCGTGGAAGGCCGCCGACGTCGAGCTCGAGCAGGACCGGAATCGGCCCTACGCATACCTCTCCGGCTTCGTCAACTACGACGTCACGATCTACGATCTCACCAATATCTCGGCACCGAAGCAGATCTATCGGTGGTCCATCGATAATCCGGAGCTGCATCGCGGCATTGGCGCGATGGATGGGAAGTACTTCAAGGTGAATGGGCGCTACTACTTCGCCCAGTCTCTGCAATTCCAGCAGGGCACGCCTGACGCCGAGCTCGGCGCCGTCATCCTCGACGTTACGGGTCTGCCCGACGCGTCCAAGGTGAAGGAAGTCGCGCGCATCAAGTACCCGCAGGCGCCTGGCGGCTTCCACAACACGTTCGCCTACAAGCACTCCGATGGTCGCGCGCTCTACTTCGTGACCACGAACCAGTCGAAGGCGCTCGTCTACGACCTCGCGAAGGTCGTCGCCGGCGGCGACCCTAACGCGTGGCTCGTCGGCGAAGTGCCCAACCCAACGCCGATGAAGCAGACAGGGCTCGGTGGGTACCACGACTTCTACGTCGGCTACGACCCCGCCACCGAGCAGGACAAGTTTTACGGCGCGGGCCTGGGCGGCTACTCCGTCTTTGACGTCACGAAGATCGAGGCACCGAAACAGCTTTTCACGATCACGAGTCTCGGGCTCGATCTCGCGCACACGTTCACGCCGTCACCCGACGGCAAGTATGCTGTGACCGAAACGGAGTACCAGTACACGCCGCTCCGCATCTGGGACCTGCAGCCGGGTCAGTCGGGGAAGACGCAGAACATTGACGTCCCCATCAGCGCGTGGACGTCGGACTGGCGTACGCTCGCGCACAATCATGAAGTCCGCTGGCCGTTCGTGTTCGTCTCCGCGTACGAGGACGGGCTCCAGGTGTTCAACCTGAAGGACCCGAAGAACCCGAAGACGGAAGGGCACTTCTACACCTGCGAGTGCAAGCACGAGCACGGCTTCGGCGGATCGCTCGAGAGCGGGTTCGAGAGCACGCAGAGCGTCATGCAGGGCGCGTTCGGCGTCGACGTCCGGAATTACGATGGGCTCGTCGTCATCTCGGACATGCGCACGGGCTTGCACGTGTTCAAGATGGACGGCTTCAACGGCTGGAACGGCAAGGACTACAACGTGCCGAACATCTCGAGCGTCCAGGATTGGGACCGCGGTCCGAAGGACGTGCCGAAGCCGAAGGTCGCGAGCTAGCGGTCATTCCGAGCGGAGCCGCGCAGCGGCGCAGTCGAGGAATCGTGATCATATCGGTAGAGGAGCCCCTCTACCCACACAATCGCGATTCCTCGACTCGCTTCGCTCGCTCGGAATGACCGATCATCTCGCCAGGCGACGACGGGCCTCGGCCACCAGCGGTCGAAAGTCCGGATCGGAATTTCGCCACAGATCGAGAAATCGCGCGTAGTGGCCGGCTGCCTCGGCGCGGTTGCCGAGGCGCTCGTGGATTTCCGCCTGGCGCAGCTGGGCGAGCGCCCGAAGAGGGATCTCGGTAGCGGAGCCGTCGCCGAGGGCCGCGAACCACCGCAGGGCATCGGCATCGTGCCCTAACGAGACGAGCACCTCGCCGTGCAGGAAGCGCTCGTTCGCGCGACTGACGAACGGGATCACCGCGATGTCGCCCTGCGAGTCTCTGGCCTCCAGCGCATCGAGCAGACGCAGTGCCTCTTCGTTGCGTCCACGGTGGTGTGCGATCCGGGCGCGCAGGCCCCGGTCCAGGTCCCGCACGAGCACGGTCGCGGCGGATGACGCCGCGAGTCGCTGCAGTGTCGTCGCCGCGGCAACAGCGGCGACAGTATCTCGCAGTCGCAGCGACAGGATGCCTAACGTATACTGTCGTAGCGGCTCGAGCTGAATCGGCGTTCCCATCCCCATCTCGTTCTCGAAGCTGCCCGCTTGGCCGGCCGGAAACGGCCCGGCCGACGCGGCTCGTCGACGCGCCCGCACCAGCGTCGAATCCGCGTACGGTAGCGGCAACGTTGCGGCAAACCATTCGGTGACCGCTTCGAACCCGAGACGCCTGCGTGGCGCCGCGACGACTCGCTCCGACTCGACGGCCTCGGCGAGCGCACGGTGGGCGTCCGCGACGCGACCAGCAGCAAGGTCGAGCATGGACGCGAACGACAGCAGGTCCGCGTGGAGAGCCGGACTCGGGTAGCCCTCGGCCAGATCCTGCAGCACGCTTCGCATGATCGCGTCATCGGGGCTGAACGCGGTGAGCCATGCCGCGGCACGCCACACGGCGAGCGGCTCCCCTCGCCTAACGTCCGCTGCCAGTGCGTGCGCTTCGGCGTTATCGCGTCGTGCCACTGCGCGCAGGAGCATGATCTCGGCAAGACGACGATCGGTGTGCAGCTCGTCAGGCGGGAACGCGGTCAGCAGGGAATCGAGTGCCGTGATACGCCCCGCACTCACGGCGATGCGGGCGACGTGCGTGAGCGCGAAGAGATTCCGTGGTTCGTGCGAGAGCACCATCCGCCACGCGTCCTCCGACTCGCCTATCGGACGGCCGAGCAGCGGTCCGTGATGGAACTGGATCTCGCCGAGCTGGAACCAGGCGTCGACGTCATCAGGATACCGGGCCACGATAGCCCGATACGCGCGCTCCGCCTGCGTTGCGTCGCCGGCGCGCCACCGCCGGAAGGCCTCCAGCAGATTGCGGTCACGCCCGGACAGGCGCGCACCGTGGCGCGCGGCCGCGCTGGCGGCGTCGTCCTCGCCCGGGAGCGGCGCCCACTCACGGGCCAGCGCGAGTCGGTAGTGTGCGACGGCGAACGTCGAGTCGTACGCGATCGCCGCGAGGTAGGTATCGGCGGCTCGCTCGAACTGGCCCGCGCGCATCAGCTCCTCGCCTTGCAGGTACGCCTTGAACGCCGGAAGCGATACCGTCGTTAGGCTCGCCGTGCGCATCAGGCGGTCGGCGGCCGGGTCTCCCAGCCCTGCGAGGAGGCGAGCGGCGAGCTTGTCCACGAGCTCGAACACCGAATCGGCGGCGCCGCTCACGACCGCGCGGCTGCTCGGCTCAGGCGTGGTGCATCCCGTGAGCGTGGCAGCCACTCGGCCTCGCGACATACAGCCCGTGGCGACGCGATACACCGCCGCATCGATCTGAACCTGACCGCCCGCCTCGACGACATCGCCGAGCACGAACATACGCGCGCCGAGTCGCGCGGCCACGCGGGTTCCGTTCTCGAGGTTTCGCGCTCCGCTTCGTTCGTCAGCGGCGGCAGCGAATACCGCTCGCGTGTCGGCCGGCCTCATGGAACCCGCACCGTCGAGTGCTGCGCCGAGCAGGTTGACGATGCCTTCTCCGAGGTAAGCGATTGATTCGCCGCCGCGGACTCGGAATGGAAGCACGGCGATGGTGGTGGACGGCTCAGGTGCGGGGCCTCTGTTCAACAGTCGAAGGCCCAATACGAACCCGGCCAGCACGACCATTCCTGCCACCGTCGGGATCAGGAGCCGGCGCGATCCGCGGCTGCTTGCGAGCGGGAGCACCTTATCTCGCCTAACGCCTTCGAGGCTCTCCCCCAGCGCCGCCGGCGTCGGCGGATCGGCTGGAAGCGAGACGCGTTGCGCAGGCGCCGCGGCCGCTCGAAGTGCGGGTAGCGGACCCGAGTCCGATCGCAGCCGCTCAGCCAACTGCGTCGTTTCTTCCAGCGGTTGCAGTCCGTCGGGCTCGAGCCGACGCGCGTACGCGTCGTACTGGCGAATGGCCTCGGCTCGCTCGCCAGCCACCGCCAGTGCCTCGATGAGTCGGTGCTGCCCCTCGTCGTCCCACGGATCGCGCGCCGCCCATCGCTCGGCGGCTTCGATCGCGCCCGTGAGGTCGCCAGCGAGTCGCCTGGCTTCGATCAGGTCGCGACACGCCTTCCGGAACGCGCGCGCGTACTGTGCGCGTCGGTTATCGACCCAACTCTCCCACGGATTGAGGTCGACGAGATGAATGCCGTCGAGAAACGGGCCGCGATAGAGATCGACTGCAGACACATGGTCGCCGCGGTCGATCGCGTCGGTAAACGCGTGCGCATCGGTCAGGACCTGACCGGTCACGACGAGCTCGTGTGCGCGCGAGTCGAGCCAATCGCTGCCGACGCCCTTCCGTAGCTGATAGAGGCTCTGCCGCAGCGCGTGGCGCGCGTTCTCGGCGTCGCTTTCCGGCCAGAAGATGGTGGTGAGCGATTCGCGGGAGACGCGCCGCTCGACCGCCAGATACACGAAGAGCGCCGCGCGCGAGTGCTGGCTGAGCAACCAGTCCAGTTCGCCGGTGTCGTCGATGGCATGCAGGCCACCGAAGGTGACGAGCTGGATGGCCATGGCCCAATGGTGCGGTCGCTCCATGCGGGTCGCAAGGATGAGGCGCGGCTAAGACCGGCTAACAGGCGGTGACGCAGGCATGCCGTCGTCCGTGACGCTGACCGCCCACCTTCGCCCAAGCACTACGCGCTCGCGGATCAACCGCGACAACCGGACCAACAATCGGACAGGAGTGAGGTCATGAAGGAACACACAATCATAGGCGGCGCTGGCACTCAGCTCCATCTCGTCGAGACGGGTAACCCGGAAGGTCAGGCCATCCTCTTTCTTCACGGGTTCTCGCAGTGCTCGCTCGCCTGGAGCCGCCAGCTCACCTCGGATCTCACCCGGCACTGCCGCCTCATCGCGATGGACCTGCGGGGCCATGGATATTCGGACAAGCATCGCGACGTGTACGGCGACTCCAAACTCTGGGCCGACGACGTCGACGCCGCCATCGGGGAACTGGGATTGGTCCAGCCGATTCTGTGCGGCTGGTCGTACGGCCCGTTCGTCATCCTCGACTACATCCGGCACTACGGCGAGGACGCGATTGGCGGCATCCATTTCGTCGAC
>Ga0207691_10007822_pt1 | contig 10295 bp, 10 predicted proteins | sample KBSM13metaG_FD_184327 | JGI IMG/M metagenome (GOLD analysis project Ga0207691, IMG submission 184327) | Miscanthus rhizosphere microbial communities from Kellogg Biological Station, Michigan, USA - KBS M1-3 metaG (SPAdes) (version 2) | ecosystem: Host-associated > Plants > Roots > Rhizosphere >... | reverse complement strand
TTCGCAGCCCGGGAAGGTGCTGGCGACGATCTCGGCGATCTCGCGGATCCGGTAGTTGCCGCCGTCGGAGCCGACGTTTGAGATGGAATAAACAGAACTCGACGACAGACGATCGGCTTCGGACTGATTCACGGCTCGAATGGTCTTTTTGACATCGAGAGTAATTCGATTCCCCTCGCCTGGCATCACTTCGACATCGCCGAAATTTTCGGCAACTTCGATAACCGGATTGGGGCCAGTTTCCGCAACCTGCTGCTCGGTGAATGTGAAATTGTTGCCCGTGAGGTCCCATACATCCAGATCGTGAATATTGAAAAGCTTTCCGAAATCGGGATTCATATTGGCAGCAACCGTAATCAGACTGCCAAAAATGATTACCAGAATGATGGCCGCGACATCGCCAACTGAAAAAAGAGGTCTCTTCTCGTTTGCTCCTGCTCCAAACGAATCCACCAGTTTGAACAGTCCCCACACAATCAACAGGACCGGCCAGTAGCGTGAAAACAACGCCCACAACGGAATGGGATAGCCAATATTACGGGCAAGAACGAGGACTCCGAAGACCACAAATACGAGTCCCCAGAAAATGGAGCCTGAAATTCGACGCCTCACGGTGTGTCCTTTCCTGGTCCTGTTGGGCCCGATGATCGTGTTGATCCTGTCGGGCCCGTTGGTCCCGACGGTCCCGGCATACCAGGGCCGGCTGAGCCTTTCTGGACAGATTCCACAATTTTTACCACCCCGATAACGATCAGGATCACAGGCCACAGCCGGCCAAAGCTGAATATCGCGGGAAAGATGTTACTGAGCAGGAACAATACCCCTAATACGATAAGAATCAGTGGACCCATCATCGAAGTTTGTTCTCCTTCGATCGCAGCAGCAAAGCCACACCGGCTGCGATCAGCAGCGCTGGCCAGAATCGTCTCAGGCCATGGAACGAGATCAAGTCAAAGCTATTCATCAGGTAGAGAGCCCCGAGGACAATCAACCCAATACCGCCCCAGAAGTCCCTGTCCTTGACTCCCCCGGTGTGTTCCTGAAACTGCTCGTAGAAACGATCGATCGGCGTAACCACCTTAACGCCACTGGCGCTGAGTTTTCGTTTTTTCGCCGTGTAGTATGCCTCGAACGGCATGTAGAAGTAGAACGCCAGGGCCAGCAATACTGCACCCAGGCTCGTCAGCATACCGAAGATCAGAACATGGATTGCAGCCTTGAAATACTCTCCGTTGTAGATAGCGCCGACGCCAGGAATCAAACCAAGTACAAAGGCGGTATCTGGATTTTCTCCGCCAATGGTCTGTGCTCCCGGACTGGCAGGCTTGCCATCAGATTTAAGGGACGCCTCCAGACAGTTCTCGCAATAGACACTATCGCGTACTTTGCGGATGCATCCTGCGCAAAGTGCGCATCCGCACTGGGTGCAGAATGCTTCACATTGAACCTCCGGATGGACAGCACAATTCATCAGGAGTTCTCCATGAGCTGATCGATTTTGGCGTGAAGCTCAATGACTACAGGCGATCGGTAGTAACTTCGGATGGCATGATCATACGCGCAGCTGACGACGCTTTCCGCACGATTGAAAACGGCTTCACGTACCGTTCCTCCTCCGACCCATCCCATCACAATGGCGGCGGTAAAAATCGCAAGGGCGGTCCGCGGTTCACCAAGCGATTGCCAGAGCGCGGCGAACCGCGCTCGAAGCGACGGCCGGGAAAGCGGAGTGTTGGCGACAATCCGCGAGGCCAGCCATTCAGGCGGCGCATAAACCGGGAAATCGCGGGTTGCAGCGATCATATGGATCATTTCAGAAACAAGCTCGTTGCAGGATCGGCAGGAATGGAAATGGAGCTCGACGGCAGCGCGCTCAGACTCGCTAAGAGACCGCTCAATGTAGTCCGATAGTTTTTCTTCGCAGTCTTCGCAATTGAGGATATTCACGATGTTTATTTAAATTTCCTTCCTCAGCATTTTTGCCATTTCCACCCGGCCCCGATTGATCCTGGACTTGACCGTGCCAATGGGCACGCGGACGATCTCAACGATTTCCTCATAGGCAAAGCCTTCAAGATCCCTGAGAATCAGCACTTCGCGGAGATCTTCCGATAACCGGAGCAGCGCACCATGGACGCGCTCCGAAAGTTCGCGCTGGTCCAAAACTTCCGCAGGATTTGCGAATCGATTCCCCGTCTCTGCAACCTGATCATGCTCTCCTTCCAGCGAATCGGTCTGGCGACGTTCCGTCTTCAGTTTCCGGTAATGGTCAATGATGCAATTGCGACTCACCCGCATCATCCATGTTTCAAACGCTCCCAATTCCGGTTTATAGGTGTGCAGTGTTCTATAGACTTTTAGAAATATCTCCTGTGTTAAATCTTCGGCTTCATCGAATCGGCCATTGTAGCGGTATGCGAGATTGTAGACACGCTGATGGTGATGCCGCACAACCCTATCCCATGCCGCGTGGTCGCCATTTCGACATCTGGTAAGCAGCTCCGCATCGATCGTTCCCAACGATCAGTCTCCGCATCCACATATGAATGAACGAAACGCTGCGAACAAAAGTTTCAACAATCTGAAACCTTTCTGAGATAATCGCGGGGCCATGAGTCGGAAGTGGTTTATTTTCTTAGTTTTGTGCGTTGTCGGCGCCATTTTAGCCTATTGGATGGCGGGTGGGAAGTTCGATTGGGCCTTATTTTTCTCCTCGGTACGGAACATCCAGTGGGGATGGCTGACGATGTCCGTCGTTTTCACTCTCTTCACTTCTGTCATTCGTGCGGTCCGATGGAAGGAGCTTCTGTCGCCAATAAAAGAAATCGGGTTCGATCCGATATTGACAACAACAGTGATGGGATTCTCGGCGATTTTCCTGCTCGGCCGGGCCGGTGAACTTGTGCGTCCACTTTGGCTGGCTCGCCGACAAAGATTTTCCGTGAGCGCATCGTTTGCCACGATCATCGTTGAGCGATTTCTCGATTCCACCATGCTCATCGGAATTTTTGCCTGGGCACTTTTGACTGTGAAGGTTTCCACCGAATCGGCTAACGAACTTGCGTCCATGAAACATGCAGCGTGGTATATCGTAGGCGTATCGGCGGGTGCAATTGCGCTCCTGTTTCTCCTTCGTTCGAATGTGGAGCTGGTGGTGCGATATATCCCGTTTCCGAAAATTGCTTCGCTTGTTGAAAACTTCGGGCATGGCCTCACCTTCCTTCGAAATGGCCGCAGCTTTGCCATCGTCGTGTTTCATTCGATCGTGTTGTGGATCACGATTGCGCTTCAGGCGTGGCTGACGCTGAAGAGCATGAACTTCGCATTGCCCATTGCCGCGACTACCCTCGTAATGGTCGGCGCCGCAATTGGATCCGTGGCTCAGATTCCGGGTATTGGTGGCGGATTTCAGGTTGCATTCGCATTTTGCCTGACGAAGTTTTTCCGGGTGCCGGCTGAAGCCGCGCTGTCGGCAGCCATGATCGCATACCTCACAAACAACCTGCCCACTCTGGGCGCGACGATTCCGTGTATGCTGAAAGACGGTCTGACAATCCGGGAAATCCGTAACACCATTCGTAATCCTCAGTCGGAGTCGATATGAAGTGTCCGTTTTGCGGCCACCTTCAGGACAAAGTGGTGGATTCGCGGGAGAGCAAGGAAGGCGAGTCCATCCGTCGAAGGCGCCATTGTCTGGGATGCAAGCGCCGATTTACCAGTTACGAGCGCATCGATGAAATCCCCTACATGGTGGTCAAGAAAGACGGACGGCGTGAACGCTTCGATCGCCAGAAAGTTCTTACAGGATTATTGAAAGCCTGCGAAAAGCGTCCGGTATCCATGACGCAGCTTGAAGCAATTGCGGATAAATCTGAAGGGATCGTCCAGGAATCGACCGAACGTGAAATCTCCACGCGGGCCTTCGGAGAAATGATCATGAATGAGCTGAAGACTCTCGATAAGGTCGCTTATGTCCGGTTCGCGTCCGTCTATCTGGATTTCAAGGACGTTCAGGAGTTTATGAGCGAACTGAAGGACCTTCTCAAAGGGCGGGACTGAAATGTATCTTCCGCACATCGACGTCTGTGAGGGACCGGATGAAGTCGTTGTCATGATTGAAGTGCCGGGCGTCGACCGCAGCGACGTACAGATTTCCTGGAAGGACAACGTTCTTACCATCTCGGGTCACAAACGTCCTCAACCGGATGCGGCCGGAGCGAAATTCGTATGCGTTGAACGGAACTACGGACCGTTTCGGCGCGAGATCGTTATTGGCATTCCGATCGATCATCGTCGCGCCAAAGCCGAACTCCGTGAGGGACTGATGAAGATCCGTCTGCCCAAAATACGAGAGGAGCAGGCTCGGAATGCAATTCCTATTGAGTAAGTGCAGATTCCTCCTATAACTACGACTATGAGCATGGAACTTATTAAAACGGAAGGTACTCCTGACGAGCAGGAGCTCAAGATACCCGAGATTCTTCCCGTTCTGCCCCTGCCGGATATTGTGGTCTTCCCGTACATGATCGTTCCGCTGTTCGTCAATCGAGACCGTTCCGCAAAAGCCGTCGATCAGTCGCTGTCGGAAAATCGAATGATCATGGTCGTTGCCCAAAAGGATCCGAATGTCGATGATCCGAAAGCTGCCGACCTGCATCAATTCGGCACGGTAGCCCTGATCATGCGCATGCTCAAATTACCCGATGGCCGGGTTCGCATTCTGGTGCAGGGTTTCGCTCGAGCCAAGGTCGAATACTTCGATGAAACGCAGCCATACCTTGCTGCAAAAATCCTGCCCAGGACAGAGCCACAGGTGATCCCGGATTCCGTTGAGCTTGAGGCATTGATTCGAAATGTAAAGGCGGCGGTAGAAAAGGCGGTCTCTCTGGGGAAGAACCTGTCTCAGGATCTGATGGCCATTGCTTCAAACCTTGACGAGCCCGGGAGGCTGGCGGACCTCGTGGCATCCAATCTGGAGTTGAAAGTTGACAAAGCACAACAGGTGCTCGAGCTTGTCGATCCCGTGGAAAGGCTTCGCCGCATCCATGAACTGCTCACCAAGGAATTGGAGGTTCTTGAAGTCCAGAGCGATATCAACGCTCAGGCGAGGGGAGAAATCGATCGCAATCAACGGGAGTTCTACCTGCGCCAGCAGATGAAGGCGATTCAACAGGAACTCGGTGAAGGCAACGAACTCCAGGAAGAGATCGATCAATACCGGAAGAAGATCAAGAAGGCAAAGATGCCACCTGAAGTTGCCGAAGAGTCCGAGCGTCAGGTAGGCCGCCTCGAACGGATGCATCCCGACGCGGCGGAGACGGCGACACTCCGGAATTATCTGGACTGGATGATTGGGCTGCCCTGGTCCAAATCCACAAAAGATAATCTGGATCTCAGGAAGGCGCAGAAAATTCTGGACGAAGATCACTACGGCCTGGAAAAAATCAAGGAGCGCATTCTCGAACACCTCGCCGTGCGCAAGTTGAAGAAAGATTCGCGCGGTCCAATTCTGTGTTTCGTCGGCCCGCCGGGCGTGGGTAAAACGTCGTTGGGAAAATCGATTGCAAAGGCGCTGGGCCGGAAGTTTGTCCGCATGAGCCTGGGAGGCGTTCACGATGAAGCAGAAATCCGCGGGCATCGCCGCACCTACGTGGGGGCTATGCCTGGTCGCGTGATTCAGAGCATTCATCAGGCCGGCAGCAATAATCCCGTATTCATGATGGATGAGGTCGATAAGATTGGCGCCGACTTTCGCGGAGACCCGTCATCCGCCATGCTTGAGGTGCTGGATCCGGAACAGAACCATGCGTTCCGCGATAACTATCTCGGCGTACCGTTCGATCTTTCCAACGTCATGTTCGTTACGACAGCGAATATGCTGGATCCAATTCAGCCGGCATTCCGTGACCGAATGGAAATCATCCAGCTCTCCGGATACACCGAGGAAGAAAAGCTGGAAATCGCAAAGAGGCATCTTATTCCGAAACAGGTCGCCGAACATGGCCTGACCAGCCGACAGATTGAATTCACCGATGACGGCGTGAGGGCCATCATCAATCAATACACGCAGGAAGCCGGACTGCGAAATCTCGAACGCGAAATCGCAACAGCCTGTCGAAAAGTGGCGCGGCAGGTTGCATCCGGAGAGAAAAACATTCGGAAGCTGCATACCGACAATATCGGCAAGTTTCTAGGACGGCCGCGAATCTTCCCCGAAGAGTTGCTGAAACGCGATCAGGTCGGCGTCGCAACCGGTCTGGCCTGGACGCCCGTTGGCGGAGACATTCTCTTTGTTGAAGCTACCGGCATGAAGGGACGGGGACTGCTCACACTCACAGGGCAACTCGGCGACGTGATGAAAGAGTCCGCACATGCCGCTCTCAGCTATGCGCGCTCGCACGCCAAGGAATTCGGAATTAACGAAGATTTTTTCGGAAAGCACGATATTCACGTTCACGTGCCCGAAGGTTCGATACCAAAGGACGGACCATCGGCGGGCGTCACGATGGCGACTGCAATACTTTCGTTGCTGACGGGAAAACCGGTTCGACGAAAGATCGCCATGACGGGAGAAATCACGTTGCGCGGAGAAGTGCTCCCCATCGGCGGAATTAAGGAGAAGGTGCTGGCAGCCCGGCGCGCAAAGATCGATACGGTCATCATGCCATCGTTGAATGAACGTGATCTTGAAGATATCAACGAAGCAATACGCAAGGACATGCACTTCATTTTTGTGGACGATATCCGGGATGTTTTCAAAGCTGCCCTGCTTCCAGAGGCAGCTCTGGGAGTAACGAAATCCCGTACACCCAAGACACCTGCATCCAAACGCGCGCGGCCGTCACCGTCGGCAGCGCGGTAGATGGGTGTAGATGCTTCTCCGCGACCTGGGCGAAGCCGGGCTCATCCAGCGCATCCGCACACAATTTCAGAATTCCGGTGTCGTGCTCGGTATTGGAGACGACACGGCAGTCCTGGACATTCCTGAAGGGCATTCCCTTCTGTTCTGTTCGGATCTTCTTGCTGAAGACTCTCACTTCATTCGCGGGCTTCATCCGGCGGACTCGGTCGGCTATAAGGCGGTAGCTGTCAATGTAAGCGATATTGGAGCAATGGGTGGAGTGCCCATGCATTTCGTGATCTCCTTCGCGGCGCCGGGAGATCTGGATCTGGAATGGGTGGACAGTTTCTACAACGGTGTAGCTCGAGCGTGCCGGGAGTTCAAAGTATCGTTGGTGGGCGGAGATTCTTCGACGGCGAAGTCCATCTTTGTTGATGTCGCGATGGTCGGATGCGTAAAGACCGGATCTGCCGTCCGTCGATCCGGCGCAAAAATCGGGGATAGTATCTACGTGTCGGGAACCCTGGGCGGATCGACACGAGGACTGGACCTGCTGCGCAGCGGGATTGTTGACGATCCGGCAGTACAGCGTCATTTATATCCGCAGCCGCGCCACGTCTATGGCGCACGGGTGGGAAGGGTTGCGCACGCGATGATTGATGTGAGCGACGGACTGTCCACCGATCTTGGCCACATCCTGATGGAATCCAACGTCTCCGCTCGAATCTACAAGGACAAGATTCCTGCCGCACAAGACGTCTCCTTGGAACAGGCTCTGCATGGTGGGGAGGAGTACGAGCTGATTGTTACGCTATTAGGAGTTATTAAAGGCGCTCCATTCACCCGCATTGGTGAAATCATCCCAGCCACCGGAAAGCACCAGATTTTGCTGGTGGATGGCGACTCCGAGTCCGTGCTCGAACCCAGGGGCTGGCAACACTTCTAAAAATATGGGGATACGGGGTATTCTCCGTCTTCCCTTTTTTGTGAATCAAGCGGAGGTCTTCCGTTTTGCGATTTTTCGTGCCAGGTTCGCGAGGTCCTTCTTGTCGATCACCTCGTTGTCGACCATACCGACCAGCAGCTGTTCCACGGAGCCGTCGCACAATCGATCAATGATCTGCCGAACCGCTTTCGCTGCCACGTTCGCCGGCTGCTGGATTCCCACATAGACGTTCGTGCGACCTTCCAAGCGGTGCCGCACGTACCCTTTGTCCTCAAGCCGGCTCAAGATCGTCCTTGCCGTCGATTCCTTCATGAAATGCCGCTTTGCCAGCGCCGTCCGCACGTCTTCCGATGTCGCCGATCCGCGTTCCCACAGAACGTCCATTACGAGATGCTCCAGATTGCTGAGAGAATTTCTTCCGCCAAACATGCTTTGTACTAATCCGCTAATTCTTTGAAATGACGACGCGAAGCCGTTTTGATGCCCGGAATAATTCCGACAATCCCGATTCCAGCTGTCGAGGATTGGACACCTCTTGTGTGCCATCGGCCAGAATTTCATACTCCATTACGTTGCACTTCGCCGCATGGCAGGTGATATACACATTGCTTCCATCCGAGCCCAACCGAACGAATATTCCGGGCACCGATGGCGCAGGCGAGGCGCTGCTGACGGCGGATTCTCCGACGAAGAACGAACAACTCTCACAGCCAAACGCATAATCCTGGCCCGCAACCTTCATGTTTATGGTCCGAACCTGTATCCCTGTAACGAACACTGAAAACGAATTGCCGTTTGGATTTCCTCGAAGTCGGGCAAGCTGCTCCAGATATGCCCGTAAATCATCCTCATTGTCGGGGAGATCCAACAATGCCGAAGGCGGCGGCGAGGGCGGATTGGCCTGACTCTGTTGCTGCATCGCGGCTTGAAGTGCTCTTAGTAGCTCGTCCATTTTTTTCAGTTGATCTTGCAGGAATGCCACCGACTCTCCAATCCTGGCCGCCCGCTGAACCTCCGGCTCTTGAGAAACATTGGCTTGAATCTCCAGCGCCTGCGCCAGCTTTTCTTTCAACCCTTCATAATCTCGTTGGATCTTGCGATACTCAATTGCTGTTTGAAAAGGTTCCCGCAACTCGGCAGCTGGATTCGACGAATTCTGCCGGACCTGAGTCGCGGTTGCCGGAGTTTTTGTGGGCGCAGCCTGCTGGCCAGGAGCGGGCGTCTGCAACGCAGGATTCCGTCCGAGCGCTGCAGAAGACGCAGGTATCGGGGCCGGTGCTGGTTCCGAGGTCACCTGTAGCGCTGCGGCCGCATAAATTACGGGCACGGCTGCCGTGAGCACCAGCGCCCATGCTGCAGTTTTCACGATTCCATTTCCCGATGGCGGATTGCCGAGCACACGTTCGATGCGCGCTTTCATATTGCGTTGCGCCATTGCAACTCCTCCCGTCATCAATCGCCCACCGCTTTGTGCGGATACGGCAAACTCCAGAAGTATCTCCGAGTAGCGCGCTGCATCGTGTATCCGGCACAAGGACGCATCGTCGCTGGCCTGTTCGGCCAGTCGCGAGAGCTGCCGTTCGAGGAACCACGCCAGTGGATTCATCCAGTACACACATTTCGCCGCAGCAGCGATTACCGCAATACCCCAGTCACAGCGATGGACATGAGCGATCTCGTGCAACAGGACAGCCCTCAACTTCCAGTCGTCCCAGTTTTTCCAGTCGGCGGGCAGGAGTACCGCGGGCCGGAATAGCCCTGTCGTCATTGGAACGTGCACTGCATCAGACTCCAGCAGTTCCGGTATGCGCCATCGACTTCGAAGTAGCGCAAGCATTTCTTCACGCATGGGTCCGGCAATCGCCCTTCCTGTACGGTGCAGAGTCGAAAGTCTCCGATATCCGAAAGCAAGCCGTGCGAACATCGCGAAGACCACCAATGCATATAGCGCCGCTGCAATGCGCCACCAATCCAAAGCCGCCCGCACGACCGGAGCTGTTACCGGCGCTGCTGACGGCGGAGGGACCACAGGGCATCGGCTACTCCAACGACAATGTCGGCGGCTATGGCGAGCGCATGCTGCTCAGCGAGGCGCTGCTGCTGGACGTGCCGAATGGCCTCGCGGCGGAGCACGCGGCCCTGACCGAACCGCTCGCGGTCGGCGTCCACGCCGTCGCCAGGGCGAATGTGCGCGGCGACGAGGTGCCGCTGGTGATCGGCTGCGGCCCGGTCGGACTGGCGGTGATCGCGGCGCTGAAACTCCGGGGGTTGCATCCGATCGTCGCCGCCGACTATTCGCCGGCGCGCCGTATGCTCGCCGAGAAGATGGGCGCCGACATCGTGGTCGATCCCGCGCGCACGCAGCCTTATGCGACCTGGGCCGAGCACGCGCAGATGTCGCCGGAGGAGAAGGCGGCGCGCCCACCGCTGCAGGCGCATCTGCCTGCGCTGAAACCCGCGCTGATCTTCGAATGTGTCGGCGTGCCCGGCCTGTTGCAGCAGGTGTTC
>Ga0207691_10007821_pt1 | contig 10295 bp, 7 predicted proteins | sample KBSM13metaG_FD_184327 | JGI IMG/M metagenome (GOLD analysis project Ga0207691, IMG submission 184327) | Miscanthus rhizosphere microbial communities from Kellogg Biological Station, Michigan, USA - KBS M1-3 metaG (SPAdes) (version 2) | ecosystem: Host-associated > Plants > Roots > Rhizosphere >... | reverse complement strand
CTTGTCCTTGAGCCAGCGGAACAGCCGCCGCAGCTCGGCGCGCAGGATCGCCTGGTTCGAGAAGCCGCCGAACAGCGTCTCGATCGTGTCGAGGACGACCCGCTTCGCCTTGATCGTGTCGATCGCGTAACCGAGGCGGATGAACAGGCCGTTGAGGTCGTACTCGCCGTTCTCCTCGATCTGGGCGCCGTCGATGACGATGTGATCGACGAGCAGCTTTTTCTGCTCGGTCAGCTTGTCGAGGTCGAAGCCCAGCGACCGGACGTTCGCGCTCAGCTCGTCGGCTGTCTCCTCGAATGCGACGAACACGCCGGGCTCACCCTGGTCGACCGCGCCGCGGACCAGGAATTCCATCGCCAGCAGCGTCTTGCCACAGCCGGCGCTGCCGCAGACGAGGGTGGGTCGACCCCGCGGGAGGCCGCCGCCCGTGATCTCATCCAGCCCCTCGATCCCGGTGGGGGCCTTGGGCAATTTGGCGGTGATCCCTTTGCCGTTGGGCTTGGCCATCGGAACCCCTGAAAAAGCGCGGACGCGCACTGGTCAATATCACGCGCGCGCGACGGGGCTACGGGAAACGCCCGGCTGACATGCCGAATTACTGTCGAGATCGGGGTGATCCCTGAGGAGCCCGACCAGCGCTCGAGTCAGTGGAAGTCGTGCGAGATGTCGAAGGTGGCGGTGAAGCCTTCGAGGGCGAAGAACGCGTCCGCGCGGATTGACACGACGCCCTCCAGGTTCTGCAGCACCCCTTCGATCACCAGCGCGCTGTTCCCGACGATCGTGTGCTTGTGCTCCGCAAAACGCTGGGGCGTGACGATGGCGTTGGCGAACCCGGTCTCGTCCTCGACCGTGATGAACACGAAGCCCTTGGCGGTGCCCGGACGCTGGCGGACGATCACGACGCCGGCGATGCGGACGCGCCGGCCGTCGCGTACGCCCAGCAGATCGCCGGCGCGCGTGACGCCGCGGCGATCCAGCGCGGCGCGCGCGAACGAGATCGGGTGCGGGCCAGTCGAGATGCTGCCCGCGTGGAAGTCGGCCTCCATCTCCTCCTCGGCGGTCATCTCGGGCAGCGGCGCGGCGGCGCCGGCGCCGGTCGATACCGCGCGCGCGAACAGCGCGCCCGACTTCCCGATCGCGTCGACCTGCCACAGCGCCTGCCGCCGCGTACCGCCCAGCGCCGCCAGCGCGCCGACCTCGGCCAGCGTCGCCAGCTCGCGCTCGTTCGCCTGCGCGCGCGCCGCGAAGTCCGGCAGCGACGAGAACGGCGCCTGCGCGCGCGCCGCCTCGATGCGCCTGCCGGTCTCCTCGCGCAGACCCGCGACGTAGCGCAGGCCCAGACGCAACGCCCGCCCGTCCTTCTCCAGGTCGCACAGCCAGCCCGAACGCATGACGTCGATGGGCAGCGGCTCGACACCGTGGCGGACGGCGTCGCTGACGAGCGTGGCCGGATGATAGAAGCCCATCGGCCAGTTGTTCAGCAGCGCGCAGGTGAAGGCGGCGTGGTGGTGCGCCTTCAGGTACGCCGACGCGTAGGCCAGCAGCGCGAACGACGCCGCGTGCGATTCGGGAAAGCCGTAGAGCGCGAACGACTTGATGCCGCGGACGATCTCGTCCTGCGCCGCGACGGTGATCCCGTTCGCGGCCATGCCGGCGCGCAGCGACACCTCGATGACGTTCATCCGCTCCTGCGAGCGCTTGAACCCGATCGCGCGGCGCAGCTCGTCGGCCTGGCCGCCCGAGAAGCTGGCCGCCGTCATCGCGATGCGCAGCAGCTGCTCCTGAAACAGCGGGATGCCCAGGGTGCGTTTCAGGATCGGCTCCAGCGACGGGTGCGGATACCTCACCGGCTCGCGGCCGTTGCGCCGCGCCAGGTAGGGGTTGACCATCTTGCCGACGATCGGTCCGGGCCGGATGATCGCCACCTCGACGACCAGGTCGTAGAAGTGCGTCGGCTGCATGCGCGGCAGCGTCGCCATCTGCGCGCGCGATTCGACCTGGAACACGCCGACGGTGTCGGCGGCGCGCAGCATCTTGTAGACCTTGGGATCGTCTGCTGGCAGCTTCGCGTAGTCGATGGTCACGCCCTCGTGGCGCTGGATCAGCGGCACCGCGTCCTCCAGCACCGCCATCATCCCCAGCCCCAGCAGATCGACCTTCACGATCCCGAGATCGGCGCAGTCGTCCTTGTCCCACTGCACGACCACCCGCCCGGGCATGCTGGCCGGCTCCAGCGGCACGACCGCGTCCAGGCGGCCGGCGGCGATCACCATGCCGCCCGAGTGCTGGCCCAGGTGGCGCGGCAGGTTCAGGAGACCGCGCGCCGCCGCGCCGATCAGGCGGTTGCGGTGTTCCGTGGGCGGGAAGCCGGCCGCCGCCAGGTGCGTCTCCAGCGGTTCGTCGCCGGCCATCAGCCACATCGGCAGGTGCTTGGCGATGCGATTCAGCTGCTCCTCGGACAGCCCCAGCGCGCGGCCCGCGTCGCGCACCGCCATGCGCGGGCGGTAGGTGATCACGTTCGCGGTCATGGCGGCGCCGCGCGCGCCGTACTGCTCGTAGACGTGCTGGATCACCAGCTCGCGCTCCACGCCCGACGGCAGATCCAGATCGATGTCGGGCATGCGGTCCGCCATGTTGTCGGCGGCGGCGACGCGCTCTTCCGAGAGAAACCGTTCGAACAGCAGATCCATCCGCACCGGATCGACCGCGGTGATGCCCAGGACGAAGCAGGCGGCGGAGTTCGCGGCCGATCCCCGGCCCTGCACCATGATCCCGCGCGACCGCGCGAACTGGACGATGTCCCAGACGATCAGGAAGTACCCGGCCAGCCCGAGGCGATCGATGATCCCCAGCTCGCGCGCCAGCTGGCGCCGCACCCTGGGCAGGATCTTGTCGTCGGAGGCGTAGCGGGTGCCGATGCCCGCCCAGGAGAGCTTCGCGAGGTAGCTCTGCTGCGTCTCGCCGGACGGGACGTCGTAGTCGGGAAAGACGTAGCCCAGGTTGGCGAGCGTGAACGCGCAGCGCTCGGCGATCGCGCGCGTGGCGCGCACGGCCGCGGGCATGTCGCGAAACAGAAGCTGCATCTCGCGCGCCGGCTTCAGCCAGCGCTCGGCGTTGGGCGCCAGGCGGCGGCCGATCTCGTCGACGGTCGCCTTCTCGCGCGCGCACGTCAGCACGTCGTGCACGATCCGCTGCAGGGGCGCCGCGTAGCGGACGTCGTTGGTGGCGACCACGCCGACGCCCAGCGCGGCCGCCTGCGCCAGCACGTCGCGGTTGCGGTGCGCCTCCTCCGCGTCGAAGTGGCGCTGGACTTCGAGATGGACGCGGTCGCGCCCGAACACGTCGCAGAGCGCCGGCAGATCGGCGCGCGGCGCGGGGCCCGCCAGCACGGTGAGCCCGCCCGCGTGCGCGGCCAGCAGATCCAGCGACGCGTTGACAGAATCTGACTTCTGTCTACCCGCCTTGGCGGCGGTGATCAGCTGGCAGAGATTCTGGTAACCGCGCCTGTCCTCGACCAGCAGCAGCACCGGCGCGGGACGATCGACAGTAGGACCCTGAGAGGGTCCCACGCCCCCGGCCGCCAGCGAGATCTCCGCGCCGACGATCGGCCGCAGCCCCGTCTTGCGTGCCGCCGCGAAGAAGCGCGGCGCCCCGTACACGCCGTCGCGATCCGCGAGCGCCAGCGTGTCGTGATCGCCCGCCGCCGCGGCCGCCACCAGATCCTCCGGCATCGACGCCCCGTCGAGAAAGCTGAACGCCGACCGGCACCGCAGCTCGACGTAGTCACTCCTAGTCGTAATACCCATCGAGGTACCAGCGGCCGTCGCGTTCGTTCTGGTGCACGCGGTAGACGGCGCCGTCGGAGGCGTGCACGTCCCAGTAGGCGCGTTGAAAGTGCTCGCCCTCCTTCCACCATTCGCCCGACAGGCGATACGGCCCGGCGGCGATCAGCACGCGCGCCGTCGTCTCACGCCCGCGGAACGCCGCCGGCCCCTGGCGATTGAGCAACATCTCGATCTCTTCCGGCGGACGCCACCGCCTGATCGTAAGTTGCGGATCCCCGCCACCGTTTGCCCTCGCCCCGCGAAGCGGGGAGAGGGTAAGGGAGAGGGGTCCGCGATCATCCGGCCGCGACGGCTCATATGTGGTCACCGCGACCGCCTCCTCTCGCCACGTCTCCTCGACGGCGGGCGCGCCGACGTTGTCCGGCCCGACCAGCGCCGCCAGCCGCGCGATGGTGGCGGCCAGCCGATCGGGCGCCGGTCCGGCGGGGCGCAGGATGTCCAGCTGCGTGGCGCGCACGCGCGCCGGCAACGCCAGCAGGCGCACGCCCACGATCGGCGCCGCCGGCGGCCGCCGCGCCAGATCCAGCCGCGCGAGCTGCAACAGCGTCGCCGCGTCGCCGGTCGGCGCCGCGATCGGCACCGCGCGCACGTCGACGCCGCGCGGATCCAGCTCCAGGCGCACGGTCAGCCCGGCGCACGCCAGGCTGCGCTCGCGCAAACGCGTCAGCGCCCGATCGATCAGCCCGCGCAGCACGAAGGAGAACGGCTCCAGCTCCGCGACCGGGTAGTCGAGCTCGATCGCCTCTTCGAGAGCGTCGTCGGGCAGCCGCGGCACGAACGGTTCGTCGTCGATGCCGCGCGCGAGTCGACCGGCCCGCGCGCCCGCCGGCCCCAGGCGCAGACCGATCGCGTCGACGGGCAACGCCGCGACGTCGCCCGCCGCGCGCAGCCCCCAGCGGCGAAACGCCGCCGCCAGATCGGGCTCGCCTTCCGCCAGCAACTCGACGGGGATCGACGCGAGCGCCGCCCGCGCCGGGCCGGCGGCCGTCGGGATCAGCGCCAGCTCGTGCGCCCGCGTCGCCAGCCGCGCCACGCCTTTCGACGCCGCGATCGCCACGCGCACGCCCAGGCCGACGCGCGCCGCCACCGCCTGCACCGCCTGCGCGATCGCCGTCTCTCCGGCCGGGTACAGGCGCGCGAGATCCTCGCTGTCGAAGAAGATGCGATCGGCGTCGCCGCGCTCGATCGCGGCAGCGAACGCGTAGCCGACGTCGGCCAGCGCGGCGGACGCCGCCTCGCGATCGGCGGCGGTGACGGTCAGCAGACGCAGCCCGGCCGAGACCGCGGACGCCTGCGCGCCCGTCATGCCGGCGCGCACGCCCGCCCGGCGCGCCTCCGGCGAGGTCTCGGTGACACGTGCGACACGCTTCGCCTTGTTCGTGCCCGCCTCCAGCACCGCCACCGGCCCGCCGCGGGCCTCGGGCGTCCGGCGCAGCACCGCTTGCAGCGCTAGCTGCGGCACGAAAACGCAAGCGATGCGCATCGCGCCTCCTCGGACTCCGGCCCGTGCTCGTGCGCGCCCCTCCCCTTCGTCGCTTCTGCCTGCAGCCCGTCGAACAGCGGCGCCCCGTCAGCCACGAACCGCGGCGCGCCCGGCCCCAGCTGGACGACGGCCGCGGCGCACGATCCGGCGGCGCGCGCCGGCGCCGCCACCAGCACCGTCGTCCCCTGCTTCTCGGCCCCGTGCTTGAACCGGATCCAGCCCGCCGCCGGAAGGCGCGGACGCTCGTCGCCGAGATCGAGCGCGATCAGATCGAAGCCGCCCGCGCCCAGCACCAGATCGGCCGCCTTGGCCGCCACGTCGGCCGCGCAACGGACCCACAGCAGGCGCCGCAGCGCGATCCCGGCCGCGAACGCGCGCCGCGGATCCAGTCCGCCACCGACGTCGACCAGCGCCGCCGCCTCGCCCGCCGCGATGGCGCGCGCCAGCGCCGCGTACAGGATCGCGGTCCGCCCCGACGACCGCCGCCCGATCAGCTCACACAGCGACGCCCGCGGCCACCCGCCCCCCAGCAGCCGGTCCAGCGTCGCGATCCCGCTGCCGCGCCGCCCCCGCCGGTCCTCCAGCCGCTGCGCCGAGATCAGATGCGACAGCAGAGCCGGATCCAGCGCAGGCCGAGACGACATCCCAACGAGACTGACACTGAACGCATGTCCAGGTCAACCTGAACCGCACGTCGGGGGGTCATGAGCGCCGCCTCGGGCCGCCGACGCCGCGGGGGTATCCGTCATCTTTTACTTTTGACGGATACTAGTATCCACTAAGATTAAATCTTGACGGATATCCATGCCAGTTCCGCTGTTTTCCCAGCATAGCCGCGCCCTCACTGTGCTCTACGCCGATCTCGAGAGTCAGGCTCTCACGCAGCGTCAAGCGTTCGAGGGAACAGCCGGAACGGTTATCGAGCGCACGAACGCAGCTGGGTTTCGCTTTTACGCGCACCAGTACTACGACGGCGACCGCAAGAAGCGCGAGTCCTATCTCGCCGGCCCGATCGGGGATGTCAGGGCAGACGCAGCGGCGGACGAGATGCGCACCCGGATTCGCGAGATGAAGGATCTCGTTCCATCCCTGCGTCTGTTAGGACGCGAAGGGTTCAGTCTGGTGGACGCGCGGGTGTATGCGACGCTCGCCAGCCTGCATAACCACGCCGTATTCGCCGCCGGGGGGATGCTCGTCGGATCGCACGCCTATGGCGTGTTGCTCAACCGCCTCGGCGTCCGCGCCGTTCCCTACACGACCGAGGACATCGACGTCGCGCGTGGTGAAGCCCTGCGGTTCGAGACGCCGCCCGAGCTGGATTTCCTCGGGATGCTCAAGGATTCGGGCGTGGAGTTCGTCGCGGTCCCTTCTCTGGATCGCAAGAAGCCCTCAACATCGTTCAAGCAGCGCGGCCGCTCGCCCTTCCATGTCGACCTGTTGGCGCCTTCCGGCAATGAAACATTCGCCGTGGTCCCGGTGCCGGAGCTGAATGCTCACGCGACCGGGTTACCGCATCTCGACTTCCTGCTGGCCGAGTCGCAGACCGCGATGCTGATGGCGCGCGAGGGCTGCTGCACCGTACGCGTGCCCCTGCCCGAACGGTTCGCAATCCACAAGCTGATCGTCTCGGTCATGCGCGCCGGTCGAGGCGCGAAATCCGAGCGCGACGTCATGCAGGCCTGCGTGCTCGCCGCCGCACTCGCGGACAGCCACCCTGGCGCGCTCGAGTCAGCTGTCGCCGCGGTGCCGCGACAGACCCGCAAGCGTTTCCAGCAAGGCCGCGAATCCGGGCGCCGCTGGCTCGAAAAGGAATACCCGCGCGCCTGGGAAGAATTGACAGGCGGCGTGTGAACCCATCGCTCCCGGTCGTATCATCCCGCCGATGCGCCTGAACCTGTTGGCGTCCGGGGTCCTGTTGCTGCTCGGGGCCTGCTCGCGCAAGCAGCCGGCCCAGCCCGAGCTGCCGCTGCAGGCGCTTCGCGTCGTGCTCGCGTCCGAAGCCGAGCTCGCCAAGCTGGACGCCGCAGGCGAACGAATCGTCCGCCGTCCCTGGGTCGGCCCGATCGTTCAGGTGCTGGCCGAGGAAACGCCCGACGCCCTCACGCCGATGCAGAAGAGCCGGATCGCCGGCGCGGGAATGCCCGCGGACGCGCTGTTCGAACGCGGCCTCGCCAACCTGCGCGCCGCGTGCAAGCAATCGATCCAGGAACGGACTGTCGAGATGGCCAAGGCGCACGTGCAGATCACCCGTTCCGCCGACAACTTCACGGCCGCGCGTCTGCTGCTGCCCGGGCTGTGGAAGAAGATCGCCGCGGACGCCGGCCAGCTCTACGCGGCGGCGCCGGCGCGCGACATCCTCGTCTGGACGACCAGCGTCGCCCGCGCCGATCAGCTCGCGCTGCGGGGCCAGGCCCGCACCGCGTTCCAGGCCCGCTCCGAGCCGATCTCACCGGCGATCCTGCGCTGGACGGGAGACGGCTGGGCGCTCGAGGACGCGAACCCGATTCCCTGAACTGTCGCCCTTTTCAAAACTTGAAAGGGGCAGCAAAACGGATGCGCGCGCGTCAGCGGCGAACGAGCTCGCCGCCGCGATGGAACCAGACGCGGCCCGCGGCGGACTGCAGGTGAACGCCGAAAACCCATTCGTCGATTCCGTTCGCGTCGACGAAGTTGGCCTTACCGTCCAGGATCGCTTGCCCAAAAGCCGTCAGACGCACCTTGGTCTTGCGGTAGATAGAGCGCGAACCGGTAATCTCGATAGCAGGCTCGCGCAGCTTCGGATCGGCGAGCTTCAGTATCCGGTCGAAGAGCCACGCGTCGCCGACCTGATCACGACCGCCGCGACCCGCCCAGAACGAATCATAACTGTCGGCAAGCGTTTGACCGATCACCATCGTGCAGCTCGGCTGTACTCGTCGAACGTTGCGCAAGAGGCCTGCCTCCCATCGGCTCAGACCGGAAGTCGCGTCGGGATAGCGTGCCAGACCTTCGCGTAGCGCGCGCGCCAGCAACGGAAAACGGTGCGAGGCCTTCTTCAGGTAGGCGGCTAGGCTCGTGGGATCGGGTGACGTGATCGCGTTCCAGACGGCGTCCAGCTCGGTGATGGTTTTTACCGTTAAAGAGACCAGCGGCGGGTGGGCGGCGATGTCCTTCGGATGAAGAAGAGCGAGGCTTAGAACCTCCTTGTCGCGAACGTTGTGCTTGAACTGAACGATCTTGATCTCCGACTGTCGACCATCGAGCGCGTGCAAGAAAGCCGGTAGCCAGGCGGCCGCGATCTGATCGGCAAGTTCGGTTCCGAGCCAGAGGACGACTCCCTCGGCGGCTTGCAAGGCAGAGACGTCTCCATAGATGTCCTTGGTGGTGCCCGGGTACGAGGCGTCAGTGATGCTTCGCCAATACTTCCTTCGCGCGCGGGTCCAGGACAGAACGTCACTGATGGGCGGCAACGGTCCGCAGGAAAGGTGATCGAAGAGAAGAAGCACGTCCTTGCGGTTCGCCGCGACCTTGCTCTGCCTGAAGCTGGCCGCTGCGCTCGATCCAATCAGGACGTGAACCACCCGCCCCATCGCCCTCAGCTCGCCGCGGCGACGTCCAGGCGGCGGCGCACGGCCGCGACGTGGTCGCGCAGGACGTAGAGCTGGTCGGCGAACGACGCCGGCGTGCGCAGCTCGGTGACCGCGCGCGAGATCTCGTCGAGCCGCGCGTGCACTTTCTCCCTCTGCTCGGGCGTGGGCGTGCCGCGCATCTCGCGCTCGATCGCCATCAGCGCGCCGTACCATCGGTAGATGCGCGACCGGATTCGCCAGCGGTAAATCGCGGGCGCCAGCCGCGTCGCGGGCACGATCACGACCAGCAGCGGCAGCACGATCACCAGCAGCCGGTCGACCAGGCTGGCCAGCCAGAACGGCAACCGCTTGTACAGGAACTGCTCGCCCGACTTGTAGTAGCGCTCGGCGTCGGAGCTGATCGGGAAGTCGCGCGCCAGCGGCGCCGGGTACTCGCCCGCGTTGCGGAACATCCCGGGGGTGCCGTGAACCTCGCGCGCCGCGCGGATCAGCAGGTCCGACAGCGCGGGGTGCAGGTCGTCGCGCGCGACAAGCTCCACTGTCGGGCCGATCAGCGTCAGCGTGCGCGGCGGGTAGTTCTTCGCCAGGTCCATCGCGCCCTCGGGCAGCGTCTCCTTCGACAGAGAACGGAACTTGCGCAGGTAGCCGTCGGCGTTCCGGAAGCTGGCCAGCTGGATGTCGGGCAAGCCGCGCAGGGTGCGCATCACCGCCGGCGTCGCCGAATCGCCCATCAGGAACGCGGCGTCGATCGTCCCGTCCTTCAGCTGCTTGACGGCCTCGTCGCCCTGCAGGTCCAGCAACACCGTCGGCGGCCCGTCCATCTCGTTCGCCTTGAGCAGCTTCAACGCGAGCACGCGCGCGCCGCTGCCCTCCGGCCCGACGGCGATCCGCTTGCCTTTGAGCTGCGACAGCAGCTCCACGGGCTCCGCGTCGCGGCAGTAGACCATCATCGGCTGCGGATAGACGCTGCCCAGCGACACGAGGTGCGGCAGCTCGCGTCCCTCCGCCAACCCGCCCTGCACGAAACCAACGTCGACCTTCGCCGCCGGGTTCGCCAGCTTGTCCAGGTTGTCCAGCGCGCCGCGCGACGTGAGGATCTCCAGCTTCACGCCGTCGCGCGCCAGGATCTTCTGGTACTTCTCGGCCTGGTTGCGGTAGCCGCTGCCGTCCGGCCCGCTCACGAAGCGGATCGTCTTCGGGGGCGCGAAGCGCGCGGCCTTCACGGCCACCGCCACCGCCGCCCCGGCGACCAGGAGCGTCGGCAGCCCCACGACCAGAAGATCACGCCACGAGGCGGTGCGCAGGCGCGCGATCAGCCCCGGACGCTTGTTGATGTCAGGGATCATCGCAGACCAGGATAACGCGAAGCGACGGCAAGGTAACGCTGACAGCGACCGC
>Ga0207691_10007816_pt1 | contig 10298 bp, 9 predicted proteins | sample KBSM13metaG_FD_184327 | JGI IMG/M metagenome (GOLD analysis project Ga0207691, IMG submission 184327) | Miscanthus rhizosphere microbial communities from Kellogg Biological Station, Michigan, USA - KBS M1-3 metaG (SPAdes) (version 2) | ecosystem: Host-associated > Plants > Roots > Rhizosphere >... | reverse complement strand
TCCTCGCTCGACGAGCTGCACCGTTCGCCCTCCCTCTATGACGAAGCCATCCGCGTGCTCGCGCGCCGCGGATTCGCCGTCGACAAGGAGTGTGTCGAGCGCGACTGCCGGACCTTGCACCAGTTCAACGAGTCTGTCTGCCGCGCGTGGGTCCAGGTCTACCGCGACCCGGAGAACCATTGGGACCTCTACGAGCTCGCCGAGAAGCTGGTGGACCTGGAGGACGCCTTCCGCCAGTGGCGATTCCGCCACGCGACCACGGTGGAGCGCGTCATCGGCTTCAAGCGCGGCACGGGCGGCACCTCCGGCGTCTCGTACCTGAGGCGGCTGCTCGACGTCGTGCTCTTTCCGGAGCTCTGGCGGGCGCGCACCGAGCTCTGAGCGTGGAGGTCGAGCTCAAGCTCGCGCTCGATCCCGCCGACATCGCGCGCTTCCGGCAGGCTCGGCCCCTTGCGGCGGTGAAGCCCACGGTCACACGTGTGGATGGCGTCTACTTCGACACGCCCGATTGTTCCCTCGCCCGGCAGGGCATGGCGTTGCGTCTGCGCGACGCCGGCGGGGCCTGGATGCAGGGCCTCAAGGCCGGACGCAGCGGCACCGGCGGCCTGCACTCCCGCCATGAGTGGGAATTCGAAAGCGACGATCACGCCCTCGACCTCGCGCGCTTCCGCGAGACGCCGCTCGCCCGGATCGACGACGTGCCCACGCTGCACAAGCGCCTGCATGCCGCATTCCGCGTGACGTTCGACCGCACGGCCTGGGAGCTCACGCCCGCCAGGGGCTCGCGCCTCGAGGTCGCCCTCGACGTGGGACAGGTCTGCACGGCGGACGCGGCCGAGGCGATCTGCGAAGTGGAGATCGAATGCCTCGAAGGCGACGCGTGGCACGCGTTCGAGCTCGCCGAGGCCCTGATGCAGGCCGCGCCGCTGCGGCCCAGCATCGTCACCAAGGCGCGCCGCGGCTATCGCCTGTTCCGGAACGAATCGCCCCAGCCGGTCCATGCGGGCGACTCGCGCGTGCGCCGCGACATGCGCGCGGAGACGGCGGCCCGCGCCATCGTCGCGGCGGCGCTCGAACAGCTGCAGGGCAACGAGGAAGGGCTCCTCACGGCCGACGATCCGGAGTTCGTGCACCAGGCCCGCGTGGCGATGCGGCGCATGCGCGCCGCGCTTCGCATGTTCGCGAAGCCCATCGGGCGCACGCGCGCCGATGCGTGGCGGCGACAGCTGGGCCGCGCGACGCGCTCCCTCGGCGCGGCACGCGACTGGGACGTCTTCATCACCGAGACGCTCCCCTCGCTGCCGGCGACGCCCGAAGTGATCGCGCGCGCGCGGCGCCATCAACGCCGGGCGCGAAAGGCGGCGCGCAACTCGATAAGGTCGCGCGGGTATGCGAGCGCGATCCTGCGCGTCTCGCGCTGGCTCGCCGCCGAGCCGCCATCGCACAAGGGAGCGAAGCTCGAGGAATTCGCGGCAAAGCTGCTCGCGAAGCGGCACGCGCGCCTCGTGGCCGACGTGAAGAATCTCGCCCGCGCATCGATGCAGGCGCGCCATCGCACCCGCATCGACGCGAAGCGCCTGCGCTACGTGGTCGAGGGCCTCGCCCCCGCGCTCGACCGGCGCGAGGCGAAGCGTTACTCTCGCGTGCTTTCGCAGTTGCAGGACGCGCTGGGGCGCGCGAACGACGCCGTCACCGGCCGGCGGCTGCTGGCGAGACTGAAGCCCGCGGCAAGCCTCGGGGCATTCGCGCATGATTGGCTCGCCGCGCGCATCGCCGACGAGGGCGGCAACCTGCGGGAGCTGGCGCAGCAGATCGTCGAGACAAAACCATTCTGGCGGCAAGCCTAGGGAGCGCTCGCATGTTCGAATCCGCGGAGATCGGCCACAAGCTCGACAAGGCGCGCTTCAAGCGCGAGGAGCCCAAGGTCCGCAAGCGCCTGCTCGACCTGCAGACGGCGCTGCTGAAGAAGCACAAGTTTCCCGTGATCATCCTCGTGAACGGCGTGGACGGCGCCGGCAAGGGCGAGACGGTGAACCTCTTCAACGAATGGATGGACCCGCGGCACATCCGCACGTACGCGTTCGGCGCGCTCACGGACCTCGAGCGCGACCGGCCCGAGATGTGGCGCTTCTGGCAGGCGCTGCCGCCCAAGGGCCACATCGGCATCCTGTTCGGCTCGTGGTACACGGACCCGGTCATGGAGCGCGTGACGGGCGTCGACAAGCGCCCGCGCTTCGAGCGGCGCCTCGCGCGCATCCGCGCCTTCGAGCGCATGCTGGTCGCGGAGGGCGTGCTCCTGCTGAAGTTCTGGTTCCACCTCTCGAAGAAGGCGCAGAAGAAGCGCCTGAAGGACCTGGCCTCCGACAAGCGCACCGCGTGGCGCGTGACGAAGGAGGAATGGAGGAACTTCGAGCGCTACGACAAGTTCGTCGACGTATGCGAGGACGCGCTGCGCGCCACCAGCACGGGCGAAGCGCCGTGGGACGTGATCGAGGGCAGCGACCACGAGTACCGCTCGCTCACCGCGGCGCGCCTGCTGGAAGACGCGCTCGCCGCGCGCCTGAAGGGTGAGCGCCCGGAGCTTTCTCCCGCCGCGCCGCCGCCCGCGCCGCCGCTGGACGGGCGCACGCTGCTCGCGTCGTTCGACTACAAGCGCAAGCTGGTCGGCGACGATTACTCGAAGAAGCTCGTGAAGCTGCAATCGCGCCTGGCCATGCTCACGCGCTCGAGCAGGATGCGCGAGCGCTCGCTGGTCATGGTGTTCGAGGGCATGGACGCGGCGGGCAAGGGCAGCACGATCCGGCGCATCACGCCGGCCATGGACGCGCGCTTCTATCGTTTGATACCGATCGCCGCACCCTCCGAGGAGGAGCGCGCGCAGCCCTACCTCTGGCGTTTCTGGCGCCAGATCCCGGGACACGGCCACGCGGTGATCTTCGATCGCTCGTGGTACGGGCGCGTGCTGGTGGAGCGCGTGGAAAAATTCGCGTCCGAGACCGACTGGATGCGCGCCTACGGCGAGATCAACGAGTTCGAGGAGCAGCTCGCCGAGTCCGGCGCCATCGTCGCGAAGTTCTGGCTCTCGATCACGCCCGCCGAGCAGCTGCGGCGCTTCAAGGCGCGCCAGGCCACGGTCTACAAGCGCTTCAAGATCACCGAGGAAGACTGGCGCAACCGCAAGAAGTGGCCCGCGTACGAGCGCGCGGTGAACGACATGATCGAGCGCACCTCCACCGAGCCCGCGCCCTGGAGCATCATCGCTTCCGACGACAAGCACTTCGCGCGCATCGAGACGCTGGAGCGCCTGTGCGACCGCATCGAGGACGCGCTCTAGGCGCTGTCGCGCAGCGTGAGGCGGATGCGGTTGCGGCCGAAGAGGTAGGCGTAGTCGGCGGTGGCGGTGAGGCCGTGCGCGAGGATCACGCCCAGGCCGCCCTCGCGGCGGGTCTCGGCCAGCGCCTCGAGCATTTCGCGCGTGCCGCGCGCAAACGGGTTGAAGGGCGGCGCGCGGTCCTCGTAGGTGAGGGACACGGAGCCGTCGGCCGCCTCCATCGTGATCCACACCGGCGCGTCGCTGCCGCCGCGGTGACCGTGCTTCACGGTGTTGAGGAAAAGCTCCTCCACGACGAGGTTCGCCTTGAGCGTGGAGTCCCTGGGCAGCCCCGCGTCCTTGCAGAAGGTTTCGATGAACGCGCGGGCGTGCCGCCAGGCCTCCGGGCGGGACCGAAACATCCCCATTCTTGTAGTGACGAGGTTCACAGGCAGGAGTCTCTATGTTTTGGCATTATAGGGCTGCCAAAAACCTGCTCAAGAGCAAGGGGGATGTATGCACAAGTCGTTGATTCTGGTGGCAATGGTAGCGGTCTCGTTCCCGGTATTCGCGGCCGATGTGGGCCTCGTGAAGGTTTCCAGGGGGAACGTGCAGATCGAGCGCAACGGCGCGAAGATCGCGGCCCCGGTCGGCGCGGCGGTGCAAACCTCCGACGTGATACTCACCGGCGCCGATGGCTCGGCGGGCATCACTTTCACGGACAACAGCCTCGTGTCCGTGGGCCCGAACAGCGTGTTCGCGATCGACAAGTACACGTTCGACAGCACCACGCATGCGGGTGAGTTCGAGGGCAGCCTGAAGAAGGGGCGCCTCGCGGCGATCTCGGGCAAGATGGTGAAGCAATCGCCCGAATCGATGAAGATCCGCACGCCGTCGGCGATCATGGGCGTGCGCGGCACCGAATTCGTGGTCCAGGTCGACGACAAAAAATAACGAACCTTGAAGTTTCTCGCGGTATTCCTGCTGGCCGTCTGGCTGGCGAATGTCCTGCGGGCGCCTGACAAGGCGCCCGAAGTTTTTGCGGTCCTGCCCGCGCCGGACGGCCACGTCGGCACGATCGTGGTGAAGGGGCCGCAGTCGGAGCAGGTCCTCAACGGCGCCTACGCGTCGGTGCGAATCGAGGGCGGTTCGCAGACCTTCTCCGTGCTGGACGCGGGCCAGGTGCGCGACATGTTCGGTTCCACGCTGGACGCGCTGCCCGGCGTGGCCACGAGCTTCACGCTCTACTTCGTCGAGGGCAAGGACGAGCTCACGCCCGAGTCGCAGGCGCAGCTCGAATCCGTCTTCGCCGAGCTGAAGCGCCGCCCGTTGCCGGACATCGCGGTGATCGGCCATACCGACACGGTGGGCTCCCTCGACTTCAATGACAAGCTCTCTCGCGCGCGCGCCGATCGCATGCGCGAGCTCCTGATCGAACGCGGGTTGCCCGGCGAGCGCATCCAGGCGGCGGGCCGCGGCAAGCGCGAGCTCCTCGTCCCGACCGAGGACAACGTCTCCGAGCCGAAGAACCGGCGCGTCGAGATCAACGTCCGCTAGCTCGTAGCCAAGACCGGAGGGATTGGCTGCCTCCGTTTTGCCCGAACGCGAGAAGACGAATCCCGTCCCAACGCCCAGGCAGGAAAAATCAGACGCCGTTCCAGCGCACCGCGAGGAGCGTGATGTCGTCGGCGATCTCCGCCGTGCCCGAGAAGCGCTGCAGATCCTCGCGCAAACGGCGCACCAGCTCCACGGGGTCGATGTCCTCGGGCATCCAGCTCAACGAGGTGCGCAGCCGCTCGACGCCGAAGAATTCGCGGGTCGCGTTCATGGCCTCGGTCGCGCCGTCGGTCACCGCGCATAGCCACTCGCCGGGCTCGAGGCGCCGGCGTGCCGCCTCGTACTTGAAGTCCTCGACCACGCAGAGCGGCGGACCGCCCGGGATGGCGAAGCGTTCGGGCGGCCCGTTCGCGCGGCGCGCGAAGGGCGGCTCGTGTCCCGCGCTGGAGTATTCGAGGACGCCGGTCTCGACGTCGAGGACTCCGGCGAACGCAGTCACGAACAATTGCTCGGGATTCTCGCGCTCGATCTCCGACTGCGCGCGCGTGAGGACCTCGCCCATGTCGCCCCCGCGCAGCGCCGAGCTCTTGATGTGCGACTTCACCGACGCCATGAAGAGCGCCGCCGGCAGGCCCTTGCCGGCCACGTCCGCCACGACGAACACCAGGCGCTTGTCGTCGATCATGAAGCAGTCGTAGAAATCGCCGCCCACGGTGCGCGCCGGCTCGAGAAGCGCGGCGAGGCTGTAGCGCCGGTCGTTGCCGACGGTTTCCTGCGCGTCGGGCAGCAGGCCCATCTGGATGCGCCGCGCCGCGTCCACCTCGCCCGCCATGCGCGCGGCCTGCTCGCGCAACTGCCGGCGCTGGCGCTCGGCCTCCGACAGCGTGCCCACCACCGTCGTGCCGAACACCGCCATCGTGCCGATCACGGGCCACGCGAAATCGAAGAGCAGGCTGAACTGCCAGAAGGTGAAGATGCCGATCGCGACGAGCGCCAGCACCAGCGCGAGCGTGAGGTTGATGCCCCTGAACGCGGAAAGCCGCGGGATGAACCAGATGAGGATGAGGCCGCAGGCCACGAGCGCCGCGGCCTCCAGCCAGACCATCACGGCCGGGCGCACCAGGCTCACGCCGTTGTACATGTTCTCGATCATCTGCGCGTGCAGCATCACGCCGGGCACGAACTCGCCCAGCGGCGTGGTCTTGAAGTCGAGCACGCCGATGCCGCTCATCCCCACCAGGACCACCTTGCCCTTGATGCGCTCGGGATCGATCTTTCCCGACATCACCTCGTACGCGGAAATCGGGCGCGAGGGATCGAAGTGGCTCATGCGGATGTAGGCCGTGCCGTCCTCGTGCATCGACGTGGCGACTTCGTCCATGCGCAGCTTGAGAAGCCCCAGGTCGCCGTCGTCGATCCGGATGCCGCTGTCCAGCGCCACCCGCAACGTTTCCACGCTGAGCGCCGGCACCAGCTGGTCCTGCACGCGCGAGATGAGCGGGATCACGCGCACCACCTGGTCCTGCTGTCCGGAGTTCATGAGGCCACGCCCGGCGGCCGCTTCGTCGACGGCGGGCACGTTGCCCAGGTGGCCCGGGAAATTGTCGAGCTGCAGGTTGCGATCGCCCTTGGTCACCACGGGCGCTGCGCGCGGGGCCGCGGAGTAGCGTGGATCCGGAAGTCCCGCGGCGATGCCGAGCACCACCTTGCGACCGCGGATGGTGTCGGCGAGCTGCTGGTCGTTGGAGAGGAGCGAGCGCAGCATCTGCGCGAGGTTCGAGGGAATGATCGCGATCTCGTCGGCGATGTTGCCCGGCGAGAAGCGGTCGGGCTCGGCGAACACCATGTCGAGTCCGATCGACGCCGGCTGCTGGTCGGAGATGCGCTTGATCAGGTCGGCCACGCGCGTGCGCGGCCACGGCCACTGGCCGAAAGCGGCGAGCGCGTGCTCGTCGATGAGCACCACCGCCACGGGGTCGGTGGTGCGCTCCAGCGGGAAGAGCATCTGGTAGCCGTCGAAGACGACGTTGCGCAGCCGGTTGGCGCCGGGCGCCTCGACGAGGAAGACGGCGAGGACGGCGAGGAGCGCCAGGGCGAGTACCCGAAGCCCCCTCAGGGTGCTCAGAGATCGATCTCCAGGCCGTCGTACGCGGCGGAGACCTTCAGCGCCTGGTCGCCGCGCGTGAGCTCCTCGAAGCGACGCGCTTCCTTCAGCAGGCCCTCGAGCGTCGCGTCGTTGTTGGCGGGCTCGTGGTGGAAGAGCACCAGGTGCTTCGCGTGCGCCATCTGGCAAAGCTCGACGCCGACGATGTTGCTCGAGTGGCCCCAGTCGGCCTTCACGCTGATCGCCTCGGCCAGCGCGTACATCGCGTCGAACACCACCACGTCGGCGTTGCGGAAGAAGTTGGCGAACGCCTCGGCTTCCGCGCGGTTCTCGAGCTTGTGCTCCGAGTCGGTCGTGTAGATCACGATCTTGCCCGCGTGCTCGAAGCGATAGCCGAACGAATCGCCGCCGTGCAGCTGCAGGTGCGGCGTGACCGTCACGCTGCCCACCTTGTGCGGCTTGTCGGGCGTGAGCTTCACGAATTCGATGTTGGCGCCCAGTTGTTCCCAGCTCACCGGGAAGCACGGCGGCGATTGCTGCAGCCGGAAAGCCTGCTCGAGCACGTCGTGGCAGCCGTGGATGCGGATCTTCGTGCCCGGCACGTAGGCGGGACCGAAGAAAGGGAACCCCATGATGTGGTCCCAGTGCACGTGCGACTGGAAGATGTTCACCGTCGCGGGCTTGCGCGCCTGCTTGGCGAGCACGTGCACGCCGAAGGGCCGCGCGCCGCTGCCCATGTCGCACACGTAGTACTCGTCGCCGGGCACTTCCAGCTCCACGCAGGGCGTGTGCCCGCCGAACGTGTGGGTGAGCGAGAAATCGAGCTCCGCGGTGGCGTAGGCGTGCGCGTCCTCGTAGCTCGCGAACGTCTTGCCGGAAGCCTGCACCAGCGCCTGCGCGAGCTTGTCGCGGATGTCGGCCGCGGTGAGCGCGACCGGTATCGACCCGCGGGTGCCCCAGAAGCGCACGCGCATGGGAGGCCTATCCCTTGTCGAAGGCCGCTGCGGCCTCGGTCGAGACGGCGCCGAGCGCTTCGCGGACCGAAGGGAACACTTGGAACACGAGGTTGAAATGCGAAATCTCGAAGATCTCCTTCACCATCGGCTGCAGCGCCGCCACGAAGATTCGGCCGGACTGCGCCTTGGCCTGCCGCGAGGCGAGCATGAAGCAACGCAGGCCCGCGCTGGAGACGTATTCGAGGCTGGAGAGGTCGAGGATGATCGCGCCGCCCGCGTGCGCCACGGAATCGACGTACGTCATGAGCTGGCGCGTGAAGTCGCCGCACGTGTCCTGGTCGAGACGTCCCTCGACGTGAAGCACGACAGCGTTGGCGAAGCGCCGGGAAGTGACGTTCATCGTTCGAGTTGTGGGGCCGGCAGGGCTTGGGGCGTTCCTATTGTGTCACAGCCTCTGCTCGCGGAAGAACCCGAGCCGCTCCTGCGCCGCCCGGTCCGAGAACGAGAAGAGCACCCAGTCGCCCTCGGCGGCCAGCGTGTACTTCATCCACCCCGGCACGACGACGACATCGTGCGGATCGACATCGTAAGTCCTGCCGTCCACGTCGATGCGGCCGCGGCCTTCGACGCCGACGAACACCATGCCGTCGCTCGAGCGGTAGGGACGCGTCGTGAAACCCGGCGGCACCAGGCGGATCATCGGCGCGATGGTGGGCATCGCCCAGCCGCCGTCGACCGGATCTTCGTAGCGCATGAGGTAGCCCAGGTGCTGGTCGGGCTTTCCGTTGCGCGCCATGGCGTCGAGCACGCCACGCGCCCGCGAATAGGGAAAGTGGACCAGGCCGCCGAAGGGCGCGGTCGGCTTCTTCCACTCGTGCTCGTCCTCGCGGAACGTGCCGTTGAAATGGCGCACCAGCGGGATGTCGAGGCCGTCGAGCCACACCATCGGGCCCGGCGTCTCGTTGCCGTGGTGATGCCATCTCCACGAGGGCGTCACCACGAAATCGCCCGGCCGCATGACCACCTGCTGGTCGTCGACCGTCGTATACGCGCCGTCGCCTTCCACGATGAAGCGAAGCGCCGACTGCGTGTGGCGATGCTTCGGCGCGAGCTCGCCGGGCATGATGAGCTGCAACCCGGAGAAGAGCGTGTTCGTGATCTGCGAGCCGCCGCGCAGCCCGGGATTCTCGAGCAACAGCACGCGCCGCTCGGCTTCCTCCGCGCTGATGTGCTCGGCCGCTTCCATGAGGTAGGGACGCAACTGCGCATAGCGCCATTGGTGGGAGACGCCCGCGGGCGTGGGCTCGCGGGGCACCAGGCCCTTCAGCCGCTCCCACAGCGGCGCCACGTCGAGCGGCTCGATGCGCTTGTAGAAATCCTCGCGCTGGACTTTCGCATCCCGGGTGTTCATAGGCAATCCTCTACTTTCCAGCCATACAGCCACTCCACCGCATCGTAGTAGCGCTCGGGCGTGCGGCCCTTGAAGAGGTCGTTTCGCACGAGCCGTTCCACGCCTTTCGCGTGATAGATACGCCCCATCTCGCGGGTCATCAGCACCACGCGCGCGGTGCGGGTGACGCGGGCCTGCTCGTACCGGACGAAGCCGCGCTCGAGGTCGCCGCGCTCGGCCTTCAGCGCCTCGCCCAACGTTACCGCATCCTCCATCGCCATGCAGGCGCCCTGCGCGAGGTACTGCATCATCGGGTGGGCGGCGTCGCCCAGGAGCGTGACGCGCCCGAACGACCACTTGCCGATGGGCTCGCGATCGGCCGTGGCCCAGCGCCGCCAGCTCTTCGGCAGGTCCAGGAGCTGCCGGGGCTTGCGGCCGATGCCCTGGAAGTACGACAGCACCTCGTCGCGGCTGCCGTCGGTGACGCCCCACTCCTCGGGCTTGCGGCTGTGGAAGGTCACGACGAGGTTGTACTGGTGGCCCTCGCGCAACGGGTAATGCACCACGTGGCAATCGGGCCCGGCCCAGAGGCACGGCGCATTCACCTTGAGCTCGGCGGGGAATTCGTCCTCGTCGACGACCGCGCGATACACGACGTGGCCGGTCACGCGCACGGCATCGTTCACGAACTGCGCGCGCACCGCGGACTTCACGCCGTCGCAACCGATGATCGCGGCGCCGCGATGGCTGCGCCCCTCGCTGTCGATGGCGACCACGTGGTCGCCTTTCTGCTCGACGCGTTCGACGCGCGTTGAAGTGAGCAACTCGACGCGGCCGCTTTCCTGCACGCCCTCGAGAAGCGAGAGGTGCATGTCGGCGCGGTGGCTCACCGCATAGGGATTGCCGAAGCGCCGGCGGAACACATCGCCGAGCGGCATGTTCACCACTTCCGTCTCGTCCACCGCGTCCATCATCAGGATG
>Ga0207691_10007815_pt1 | contig 10298 bp, 11 predicted proteins | sample KBSM13metaG_FD_184327 | JGI IMG/M metagenome (GOLD analysis project Ga0207691, IMG submission 184327) | Miscanthus rhizosphere microbial communities from Kellogg Biological Station, Michigan, USA - KBS M1-3 metaG (SPAdes) (version 2) | ecosystem: Host-associated > Plants > Roots > Rhizosphere >... | reverse complement strand
CAGGTGGATGCCGGGCGGCTCGTCGTGCCCGGAGAGGAACGACGCCTCGCAGAGAAACAGGTCCGCGCCCGCCGCCTGCTCGGACAGCGCGTCGCAGCGGGCGGTGTCACCGGAGTAGGCAAGGGTTCGGCCGTCGACGCTCAGCCGTAGCGCGAACGCCGTCACCGGGTGGTACACCTCGCGGGCCGAAACTGTGAACGGGCCGACGGTGAAGTCACCGTCCGGGTAGTCGCGGAACTCGTACTCCTTGGTCATGCCCGGGTCCTCGTCGAGGTCGTAGGCGCGGGCCATCCGGCCCGCGGCACCGGCCGGGCCCCAGACGGGGAGCTGCGGCTGCACCCCGTTCGGGTGGTACTTGCGCATCACGTAGAAGCCGCACAGGTCGAGGCAGTGGTCGGCGTGCAGGTGGCTCAACAGGACCGCGTCCACGGTCAGCGGGTCGACGTACGTGTGCAGCGCACCGAGCGCCCCGGACCCCAGGTCGAGCAGCAGTCGAAAGGCACCTCCGTCGTGCTCCGCCTCGAGCAGGTAGCAGCTCGCGGGCGAGCCCGGCCCCGGGTAGGACCCGGAGTTGCCGACGACGGTGAGCCTCATGGCGGATCAGGCTAGCCGTCGCCCCGGCCACACGGCCGCCGCCGCGACGCGGGAAGTCCTCCGGACCACACCCGTTAGGACCAAGATCCGCCTCGGCCATTGCCACGCGGACGAACGTTTGTTTGGATCGCCTACGTCATGGGCCCGCGACCCGATCGGTCGCGGGCCCTCATCTGGGTGAACGGAGCACATACGCATGCGTCGAAACCGACGTGTCACCGCTCTGGGACTGACCGCCACGGCCGCCATGGTCGCGGCCCTCGTCATTCCCTCCGGAGCAGCAACAGCAAAGCCAGGGGACGACGGCAGTCCGAAGGTGTCCAAGGGCAGGAGCGGAGACGTCAAAAACGTCGGCCCTGACTACAACCAGGGCAAGAAGGTGCCATTCGACAAGAAGAGCCTGGCCAAGTTCAAGGCACAGGTCCAGCGGCAGAACGCGCGCCAGGCCAACGGCGACCACGAGGTCGGCGACCAGCTCCGCTGGCTCGCCCTCAACGACAACACGGGGCAGATCTACTTCAAGACCTACACGATGCGCGGCCTCGGCGACCACATCCAGGTCTGGGTCGCCGACGACCGTGCGTTCCCGGCGGGTGACTGCCGTAACGACCTGGGGCTCACGGACATCACCGACGCCCAGGTGAGCAGCTTCATCCACGAGTTCGACGCCAACATCTACCCGAAGGAGTCGCAGTCGTTCTCGACGCCCCCGGCTCGCGACGGATCCAAGGCGAGGCTCGGCGCCGACTGGCAGGTCTCGCCTGCCCAGGCCGACGACATCGCAGTGCTGGTCGACAACGTCAGGGACGCGAACTACCTCGACCCGTCCACGCCGGACGGCCAGACCTACATCGCGGGCTTCTTCTACTCGGTCTTCAACGAGTTCCTCGACCGCAACGTGATGACCATCGACGCGTACGACTGGCTGCACCGCACCGGCGCCAACCCGCCGGACGACAGCGCTGACCCCGCGTACATCGCGTGCAGCCAGTCGCAGAACCAGTCCCGCCCGTACGGCACCTCGCGTCCGCACCTCTACGAGGGCACGTTCGCGCACGAGTACCAGCACCTCCTGGAGTACTACGAGAGCCCTGGCGAAGCCTCCTGGGTCAACGAGGGGCTGTCCGACTACGCACAGAGCCTGGTCGGGTACGTCGACACCAGCATCCCGCCGGCCGATGCCGCGGCCGACGGCCACATCAAGTGCTTCACCGGCTTCCAGCCGCCGCAGTTCGGTGGCCCGGAGAACTCCCTGACGCTGTGGGAGGACCAGGGTGGTCCGGAGGTCCTGTGCGACTACGGCGCTGCGTACTCGTTCATGATGTATCTCTTCGACCACTACGGCGAAGCCTTCATGAGTGCCCTGCACCGTGAGGACCTCAACGGGCTCGCGGGCCTCGACAAGGTGCTCGACGCGTTCGGCTCGAAGAAGTCGGGAATGGACACCATCCACGACTGGGCCGCGACGATGGCGCTGGACGCCCAGCTCGACAAGGGCCGCAAGCTGACCGGCGGTCGGGTCGCCGACTTCACCGCGAAGTCACTCAGCAGCAGCATCAACTGGGGCAACCCCCAGGCCTACGACTCTCCGGGCGCCCCGCCCAACGGGTCGGACTACGTGCGACTGCGCGACGCCGCCGGCAAGCCGCTGAGTGCCAAGGCGCTGAAGTCGATCACGTTCAAGGGTGCGACGTCGCTCGAGCCCGAGGCTGTGGAGTGGACGTCCGACCCCACCCCCCCGAACGGCACCACCCCCGACATGTCGTGCGGCAACGCGATCCCGGACGGCTCGGGCCCGCAGGCGCTCTACAGCGGTTGCGGATCCAACCTCGACCGGTCCCTCGTGCGCTCGGTGAGCGTGCCGGCGGGTGGCGGACAGCTGTCGTTCGACACGCTGTACGACACCGAGGAGAGCTGGGACTTCGGGTTCGTGCAGGTGTCCACCGACGGAGGCAAGACCTACCAGTCGCTCGCCACGGAGGACACGACATCCGAGCACGACCCCGACGCCGTGGCCGGCGCGGTCGAGAACCTGCCGGGGCTGACGGGGGACTCCGAGACGTGGAAGACGGAGCACGCGGACCTGACGCCGTACGCGGGCAAGACGATCCTGCTCGGCTTCCGCTACATCACCGACGGCGGCGTCGACGAGGGTGGCTTCTGGGTGCGCAACATCGACGCAGCCGGCACCGCGCTCCCGTCCACGCTCGACGGATGGCAGACGATCTCGCAGGCCAACCCGACGCCGGTGTCCGGCTACACGGTGCAGCTGATCGCCTACGACGCCAAGGGCAAGTCCTGGATCTACCGGATGCCGCTGAACAGCTCGTTCAGCAGCACGCTCACGGGTGCCCGCCTGAACACGGCGCTCGGCAAGAGTGCCACCACGGTGGCCGCACTGGTCATGCAGGACGACCCGACCGAGAGCGTGACGCAGTACGCGCGCTACTCGCTCACGGTCAACGGCGTGACCCAGCCGGGCGGCTGAACCACGGTGGCTGCTCGGCCGTCAGCGACGGCGGCCGAGCAGCCACCACAGCCCGACGAAGGGGAGGACCGCGGGTACGTAGCCGTAGCCCTGCCCCAAGTCGGACCAGACGGTCTGGTCGGGGAACGCACCGGGATCCAGCAGGCTCCAGGCGCCCACCGTGACCACACCGACCAGCTCGACGAGGACCGCCGCCAGCGCAAGCCGGCGGCGGTCCTTCGCCATCCCGTAGGTCGCCACGCAGTAGACGACGCCGGCGAGGGCCGACAGCACGTAGGCCAGCGGCGCCTCCGACGCCTTCGTGGCGAGCTGGACCGCGGAGCGCGCCGTCGCCGCCACGGCGAAGATCCCGTAGACGAACACCAGCACCCGGCCGAACCCGGTGCTGGTCGATCCGTCCTCACGGCTCATCGCGCCGCCCAGAGATCGTGGAGCCGCAGGAACAGCACTGGCAGCGCTAGCACGGCCACCAGCAGCACCGCCGTACCAGAGCGGGTGCGCTCCCCCGCCGACCAGAGGAAGCCGATCGGCAGGATCAGCAGCGCGCCCACCAGGTAACCGATGTACGCCGCGACCCCGAGGTCGCCGTGGTCCCCGAAGATCCGGCCCAGCCCGATCACGAGCTGGACGACCAGCCCCACCTCGAGCGTCGCGAGTGCCACCAACGTGAGGGTGCCGGGCTCCCGGTCGCGGACGATCAGCACCACCAGTCCGAGCGCCACGACGGCGCAGAACCCGGACAGCGCAACATGGAGTGCGGTCACCGCTCCTGCTTGCGCATCGCGGACAGACCGATCAGGCGGGTGACCACCATCGCCAGGTAGAAGACGCCCGCCACCTGCTCGAACATCACCACGCTCCGGGCATGCGGCTTGACCGGCACGATGTCGGAGAGCCCGGTGCTGGAGAGCGTCGTGAACGACAAGAACAAGAGGTCGCTCCAGGTGCGCGGGTCCTCGGCGTGCTCGTAGGCGATGAAGCTCTGGGGGTAGATCGCCTGCACCACGACGTAGAGATGCGCGAACGCCCACGCGATCACGGTGAAGACCGCCCCCACGGCGAACAGCTCGTCGGTGGTGACCCTGTCGTCGGCCAGCATGTAGCGCAGCAGTGAGAACGCCGCGTAGAAGTACAGCGCCGCCTCGAATGCCGAGCTGTACGGCGCGAGGTTCGCGTCGTCGGTGACCATCTGCACCAGCAGCAGCACCACCGCCGGTACCGCCAGCACCACACCGACCCAGGTGAGCGTCGGAGTCTGGCGTACGGCGAGCAGGGCCAGCCCGAGCACCACCAGCCCGAAAACCGCGATCAGCGCGCGGCCCGCCGCGGAGCCCTCGAGGAACGGGTAGATCAGCACGCCCAGGAGCTGGGCGAACAGCAACGTGGCGCAGGGGTTGGTGCGCAAGAACGTGATCGGGTGCCGCCGGATGCCGGTGATCATGCGCCGACCCAGGGTCTTGGGGTGAGCCAGGCGAACTGGGAGACCTGCTCGAGCTCAGGGCCGAGGAACCGGCGCCCGATTGCCTCGAACTCCCCCGGCTGACCGGTGGTGAGGAACCGGTGCACCGGAAGCGCGTCCGTCGCGCGGTCCAGGCCGCGGGCGACGAGCACCCGGTAGACGTCCTTGGCGGTCTCCTCCGCGCTGGAGACCAGCGTGACGTCGTCGCCCAGCACGTAGGAGATGACGCCGGTCAGCAGCGGATAGTGGGTGCAGCCGAGGATCAGGGTGTCGATCTGCTGCTCCAGCAGCGGGTCGAGGTACTCGTGGGCCGCGGCGATCAGGTCGGGCCCGGAGGTCTCGCCCGCCTCCACGAACTCGACGAAGCGCGGGCAGGCCCGCGTGACCAGGCTCGTGGTCGGTGGCGCGGCCGCGAACGCGTCGTCGTACGCCTGCGACTCGGCGGTCGCGCGCGTGCAGATCACGCCGATCCGGCCACTGCGAGTGGCGGCGACGGCGCGGCGCGTGGCGGGGAGGATCACCTCGACCACCGGCACGTCGTACCGCTCACGTGCGTCACGGAGCACCGCGGCGCTCGCGGAGTTGCACGCGATGACCAGGGACTTCACGCCCTGGTCGACGAGGTGGTCGAGGCACTCGAGGGCGTACTCGCGCACCTCACCGAGCGGCTTCATGCCGTAGGGCTGGCGTGCCGTGTCACCCAGGTAGAGCACCGACTCGTGCGGCAGCTGGTCGATCACGGCCCGAGCCACGGTGAGGCCACCGAAGCCGGAGTCGAAGATGCCGATGGGTGCGTCCGTCACGCGTGAAAGGCTAGACGGTGGTCGAGCCGGTCGAGACGGAGGTCGAGCCTGTCGAGACGGTGGTCGAGCCTGTCGAGACTCACGCCCAGAGCTGGCCCTCGAGGCGCTCCTCGGCCTCGTCGACCGTGCCCTCGTAGGCGCCGGTGGACAGGTACTTCCAGCCGCCGTCGCAGACCACGAACACGATGTCCGCGCGCGTGCTGGCGCGGACGCACTTCGCTGCCTGGCCGAGTGCCGCGTGCAGGATGGCACCGGTCGAGATGCCGGCGAAGATTCCCTCCGACTCGAGCAGCTCGCGCACCCGGCGCACGGCGTCGCGCGGGCCGACCGAGAAGCGCGCGTCGATCAGCGTCTCGTCGTACAGCTCCGGCACGAAGCCCTCGTCGAGGTTGCGCAGTCCGTAGACCAGCTCGCCGTAGCGCGGTTCGGCCGCGACCACTGTGACCTCGGGGGCATGCTCACGGAACCAGCGACCGGCGCCCATCAGCGTGCCCGTCGTACCGAGGCCGGCGACGAAGTGGGTGACCGACGGGAGGTCGGCGTGGATCTCGGGTGCCGTGCCCTCGTAGTGCGCGAGCGCGTTGGCCGGGTTGCCATACTGGTAGAGCATCACCCAGTCGGGGTGCTCCTCGGCCATCAGCTTGGCCACCCGGACCGCCTCGTTGGAGCCGCCCGCGGCGGGCGAGGAGACGATCTCGGCACCCCACATGCGCAGCAGCTGGCGACGCTCCTCGGAGGTGTTCTCGGGCATCACGCAGACCAGTCGGTAGCCCTTGAGCGCGGCCGCCATCGCCAACGAGATGCCGGTGTTGCCCGACGTCGGCTCGAGGATCGTGCACCCGGGGCGGAGCGTGCCGTCCTTCTCCGCCATCTCGATCATCTTGATCGCCGGACGGTCCTTGATCGAGCCGGTCGGGTTGCGGTCCTCGAGCTTCGCCCAGAGCCGCACGTCAGGCGAAGGCGACAGGGTCGGCAGCCCGACCAGGGGTGTGTTGCCGACGGAGTGGAGCAGGCTGTCGTACTTGGTCATCAGCCACCGGCGACGGCGGGCAGGATCACGACCTGAGCACCGTCGGAGAGCTCCGTGCCGAGCCCGCCGGTGAACCGGACGTCCTCGTCGTCGACGTAGACGTTGACGAAGCGGCGCAGCTCGCCGCTGTCCTCGACCAGCCGCTCCTTGATCCCGGGGTGGTTGGCCTCCAGATCGTCGACCAGCGCCCCGAGCGTCGTGCCCGACGCGTCGACGGCCTTCTCGCCCCCGGTGTACGTGCGCAGGATGGTGGGGATCCGGACCTCGACCATGGTCAACCTCGGCTCTCTTCGATGTCCACGTCTTCTTCGGTGACGTCGCCGTCCACGATTCTGTAGGACCTGAACTCCACCGGGCCCTCACTATTCCCGTGCTCGCGCGTGCTCACGAGCACGTAGTGCGCGTTCGGCTCGCTGGCGAGGCCGATGTCGGTGCGGCTCGGATAGGCCTCGGTCGCGGTGTGCGAGTGGTAGATCACGACGGGTTCCTCGTCTTTGGCGTCCATCTCCTGGTACAGCCGGAGCAGGTCGGTGGCGTCGAACTCGTAGAACGTCGGGGACCCGGCGGCGTTGACCATCGCGACGTGACGGGTGGCACGGTCGCTGCCCTCGGGACCGGCGACGATGCCGCACGCCTCGTCGGGGTGGTCCCGCTTGGCGTGCGCGACGATCGCGTCGTACGTCGTCCGGTCGAGTCTCAGCACGCGGACAAGGGTAGGCGTGGCGGCCCCGCGCACCGGTCGCTGACCAGCGTGCGGACGCCCTCGCCAGCGCCCCGAGAGCCCCACGGGTGGACCCAACGCCCCCCTCAGGCGGCCGAGCGTCCCTTCCGGGGCCGTTCGGTCCACCCTGGGCGCTCGAGGACCGCCGCGAGCACGCTGCGCGTGTGGTCGCGCTCGTGCATCACGTCCTCCCAGGCGAACCGAAGCACGCACCAGCCTGCGATGACCAGCCTGTTGTAGCGGCGGCAGTCCCGGCGCAGAGCGGCCCTGCTCCCGTGCCACGAGAACGAGTCCGCCTCGAGGATCAGGTTTCGGGTCACGTCCACGAGGTCCGGGCGCACACCCTCCACCCACACCTGTGGCTCCACCGCGAGCCCGACCTCCAGGGCCTGGGCGCGGAGCACCGACTCGAAGGGGTTGGCGGCGAGTCCGCTGGCGACGTCGGCCGCCCGCCGTACCCGGGTCGAGCCGGGTCCCTGCACCGACCGCGCCAGCGCGCGCAGCCGGTCCTGGCCGAAACCGTGGCGCAGTGCCGAGTCGGCGACCGCCAGCCCGTCATCGAACGGCAGCGTTCGCAGGCAGTCGACCAGGGTCCGCTCCGGCGTCGTCACCCCGTCGTCGATCTCCCAGGCTTGTAGGTCGACCCAGTGAAGATGAGCCGGCGACGTCCGCGGGCGCCGATGCTTGGGCACCGTCACGTGTGGCCGAGCAGGCGGGAGCGCGACCTCCCAGCCCCACCAGACGGCCGCGGATAGGTGGGAGACCACGCCCCGGTGCGCGTGCGCGGCCGCCACCGCTGCGTCGGCCAACGGCAGGGCGTAGCGGTCACGGGCCAGCCGCACCACATCGCCGCGGGCGACGCCCGCCTCGAGCTGCCGTCGCGAGGAGAGGCGCAGCATGGTCGTCCGGTCGGCGAAGCCGCCGCACCTGACCAGTGCCTCGACCACGTCCATCCCGGAAGTGTGCATCGGATCACACGACGCGTCAGACACGATCCACAGGCAGCTGTCGATTCCAGCCTCGCCCGTCCGTCATCCCGGTGACAGACTCACCACACGAGCTCGAGAGGACCGCATCATGACCGAGTACGCCATCCTGCTTCCCGGCAACGAAGCCCAGTGGGAGAACGCCTCCCCCGAGCACCGGGCCGCGATGTACGCCAAGCACGGCGAGTTCGCCGCCAAGCTCGCCGAGCGCGGGCACAAGGTCACCGGAGGCGCCGAGCTGACGAGCTCTCGCGAGGCCGTGGTGGTCCGCCACGGGGACGGCGGCGTCGTGATCACCGAGGGCCCGTACGCCGAGACCGTCGAGCAGCTCACCGGCTTCTACACCGTCGAGTCCGACGACCTCGACGACCTGCTCCGGGTGGCCGCGATGCTGGCAGGCCCCGAAGGTGGGGTCGAGGTCCGCGCGTGCGTCGACCACTCGGGCACCGCATGAGGCGACGCTGACGTCGTACGACGCCGTGCTGGGCACGGTCTGGCGCGACGAGTGGGGCCGGTTGCTGGCCCTCCTCGTCGCCCAGTACCGGCGCCTCGACGTCGCCGAGGACGGGCTCGGGGACGCGTTCGAGTCCGCGACCCGGGCGTGGCCACGCGACGGCGTGCCCAGCAACCCCGCCGCCTGGCTGCTCACGGCTGCCCGGAGGCGGGTGATCGACCGGCTCCGCACCGAGGCGGTGGCCGCTCGCACGCTCCCGGCGCTGGCCGTCGAGGTGGACCTGCAGGAGAGGGCGGCACGGACCATGGCGGACGCCGGGGAGGAGGTGGTCGACGAGCGGCTGCGACTCGTCCTCCTCTGCGCGCATCCGGCGCTCCCGCCCGAGCACGGGGCGGCGCTGACGTTGCGGCTGGTGCTCGGCGTGTCCACCGAAGACATCGCGAGGCTGTTCCTGGTGAGCACGCCGACGATGGCGGCCAGGCTCACGCGAGCCCGCAAACGGCTGGCCGGCGCCGCCTTCGACGTGCCCTCCGGACCGGCGCTGCTCGAGCGGGTCGGCGCGGTCGCCGCGATCTCCCGGCTGGCGTTCACCGCCGGCTACGCACCCGGGTCCGGGGCGGACGTGCTGCGTGCGGACGTGGCCGGCGAGGCGATCCGGCTGGTGCGCGTGCTTCGGGTGACGTTGGCCGCGTCCGGCGCGAGCGTGCCCGGCGACCTGTCTCGGGAGCTCGACGCGCTGCTCGCGCTGATGCTGCTGCAGCACGCCCGTCGCGACGCCCGGGTGCGCTACGACGGGGACCGCCCGCGGCTGGTCCTGCTGCCCGACCAGGACCGGTCACGCTGGCATGCCGACGAGATCGAGGAGGCGCTCGACCTGCTCGGGCCGCACGTCCTCGCGCCCGGCTCGCCGTACCTGCTCGAGGCGCTGGTCGCCGCCGAGCACGCGGTCGCCCCGAGCCCGGGCGCGACCGACTGGGGCCGGATCGCCGCGCGCTACGCCGAGCTCGAGGACCTCACCGGCTCCCCCGTCGTCCGTCTCAACCGCGCCGTGGCCGTGGCCGAGGCCGACGGTCCGCTCGCGGGTCTAGCGCTGCTGGACGGCCTCGACCTGCCCGGTCATCGGCTGCCCGCAGTCCGCGGCGAGCTGTTCCGCCGGGCGGGTCGCGAGCCGGCGGCGCGGGCCGCCTTCGCCCGAGCTCTCGAGCTGTGCGGCAACGACGCCGAGCGTGCCCACCTCGAGGAACGGTTGGGTTCGGGCTGAGCCTGTCGGGCCCCGGCCGGTTACCACGGTCCCGTGGTATCCACCCGCTTCCCTTGCGCTGCAACGCCGGGGAAGTGGCCGATCCGCTACGGAAGTTCAGCACGTCGTCGGACGGCGACCGATCGCGAGACGCCGGTCCGCCACCAGGCACGGATCAGCCCATCAGGCTCTCGACGAGCGTCTCCTGGAGGAACGCGAGCCAGTTGTAGATGTCGTGCACCGGACCACGGGGGTCGTCCTCGGGCAGCTCGTGCCAGAAGTCCTCGTCGCCCTCCTCGACCTCCAGCCGGGTGCCGATCGCGAGCCGCATGTCGGTGAACGCCCGCAGCCACACCTGCGCGGACTCCCGGTCGAGCTCGACGTCGACGTACAGTCCGTCCTCGGGCGCGTCGGGGAGACCGGCCTCCTCCAGGGTGTCGATCACCAGTGCGGCCGCGTCGGCCTTGCCGTTGCGCAGGCTGGCTTCGGTGAAGCGGCGGAAGTCGGCGGCGGCCTCCGCGTC
>Ga0207691_10007812_pt1 | contig 10298 bp, 4 predicted proteins | sample KBSM13metaG_FD_184327 | JGI IMG/M metagenome (GOLD analysis project Ga0207691, IMG submission 184327) | Miscanthus rhizosphere microbial communities from Kellogg Biological Station, Michigan, USA - KBS M1-3 metaG (SPAdes) (version 2) | ecosystem: Host-associated > Plants > Roots > Rhizosphere >... | reverse complement strand
TCTCCCAATCTTTCGTGGACATTGGTTGGCGCGGCTCGATGCTGTTGTTGGTCCAATCAATCCGATAGAAGGGAGGTCGGGAACTCAAAACAAAGGGAGCTGAGCGTAAATCCTGCCCAGCTGCGCTACTGGATTGCACCAACTCACTCCAGTTCTGAAAGCCGTAGAGCCGGGCGACGACTAGTTGGGAATCGGGTAAGGTGAAGTTGTTTGTCCGCTGTTCAGCGTCCGGCAGGTTGAACAGTTTGTCGCGAATGAAGTCGTGAATCTTTTCGATGTTAAGCGCGCTGTGGAAGAGATCGTTGAGGCGTTGTGCGGCCTCCGGATCAGATGAGTTATAAACGGCGACAAGATCTTCAGCTATCCTTTGATGCTGTTGAAGGTCAGAAGTTTGAGAAGCTAGCAGGTGATGAACGAGTTTGGGCCAGCTTTCGAACCCGTACTCGCGCGCAAGGGTGAACTGTGCGTCGGCAAGGATTGGGTTATCGAAAGTTGTTTTGAACTTGCGCAGTCGATCATTAGCAGACGGATCACCGCTGCGAAGTTGTTGTAGTAACTCCTTGGCTTGTTTTCGGAGTTGCTCGAGTGACGGACGCTCGGGAAGGTGAGACTTAGCGTTAGACATGTTGATCTCCTTTCGTTAATACCCGTGTCCGCACGCGGGTCAAAAGAAGATCGAAGTTGTAGAAGACAAATGTCAGGTGGGCTCAGCCCTTTCCGCGGACGGGATGCGGCCTGTTACGCGATAGAAATAGTAACTCAGATTGAATCTCACCAAAAGAGGTTGAATAGCGTGCGTCGCGAAGACAATCCAGATTTCGTTTACTTTGTTAGTTGTCATTCTCACCGTGGCTTCTAACCCCGGTTGGTCCACCCTTCTTTTAAAGTCTATCGGCGCAGGCATATGAGCAAGAGAGCGTTGCGGGTGCGGGCGTCTCACTGTGTACAACTTTGCCGCCCGCCAATTTCTCCTAGATCTCCACTTGGGTCAGCGCTGCCCGATGTAAAACTGGCTCTCCACTATCGAGTTAGCTAGAATGCCGATCTAAATCCTTTTATGTCTGGAGACTGCAGCGTCTCGTTATGAGTGCGCCCCTACATCCGAATAGCCGCTTGGGCCGATACGAAATTCGCTCACGGCTTGGGGCCGGAGGAATGGGCGAGGTTTATCTGGCATGGGACACCAGGCTTGATCGCAAAATAGCCCTCAAGATTCTACCTTCTGATCTTGCCGCCAATAAGGATCGTCTGCGTCGCTTCGAGCAAGAAGCAAAAGCCGCCTCAGCACTCAACCATCCCAACATCATCACCATCTACGAGATCGAACAGATTGACTCACTGAACTTGATCGCAACCGAGTTGATTGAGGGCCAGACACTTCGCGAAAGTATGCGATCAGTGCCGATGAGGCTCGGCGACATTCTGGATATCGCAATTCAAACTGCAAGCGCGCTGTCGGCAGCGCATGGATCGGGAATCGTGCATCGCGACGTCAAACCCGAAAACATCATGGTGCGGCAGGACGGCATTGTGAAGGTTCTGGACTTCGGTCTTGCAAAACTAACTTATGGACCACCACAAGACGTTGTTAGCACTCAAGCGCCGACGCGGCAGGTGATTCATACCGACCCGAACGTGGTAATGGGTACGGCGCTCTACATGTCGCCAGAACAGGCGCGCGGAAGGGCAGTGGATGCCAGAACAGACATCTTTAGTCTCGGTGTCGTGTTGTACGAGATGGTCACGGGCCGTTTGCCTTTCGAAGGTTCGACAACAAGCGAAGTACTTGCATCAGTGCTTAGCGACAAAGAACCACAGCCGTTGGCGCGCTATTCAAGAGAGGCGCCGATTGAACTTGAGCGTATCGCTTCAAAAGCGTTGCGGAAAGATCGTGAGCAGAGATATCAAACGACGAGGGATCTGTTGCTTGATTTACAAAACCTGAAGCAGCAGTTGGATTTTGAATCAAGGTTGGAACGTTCCACCCCTCCCGAAACGCGAGTCACACCAAGACCAGTTCCACAGGCATCAACCACCGTCAGCGTAACGCCGCCGTCAACGGCATCGATTAGCGGCTCAACTACAACCGCGCTCAAACATCATCGAAGGTTGGCAATATTTTTCGCGATTCTAATGCTTGTGGCCTCTTTCCTTGTGTATCTCTGGTACTCCGCTAGACCTTCAAGATCAATTGATTCGATAGCTGTCCTTCCTTTCATCAACGCCAGCAATGATGCGAACTCAGATTATCTGTCTGACGGTATCACCGAGAGCATCATTAGCAATCTGTCGCAACTGCCACAACTAAGAGTCATGGCCCGTTCTACTGTCTTTCACTTTAAAGGCAATCAAGCCGATCCGCGGGAAATAGGGCGACAACTTGGAGTTAAGGCGGTTATTTCTGGCAGATTGCTGCGGCAAGGCGATGAGCTGATCGTTCGCACAGAGTTGATAAATGTTGCGGATGGAACGCAATTGTGGGGAGGCGAGTACGATCGCGAACTTTCTAACGTACTGGGGCTTCAACAAGACATTTCGCGCGAGATTTCCGAGAAATTGCGACTGAAGCTGACCGGCGAAGAGAAAAGGCGTTTGACCGATCGCGAAACGACTAATGCTGAAGCCTACGAGTTCTATTTAAGGGGACGTTATTTTTGGAATAAGAGAACTGGAGATGGACTAACAAGAGCCATAGAGGAGTTTCAACAGGCTATTGATCGTGACCCGAACTATGCTCAGGGTTATGTCGGACTTGCGGACTCTTATGGTTTGCTGGAGGAATACGCGGGGGTGCCGTCAAGTGAAACCCTGCCAAAGGCCAGGGCCGCCGTCGATCATGCGCTCGCGATCAACGACTCACTCTCTGAAGCGCACGCGTCGTCTGGAATAATATTTCAGCAAATGTGGCGGTGGTCCGAAACTGCGGAGGAATACAACCGCGCCGTCAAACTCAATCCAAATTATCCGACGGCCCACCATTTCCTTTCCATCTACTTCAGAACGCAGGGACAAATTGACGATTCTTTAAGAGAGATAAAGCGCGCGCAGGAGCTTGACCCTTTGTCATCAGTCATTGGCCAGAACGTTGCCGAGATTTATCTAATCAACAACGACCTCAGCTCAGCGATGGCACAGTCTAAGAGGATCATTGAACTCGATCCAAGTTTTCCAGGGGCACACGATGAACTCGCGTTCGCTTACCTCAAAGAGAAACGCAACGACGAGGCGATGGCTGAGTTTCAAAAGACGGTCGAGTTATCTGGACGAGCCAGCAGGTATCTGGGCGATCTAGGCTATTGTTTTGCCGTGACTGGAAAGCGTGATGAGGCTAAAGCGATATTAAAAGAATTGGAAGAGAAGTATAACCGGCGTCAGGCTGTTGGGCAGTATTTAGCCGCCGTATATGCGGGTCTTGGTGATAAGGATGATGCATTCGCCTGGTTGGAAAAGGATTTCGAACGGCGGAGCGGTATTCGATTACCATTTGTTAGGTGGTGGTTCACCTTTGATGGGCTACGCAGTGACCCACGTTACACCGACCTACTCCACCGCATCGGTCTCAAACCTTGAACCGCCGTCATGAGAATAATACCCAGCGCGGTAAGTCAGGCAGTTAACGGTCAACTGTCACGCCGCAGCGTCGGGTTCGTTTCGCATCGTTGTGCCAACGCCGCGAGACTCAACCTAAGCTCGCGTTCAGTACTGACCGTTTCCGAGGGCACGCGGATGCTGAAAAAAAATCTTTTCACCTGCTGTCGATTTCGAGAGTTGCCGTTCGACGTACTATTGGAGATAACGCTATAGATAAAATGACTCAGCGGATAAGGAGCAAAAGATGAGCAATGTCCGAGTACTCGTAGGCACCCGGAAGGGCGCCTTCATTCTTACCTCAGATGGGAAGCGTGAAAAGTGGGATGTGAGTGGTCCTCATTTTGCCGGTTGGGAGATCTATCACCTCAAGGGCTCGCCTGCCGATCCGAACCGCCTTTACGCGTCGCAAACCAGCGGTTGGTTCGGACAGATTATTCAACGCTCAGATGATGGCGGCAAGACGTGGTTCCAACCCGGTACCCCGGCTGGCGAACCGACAACGTCACCTGATGGTATGCCCAAAGGCGAAAGCAATAAGTTTGTCTACGATGATTCGGCTGAGACCGGAAAACCGCTCACTACGCATCAGTGGTACGACGGCACGGCGAAACCCTGGGTGTTCAAAAGGGTCTGGCATATTGAACCTTCCCTCGACAACCCGGACATCGTGTATGCCGGTGTTGAGGACGCCGCACTGTTCAAGTCGACGAACGGCGGTCAGACTTGGGCTGAACTTCCGGGGCTACGCGGTCATGGTACCGGAGCGCAGTGGCAACCGGGCGCTGGCGGCATGTGCCTGCACACGATCATTTTGGATCCTAAGAATCGTGAACGGATCTTTGTGGCCATCTCGGCAGCGGGTGCATTTCGCAGTGACGACAACGGCGCAACTTGGAAACCAATCAATCGCGGACTCCATTCACAATACATTCCCGATCCAAACGCTGAAGTGGGCCACTGCGTCCATCACGTCGCACAGCATCCTGCAAACCCGAATGTGTTGTTTATGCAGAAGCACTGGGACGTGATGCGCAGCGATGACGCCGGTGACTCGTGGACAGAAGTCAGCGGTAACTTACCGACCGATTTCGGATTTGTGATTGACGTTCACCCGCATGAATCCGAAACGATTTACGTCGTCCCGATTAAGAGTGATGGTGAACACTATCCACTCGATGGGAAACTTCGCGTGTATCGCAGCCGTACCGGCGGCAACGAATGGGAAGCCTTGACCAAGGGGCTGCCACAAGAGAATTGTTACGTCAACGTGCTGCGCGATGCGATGGCTGTCGACACGCTTGATTCGTGTGGCGTGTACTTTGGCACAACTGGAGGGCAGGTCTATGGATCGGCCGACTCCGGCGACACATGGACGCCGATTGTTCGAGATCTTCCGGCAGTGCTTTCAGTGGAGGTCCAGACGTTCTCATGATTCGAGTCGTAATGCCGGCGCACTTGAGGACGCTTGCAGGCGTGACGGGTGATGTGACCGTTGCGGTGAGTGGGGAAGTGACACGACGATCGATCCTCGATGCACTTGAAACAAAGTATCCGATGTTACGAGGGACGATTCTCGAGCACGTCTCCGGAGAACGTAGACCGTTCCTGAGATTCTTCGCGTGCGGTGAGGATATAACGCACCAGTCGCCGGATGATCCGCTACCACAGGAGATCGCGTCCGGCGCAGAACCGTTTTATGTCATCGGCGCGATCGCGGGCGGTTGAATACCAGGGGCCAGGAGCAGTAGGCAGTGGCAGGAACCAAATAAGCCTGCTCCTGCCCCTTTCGCTCTTTTACTTTCCCATCGCAAATACTTTCGATCCACCCACAGACGTGTACGCCGCATAGCCACTCAGCACTAAACAAATTACCAGTGCGATTGTGAAGTCGGTGGCGTACCAGGCGGTGAGGTCTATTGTCATTGGGAAGAAGACGTAGAGGTGAGCGACGAAGAGCGCCGCAATCAACGCGAGGAGTCCATAACGATACAACGTAAAGACGACAAGAAATGCCGATAATGCGTTAAAGGGCACCATGATCAAGCTTGAGTTTGTGATCAGCGATCCCATGACAGTTAGGAGTATTCCGAGTGTGATCAGCGACAACACTTCACTCCGCAACACTTCCACAAACGCCAGCAAGAGAAAGACACAGATGAATCCGAGGAAAAGACCAGCCGTGAGCTGGGAAGCGAAGTGACCAAAGAACTGATGAGTATCGAGTGAGACCGAAGCGGGATTAAGCATTACTGGCGTCGCCCTTCCAATCCAATTCGGCGCAATTCTGGAAATTATTGCAACCACGATCAGACTCGCGCCAATCGCAGTCCCAAGCAAAAGATCACGACCCACAAGCGGATCGCGAAAGTCTCCAGCCAGCAAACGACTCCACGAGATTATCCAAGCCGGCCATTTCTTTCTAAGAAACGGTTCCAGTGCGACGTAGAGTAGCCACAGAAAAGCTGCAGAGAAAAGGCCAAAAGCCAGGTGAAACAACAATAGCGAAAACTCAGGATCTGCGAAGCCGTTGTGATGCGCGCCAAAAGCCCAGTAGAGTATTCTCACAACGAAAAACACGATTGCCAATCGCATCGCCCCACGCCGATCACCACGCCCGAGCCGCAGATTTCTTCGTGCTAACAACGTGCTTCCAAATAGAGCGAAAAGACTAATGACGATGAGCATGTATGTAAGAACCTTGCTGCTCCGACTCTCGACCTGCTCATCCTGTCGGCCCAACGCGTCCCAGGGATAGATCGTGTCAAAGTAAACAAGCTTCCCGTGAAAGGCTGCCGCTTCAACATGGATCTTGTCGTTCGGGTGCGCGGCGTCGATTCCGTCCCAGGCAGCGCGTTCGTCGTATGCCTGAAGCGGAACCCACGTCGATTTGACGGGTTGGAAGTTCTTGAGATCGAGGCCGGCAGCATGAAACGGGATCGACCAATCGGCGTTTACGCGTTCGCTTGTTTGCGGTTCACGCTGGGGAGGAACGCCAATGAACCAAGTCAGTTGACCATTCATGTCCAGGTAGGCGCTAGCCATACCGGATACGTCCAGCGCCGGTTTATTGAACTCTATTTTCTCAATCGTGTTGAAATAACGCGGACTCTGACGGTACCAGTAACGATAGGGACCTGGCGCGATATTGCGCATTTTCTCCCAGCGTTGGGGTGATGGATCATTCCTGGCTATGTAATTTAAATAGTCATATTTCAGAACGAAGCCGTCAGCGTAATCTACCGGCACTTCGTTGTAGCCCACAGCCTTCATTACATCGCGCGACCGAGCGCGCAAAACTTCAGGAGAGTCACCGATAGGTACCAGGCGATAGATGGCAGTGTATTTAGTAAGCCAACCGCCGAGACCAATCAGCACGACAAATGCCGCGAGCAAGCTCCCGGCAACGAGTGGACTAAGTATTCCTTGTTTGGGGGCAGCGGCTACCATTTCCGGTGAAGGTGTTTCACCGGCAGCGAGAGCGGCGGCGATTGGATCGCCACCAGGTAGTGCAGCAGCTACTTGTACGGCGGACGAGGGACGGAGCGCCGGATCGGTCTGCAGGCAACGTTCAATGACCCGCTCGATCACTGGATCGAGATCTTTGACAAGCGAGGTTAACGATGTCGGCGTCGTGTTGTTACGCCGCATCTCAATGAGTTCACCAATCGTTTTTGCTTCAAAAGCTTTCTTGCTGGTGAATAATTCATAGAGCACGAGACCAAGCGAATAGATGTCGGTCTTGGCTGTTTGTTCCTTGCCTTCCAATTGTTCGGGCGCCATGTATGCAGGAGTGCCCGCGGCCAATTCGTTCTCTGAAAATTCCTCCGACAAACCTGCTAAACCGAAGTCGAGAATACGAGCGTTACCGTCGCCGTCGATCATCACATTCGCGGGTTTTAGATCGCGGTGTAGTACACCCACGTCGTGAGCAGCGTTGAGACCTGCGCAAATCTGACGTGCGAGTTGAATGGATTTATCGATCGGTAGACTGCCGATGCGCCGCAGAAGCGACGAAAGTTCTTCACCTTTTATGTATTCCATCGACAGAAAGTGACGCCCATCCGTCTCGCCGATGTCATAAACGCGGCAAACGTTCTTGTGACTCACCTGTCTCGCAACGCGCACTTCACGATGAAACCTGGCGAGGGCAGCGCCGTCGCTTAAGAGATGATCGGGAAGGAACTTGAGAGCGACCGCTTGGCCCAACTTGAGATCGTCGGCGCGATAGACCTCGCCCATACCGCCTTTGCCCAGTAGACCGACAATTCGATAACGCTGGAGCAGGATTGCTCCCGGAACAAACCGAGCGTTGTCTATGGAATCGTAAGACGGTGTTTGGGATTGGGTTGGAATCCTACGCACATCGAAACGTTGCGTAGCTCCCTCATCGAGCAGACTGCCGCAATTTGGGCAGGTAGCGGAGTCGACACTTATCTCTTTCGAGCAGGAGGGGCAATTGAAGTGACGGGTCATTAGCGATGTTGTAGGGGTGGCACTCCGTGGCCACCCGTCTGCGGGATTCAAATCCGTTGAGAGATTGTAATTGAAACGGAGTGCCGCCTCTATTCATTCCTCAGTGCTTTCGTCGGATCCAATCCCGCTGCGCGAAGGGCTGGAAGGGCCGACGCAACTACGGCAATGAACAGAAAGAGCAACGCCACTGATACGAAGGTGGCGGGATCCGTCGGTTTTACCCCAACCAGCATTGTCGCCAGAACGCGAGTCAATAGGAACGCAGCCAGCAGACCAATCCCGATCCCAATCATGCTCAGTCGGAGTCCTTTTCCGACCATCAAACGAAAGATGCCCGACGGCGCTGCACCCAATGCCATTCGCAGTCCGATCTCAGCGGTTCGCTGACGCACGACCGTCGCAAGCACGCCATACAAACCCACGCCTGCGAGGAGCGCGGCGATGGTTGAGAAAACTCCGATGAGCAACAAAGAAAATCGTGTCTGTGCCTGGGCAGCGATTACTAGCTGGTCCATTGGCTGCATCTGGTTGATCAAAAACTCAGAACCGGATTTGCGGACCACCTCTCGAACGGCGCTGCCAATACTGCCGGGATCGCCATCCGTTCGGAGCGCCCACCAGTTTGCAGCCCGGTGATTCACGTATCCGTCAGTGACATATAGTTGCTCGCGACCCGGTTCGATCAACGATGTGTTGCGCTGGTGCGCAACGACACCAATGATCTCTCCCCATTGAGCGTCCGGGGTTCGGACTCGGAAAAGAATTTGTTTGCCTATTGCGGATTCATTTGGAAACGCCTTCGCAGCCAATGCCTCATCAACTATGAGCAGCTTTCGGTCGGGCGTGCTGTCGTCGTCGGTAAAGGTACGTCCGGCGATCAGCTTCGTGCCCATTGATTCGAAATAGCCGGGCAAAACAATCTGAAGATCTGCAGCCTGAAACTTGCTCGGATCGTCGAGAGCCTCACGTCCTCCCCAACGAACCGGACTAAACCCACCGGCAAGCGGCAACGGAGACGAAGCAGTAGCGTTGCGGACACCGGGGATCGCGTCCAGTTGCTCACGAAGCTGGCGCTTGAAGGTCGCGGCTTCCTGCGGCGTGTTGCCCGGATTGCCGAGAAGCTGAAAAGTTAGCAGCCGCTCGGGATCGAAGCCCAGATTCACTCGCTGAATTGCAAGGAAGGTGCGAAACATTAAACCCGAACCAATCAGTAGGACGAACGCAAGCGCGACTTCCGCAACTACCACGCCGTTACGCAACGCGGCAGCGCCGAGTGCGCCACTTCGTCCAGTGTTGCGCAATACGTCCATGAGATTCGGGCGCGCGGTGCGGAGGGCAGGAACGACGCCAAAGATCATCGCTGACGCGAGACCTGCCAGCGCCGAAAATGCCAGCACCCGGCCGTCGATCTGGATCGCATTCAGACGAGGCAGATTGGCTGGAGCGATCACAAGCAACTCATAGATTCCTAACTTTGCAAGCGCCAATCCCAGCAATGTTCCAATCGCGGCAATAACGAAAGCCTCGACCAATGTTTGACGGACCAACGGCCACCAACCGGCACCAAGCGCCGCACGAACAGACAGCTCCCGTTCACGCAGAGAGGTTCGTACCAACATCAGATTGGCGACATTCGCGCAAGCAATCAGCAGCAGGAAAATTACCGCGCCCATGAGCGCCAGAATGGTTGGTCGCACTTCGTTCACCAGGTGCTGCTTCATGGGCTCAATTCGGAAATACTGTCCGGCGGTTCGAGCAATCGTGTTTTCCTGGCGAATTCTTTCGGCAATGGTTTCGGCCTCGGCCTGGGCTTGTGGGATACCGACACCAGGCTTGAGTCGACCAATAGCACGCCATTGCACATTGTTTCGGTTGGCTACGTCGTAAGGAATGCGAGCCGCTAACCAGAGACTTGGGAACTGTTCCATATTCGCTTGCGGTGGAAACAGCACTTCAAAATCTGGTGCCAACACTCCAACGATTATCGGTGGTGGTCCAAAGTTGGCCGACACTGGCAGTGGTTTGCCGATAATGGAGCGATCGCCGCCAAAACGTCGTTGGAAGTATTGGCTGCTGAGAATTGCCATCGTAGGTTGCTGAGGCGGTGCGGCTGCGTTAGTTCCGGTCGTTGGTGCCGGCTGTTGCGGTGTCCCGTCTGACTCTTCGAAGTTTCGGCCCGCGATAGTTGTGCCGCCCATCAGTTGAAAAAAATTCGTCGACACCGCGGCCATGGG
>Ga0207691_10007805_pt1 | contig 10304 bp, 7 predicted proteins | sample KBSM13metaG_FD_184327 | JGI IMG/M metagenome (GOLD analysis project Ga0207691, IMG submission 184327) | Miscanthus rhizosphere microbial communities from Kellogg Biological Station, Michigan, USA - KBS M1-3 metaG (SPAdes) (version 2) | ecosystem: Host-associated > Plants > Roots > Rhizosphere >... | reverse complement strand
GCGGCCGGCGCGATCGCCGGCGGGTGCATCGCGTTCCTCATCGGCGCCCGGGCCTTCGACAGCGTGGGCCTCCCAGTCCTGTCGGCGTTAGGCGTCAGCCACGAGACGCTGGCGTCGAGCGCGACAATGTTCGCACGGCACGGATGGATGCTCGTCTTCGTGAGCACGGTCTCGCCGCTGTCCACGAAGCTCACGTGCATAGCCGCCGGCGCGTTCGGGCTGCCGTTCGTCGAGTTCGTTCCGGCGCTTATCGTTGGGCGCATCATTCGATTCGCGGCGCTGACCGTTCTGCTGCGCTTCGCTGGCGAGCGGCTCGTGGCTCGCCTCGCTCGTCGCCGGACGTGACCCTGTAGTCGAACTACGTAATTGGGGTCAGACTCGAGTCTGACCCCAAATCTGAACGGCAGCTGGTTGCTGGGTGTGGGTGCTTGTTGCTGGGTGACGCTGAGTGCCCATGTCATCCCGAGCGCGGGAGCCCGCGCAGCGGGCAGATGAGGGATCTTCTCGAACGCCATCGTAGCCAGTCTAGCCACGATGACATCACAGAAGGTCCCTCGTCGCTGGCGCTCCTCGGGATGACACTGTCGGGCCTCCCGCACTCAGCGTCACCCAGCCACCAGCACGACCACCCAGCCACCAGCACGACCACCCAGCAACCAGCACGACCACCCAGCAACCAAGCTTGCTGGCCTGTTTCGACGGCTGGCCGCGAATCAGGCACACCTCCCGCGTGAGTGGCACGCCCGTTTGCCACCGCTTAAGGAGCCACGATGCCTGACTCGAAGCCGACCGTTTCCGATCAACTACTCGATCGCCTCGAAGCGTGGGGCGTGCGCCGATTGTTCGGCTTTCCCGGCGACGGCATCAACGGCGTCATGGGCGCGCTCAATCGCGCCGACGGTCGATTCGAGTTCGTGCAGGTCGCTCACGAAGAGCTCGCCGGTCTCATGGCGACGGCGCACGCGAAGTTCACCGGTGAGGTCGGCGTCTGCGTGTGCACGAGCGGGCCCGGCGCGATTCACATGCTGAACGGACTCTACGATGCGAAGCTCGACCACCAGCCCGTCGTCGCGCTCGTCGGCCAGCAAGCATTCGCCGGGGTCGGCGGCAGCACTCAGCAGGAGACGAACCTGCGCGCGCTGCTGCAGGATGTCGCGAGCAGCTACCTCGAAACCGTCGTCAAGCCAGAGCAACTCGCGCACATCGTCGACCGCGCGTTTCGCGCCGCGCTCGGCGGACGCACCGTCGCGGCGATCATCCTGCCGCACGACGTACAGCTCGAGGACGCCGTCGTCGACCCGCCGCACGAGCACGGCCGCCAGCACTCAGCGCCAGGATTCACGCCGTCCCGTCCGGTGCCGCCTGACGAGTTGCTGCGCCAGGCGGCGGACGTACTGAACGCGGGACGCAAGGTCGCGATCCTCGTCGGCGCGGGCGCGTTGCACGCGAGCGAGCAGGTGATGCAGGTCGCGGAGCGGCTCGGCGCCGGTGTCGCGAAGGCGTTGTTAGGCAAGGCCGTGTTGCCTGACGATTTGCCGTACGTCACCGGCGCGGTCGGCTGGCTCGGCACGCCGGCGAGCAATCGCATGATGCGCGAGTGCGATACGCTGCTCATGATCGGGACCAACTTCCCGTACACGGAGTTCCTCCCGAAGTCGGGTCAGGCGCGCGGCGTGCAGATCGACGTCGAGCCGAGGAATCTCGCGCTGCGCTATCCGATCGAGGTGCCCATCATCGGCGACGCGGCGGACACCCTAACGAGACTGCTGCCGCTGCTGGACGAGACGCGCCAGGAGAGTTGGCGCGGCGACATCGAGCAGTGGGCGCGCGACGCATGGGCGACGGCCGAGCGGCACGCGCATGCGCAGGCCAATCCGGTCAACCCGCAGCTCGTGGTGTGGGAGCTCGACCAGCGCCTGCCTGACAACTCGATCCTCACGGCGGACTCGGGAACGGCCGCGGTATGGCTCGCGCGATGCATTCGCGTTCGTGAAGGCATGAGCGCGTCGCTGTCAGGCGGACTGGCGACGATGGGCTGTGCGGTCCCGTACGCCCTGGCGGCGAAGCTCGCACATCCGGACCGCCCTGTGTTCGGCCTCGTGGGCGACGGCGCGATGCAGATGATCGGGCTGAACGCGCTGATCGATGTCGCGAAGCAATGGCGTGCGGCGAACAATAGCGGGCGCCCATGGCGCGATCAGCGGTTGGTGCTGCTGGTGCTCAACAACCGGGATCTCAACTTCGTGACGTGGGAGCAGCGTGCGATGGACGGCGATCCGCGTTATGTGGCATCGCAGGCGCTGCCGGATCTGCCTTACGCGGACTTCGCCCGGATGCTCGGCCTCGACGGCGTGCGCGTGGAGCGCCCGGAGGATATCGGTGCGGCGTGGGACTGCGCGCTGGCGGCGGATCGTCCGTTCGTGATCGACGCGGTGGTGGACGCCGCGGTCCCGACACTGCCGCCGGAGCTGGAGAAAGAGCAAGAAGACAAACTCACCCAGGCTCTGTCGAACGGAGATCCCGACGCTGACGCTGTACTCGAACAGCTACAACTCCAGGAAGTTGTACAGAGCCGGTAACTGCAGGCTGGTTGCTGGGTGGTCGTGCTGGTGGCTGGGTGACGCTGAGTGCGGGCTGGGTGCTCTCACCCAGCGTCACCCAGCAACAAGCACCCACACCCAGCAACCAGCTTGTAGTTGGCTATGGCTTTGTGGCTGACATCTGCTCAGCAAGCTTCAACGCCGAGTACGCGTTGACGATGCCACCCGTGATCGAAAGCGATCCGAACGGAATCGTCTCGCCGTTTTCCGCACCAGGTCGAACGACCTTCTGATCCGCGTAACGCGTCGACGAATCCACGATGATTCGCTTCACGTCCGCGGCTGAGAGGTTCGGGTAGTAGGACATGAGCATCGCCGCGAGGCCCGACACCACCGGGGCCGCCATGCTCGTGCCGCTCTCGCGCTCGTAGCCGCCGCCCGGCACCGTCGACAGGATGTCCACGCCCGGCGCGAACACGTCCACCTGCGCCTTGCCGTAGTTCGAGAACGGCGCCGCCAGGCTGTCGAGGCCCTTCCACGACGACGCACCCACCTCGATCCAGTTGTTAGGCTTGCCGCCCGTCAGGTAGACCGGCGTCGGGAAGCTCGGCTTCTCCGCCAGGTTTTCGCCGTCGTTGCCCGCCGCGTGAACCATCAGCACGCCCTTGGAGTCCGCGTACTTCACTGCCTCGTCCACCGCCGCTTTCTCCGGTGAGAAGCCCTTGCCGAAGCTCATGTTGATGACGCTCGCACCGTTGTCCACCGCATAACGAATCGCGTTCGCGATATCCTTGTCGCGCTCGTCGCCGTCCGGCACCGTGCGGACCATCATGATCTTCACGTTCGTGGCGATGCCGTCGATGCCGCCCGACGTGCCGCGCACGCCGCCGATGATGCCCGAGACGTGCGTGCCGTGCTTCGCGTCCGGACCCATCACGTCAGCGTTGCCGTAGCGACGTTCGGATGTGTTCGCGTAGTTGTCGCCGACAATGAGTCGTGCATCATAGTCGGGGTTGAGGCCGTACTTGGCTTTCCCCTCAGCGTCCTTCTGCGCATCCGCGAGGTCCTGCGGCGAGATGCCGGCGTCGGCGAGACGGAGCCACATGACCTTCGCCTGCTGCGTCTCCGAGCTCGTTGGCTGGAATGCGGTGACCTTCGCGCGCGTCAGCGTATCTGGACCCATGGCGCGATGGAGGATCTCGTTCGCGCGCGTCATCACCACCGAGATCTGCTGGAGCTGCTGCGACATCTGCGCGTTCTGTCCGCGCGCCTTCTCGAACTCCTCAGCCGCGCGCTTGCACGTCGCGTCGTCAGGCTTCGGCAGCCCCGAACCGGCGCCGGCGCCGCCGGGCTTCGTGCAGCGCGCGTAGAGTCGCGTCACCTCGAGTGCGTCGTACTGCACATCCTTGCCGTCCTTCCCGCCGATGAAGTTCCAGCCGTAGCGGTCGTCCGTGTAGCCGTTGTTGTCGTCGTCCTTGCCGTTGCCGGCGACCTCCTTCGGGTTCGTCCAGAGATTCGCCTTGAGGCTGACGTGCGCGGTGTCGACGCCGCCGTCGATGACCGCGACGATCACGGTCTTCTTCGGCTGCTTCCCGGCGAGCAGCTCACGCTCGGCGCGGCGAGCACTGATGCCGGCGACGCGATCGGACGACACGTCGAGCAGCTGCCAGTCGCGCGGCGCCTCGGCGAGCGGCTCGCCTCGCGCGGGCGCAGGTGTCGCGGCAGGCGGGGGAGTGGTGGGCGCCGGCGTAGTGGCGGTCGGGGCCGGTACCGGCGTCGGCTTCTCGGTGACGGTCTTTGCCGGCGCGCAGGCGGCCAGCATCGCGAGCGCGATGAAACGAAGTGACGTGTGCGGCTTCATGGGAATCCTTGCGTGCGGTCGGAAGCACGAGCGGCGCGCGTGGCGACGCTCAGACTACGGATGTCGATATGCGTGACTCCCGCAGACGGCCAGGAGGCGGCGGGCTGGGGTGCTCGACGGGTGCTAGCTGAAGCTAACGCCCAGACTTCGCTCTGTGCGAGGACTGTGCGCAGGCGGTGGTATGCCCGCTGACCGCACGACCGGACGGCATTGTGCTGGATGACATCGCTTTGTTTAGGGGCTGGGAACGGGGACCGGGGACCGGGAACAGGGGCTGCATGCGGCGAGCTCTCATACGTCTCGTTGGGATCCTGGGCGCCATCGCCGGCGGGGCCTGCGGACGCCCGCTCGAGAACGAGCCCACCCAGACGGCGCGCGATCCCGTCGCGAGCTCCGCAACGACCCCGCTCGCGCTCGTCGGAGTGCGGGTCGTCCCGATGACGTCGAACGTCGTGCTGGTCGATCAGACGATCATCGTGCGCGACGGCGTCGTCACCGCGCTCGGGCCGTCCGCAGCCACACCGGTTCCAGCCGGCGCGACCGTCGTTACAGCGGGCGGCCGCTACGTCATGCCGGCGCTCATCGACATGCACGTGCACCTGTCGAGCGCCGATCTCGACGCGTACGTCAACGCGGGCATCGGCACCGTGCGCAACATGTGGGGCTTCGCGTCGATCGCGACGATGCAGCGCGACATTGAAGCCGGCGCGCGCGTGGGCCCGACGATCATCAGTGCTAGCCCAGGGCTCGACGGTCCACCGACTCAGTGGCCCGGGACGCTGCTCATCACCGATGCGCGTGAGGCGCGCGCGCTCGTGCGCGCACAGGCCGACGCCGGCTGGCCATACCTCAAGGTCTACACGCGCCTCACGCCGGAAGTGTTCGACTCGGTGATGGTCGCTGCGCGCTCATTTGGCATCACGCCGATCGGTCACGTGCCATTCGAGGTAGACGTGTTGCACGCGATGGACGCGGGCATGAAGTCGATCGAGCACTTCACGGGCTACGACCGCGTCGTGAGTCGCACGCGCCGCGCCGGGACGTGGGGGTGGGCGGACGCGGACCCGTCGCGCTTCGCGTCGTTGGTCGAGGCGACGGTGAGAGCGGGTGTGTGGAACTGTCCGACGCTCGCGATCTTCGACGAGCTCGCGAAGCAGCATACGGCGGCTGAGCGAGCGGCGATCGTTCGCAATCGCGGTCTGTTCGTGCGCGAGCTCTCCCGTGCGGGCGCTCGTATCCTCCTCGGCACCGACGCCGGAATCGATGTCGTAGCGCCGGGCGAGTCGGTGCACGACGAGCTACGCGAGATGGTCGCGGCGGGCCTAATGCCGTTCGACGCCTTGCGCGCGGGTACGACGAGTGCCGCGGAGTTCCTCGGCCGACCGGATCTGGGCCGAGTGGCAGTCGGCGCTCGTGCGGACCTGTTGCTGCTGGAAGGGAATCCGCTGGCTGATGTCGCGAACGCGCATCGCATGGACGGCGTGGTCCTGCGAGGCGCCTGGCGCCCGGCATCCCGAGGAGCAGTAGCGACGAGGGACCTTCGGTGAAGTACTCGTGGCCCGACCGGCTACGATGCCATCACACAAGGTCCCTCGCTGCCGCTCGGGGTGACACGCGCTCGGCGACTTCGGCGCGACTCCCAACCAATCGACACACGCCGTGGTCATATACATCGTGACCTTCGAATGGACGGCGTGATGAGCAAGCGAGCAGGCAGTCGGAGCGGATCGAGGGACGAATCGACTGGTGAGCCGTTTACTCGGCGGGAATGGATCGTGGCTGGCGGGTCGGTCGTGTTGGCTGCGTGCGCGACCGGCTCAGTACCTGACACGGCGTCACATTCAGCGACGGGTTCGGCCGCCGCGACATCGGGCGAGCGGGACATCAACGAGCTGCTCCAGCTCGCGAGCGTGCCTGGGATGTCGATCGCGACCGTGCGCGGCGCCGATGTGAGCGTCGAAGGGTTCGGGGTCAGGCGCAGCGGCGGCACCGACGCCGTCACAGGCGACACCGTCTTCGAGGCCGCGTCGCTTAGCAAGCCGGTGTTCGCGTCGATCGTCATGCAGCTCGCCGCCGAAGGGGTGATCGACCTAACGCGACCGCTCGGCGAATACCTCCCGCTGCCGAATCCTGGCGACGAGCCGTCGAAGCTCATCACGGCCACGCACGTGCTCAGTCATTCCGGCGGCTGGCGGAACTGGCGCAACAGCCGCGACGTCGCGCTCACCGCGGACTTCCCGCCAGGCTCTCGCTTCTCGTACTCGGGCGAGGGCTACTTCTTCCTCCAGCGGGTGGTGGAGAAGCTCACGGGTAAGGGCCTGCAGCAGCTGTCGCGCGAGCGTGTGTTCGAACCGTTAGGCATGCGAAGCAGCGGCTACCTCTGGCGCCCCGAGCTCGACGCGAAGATGGCGGCGCCACACTCGAACCGGGGCCAGCCTGGCGACAGCAACAACGCGAAGATGGGCCGCGCGTTCCAGGGACTCGTGGCCGAGATGGCCAAGCCCGTGGACCAGTGGACAACCGTCGACGTGGAGAAGGCACTGCCGCGCGTCGATGCGAATATCCCGGTGCTTCCGAACTTCCTCGTACCGAACGCTGCGGCATCGCTCCTGACGACGGCACGCGACTACGGAACGTTCGTCCAGTGGCTGCTCGGCGCGGGCCCGGTACAGGGCGGTCGCGCGGTGCTGGATCGCATGATGGTCCAGCGCTCGACGATCAATCCAGCGTTAGGCTGGGGCAGCGGCATCGGACTCGAGCAGGCGGGCGGTCGCCGCTATGTCTGGCACTGGGGCGACAACTTCGGCTTCAAGAACTTCATCGTGGCCGAGCCGTCGGCGGGAACGGCGATGGTGATCTTCACGAACGGCCAGTCCGGCCAGCGCGTCTACGAGCGCGTCATCAGATCGCGGACGGGTGTGGACCATCCGGCGTTTCTCTGGCTGTGACCGAAGGGTGTCATCCCGAGCGTCAGCCATTGTCATCCCGAGCGGCAGCGAGGGATCTTCTGTGAAGTACTCGTAGCCAGAAGGGCTACGATGAACTTCGAGAAGATCCCTCGTCGCTGTCGCTCCTCGGGATGACAACTCGCTGCTGCTCGGGATGACGTTACTTCGAGCAGAGGTACTGTAGCGCCACGTCAGGCAGCGTCGCCTTGATCGCCGGGCCGAAGCCCGGTTTGCCCGGCGCCGAGTGCTGGTAGATCCGGTTCGTCTTCTCGTCGTGGTAGTACGTGTTCTCCTTCACCGCCACCACCTGCTTCTTGCAATCGAACATCGCCACTGTGCGCGACGACGTGATCGGACCGTTAGGCGTCGCCACCGGCTTCACGAACGCCACCCGGAGCGTCGCCGTGATGATGCCAGCGGTGTCCTTCTTCACACTCTTCGGATCGACGAGGACCGGATTCCCGATCCCCGTCTTCCCGATCTCCTGCCATTTCGTCTGCTTCGTCTGAACGACGAGCGAGCACAGGGTCGCGAGCACGAGCAGGCGCATCGACACCACGATTGAGGTCTACGTCCTTCGTGCGATATGGCCAGTCACAACTCGTCAATCAGTCGTCAGGTGCAGGTGTCAGGCATCAGTACCGCGCATCGCATGCTGTGTTGCGTGCCATCGCTCAGCTCGCGCGCAGGTACACCGCACCCGCTTCCTGCGCCCGGATCGCCGCGAACACGCCCGACGGCTGCAGGATCACCCCCGGCACCAGGAACGCGATCGCCTGCTTGCGCGCATCCGCATCGCTCACGTTCTCCTTCGACTTGATGAGCTGCACGCAATCGGCGAACGCCAGGTTGCAGCCTAACGCGATGCCACCGCGCCCGATGAACTTGTCGAGCGCCATCGCATCGTAGTCGGCCGGCACCTCGTTCCGCGACGAGGAGAGCAACGCCGGATTGCGGTCGGTCGCCTCCGACGTGATCGGGTGCATCGCGCTCTTCGCCTTGCCGACCCCGTACTTGTCCCAGAACGCCTGCTGCATCGCGAGCACGATGCCGTTGTGTCGCAGCACCACCACGGCCGAGAGGTCCTTCGGCGCGACGCCGAGCACGTCCTGGTACTGCTTGCCCCAGATGGTCGCTCTCCACACACCGTAGCCGCTGTCGACCTCGGGCACGTCGAAGATCGCCTTGTGCTTGCCTGTCAGTCGCGCTGGCCACGAGACGTCCCACTTCTCACCCTGCATCGTTGCCGACGGCACGGTGGCGGCGAACGCGGTGGACGACAGCTCCAGAGGCAGCGGCATGGCGCCAAGGATCGCGGCATTCACGGCGACCTTCCCGAGAAAGTCCCGACGGGTGGTATCCATAAGTCAGCTCCGAAAGAGTCTAGTTGATGTGACAGCAGGTCATTCCGAGCGAGCGCAGCGAGTCGAGGAGCCATGTCATTCCGAGCGGAGCGCCGGAGGCGCGCGGGTGCCCTCTGGGCGCATGAGGAATCGCGATCGTCCCGATAGAAAGCCCTCTAGCGAGGAGAGTCTCGATTCCTCGACTGCGCTCGGAATGACACGTTATCGACTCGTCCCGAACCCTCTCGCCAGCGCCACGGCCACAAAGACCATCACGACAACCACGAGTGCCTCGACGTGACTGATCAACGCGATCCGCTTCCCTGCGCCGCGCGTCATCAACCGCTCGGCCGACTCGCCCGTGCGGAACGATCGGCGCCAGCGCATGAGCGTCAACATCGGCCAGAGCTCGAGGATGAGGATCAGCACGAACAACCCCATCTTTGCGTGGAAGACGGGGTTGATATAGTAGTAACCCGGAGGCTTTTCGAGACCCGCGACCATGCGCCACACGCCGGTGGCGATCCAGAGCGCCGCGGCAATGCCCCACACCGTGTCCGACCGGAACGCTCGGCGTAAGGCAGCGTTGCTCGGCGATTCGCGAAGCGCCGTCCCACGAGCGATAACGGCACCGAGGCCGAGCCCGAGCGCGATGAGGTGGAGCGCGGCAAGTGTGAGGCGGAGCAGCATGCCACAATTCTACCCAATCCCGGCCGGTCCCACACGGGTCGGTGTCATTCCGAGCGGGGTGTCATTCCGAGCGAGCGTCAGCGAGTCGAGGAATCGCGATCGTATAGGTAGAGAGCCCCTCTACCGGGAACCGCACGATTCCTCGACTGCGGCCCTTCGGGCCTCCGCTCGGAATGACAACCGGCCCGGAATGACAGTTCAGGACTACCCTGCGATCTCGCCAAGCGCTCGCGCGGCTGCCCGTCGAACGGCGGCGGCGCGGTCGGACTTGAGCCGATCGGCCAGCGCCGGAATTGCCGCGGTATCCTCCACTTCACCGAGCGCGCGGGCAGCACTCTCGCGGACGAGCGCGTCCGGATCCGCCAGCGCGTCGATCAGCGGGCGCACCGCCTCGTGGCGCTCGATCTCGCCTAACGCCCACGCGGCCGTGGCCCGTACTCGCGGTACGTCGTCCCGTAGTCGGCTCACCAGTGGCGCAACGGAGGTCGAGTCATCCGCGAATCCGAGGGCCAGCGCCGCCATCTCACGAGCCAGGGGATCCGTCGCCGCGAGGGCAGCCAGCATGGCCTGCATCGCGGACGGGTCGTGAACGCGGCCGAGGAGCGGCGCTGCGAGCCGGCGGACGCACCAATCGGGATCGGCGAGCGCGGCGCGCAGGAGCGGCACCGCGCCCGCGTGGACGTCTCCATGATGGAGCCACGTCGCGACGTCCCGAGCGGTCGAGTCGGCCGAACTGCCGGCCGTGAAGTCGCCATCGGTCCCTGACGACCAGCCGGACCGGCCGTCGACCGTCGCGGCCGCGAGTTCGCAGGCGACGGTATTGGTGCCGCGTGCGGCCTGCAGCAGTCTCGCGACGCGCGCCGAGTCGATTCCCTGTTGCGCGCGCGCCGCCCGCTTGACTGCAGCCGGGAGCGGGAGGAAG
>Ga0207691_10007804_pt1 | contig 10304 bp, 5 predicted proteins | sample KBSM13metaG_FD_184327 | JGI IMG/M metagenome (GOLD analysis project Ga0207691, IMG submission 184327) | Miscanthus rhizosphere microbial communities from Kellogg Biological Station, Michigan, USA - KBS M1-3 metaG (SPAdes) (version 2) | ecosystem: Host-associated > Plants > Roots > Rhizosphere >... | reverse complement strand
CAGGTGCGAGTTCACGCAACATTCCAACATAGTCACTCGACTTAAACGACGTGGCCATGATCAGCGCCTTGCAGTCCACTTTGTTCAGCGCGTACTCAAGTTCAAACAACCGATAGGCGGGATTGATGTTGACGAGAATTAGCCCCGCTTTGGCAGTTGCAAGTTGGGCCACAACCCACTCGGCGTTGTTTGGAGACCAGATGCCAACGCGCTCACCAGCCACCAATCCCAGCGCAATCAATCCCGCGGCAAACGCATCCACACGATCTTGTAACTGACGATAAGTCCAACGAATTCCCTGATGACGAACGACTAGTGCCTCGTTTTCCGCGAAACGATCGACGATTTTGTCGAAGTAGGCACCGATAGGTTCTTCAATGAGAGGCACATCGGTGGCGCCATTAACATAACTCTGCGTAAGTTTTCGCATTGGCATCTGGGCAGTAACTGCCGGGGCAGTAGCCTGTGGGGCAGTAGCCTGCGGGGCAGTAGCCCGACTGTCAAGGAGGGCTCAGCTGCGGTTCTCGATCTGGAGCCCTCCTTGACAGTCGGGCTACTGCCCCGGATATCCTCACGCTCACAACCTCATTCTCACAAAGAAAGGACGCCTCACGTCCATGGTTAGAGACTTTGATGATAACGAATTTCCGCTCGCTTACTTGATCTCATTTCGAACGTACGGAACCTGGCTGCACGGGGATCCTCGAGGCTCAGTAGATCGTCGAACACATAACAAGTACGGCACTCCAAAGATCCCGCCAAAGCTCAGATTAATAAATGCCGAACGTGCTCAACTCAAACATCCGCCAGTCAAGCTGGACGCTTACCAAAGATCGGCAGTTGAGGAGTCAATTCGTGAAGTATGCGAACATCGTGGCTATAGGTTACTCGCGATAAATGTACGCACGAATCACGTTCACACAGTCGTCTCAGCACAAACGAAACCTGAGCCAATACTACAAGCCTTTCAAGCTTACGCTACTCGGAAGCTGCGTGAAAAAGGATTACTGCCGAGAACGGTCAAACCTTGGTCTAGGCATGGCAGTACACCGTATCTGTGGAAGGAGAAGCATGTCGCGAGAGCGATCGACTACGTGTTGAATGGACAGGGAGACGATCTACCGAGCTTTGATGATTGAGTCGGCAGCAGAGCCACGGGCAGTAGGCACGGTGTAGTAACGAGCGGGCAGTAGCCTGCGGGGCAGTAGCCTGCGGGGCAGTAGCCCGACTGTCAAGGAGGGCTCAGCTGCGGTACTCGATCTGGAGCCCTCCTTGACAGTCGGGCTACTGCCCCGCTCGCTGCTGCCCCGCTCGCTACTGCCCTGTACCTAACAAATCCTATCTTCGTCATCGCTCGTCGGATTTCGGCGTTCGCCATAAACCAGCGCCAGACATTTCCAGTTCGAGCATTCTCAGCACTCAGCAGAATTATCCCGCCGTTAATCCCGATCACTTCTTTGTCGTACCAACCCGGACCAGGATTGAAAGCGTCGATGAATCCGTACTTGCCGTAGATCCTCGTCCCATATTTTTCGGACATAGTGCGGAGTGCAGCGACGGACAGTTCGGGAGTAAACATCAACGACCCGCCGGCAGCTGAAGGGACAATTGTCCCGTCAATCGCAGGATCACGTGGCGGACCGCCCCACGCCAGATAACCCTTGGCGCTGTCTGACGCCGTAATGCCCCAAACGTTCGGTCCAAACGCCGGAAATTCGTAAGCGAGATCCATACAAAACTTACGATGAGCCAGCGTAGCGTTGACCGAGTTCTCGAAATAGTCGATTCGATCTCCGCGCGATTCTCGACGATTGCGATAGTCGATCCACGCGTGCGAATACTGGTGCATAAACAAGGGCACGCCGATGGTTGTGAAATATGCGTAACCGGCGTAGCGATAGCGATCGCGCCATAATGCGTACCAAGAACGAGCGGGAATTGGATGAGATGGCGAGGCGATCGCGAGTAAGTAGAGAATTGTGTCTTCGCTGTATGTGTCCCAGCGCGCTTTTAGAAAACCCGTTTCCGGTTTCCAGCCGTGCGACAACAAGAACTGATCACCATTGAGCATCCAGCCAAAATCGACACGCTCGTAGATCATCGTTGCGAGCTGTTTGATTTCGCGATCATCGTTGAAATACTGACGGACCGTCAGTACTCCTGCTAACAACAACGCAGTATCGATTGATGAGACTTCACTATTCCAACGACGATCTCCAGTCTTCGCGTCGATCCAGTGATAAAACCAACCGTGTTCGTTGAAAGCTTTGTTTGCGAAATAGACGAGTGTGTCCCTTACCCGTTCACGAGCTTGAGCACGCGTGAGCCATCCTCGCTCGGTCGCAATGCAAATCGCGGTTAAGCCAAATCCTGTCGCGGCAGTACTGGCGACGTTGCGATGGTTGTCATCTAACAAAGTTCCATCGATGCGTGCGCGATCGGGAATGAGACCCGTGGTTGGATCAGCCTGGTCCCAAAAGTATTGGAACGAGCGATGTTCGAGATCGTCGAGGAATGTTTGGTCTTGCGGTGAGAGTCTTGTTTGGGCAGAGACGAACCCACCACAAAGCACTAACAGGAGGATGGCCGCGATTAGATACGACGATTGGCGCTTTGACTGTAGCGGCTTAAACATGACTCAGCATTGAGTGCCTTAAGTAGAAGAACAAGCTGGGAAGGGAGAAAATTCAGCATTGGGCTCCCCAGTGGGTTGAACAAGCTGGGAAGGGCGGCAAGGGGAAATCAGGACGCCTCCAATAATTGACCCTGAGCGCGCACCCGCTGAGGTTCATTTGCTAAAACTAAGATTCTCGTATGGCGACTCAGCGGGGGCGCGCTGGGAATCACTAGAGCGAGGCGTCCTAGTTTCCGCTTGCCCCCTTCCCAGCTTGTTCTTTTACTTGAGGCGTCCCAATGCTATCACCGCACTTGAAAGCTTTTCTCGATCACATCTTCTGAGTTGGACCCGAGCATCACTTTGAATTCTCCTGGCTCAACAACATACCTCATGTCGCGGTTATAAAAGCCGAGTTGTTCGGGGCCGAGAGTGAACTCCACACGCTGCGTTTCACCCGGCTTGAGTGTGATGCGTTTGAACCCCTTCAACTCTTTCACTGGACGCGTCATGCTCGCAGCCACATCGCGAATGTAGAGCTGAACTACTTCATCACCGGCGCGCTTGCCGGTGTTCATAACTTCGACGCTGACTGTCAGACTTCCGTTTGAAGTGATCTCAGCGGCGCTCATTTGCAAGTTTGAGATCTTGAACTGCGTATAACTCAACCCAAAGCCAAAAGGAAACTGCGGTGTCCACGCTACATCAAGATACTTGGAGTTGTATCGGCTACTCGCTTCAGGTGGTCTGCCGGTGTTCAAGTGATTGTAGTAAATCGGAACCTGGCCAACTGTCCGTGGAAATGTGACCGGCAGTTTACCTCCCGGGTTCACATCTCCAAACAACACGTCCGCAATAGCATTACCTGCTTCGGTCCCACCCATCCATGCTTCAAGCACAGCCGGAACGTTGTCGACTATCCAGCCAATCGTCGGGGGTCGCCCGTTGATAAGAACGACGATCGTTGGTTTGCCAGTGGCTTGAATCGCTTTAACCAGATCCATCTGGCGCCCGGGCAAATCCAGGGAACTACGTGATGCTGCCTCGCCAACCATCTCCTTCGCTTCACCAACAAAAACAACCGCAACATCAGATTGGCGCGCAGTATTCACCGCCTCCTCAAAACCCGCACTCGAGTCACCAAGCACTTCACAACCCTTCGCATAGCTAACTTTTGTTTGCGGCGATACTTTGTTGCGAATGCCGGTAAGAGCCGTCACCGTATCGTCGTCGTGCCCGTCGCCGCTCCACCAACCAAGTGGGGCGCGGCGATCGTCTGCTAAAGGCCCTATCACTGCAATCGAACCAATATTCTTGTTCAGCGGCAAAGCATCATTTTGATTCTTCAACAACACCATCGAACGACCCGCAGCTTCACGCGCCGCCGCACGATTTGCTGCTGTCAAGATTGAGCCAGCCTCAGTCGCCTCGTCAGCGTACGGATGCTCAAAAAGTCCGAGGCGAAACTTGATCCGAAGAATTCGTCTAACTGCTTCGTCGATTGTTGCCTGCGAAACCTTTCCGTCCTTAAGAAGATCGGGTCCGTTTTGATTGAACAAACGACTGACCATCTCCATATCAACACCGGCATTCAACGCAGCTTGGGCCGCATCACGATCGTTCGCCACGAGACCATGATTAATCAACTCTTTAACTGCCGTGTAGTCACTCACAACGAAGCCATCAAACTTCCATTCACCGCGCAACACTCTAGTGAGTGTGAATGGGTTAGCTGATGTCGGAACACCGTTGAGATCATTGAACGCACTCATCAACGTCCCAACACCAGCATCCACCGCCGCACGAAAAGGTGGAAAGTAGATCTCGCGCAGCGTTTGCTCAGACATGTCGGTCGTGTTGTAGTCGCGACCTCCCTCTGCTGCTCCATAGGCGACCCAGTGCTTAGCGCACGCTAAAACCTTACCTTGCGCGCTGTAGTCACGCCCTTGAAATCCCAGGACACGTGCACGAGCAAACGCAGCTCCCAGAAATGGATCTTCGCCGGCACCTTCAGTGATCCTTCCCCAACGTGGGTCACGCGCGATGTCGACCATGGGAGCAAAGGTCCAGCGAACACCTGATGCATATGTTTCCGCCGCCGCAATACTTGCAGTTCGTTCAGCCAGAGCTGGATCCCAACTACTGGCCTCAGCGAGTGGGATTGGAAAGATTGTTCGATAACCGTGAATTACGTCATAGCCAAATAGATTTGGAATCTTTAGCCGCGACTCTTCGACAGCGATGCGTTGTAACTGATTTGTCTTCTTCGCACCGCGCACGTTGAGCGTCGACCCGAGTAGGCCTTTGCGAATCAGATCTACATGTTCGGGTCGGAAGTCACCAGTCCCCTCACCGTCCAGTTGCTGAAGTTGACCCAACTTTTCGGCAAGGGTCATCTTTGCGAGTAAAGCATTGACGCGGGCTTCAACGTTTGGTGCAGGACTGGAATGCGTCGCCGGAGTGGAAACAAGCGAAAGGAAAACAAAGCTACTAAAGATTAGGAGCAGGGTCAGGAAACGAGTTGGTCTAGTTGACATGTTTGTAAGTGGTTGTAAGTGGTTGAGGTCAGTACCATAACGCGGTAGCGTATGGCTTCGGTTGCGGCTTTAAGATTCGCTTCGGACACTTCATCGTGGGGTCGAGGTCAGTACCATAACGCGGTAGCGTATGGCTTCGGTTGCGGCTGTGCCGCCCTCCGTGCGGAAAGCCTCCGGCTTTCGATATGCCTTTACAAAAAAGCGTTGCGGCTCTGCCGCTCTGAGGCGAAGCCTCAAGTTCTTATCTTCAGCGGGACGGAAGGCGGCGCACCTGCAACCGAAGCCATACGCTACCGCGTTATGGTACTGACCTCGACCCCACAATGAAGTGTCCGAAGCTAATCTTAAAAATTCAACCGCCCCTGGAACTCGATGACTCGTCCGGCAAGCGCACGTTGTGCCCGACCAAAGTCAGGGTTATCAACCAGTGGAGAAAAGAATCCGAACGGTTCAAGATTCAGGTTGTTAAAGATATTGAAGGCGGTCGCTTTGATTTCCAGAAATGCTCCTTCACCTAAATGGAGAGACGAAGGTAAACCAGTTCGCTTCGCGAGGCTCATGTCCGTCGCAAAGTACTTCGGACCTCGAAAACTGTTTCGGCCGATTCCCGGGATCAAAAGACCGGTTGGATTGTTGGGATCAAAGTATTTCAATCCGCCTCCCGGAAAATTTCCGCCTGGTCGAATGAACGCGTCATTGCTTGTATCGTCAAGCGCCCCGCCAAAATAGCGCGGCGGACGCGATGGACAAATAAAGTCCTGCGAACCCGGTGCGCGAACACATTGACCTGTGTGTGGCGTCCATGGGAAACCGGTATGAGCAGTCACGATTCCATTGATCTGCCAACCATCAAGTATCTTGCCGGCCGCTCCTTTAGTAGTCCTGAAAAATGGCAGGTCCCAAAGTCCTGATACGGTGAAGTTATGCCGCACATCATAATCGGAAGGTCCCCGCTCCTGACTCAAGTCCTGCGGAAAAGTTTGATTCGTTACGGCACCAGGTCCTTCATTTGAAAGCGTATCGATGCTCTTTGCCCATCTGTAAAGCGCGTCAAACTGAAACCCTTGCGAGAATCGACGCGTGAGCCTGGCGTTCATCGCGTTGTAGTTCGCATTCACGTCAGGAGTTGGAATAAAGACCGCAAACGCGAAATAGTTGGGCGGAATCACAGGTTGGACGAGACGTTGATTCACTAGACGAATCAGCTTGTGACTAGAACTACCTTGATAGCCCAACGTGCCTACGAGATTCCACGGTAACGAGTACTGACCTTCAAATGAAAAAGTGTAAACGTAGGCTGTCGGCGTGTCCTGCAATGCGCCATAGACTTCTACCGTGCGATTGAGTGGTGCACCTGTTGCCGGATCGATACCAACAGCAAGCGCCGGATTTGCCGGGTAACTGAATGGTGAACTGCTCGAGCCCAACGCATATAGAATCTGTCCACCAGCGAATGGACTTCCGAAATCCTGCGAAGATGTTCCACAGCAAATCTGGTAACGCGCAAAGAATGGTGGATTGCCTCGAGTGTTTGTGAAGACGACCTCGGGAATGCGGTTATAGCTGATACCGAATCCTCCGCGGAAAACCAACTTCTGGTCTAAGCCGTAATACTTCGGACTGTAGGCAAAACCAATTCGCGGCGAAAAGTTGTTCCGATCTGAATCGTATAGCGAATCCGTCGGCACAACCTTGGAACCTGTCAAACCACCACCTGGTCCAAACACAAAATTTGAGACCTGGTTGTTCTTCTCCTTCAAGACGTTGAAATACTCATAACGAAGTCCGAGGTTAAGAGTCAGGTTTGATCGCACCTTCCAATCGTCCTGGATGAAAGCGCCATACCCACCAGAGCGGAAATGGCGTTGCGCCTGCGCAACCCCACCAGTTCTCGGATCGGCGTTGATCTGGTAGAACAGCGGAGCATCGTTAGCGAAGTTAAAGAGTCCGCCAAACGTATATAACGGGCGCGATGCGCCGTTTAGGTTGTCGTCGTTATGTTCTTTTCGATACTCACCACCAAACTTCCACGCGTGGTTTCCCATTACCTTGCTCACCACATCGCGGAATTCAAATGTCTTTTCCGAAAAGATCCCCGGAGTGGTTTCCGCCTGGTTTGCGCCAAAGCGAATGCGACCGTTCTTTAGAAGACTTTCGATTTCAACTCGCGGGATACCAAAGTTTGTTTCCCTGGACGAAGCGACTTCGTTGAAGGAAAACTGGGTGAAGTTGAAACGCGCTTCGTTCAGGAGTGTCGACGATATTATTCGGTTGTAGAGAAACGTTAGCGCGGTGTTGTGTGGGGTGGTCGTTATATCGGCCTGTGGACGAGCGCCCGCGCCGCTGTCACTGCCGATCGAAAAATTTCTCGTCAGGTAAGTACTAAACGCAATTTGATCTTTCGCGTTTGGTGTGAAGTCGAAACGGCCGTTGTACTGGTTCGGCCTGTTGATTGCCGGCGCGGCAATGATGACCTTCTGTATGTCCGGAATGCCATCGAGCCCGCCACCCGCAATGTTTCCCAGGCTCACATACTGGCCCAACCCCCCAATCGGCGATCCGACGTCGAGACCTGTGCCAACAACCTGGCAAGGACCATTCACATCAACACACGACGATTGTATTGTTCCGCCAATGCGTGGTTGAACAAGCGGGTCTGCAAGAATGCGCGCGCTCACGCCACCGGGTCGAGCATTGATAATGTTTTGCCTGAATTGCGATGTTTCGACGTACGACACCGAGGAATTGGTCGAATTCTCGCGCAGACCTTCGTAGGAAAGGAAGAAGAACGATTTGTTCTTTCCACCAACTGTTATCGGGCCGCCTTCTCCAAAATGTGGCAGGTAGAGGGGACCGCCGACGCTGCCGCCAAACTGCCTGAACATCCGCTCGACTCGTTCAGTCTGTCCACGACCAAAATCGTTTGGATACTTATTGAATGCATTTAATTTCGGACTGTCGTACTTCAGGAAGAGACTTCCGTGAAAAGAGTTCGTTCCGTTTTGCGACACGACCTTTATTTGCGCGCCGGAGTTTCTTCCGTCTTCAGCTGAGTAAGTCGACGAAGAGATCTGAATCTCTTTGACGGATTCTTGATTTGGCGTGACTACTGCCGCACCACCATGCGTAAGACTGTTTACGCTGACACCATCGATCTGAAAATTGTTTGCGGAGATGCGTTGGCCGTTCGCTGAAATCTGCGGTTGATTCTCAGCTTGAAAGATCGAATTGTTAGATCCGCCAGGGCCGGGGGAATTAGGAAGGCCGGCCGAGTTTCCGTTGCCGCTGCGTGCTGAATCGCCAAAGATGCCCGGCGTAAGTCGCGCCAATTCGTACGGGTCGCGACCAACCTGCGGCAACCGTCTTATCTCTTGTTCGGTAATACCTCGATTGACATTGGCGTTTTCAGTTTCAAGTTTAGCTGTCGCTTCGTCGGTGACGGTGACGGTTGCGGTGATGTCACCAGTTTCAAGAACGACATTGACGGCCTGAACATTTTCAGCTTCCACTGAAACATTCTCGAGTATGGATCGTTTGTATCCTTCCTTCTCAGCAACCACCGTATACTTACCTGGTCCCAAACCACCGATACGATAGAAACCCTCTTCGTTGGTGGCGACCTCCTGACTCTTCCCCGTCCCCAGGTCCGTCAATTTTATCTTCACTCCTGGAACCAGTCCTCCGGTGGAGTCTGAAACGGTTCCCTGGATGCTGGCTTTGAATTGAGCATTGGCAACTCCTGAAGCACACACGAGCACAAGACTCAAAGCAAAAAAGCGAATAAAAGAAACTGTATGTTGATTCATTTCTGGAAGGCCCTTCCTGAACGGTTCGCTTGTACTGCAATAAAGCGTTGCGGCAGAGTCATCGTGAAGGTCGACTCGTTCGCGATTATGTAACCCGGGGAAATTTCGGTTGGGGGATCTACCTTAGGACTAGATCGTTTTGGGGGATTTAAGGTGCGCAGACGCGCTGGGGATACCTGTTAATAGCACGTAAAGGGCCAAACTTCAATTGCTTGTGGCACCGACTTCAGTCTGTGCGCTGATAATGGATGATCGAGGGCGACGGTGTACCAAAGAATCATTGAATCAAGACTATCAACTTGGAATTTTTGCTCACATAGACTGAAGTCTAAGCCACACGCACAGCTTGACAGCCGCCTCGTCGCATCTGATCAATATGGCAAACTATGTCTGACAACTTTGCACAACTTGCCTCTGGCATTGTTTCGCTGGCGAAAGACCTGCACTCGCGTGGATGGCTGCTTGGCACAAGTGGGAATCTGAGTGCAGTAGTTGAGCGAGACCCGCTTCGTTTGGCGATAACACCGAGTGGGGCCGATAAAGGTGAGTTGTTAAGCGAGCAGATTTTGTTGATTGATGAAGAGGCAGACGTAGTCGGTAACGCCGGGTCAATTGCAGGCAAGCCTTCAGATGAAAGTCGGTTGCATGTCGCACTAGTCAAGGCACAAAACGCAGGGGCAGTTGTTCACACTCATTCAGTTTGGGTAACAATACTCTCCGATTTGTACGGTGATGATGGCGGATTGGCACTTGAAGGCTATGAGATGCTGAAGGGTTTGGGCGGCGTGACAACGCATCTGCATCGAGAGTGGATTCCGATCATCGAGAATTCGCAAGACATGTTCGCGCTTGCGAAATCGATCACTGAAACCGTTGCGAAATATCCAGAGTCACATGCGATCATCCTTCGTCGTCATGGACTGTATACGTGGGGCCGTGACCTGAATGAGGCGAAGCGACATGTGGAGATTTTGGAGTTTTTGTTTGAAGCAGTAGGGCGTACGCTAGAGTTGCGAGTCAGTACCACTAAGCGGTTGTCCGATATGCTTTAGCTTGTCGTCTTGTAAAGAATCTTGTGCCGCAGACTTTCACAGATTGACACCAAGCAAGAGTGGGTAATAAGTACTCATACCATGAGGTTCTAACAATGGCATTAGTAACAATACATCCAGGTAACCAAACGCTAACAGACGATGAAGCGATTCGTTCCTGCCTAAAGAAATATGGTATCGACTACGAACGATGGCCATTGACTCGTGGTCTGCCAGTCGATGTGTCTGCGGAAGAGGTATTAGACGCTTATGCAACTGAGATCGACGAATTGAAAGCTCGTGGTGGCTATGTGAC
>Ga0207691_10007803_pt1 | contig 10304 bp, 10 predicted proteins | sample KBSM13metaG_FD_184327 | JGI IMG/M metagenome (GOLD analysis project Ga0207691, IMG submission 184327) | Miscanthus rhizosphere microbial communities from Kellogg Biological Station, Michigan, USA - KBS M1-3 metaG (SPAdes) (version 2) | ecosystem: Host-associated > Plants > Roots > Rhizosphere >... | reverse complement strand
GGTGTACGGGCGCTCGAAGCGCGGATGCTTCGCCGTCTCCAGCCAGTCGCGGATCGACTGCTCGTACTGCGCTACTGTCATACCGGCGTTGGCGACGGCGAGGAGCTGGAGCACGGGCTTCATGCCCATCGCCGCGAGCGCCTTCTGGTCCTTGGCCATGAGCGCCCTGAAGGCCGCGTTGTCCTTCCACTCCGGATGCTTCGGCGCCGCCGCCTTCAGCTGATCGAGCAGAAAGACCAACTGGAAATAGAGCGGCTGCTCGGACCACAGCGTACCGTCGTTGTCGAACACCGCGATCCGGTCCTCGGCCGGCACGAAGGCGGACGATCCCTGCGTCGTCACGTCGGAAACGAACTTCAGGATCTGCTGCTTCGACGGGCCGTCGTTCCAGGAAGGGAGCGGTTGAGCCTGGAGCGCTCCGCCGAGGAGGACGAAGGCAAGCGCGAGCAGCCGACCCGCGACGGAGCCGAACGAATGCCTGGAGTGACCGGTCATGCGCTGCCCTTTCAGAAGATCGGTGTTCCTGCTGCCATGACGGCGTCTGTTCTCCTGGGCCTATCGGCCGACCGGGAACTGCAGGTTCACGCCCGCGTAGACCTGGAACTTCGGCTGACCGGCGCCATCGTGCGCGACCGTCCATTGCGGCTCGGCGAACACGTTGACGGTGGTGCCGTCGCCGAGCACCCAGACCTTGCCGGCGCCGGCGCCGAGCGGAACGGAATACTTGCCGCGCTGCAGGTCGAAATTCATGGTCGCCGTCGAGCGCAGGTACCACCCCTCGGCCAGGTTGTAGATGAGGAACGGCTGCACTGACAGGTTGTTCTGCGTCGGCCGGTCGTTGTCGCCGGCAAAGGAGTGCTGCCAGGTGACGAGGCCGCCGAGCAGCCCCCACTTCTGCGGCGCGATCGCGACCGTCGCCAGCCCCGCCTGCCACTTGCCGGTGCCGCCGCTGTCGTGGCTGGCCGTGGGGAGCGTGAGCTGCGGGCCGACGCCGAGCTCGATGCCGCCCGTCTTGCAGAGGAAGATGTCGAAGACGTTGAGGTCGCCCAGGCCGGTGATGTTGTTGCCGTCGGCCGCCGGCGAAGTCACGAACGGCACGGTCGCGCGCATGATCTGCGGCATACCGAACAGCTTGTGCGGCAAGGTGCCGCGAAGCAGCAAGGCATTCGTGTCGGCGTCGCTGCCGTAGAGCTTGGGCGCCCACTGGTCCTGCAGGTTCAGGCCGATCGTGGGCGTCAGCGGATTGTTCGCCTTGTTCACGTCGTCGTGCGATTGCGCCGCGGCCCGCAGCGGCACCAGGACCATCGCGGCCAGGCCCAGCCAGGCGACCAGCGGCTCGACTCCCTCCATGTGCGCTAGCCGCTCTGGCTGGCGGCTTGCGGCGGTGCGGCGCAGCCGACCATCAGGGCCGACGCGAGCGCGACGATGGCGATCGCGATCGCCAGGGCGACGGCGGCAGTCTGTTGACGCATGGCGCACTCCTGCGCGTGAAGGATTCCTGAACGTCGCAAGGATCGATGACCTCCACCGCGGAGCCAATCGAACCTTGGTGCAAGCCGGGCTGCCCTAGGGTGCAAGCGGCGGGCTCCCGCCTTCTGGCGACTGGGCCAGGGCGTGGCGCACGGCGTCGAGCAGCGAGCGGCCCGAGAAGGGCTTGGCGAGGAAGACGACGGCGCCGGCGGCGGCAGCGCGGCGGCGCGAGGCGGCATCGGCCACGCCGCTCATGAAGATGACCGGTCGCACCGGCGAGATGGCGCGCAGCTGCTCGTAGAGCTCGAAGCCGGACATGCCGTCGAGCTGAATGTCGAGCAGGAGGCAGCCCGCCTGGCCCGCGGCGTCGCTGGCGAGCAAGGCCTCGGCCGAGGCGAACGTACGCGATCGGTAGCCGCCGAGGCGCAGGATGCGGTCGAGCGCGACGCCCATGCTTGCGTCGTCGTCGACGATCACGACCGGATCCCTGGTGACCTCCTGCATCGGCTGGCTCCTTTCCGGCGCCGGCCGGTGGGCGGCGCGCGCGACGCGGCCGCCTGCCGATCATCGACCGGTGGAAGCGGTGGGGATATCGAACCTTGGGGAGGGCCGGCCTGCACCGAAGCGCGGGCCGACCTGCACCTCAATGCAGGCCGAGGCGATTCAGCTCGTCGGCGGCGCGCACCAGGTCGGCGGCTGTGGTCGCCTGCATCTTCTCCATCACCCGCGCCCGGTGCGACTTCACGGTGCGCAGCGAGGCGCCGACGACGTCGGCGATCTGCTTGTTGAGGCGGCCTTCGGCGACCAGGCGGAAGACCTGGCGCTCGCGCTCGGTGAGCTGCTCGTACCGGGCGCGTAGCTCGGTCGCACGCCCCCGCCGCTCGCGGTTGGCGACGTCGCGCTCGACCGCCCGGGTCACCGCATCGAGGAGGAGCTCGCGCTTGACCGGCTTGTCGAGGAAGTCGACTGCGCCGTCCTTCATCGCCCGCACGCTCATCTGCACGTCGCCGCGGCCGGTGAGGAAGACGACCGAGCAGTCGCGCCGCTTCGCCAGGGCGGCGTGCAGCTCGATGCCGCTCATGCCCGGCAGGCCGACGTCGAGCACCATGCAGCCGCCCGCGTTCTCGCCGGCGACGAGCAGGAACTCGGCGGCCGAGGCATAGGGCTGGGCCTGGAAGCCGGCGGTGCGCAGGAGGCGCACGACCGCTGTGCGCACCGAATCGTCATCCTCGACGACGTGGACGACCGCCTTCGCCTCGTCCATGTCCGCGCTATCGACTCTCGTCGGGGGAGACGCGGAGCGTGACCCGGAACAGTGCGCCGCCGCCGGCGTTGTCCTCGACGCGGATGCTGCCGCCGTGCTGCTGGACGACCGAGCGGGCGATCGACAGGCCGAGGCCCATCCCCTCCTTCTTGGTCGTGTGGAACGACTCGAAGATCGCCTCGCGGCGGGACGCATCGACACCGCGCCCGGAGTCGGCGACGACGATCTCGACCCGGTCGCGCTCGTCGTGGGCGGTCGCAATGCGCAGCCGCCGCTCGGCCTCGGGCATTTCGTCGAGCGCGTCGAGGCCGTTGAGAAGAAGGTTGAGGACGACCTGCTGGATGTGGATGCGGTCGCCGCGCACCGGCGGCAGCGCCGCGAGCGCGGTCTCGACGCGGACGCCCCGCCGCTGCGCCACCGGCGTCGCCAGGCGCAGCACCGAGCCGATCAGCGTGTTGACGTCGAAGGGCTCGAAGTGCATGACGCGCTTGGTCGCGAGCGCGCGGACGTGGCGGATGATGTCGGTCACGCGCAGATCGTCGCTGCGGATGTCGGCCAGGACGTCGCGCAGCTCGTCGAGGGGCGGCGCCGCTTCCTGGAGCAGCATCTCGGCGGCATCGACGTTGGTGAGGATGGCCGACACCGGCTGGTTGATCTCGTGCGCGATCGAGGCCGCGAGCTCGCCCATCGCCGTCAGCCGCGAGGCCTGCGACAGGCGCCGCGCCAGCTCCTCGCGCTGGTGCTGCTCGGTGATGTCGGTGACGACGCCGATCACGCGCCGCGCCCGGCCGTCGCCGTCGGCGACGACGAACGCCTGCTCGTGCACGTGGGCATAGCTGCCGTCGGCCCGACGCAGCCGGTAGTCCGTCTCGCAGGTGACGGAGCCGACGCGGACCGCGGCGGTGAACCGGGTGGTGACTCTCGCCCAGTCGTCCGGGTGGACCAGGGGGCGCAGGTCGACGCCATCGTTCGTGCCCTGCGCATAGCCGAACTGGGCCAGGCCGTTGCGGCTCACCCAGGTCGAGCCGGTCGCGAGGTCGCGGTCGTAGACGACGTCGCGGGTCGCCTCAAGGACGAAGCGGAAGCGCTGGTCGCTGGCGCGCAGCGCCTTCTCGGCCTCGACGCGATCGCCGATGTCGACGAAGCTGACGATGCTGCACAGCTCGCCGTCGATCCGCGTCGGCGTCATCGCCATGACGACGTCGCGGATCCGGCCGGCGGCGTCGCGCACGCGCATCTCCCGGTGCTCCTCGATCGCGGCGCCGGCCAGGCGGGAGCGGATCGACGCCGGGTCGGCAGGATCGACGTCGAGACCGAGCGACTCGACGGTCGCGCCGAGTGCATGCTCGGGGGCGTGGCCGAACAGGCGACTCCAGCGCTCGTTGACGTCGATCACGCGGCCGTCGCTGGTGATCATCGAGACCGCGTTCGGGTTCGCATGGAACGCGCGCGCGAAGCGCCGCTGCGACCGGCCGAGGTTGACCATCGCTTCCTGTCGCTCGGCGAATACGGCCCCGAGTATCAGCACCGAGAGCGCGGTGCAGGCAAGGAACAGATGCAGGGTGAGCGGGCTGTCTGCGCCGATGCCGGGAGCGAACGGGCGCATGCCGTGTGCCGCGCCCCACACGGCCAGCAGCGAAACGAAGGCGAGCGAGGCTGCCGTCGGCGCCGGGCCGAGGCGCATCGCCGACCACAGGAGGAGCGGAAACGGCAGATAGAGGAGCGCCGACGGCACCTGAGGCAGCGCATTCGGATCCACGACCCCGTAGCCGAGGCCGGCGAGCACCAGCGTCAGCAGCACCGCCTCGAATCGCCGCGGCAGGTCCCAGGAACGCCACGGCGCCCGCTCGGCCGACCAGGCCGTCAACACCGGCACCACCGCCAGCGACGCCAACGTGCTCGCGAACATGCGCGACGGCCAGCCGGCCCAGATCCGGCCGGCGCTCTTCCATTCGACGGCGGTGACGAAGGCGCTGTTCAGCAGCGAGGAGCCGACCGCGGCGACCACCGCCCCGACGATCAGGGCGACGACGCAGCGCAGGGAGCCGATCGAATAGGGGTGGCCGGCGCTGAGGCGTCGGACGACGAGGCTGCCCATCAGGCCCTGGGCCAGATTGCTGACCAGGCAGCCGATGACGATCGCATCAGGTACGCCGCTCTGCCACGCAGCCGCAAAGTGCGCCGCGATGGCGGCCGCGAGCAGGGGCGCCCAGCGCTGCGGCGGCGCGACCAGCAAGGCCCCGAACAGCACCGCCCCCGGCACCCACAGCACCGAGGCCGGGCTCATCACCGTCGTCAGGGCCAGGCCGAGGCAGGCGCCGGCGTAGTAGCCCGCGAAGACCAGCAGCGCAGGCACGAAGGCCTGCACAGGCGGCCAGCGCAACGGCGTCGCTGCCTCACGGGGCGCGAGATCGTCGGCAAGGTGCGAGGACAACGATGGCGGCATGGCGAGCGGCTCGCGCTGCAGAACAGCGGCAAAGCATACCCGCGCATCGACTTTTTCGTCGATGCTCATCGCACCGCGAAAGCGGTCTCTACCAGCTCAAGGGATCGACCCGATAGAACTCGCTCAGCACCTCGTACAACTCGCCGTGTCCCTCGGCGAGCGACCCCGGTTGCTCGAAGAAGACTTCCGAAATCACGGCAAAGAATTCGGCCGGATCGGATGCCCCATATGAACTGAAAAGCATATGTCGGCCATCGAGCACGGACTGCCGCAAGGCCTCGAACTCGGCGCTCAGCACCCACGCCCAGCGTGCGCGGCGCGCCTTGCCGAACATCGGCGGCGCGCCGTTGGCCCGGCCGTGCTCCTGGTCGAGCTGGTGAGCGAATTCGTGGATCACGACGTTGTGGCCGTCATTCGGCGTCTCGGCGCCGGCGAGGGTGTCCTCCCACGACAGCACCACCTGGCCGAGCGTCCAGGATTCGCCGGCGAGCGCCAGGCGCTGCTCCCGAAGCACGCCCGAGCCGTCCGCGTGGACCTTGTCGACCGCAAAGGGACCCGGGTAGACGAGGATCTGCCGCAGGTTCGGGAAGCACTCGCCACGGCGGTTGAGGATCAGCAGGCAGGCATGGGCGGCGATGGTCACCCGCATCTCGTCCGTCACTTCGAGGCCGGCGCAGCCGATGAAGGGCTTTTCCGCGAGGAACACCTGGATCCGCTTCTTCAACTGCAGCTGCAGGTCGACCGGCAGCGTGCGGAAGTAAGGCATGCGGCGGCGCAGGATCTGCCGCCATTCGGCCGGGAACGGCTGGCGGCGGATGCGCTGCCGGCGCCACTCGCCGAACAGCGGCTCGCGCCAGTACCAGGCCACCGACAGCGCGGCGACAAGCGAAAGCAGGAGGAGAACCAAGGGACGACGCGCTTCGAGCGCGGGAGCGGGCGATTCCCTCAGCTGGGCGCTTTGCCGGCGCTTTCAACCGGGGCGCAGCGACCGTCCGTCACTACTTGATCTCGCTGATGAGGAAAAAGCCCGTCCCATCGACCTTCGTCATGCCGAGGCCGCGGTCGCCACGCAGGACGCCGCGGCAGCCGTCGAGCACCGCGTTCGGCGACTTCGCGCAAAGCCGGCCCTGGTCGTCGACGCTCCAGGTGCCGATGGCGCGGATCCCGCTGACCGTGCCATAGGCATCCACCTTCCCGTCCTGGGCCAGCGTCAGGCGCAGCGGATCGACGTACTGGACGGTCAGGACCTTGCCGGATACCAGCTGCTGCACTTCGGCCTTGCCGACGGGTACCGGGTCGGCGGCACGAGCGCCGAACGGCGCGAGGACGATGGCGGCGAGCGCAGCCGAGCTGAAGAGCGTGTGAGCCAGCACGAGGAACCTCCCGGGTTGTTTGCGTCGATCATCGCATCGAACGACGCCGCTCCGGGAAGTGGAATCGCTCAGACTCCCCAGCGCAGCGCCGCGGTATGCACCGGCGCGTCCCAGAGCGCCAGCATCGGCGCATCGACCGCGGTGACGGAGATCGAGCATCCCGCCATCTCGAGCGAGGTGACGTAGGAGCCGGTGAGGAAGCGCACCGCCTTGATCCCCGAGCCCTGCAGGACCTTGAGCGCCGCGGTGACCACGAGGTAGAGCTCGAGCGTCGGCGTGCCGCCGAAGCCGTTGACGAAGAGCAGGACCTCCTGGCCGCGCGGCATCCCGAGGTCCTTGAGGATCGAGCCGACGAGCTCGCCGGCGATGTCGTCGGCAGTGCCGAGCTTGACCCGCCGCCGACCCGGCTCGCCGTGGATGCCGACGCCCATCTCCATCTCGTCGGCGCCGATCTGGAACGTCGCCTTGCCGGCGGCGGGCACCGTGCACGACGTGAGCGCCACGCCCATCGACGCCGTTGCCTTGTTGACGCTGTCGCCCAGCGCCTTGAGGGCGGCGAGGCCGTCGCCGCGCTCCGCCGCGGCGCCGACCACCTTCTCCACCACCAGCGTGCCGGCGACGCCGCGCCGACCGGTCGTGTAGGTCGAGTTCTCGACGGCGACGTCGTCGTTGACGATGACGGTGGCGTTGTCGCTCGTCAGCATCTCCGCGGCCATCTCGAAGTTCATCATGTCGCCGGAATAGTTCTTGACGATGAAGAGCGTGCCGGCGCCGCCGTCCACCGCTTCGGCGGCGGCGAGCATCTGGTCGGGCGTCGGCGAGGTGAAGACCTGGCCCGGGCAGGCGGCGTCGAGCATGCCGCGGCCGACGAAGCCGGCGTGCAGCGGCTCGTGGCCCGAGCCGCCGCCCGAGATCAGCGCCACCTTGCCGGGCGTGAGCGACCGGCGCCGCACGTACTTGCGCTCGGCGCCGAGGCTGACGATGCCGGCATGCGCCGCGGCGAAGCCGTCGAGCGATTCGGCCAGAACGTCGTCGACGTGGTTGATCAGCTTCTTCATGGGGTCCTCGCTGTGGAGAGTTCGTCGCAGATCGCGCCGATGACGAGCGCCATCGAGCGCGAGCCGGGGTCGACATGGCCGAGGGCGCGCTCGCCCAGAAACGACGCCCGGCCGCGGATCGCATCCATCGCCGCGGTCGCCTCGGCGCTCTCGAATGCGCACCGGCGGACGCGGGCGACGAGATCCGGCGCCGCCGGATCGCTCGCGGCGAGCAGCCGCTGCACCGGATCGAGCACGTCGAGCAAGGTCTTCTGCCCCACCTGCGCCTTGCCGAGGCGGGTCAGCGCGGCGATGCCGGCGGCGAGCGCGCCAGCCAGGTCGTGCGCGCCGGGCGCCGGCGGAAGCTCCTTCGCGAGCGTCACCAGCAGGGTGCCGAAGACCGGCCCCGAGGAACCGCCGATCGTGCTCATGCAGGTCATGCCCGCCGCCTTCAGCGCCTCGGCGAGCGTGCCGCCGCCCTGCCCTTCGGCGAGCCGGGCCTGGATCGCCAGCGCGCCGCGCTTCATGTTGAGGCCGTGATCGCCGTCGCCGATCGCGCTGTCGAGCGCGGTCAGCTCCTCGACGTGATCGATCAGCGTCTCGGTCGCGGCGAGGATCAGGGCACGAGGGTCCATGGGCGAGGCTCCGGATGTCTTGGGCGGGCGCTTCAGGCGGCGATGCGCCGGCCGGCGGCGTCGAACCACAGCGGCCGGTCGATCGCGACGCTGACGGCGCTGCCGTTCTCGAGCGAGCCCGTCGCCGGCGCCGCGCTGATGAGCTCGGCGGCGCCGCCGGCGAGCGTCAGGTGCACCAGGCGCTGATCGCTCAGCAGCTCGATCCGGCGCACCGTCGCCCGCAGCGCCGGGCCGGCGGCGGCGGCGCCGTTGCGCAGGTGCAGGTGCTCGGCGCGCACGCCGAGCGTCGCGGCGCCCGCGGGTGCCGGCCAGGCGCCCAGGGCGGCGCGCGGCACGAGGTTGATCCGCGGCGAGCCGAGGCGCGAGGCGACGGCGCTCGTCTGCGGGTTCTCGTAGATCTCGCGCGGGCTGCCGACCTGCGCCAGCTCGCCGTGGTCGAGCACGCCGATCCGGGTCGCCAGCGTCAGCGCCTCGGTCTGGTCGTGCGTGACGTAGAGCATGGTCGCGCCGAGGTCCTGCTGGATGCGCTTCAGCTCTAGGCGCAGGTCGTTGCGCAGCCTCGCGTCGAGCGAGGACAGCGGCTCGTCCATCAGCGTCACCGCGGGCTCGCGCACCAGCGCGCGGCCGATCGCGACGCGCTGCATCTGCCCGCCCGAGAGGCGCGTCGCCGGGTTGCCGAGCTTGTCCTCGATGCGCAGCAGGCGAGCGATCTCGCGCACCTTCTCGTCGAGCTTGGGCTCGGCGACGCGGCGCAGCGGCGAGCGCAGCGGAAAGGCCAGGTTGTCGTAGACGCTCAGGTGCGGATAGAGCGAGTACTGCTGGAAGACGAAGGTCACGTCGCGCAGCGCCGGCGCGACGTCGGTGACGTCGTGGCCGCCGATGAAGACGCTGCCCCGGTCCGGCTTCTCGAGGCCGGCGACGAGGCGCAGCGTCGTCGTCTTGCCGGCGCCGGTGGGTCCGAGCAGGACGATGAACTCGCCGCTCGCGATGTCGAGCGAGAGCTCGCGCACCGCGGTCGTCGCGCCGAAGCGCTTGCCGACGCGATCGAGGCGAAGCTCAGCCACCGCTCGCCTCCCGGCGCAACGAGAGAGCGCGCCCGCTCGGCTTGTCGAACAGCGAGACGGCGCGCGCGTCGAACGCGAGGCCGACCTGCTCGCCGCGCTCGGCGCGGACCTCGGGCCCGAGCTTGGCGCGCAGGATCGAGCCGACCGCGGTCTGCACGGTGACGATCTGGCTGTGCCCGAGGTACTCGCTGCCGACGACCTCGGCGCGCAGCGGCGAGCCGGCGTCGAAGCGCACGTGCTCGGGGCGCACGCCGCAGAGCAGCTCGCCGCCGGGCGCCGGCTCGTCGAGCGCCGGCACCGCGACCGGCGCACCGCCGATCCGCACCTCGGTGCTGCCGGTACCGTAGGCGCCGGCGAAGGGAATGAAGTTCATCGCCGGGGCGCCGATGAAATCGGCGACGAACACCGAGGCGGGCCGGTCGTACACCTCCTGCGGCGCGCCGAGCTGCTCGATGACGCCGTTGTTCATGATGGCGATCGTGTCGGCCATCGCCATCGCCTCCATCTGGTCGTGGGTGACGTAGACCATGGTGGCCTTCAGCCGGTCGTGCAGGCCGCGCAGCTCGGCGCACATCAGCTCGCGGAACTCGGAGTCGAGGGCACCGAGCGGCTCGTCCATCATGAAGGCGAGCGGCTGGCGCACGATCGCCCGGCCGAGGGCGACGCGCTGCCGGTCGCCGCTCGAAAGGCCCGACACCGGGCTGTCGAGCAGGCGCGTGATCTGCAGGATGCGCGCCGCCTCCTCGACCTTTCTCTCGATCTCGGCCCGCGGCATGCCCTGCGAGACCAGCGGGAAGGCGATGTTCCGGCGCACATTGAGGTGCGGATAGAGCGCGAACAGCTGGAAGACGAAGGCGATGTCGCGCTGCGACGCGCGCTTCCAGGTCACGTCTTCGCCGCCGAGGAAGATCCGGCCCTCGGTCGGCAGCTCGAGGCCGGCGATCATCCGCAGGGTCGTCGTCTTGCCGCAGCCCGAGGGGCCGAGCAGGCAGAAGAAGTCGCCGTCCTTCACCGT
>Ga0207691_10007800_pt1 | contig 10306 bp, 9 predicted proteins | sample KBSM13metaG_FD_184327 | JGI IMG/M metagenome (GOLD analysis project Ga0207691, IMG submission 184327) | Miscanthus rhizosphere microbial communities from Kellogg Biological Station, Michigan, USA - KBS M1-3 metaG (SPAdes) (version 2) | ecosystem: Host-associated > Plants > Roots > Rhizosphere >... | reverse complement strand
CTTCTTTTTCTGGGGCCTGGCCGACGGAACCGTCTCGTCGTTCAACATCGTTCTCTGGCTCGGCATCCTGGCGGGCCTCGCCGGAATCCTCGGCGGAAGCCATCGACTCCAATCGAAAGGCTACACGCGGCCCGCGATGGGGCTGCTGCTGATCCTCGCGATCCCCGGATTTCTGGGTGTCCTGTTCTTCCTCGCGGTCCTGATCCTGCACCCGCGCTGGAACTGAGACGGACGGCCTATTTCGGCGGGATGTTCGAGCAGTGCTCTGAGAGCACGCGTCCCCGGCCGTCGGCGAAACCCACGACGACGCTGCAGCGCTGGTCGTCCTGAAACGGCTTTCCGTCGAAGACGCCGGCGCCCTGCCAGCGCGTGCTCACGACGACCGTGGTCCCGATCCGAAACGCCCGAATCTCGCTGCGCTCGCCGCGCTCCAGCCGATACGCCGGCGAAGCGACGGTCTCGCGCGTCTTTGCGAGATCACTCTCGCCGCCGAGCGAAGAAAAGTACACGTATTCGGGAGCCAAAATCTTGTCCAGGGCCTTCACGTCCTTGGCCTTCCAGGCGTCGTCATAGCGGACGATGAGCGCGCGAGCGTCTTTCACGAGCGTCCCGTGCGCTTCGCTCGCGGGAGGCTCCGAACGTCCGCAGCCCAGGAGCCCGAAGAGCGACGCGACCAGCGCGAGTGCGGCTCCGCGCCTCCGTGTCACGCCCCGAACGCCTCCGCGAGGAGCTGCTCGAGCTCCCTCTTGTGAACGCCGGCGTTTCCGGTCGCGGGCGAGGGGGAGGCGGCGCGGCCGACGTACTCGAGCGCGCACGCGTTCGGCAGAAACTCGGGCGTACGCTCGAGGACGAAGCTCCACGCTCCCATGTTCTTGGGTTCTTCCTGCACCCAGATCGTGCGCGTGGCCTTCGGATAGCCCGCCGCGATCTCCGCGAGGCGCTCCTTCGGGAACGGATAGAGCTGCTCGAGGCGAACGATCGCGGTCTTGAAGTCGCCGCGCTTCTCCTTCTCGGCCCGCAGGTCGTAGTAGACCTTGCCGCTGCAGAAGAGAATGCGATCGACGAGACCGCGGTCGGCGACCTCGGGATCGTCGAGACAGACGCGGAAGCCGCCGGTCGTCAGGGACTCGATCGGCGAGGAGGCCGCGGGCAGCCGGAGCAGGCTCTTCGGCGTGATGAGAATCAAGGGCTTCGCGAGCGGCTGGCGCATCTGCCGGCGCAGGAGGTGGAAGTACTGTGACGGGTTCGTCGCGTTGCAGACCTGCATGTTCCCGTCGGCGCAGAGCTGGAGGTACCGCTCGATGCGGGCGCTCGAATGCTCGGGCCCCTGGCCTTCCGAGCCGTGCGGGAGAAGCAGCCCCAGGCGCGAGGTCTGGCGCCACTTGTCTTCGGCGGAAGCGATGAACTGGTCCACGATGACCTGGGCGCCGTTCGCGAAGTCACCGAACTGGGCCTCCCAGAGGACGAGCGCCTCGGGCCACTCGACGCTGTAGCCGTAGTCGAAGCCCATCACCGCGAACTCCGAGAGCGGGCTGTCGCAGGCCTCGAAGTGGGCCTGTTTCGGATCCAGCGTCGCGAGGGGGGTCCAGGTCTCGCCGGTCGCCGTGTCGTGGAAGACCGCGTGGCGGTGAGAAAAGGTTCCCCGGCTCGAGTCCTGGCCGCTGACGCGGACCGGCGTCCCCTCGAGGACGAGTGAACCGAATGCGAGCGCCTCGGCCGTGCCCCAGTCGAGCGGCAGGGCGCCTTCGGCCATCTTCGCGCGGCGGGCGAGCTGCTGGACCATTTTGGGGTTGAGGCCGAAGCCTGCGGGCACCGTCGTCAGCGCGCGGCCGATCGCCGCGAGCGTCTCGCGGGCGACGCCCGTCTCCAGCTCGATGACCCCGAGAGTGCTCTGCGCGCTTCCCGCGGCGGGTTCGCCGCGCGGACGGCTCGCGGCCTCCTTGGCCGCCGCCAGCGCCGTCTCGTACACGGCGAGCTGGCGCGCCTCGAGCTCCTTCACTTCCTCTTCGGTCACGACGCCTTCGCGGACGAGCCGCCGCGCGTAGAGCGTGCGGACGCCCGGATGGGCCTCGATCGCCTTGTACATGAGGGGCTGCGTATACGTCGGCTCGTCGCCTTCGTTGTGCCCGTGGCGCCGGAAGCCGATCAGGTCGATGACGACGTCCTTGTGAAACTCCTGCCGGTAGTCGAGTGCGATCTCGAGCACCCGGTACGCGGCTTCCGGATCGTCGGCGTTGACGTGGAAGATCGGGATCTGGTTGATCTTGGCCACGTCGGTCGAATACACGGAGGACCGCCCCTTCGACGGCGGCGTCGTGAACCCGATCTGATTGTTGATGACGACGTGGATCGTTCCGCCCGTCCGGTAGCCCGGCAGCTGGGCGAGATTGAAGACCTCGGCCACCATGCCCTGCCCCGCGAACGCCGCGTCGCCGTGGAGAAGCACCGGCAGAACGGGCTTCCAGGCGGCGGGGCCATGGCCGGCCTTGCGTTCCTGCTTGGCCCGGACGACGCCCTCGACGACGGGATCGACGGCCTCGAGGTGCGAGGGGTTCGATTCCACCTGGACGGCAACGTCCTCACCGGATTCGGTCTTGCGGGTCGTGTGCGCTCCCTGGTGGTACTTCACGTCGCCTTCGTCGGCCGGGAAGTCGGGATGGACCACGCCCTCGAACCCCGAGAAGATCCGCTCGGCCGAGTTGCCGACGACGTTCGCGAGGATGTTCAGCCTTCCGCGGTGGGACATGCCGATGACGATCTCGTCGACCCCGCGCGACGGCGCATCTTCGACCAGGCGGTCGAGCAGCGGAATCGCCGTCTCGCAGCCCTCGACCGAGTAGCGCCGCTGACCCAGAAACTTCGTGCCCAGGAAGCGCTCGAACTCTTCGGCCGCGATGAGCTTCACGAGGATGCTCTTGCGGATGTTCCCGGGCAGGGGCTTGCCCGCGGCGGCGGCCGCGACGCGCGCGCGGATCCAGTACTTTTCTTCCGGGCTCGAGATGTAGCGGTATTCGGTGCCGATCTTGCCGCAGTACACGCGGCGCATGAGCGCGATGATGTCGCGCAGGGGCATCCGGTCTCCGCCCTTGAGCCCGCCCGTGTAGAACTCGCGGTCGAGGTCCCAGATCGTCAGGCCGTAGGTCGAAAGCTCGAGCTCGGGATGCTCGGCGAGCGTGCGGGCGCGGAGCGGATCGATGTCGGCCAGCAGATGGCCCCGCACGCGGTACGCGTTGATCAGCTCGAGGACGCGGGCCTGCTTGGCGATGTCCTCGCCGTGGCCGTCGTCCGAGAGCGAGCGGTCGATCTCCCAGCGCAGCGGGCGGAACGGGATCCCCAGATCCGCGAAGACGCCGTCGTAGAAGCCGTGCTGGCCGAGAAGGAGCTCCTCGACGCGGGCGAGAAACGCCCCGGATTCCGCGCCCTGGATGATCCGGTGGTCGTAGGTCGAGGTGAACGTGACGACCTTGCTGATCGCGAGCCGGGACAGCATCGTTGGCGCCGTGGCCGCGAACTCCGCGGGATAGTCGATCGCGCCGGTGGCGATGATGGCTCCCTGGCCGGGCATCAGGCGCGGGACCGAAGCCGACGTGCCGAGCGTGCCCGGGTTCGTCAGGGAGATCGTCGTTCCCTCGAAATCGGAAACCTGGAGCTTGCTCGTCCGGGCGCGCGTGATGACGTCGTCGGAAGCCGCGACGAACTCGCGGAAGGTCATCTTTTCGGCGCCCTTGACGTTGGGGACGAGGAGCGTGCGTGAACCGTCCGACTTGGCGACGTCCACGGCCAGGCCGAAGCGGATCTCTTCGCGTCGGACGCGCGCGGGCTCCCCTCCCACCGCCTCGAAGGCGTCGTTCATGGCGGGGAACGCCTTCACGCCCTGGATCACCGCCCACGAGACGAGGTGCGTGAAGGAGATCTTGGATTGCTCCGTCTGCGCCCGCGCCTCGTTGATGAGCCGGCGGTTTTCATCGAGCAGCTTGATCGGGATCTGGCGCTGCGTGGTCGCCGTCGGCACAGTCAGGCTGGCCTGCATGTTTTCGGCAATCCGCGCCGCGGCCCCGCGGAGGGGAACCCGTTCGCCCGAGACCGCCGGGGCCGGCGCCGCAGAGGCCGCGGGTACGGCGGGCGTCGGACGGGTCAGAGGCGCGGCCGGCGCCTGGACGGGAGCCGGCGGAGGAGGCGCTTCGATCTCCGGGACCGCTCCGAACCGTTCCTGGAAGTAGCGGCGCCATTCATCGTCGACCGAGGACGGGTTGGCCCGGTACCGATTCAACAGGTCGGAGACGTAGCTCGCGTTCGCGCCGAACTCGGCGAGGAGCTCCTCCGACACATCGGCCGGGGGCGTGCGTGTGGACATAAGGAGGGGGATTCTAGATCAGGAGGCGGGAGGCAGGGAGCCGGAGAACGGGCCCCTGATACCATCCGCGCCGAAATCGGGGGACCCCTTGAAACGACTGATCTTCATCGCCTCCGCCCTCGTGGCCTCGGTGGCGGCAATGGCCGCCGTAAAACCCGTCGCCATGGCCGCCGTGAAACCCGCCGCCATGGCCGCCGTGAAATCCACCGCAATGGCCGTCAAGGCGGCCTCGCTCACGCCGGAAACGGTCCGCACGGCCACCGAGCTCCGCGACCGGATCGCGGGCGGCTCGAAAGCGGCCGACTGGGTCCGCGACATCACCGACCTCGCCGGCCCACGGATGCCGGGATCCGCCGGCGACCGCGCCGCGGTCGCGGTGACACTCGCGATGCTGAAAGCCCAGGGGTTCTCGAACGTCCGCGCCGAGAAGGTCATCGTTCCGGTCTGGGAGCGCGGCGTCGAGACCGGCGAGGTCCTCTCCCCCGCTCGGCAGAAGCTGGTCCTGACGGCCCTCGGCGGAAGCATTGGCACGCCCGAGGGTGGACTCGAAGGCGAGGTCGTCCGGTTCCGATCGCTCGAGGAGCTGGCTCTGGCCGGAAGCTCCGCGCGCGGCAAGATCGCGTTCATCGACCGTCCGACGGCGCGCACCTCCGACGGCTCGGGCTACGGCTCGGCGGGCGACGTCCGGGGCCGCGGCGCGTCCGCGGCGGCGAGACAGGGGGCGATCGGGCTGCTCATCCGCTCGATCGGCACCGACGATGAGCGCGCTCCCCACACCGGAGGCATGCGTTACGAGGACGACGCTCCCAAGATCCCGGCGGCGGCGCTCGCGGCGCCGGATGCGGCGCTGCTGACGCGGCTCCTCGCGCGCGGGCCCGTCAAGGTGAAGTTCACGCTCGGCTGCCGGACTCTTCCGGACGGGGAGTCCGCCAATGTCATCGGCGAGATTCCGGGACGCGAGCTGCCCGGGGAGATCGTGCTGCTCGGCGCGCACCTCGACTCGTGGGACCTGGGCACGGGCGCGCTCGACGACGCCGCGGGATGCGGCATCGTCGTGGAGGCGGCGCGGCAGATCGGACAGCTTCCGAAGAAGCCGCGGCGCACGATCCGCGTCGTTCTCTTCGCGAACGAGGAGAACGGGCTGAAGGGCGGCAAGACCTACGCGGAGGCGCACGCGGCGGAGCTCCCGTCGCACGTGGCCGCGTTCGAGGCCGATCTCGGACAGGGGCCGGCGCTCGGCATCTCATGGAACGCCGGGCCGTCCGCGGAGGCGATCCTCAAGGCGATCGCCGGGCTGCTCGCGCCGATCTCGGCGGACTCGCTGGTCGCGAACGACATCGGCGGCGCGGACCTGATCTACCTGATTCCGTCGGGCATGCCCAACCTCGGCTTGCTCCTCGACGCGACGGATTACTTCGACTACCACCACACGGCCAACGACAATTACGACCGCATCGATCCGAAGATCCTCGACCAGTCCACCGCGGCCGCGGCCGTGATCGCCTATGTCCTCGCGGAGGCCGACGCGCCACTGGAGCGCATCCCCTCCGAGAAGCGCGTCTTACCCTCATGGGCGCGCTGAAAAGTGTTCCGTGCGTGGTCCCGATGAGTCCGCCGCGCGGACTCAGGCCTGCCCTTTGACCTTCTCGCGGACGGCCTGAACCTCGGGGTGCTGGAATCCCAGAAGCTCCGCGATGCGGCGCGCGAGCTGGTTCTCTGCGGCCGTGAGCATGCCGTCGGAATAGACGACGCCCCAGATGACCTCGACGAGGCGCAGGCGCTCTTCGCGGGAGAACTTCTCGGACACGAGGCGCGTGAACTGATAGAGGTCCACGCTCTCGCGGCGCTCCGCCTCTGCGAGGCGCACGATTTCCGCGACGTCTTCCGCGGGCACCCCGAAGTCCTCGCGTACGGCGCGTAAAATTCGTTCGCGCTCATCTTCGCCGAACGTATCGTCGGCGTGCGCGATCTCGAGCAGCAGCGCGCAGGCCGCGATGGCCACGGCGGCCGGACGGGTGGTCTCCTCCGGCGAGGACAACTTCGAGAGGAAGTACCGGCGGATTTCGTGGATCCCCATGGGAGACCTCACTTTATGCCGAAACCTTTTCGCTCCAACTCGCGTATTGGGTTGTGGAAGCAAGGATTAACTATGAAACGGCGTGAATTCGAAGCCCTGCTGGTGACCCTGGAATCCACCGCGGCAGTCCTGTCGCGCGCGGCGGCGACGCTCTCGCCCGCCGAGGCGCGGCGGCGTCCCGCGGCCGGCGGATTTTCTCTCGTCGAGAACGTGTGGCATCTCGCGGACCTCGAGCGCGAGGGATACGGACTCCGCATCCGGCGCATCCTCTCCGAATCGAATCCGGCGCTGTTGAACTTCGAAGGAGACCGCATGGCCCGTGAGCGCTCCTACCAGGAGCGCGACATCGACCGCGGCATCGTGCTGTTCGCCCGCGCACGCGCCCAGAACCTCGAGGCCCTTCGGAAGCTCTCGCGCGCGGACTGGAAGCGCTCGGGTTCGCAGGAGGGCGTGGGGTGCGTCAGCCTCGACGACATGCCCCGGATGATGGCCGAGCACGATCGCTCGCATGGCACGGAGATCGCCCACCTGATCGCCGAGATCCGGGGAGGCGCCGCTGAGGCGGTCCCTTTTCGATCCGCCGTCGCCTAGCGCCTGACCGCCCCGGGCCCTGACCTAGAAACACTCGTCCTTCCGCGATCCCGTCGGCGTCGATGCGGGCGCCGTCTTCCCTGCGCGCTTCGCGGCGGCAATCTCGCCGCGCGCCTCCGCGAGGTCGTGGCGGAACTCGGGAGACGCGAGCAGCCGGTCGACGACCTGCCGCGCGAGGGCCCGACCCGATTCCGAGTCGCTGGGGAAGTGGACGCCGAGGATCTCCCGCGAGTACGCGAGCTCGGCCGCGCCTCGCGCGAAGACGTCGCGGTCGTCGGGCATCAGCTCCTGGAACACATAGGCCGCCGTCCACGAGTTCGCGGAATGAGCGCTCGGGTACGCCGGAAAGCTCGGGGTCTCGAGCCGCTCGATCCGGGGCTCGAGCTCGTACGGCCGCGCCCGGTTGAATCGGTACTTGAACGCCCAGATGTAGTACGTCGCGTCGGACTGGACGCGGGCCATTAGATCCGCCGTCTTCGGTAGCGTTTCGGGGCCGAACCACTCCCCGAGCTCGCTTCCGGTGAAGAAGAGGTTGCGGCGCATCCGGGCGTAGTCCTCGTCGCCGGGCTGCGTGCTCACGCGATAAAAGACGCCGGCCAGCATCTGGCTGCGGGCCACGGCCTCCGGCGAACGCGCCCTTGCCTGGAGCTCGAGGAGATAGTCGAGCTCCGCCCGCGTCTGCGCCGAGCTGTTCGCCGGAAACTCGGGCAGCGAAAACTCGATCGGCGAGTCGGCGAGATAGGCGGGAGCGCGGCCCAGGATCTTGAAGTAGCCCGGGTTCATCGCCCCGAGGTCGAAGAGCCGCCGATCGAGGGCGCCGGCGCCGGGCCGCGGCTTCGGGTCGAGCCTGGCGAGACGGCCGTAGTGCTCGGAGGGAACCTCGAGGCGCCGCGTGTCGGAGGTCGTCTCGCCCGCGCACTTGGCGGGCGGACAGGACTCGTCGGGACGGGCGGCCGCGGCGGCGGAGATCGCGAGCGCGGCCACAAGGCAGACGAGGAAGACGATCCACGGAATCGGGCGTTTCATGCGGTGTCTCCTCGGAACGTATAGGCGCCGGCCGGCAGCGGTGTGACCGTCCGCTCGGCGGTCACGTCCGGGCCTTCTCGCGCCTATACCCCGACGAAGGAGGCGAGACGCCGGCTGTTAGGCTCGGGACATGGGGCCGGGTGAGCGCAAGCTCCTCCAGGAGCGGATGGCCGAGCTCGCCGACGGCAACCGAAATGCCTTCGACGACGTGTACGCACTCGTCTGGCCGCTCGTGCGCGGATTCGTCGGCCGCCACCTCCGGCCCGCGGAGGCCGAGGACGCGGCCCAGGAGGCGCTCATTCGCGTGTTCGCCCGGGCCTCGGCATTCGACTCGAGCCGCGATGCGCTGCCGTGGATCCTGGGCATTGCGGCCTGGCAGATCCGCACGGCGAGACAGCGAGAGCGGCGCCGGCGCGAGGACGCGATCAGCGAGACGGAGCTCGCTCGGCCGGACGAGGATCCGCGCCCGGACGAAATCGCCGAAACGCGGGAGACGGATCGTTTCGTGGACGCGGCCCTCGACCTGCTCCGTCCGGAAGACGCGGCGACGCTGCGCGCATACATGAACGACGAGCGCCCCGCCGTGGCTCCGGCGACGTTTCGAAAACGCGTCCAGCGCGCGGTCGAGCGCGCACGTTCCGCATGGAGGATGGGTCATGGATCGCAACGCTGACGCCCTCCCGGCCCGAGCCCGGCGCGCCTACGAGCGCGCACGGTGGTTGCGCGCTCTCCCGGTCGCGGTCGCGATCCCTCCGGCCGCCTCTCTGGCCTTCCTCCAGTGCGCGCAGCCGCTCGAATCCGTCGTCTGCTCGGTCGCGCTCGGGGTGCTCGTTGCGGCGTTCCTGCACAGGGGACAGGACTGGGGGCGCGGCGCGCGCGCCGGACTCATCGCCGGAATGGCTCCATTCCTCTTTCCCATCCTGATCGAGACGTTCGGATCTCCGGAGCTGTGCGAGCAGCTTCCCTGGTTCTGCGGGGCGGGAGGGGTGGCGGCGGGCCTGTTTCTCGGAACCCGCAGACGGATGAGGAACGCCGACCGGAAGGCTTACTGGACGGCGGCCTGCGCGGTCGCGCTGCTCGCGGGGGCGGCGGGCTGTTGGCTCGCAGGCGCGGCCGGCCTCGCGGGCCTGGGCCTGGGATTCGCCGCCGGCGCCGTTCCGGCGCTCGCGTTGCGGCCGGCCTGATCGGTCAGACGCCCGTCGATTGTTCCTGGACCGTCGCCCGGCGCTTCTTGCGCCACTCGATCGCGGCCGCGATGATGCCCGGCAGAATCGAGAGGAAGACCACGACGATGATGACGATCTCGATGTGCTCCTTGACGCCCGGGATCTGTCCGAGGAAATAGCCGATCAGCGTCATCGACAGCACCCAGAGCATCCCGCCGAACACGTTGAACGCGAGGAAGCGGCGGTACTCCATCTGACCCATCCCCGCCACGATCGGCGCGAACGTGCGGACGATCGGCATGAAGCGGGCGATCACGATCGTCTTGCCGCCGTGCTTCTCGTAGAAGTCGTGGGCGCGGCGCAGGTGAGCGGGGTTGAAGAACAGAGACTTGGGCCGCTTGAAGAGCGCGGGCCCGGTCTTGCGCCCGAACCAGTAGCCGACGGTGTCGCCGAGGATCGCCGCCGCGATGAGCACGAGGTTCAGGTGGACGATGTTGAGCTGGCCGGTGGCGGCGAAGACACCCGCCGTCACGAGGAGCGAGTCTCCCGGCAGGAAAAAGCCCACGAGCAGCCCGGTCTCCGCGAAGACGATGACCGTCAGCGCGGTCAGTCCGCCGACGCGCACCATCGTCTCGACGTCGGTGAGCTTGTGAAAGAGCTCTTTCAGCCAATCCATGCGGGGTATCGCATGGTAGCAGGTCGGATAGGATTTGCGCCCATGCCCGACTACACCGACGCGCACGCCCGCTCCGGGATCGACGCGACGCTGCCGGAGATCGAGACCTGGCCGAACCAGTACCCGGGCTACGAGATCACCGTCGAAATTCCGGAGTACAACGCGATCTGCCCGAAGACAGAGCTGCCGGACTTCGGGCATCTCACGATCCGCTACGTGCCGGACGAGAGGTGCCTCGAGCTCAAGTCCCTGAAGCTGTACATCGTCGCGTACCGCAACGTCGGGATCTTCTACGAGAACGCGGTGAACCGGATCCTCGAAGACTGCGTGGCCGCCTGCAAGCCGAAGCGGATGACGATCACGGGCCGCTTCTCCTCGCGCGGAGGGATCTCGTCGGTGGTCGAGGCGAGCTACCC
>Ga0207691_10007797_pt1 | contig 10309 bp, 10 predicted proteins | sample KBSM13metaG_FD_184327 | JGI IMG/M metagenome (GOLD analysis project Ga0207691, IMG submission 184327) | Miscanthus rhizosphere microbial communities from Kellogg Biological Station, Michigan, USA - KBS M1-3 metaG (SPAdes) (version 2) | ecosystem: Host-associated > Plants > Roots > Rhizosphere >... | reverse complement strand
CCGCTACCATCGAGACCAGCAAGGGCACCATCGTCGCCGAGCTCTTCGACGACGAGGTGCCCAACACCGTCGCCAACTTCGAGAAGCTCGCCAACAGCGACTTCTATGACGGCACCCGCTTCCACCGTGTCATTTCCGATTTCATGATCCAGGGCGGCGACCCGCTGTCGAAGAAGGCGGGAGACCCGCGCGCCGGCACCGGCGGCCCGGGCTACAAGATCAAGTGTGAGACCGAGAAGAACACCCACCGCCATGTCGCAGGAACGCTGTCGATGGCGCATGCCGGCAAGGACACCGGCGGCAGCCAGTTCTTCATTTGCCACTCGCCGCAGCCGCACCTCGACCGGAAGCACACCGTCTTCGGGCAGGTGACCTCCGGCATGGATGTGGTGAACGCGATCCGGCAGGGCGACGAGGTCACGTCCATCCGGGTGGCCTGACCTGCACGTCGACTTCGCGGTCCTCGCCGACTATGCCCTGTTCGATCAGCAGGGCAAGCTGTCGGTGCTCGGCATCTTCCGGCATGTCTGGGTGGGCGGGTTTCCGGCGGTGCACCCGCGCACCCACCTGGTGCTGCGGCTGCGCGCGCAGCGCAATGAGATCGGGGTGCACGCGCTCCGCATCCGCTTCCTCGACGACAAGGACACCGAACTGCTCGGCGGTGAGGGAACCGTGCAGTTCGGTGAACCGCCGGCCGGCATCGTCGATGTCGAGGCCGCAGCAGTGCTGGCGTTCGACGTGCCGCTGCCCAGGCCTGGGCATTACCGGTTCGCCATCAGTATCGACGGCGAGCCCGCGCTCGATGTCCCACTTTCCGCGACGCAGGCTCCCGCATCCGGTCTTTGACACGGGCTCCCCCGCGCGCTACCGTTGGCTCAGCAGGCCAGTTCGCTACGTCCCGATCACACAAAAGCCGATCCCATAATTCGGAGTTCGCGTATGCGGCGTTCCGAAGTGTGCTTCGCCCTCGTGACCGTGCTGTGGCTCGCACGGGCGGGAGTTTCTCACGCCCAGGGTTATGGCGTCTACGAGCAGGGCGCGTGTACCATGGGCCGAGGCGGCACGGCCGTCGCAAAGCCGTGCGCCGATGGTTCCGGCATGTACTTCAATCCCGCTGGTATCGCGGGCCTGCCCCTGAGTGGCTCGGTCGGCGGCGCGCTCATCTGGCCCGGCACGAAGTGGCGCAACGACAACACGCAGGTCGATGCCGAGTTCCTCAGCAAGACCTACGCAGTACCCAATGTTTATTTCGTGGCACCGGTGGCCCAGCGCTTTGCGCTGGGCTTCGGTGTTTATGTCCCCTACGGGCTTACCACGGAGTGGGACAAGGAGACCTTCGAGGGCCGGTTTCTCGGCTACAAGACCTCGTTGAAGGCGATCTATCTCCAGCCCACTGCGGCGGCGCAGTTCGGGAAGCTCAAGATTGGCGCGGGCCTCAACATCACCAGCCTGCACGTCGACCTGGAGCGCAAGCTCGACCTGTCGTCACAGCTCTTGCCCGCAGCGGCCGGCGCTCCGCCTGGGACGACATTCGGAAGCCTTGGCGTCCCATACGGCACCGACTTCGCTGACGCGGTCATCACCGGCAGTGCGTGGGGGGTGGGTTACAACCTGGGCGCGACGTACGACCTCACACCGCAAGTATCGCTCGGCGTGCGCTACCTCGGCCGGCAGAACATCACCGCCGACGGCGGCACCGCGGAATTCACCCAGGATCCCACCGGCCTGGTGCTCACGGGCGGCAACCCGCTCGGGCTGCCCGCCGGGACGCCGGTCGACGCGCTGCTGGCCCCGCAGTTCCAGACCGGCGGGGCGCTGGTTAGCCAGGGGGTGTCGACGACGATCCGCCTGCCGAACCAGCTGGTCATGGGAATCGCGGTGACGCCGATCAAGCCCCTGACCGTGCTGTTCGATGCGCAATACACCTGGTGGGAAGTGCTTGACGCGATCCCGCTCGATTTCGAGATCCTGCCGACTCAATCGCTGGTGCTCGACGACCAGAATGTCTGGACCTGGCGCTTTGGCGCCGAGTTCCTGCTCTCCGAGGAGCGCGACCTGAAGTTCAGGCTCGGGTACATCTTCCACGAGGCCGCGGCACCCGCTCAGTCCGTCATACCGAACCTGCCCGAGGCAGCCCGGAATGACTACTCGGTCGGCGTCGGTGGCCGGATTTCGAAGACGTTCTACGTCGATGTCGCCTACATGTTCGTGGATGCGGTGAACCGCAGGGGACGCACGATCGACCTCGTCCCCGGGGGACCGATCACCAACGGCCTGTACTATGACGACAATGCCAGCCTGTTCAGCCTCACGCTGACTGCCACCTTCTGACCGGGAGAACCGCTTTCATGTTCCGTCGCTTCCGGCTCGCCGTGCTCGTCCTGCCCATCGTGGCGGGCTGCTTCACCAGTGAGACCCTTGATGCGCCCGATCTGTCGAACAACAACGGGTTGTTCACCCGGTTCGTGGCGATCGGCACCAGCATCTCCGCCGGCCTGCAGTCGGCCGGCATCAATGACAGCACGCAACAGCGTTCCTTCCAGGTGCTGGTGGCCGAGCAGGCCGGGGCCAGTTTCGCCCGCCCCAGCCTGAACATGCCCGGGTGCCCCGCGCCGTTCGTCAACAACGTGACGCAGGAGCGTGTCGGCGGATCCACGGCGCCCCCATGCAGCCTGCGGGAGACGCCGATCCCCTACCAGGTTGGCAACCTCGCGGTCCCTGGTCTCACGACGCCCGATCTCTTCACCAACGTGGGCTCGCCGACCAGCACGTACGAGCGGCTGCAGGTCTTCTTCCTCGGCGGGCAGACGCCCTGGAACGCCGTCAAGGCTGCGGATCCCACCTTCCTCAGCATCGAGATCGGATCCTCGGACGTGATCGGTGCCGTGTCGTCTCTCCCCGATCCGGGCGACCCCGACTCCATCACGCCCTACCCGGTGTTCGCGGAGAACTACACCCGGTTCGCTGACAGCGTGGCAACGCTGAACGCCAAGGTCATCGCGTTCACCATTCCGGACGTGACCCAGATCCCGTACACGTCACGCGGCAGCACCTACTGGTGCCTCAAGACCGGGCTCTGTCCCGGTGTACCGGTGAGTTTCCCGGCCAACTACACGGTCAGCAACAATTGCGCGCCGGGCGCGGCGGTTCCCGGCGCGAAGGGCGACTCCATCCTGGTGCCGTGGACCATCGGCGTGGCAGGCCTGCTCCGCGCATCGTCGCCGCCCTTCACGCCGTTCACGCTGGACTGCAGCAATACCGATCAGGTGGTGACGCCGGAGGAGTTTGCCTACGTGCGCACCACCACCGAACAGATGAACCAGCTCATCCGCGACCAGGCGGCGGCGCACGGCTGGGCCCTGGTCGAGGCCGGCGACGTGTTCGCCACGCTCGCCCCCGGCGTCCCGCCGTTCCCCGATCTCTCCACGGTGCCGACCGGTGGAAATATCAATTTCGGCCCGTACTTCTCGCTCGACGGCTTCCACCCGAGCTCGGCAACGCACCGGGTGATCGCCGACGCGATGATCGCCAAGATCAACGAGGTCTATGACACCCAGATCCCGCTGCTGCCCTAGGATGTGAAAGTCCAGCACGGCGAGGTCCTGAAGGCGACGGACGGAAGAGGGCTTCCGTCCGTTTTCGCTTTCCCGTGCCGCATGCTTCACGTCTTCCCGCCCCGGGGTAACTTCCCCCGATGCCAATGACCCGCGACCAGGCGCTCGCGCTCGTCCACGAGTACACCCAGTCCGAGGCACTTCGCCGGCACATGTATGCCGTCGAGCTTTCCATGCGGGCGCTGGCCGCTCGATACGGGGAGAACCCGGATGACTGGGGGCTTGTGGGTCTCCTGCACGACTTCGACTACGAGCGCTATCCCAACGCGCAACACTCTGCCACCGATGAGCATCCTGCTGAGGGCGTGCGCATTCTGGCGGCCCGGGGACTTCCGGACGAAGTGCAGCGGGCCATCCTCGGTCATGCGACCTATACCGGAGTGCCCCGCGATACGCTGATGGCGCGCGCCCTCTTCGCCGCCGACGAGCTCTCCGGCTTTCTCGTGGCCTGCGCCATGGTCCGGCCCAACCGGAGCCTCGCGGACCTCGAGGCGCCAAGCGTGAAGAAGAAGCTCAAGGACAAGGCATTCGCCCGCGGCGTGAGCCGCGACGATGTGCACCTCGGTGCCGAGGAACTGGGCGTCCCGCTCGATGAGCTGATCGGGGTCCTCATCGGTGCGCTACGGCCGCACGAGCAGCTGCTTGGCCTCGGCGCCGCCTGACCCCCCGTCCACGGGAACAGCGGGGCCCCGGGATCGGACCGGGGCCCCGCTCAACGTTTGAGGAGGCTGGTGCGTACTAGGGACGCAGGTGACGGAGAGCTGGCTCGCCAGGCGGCGTCAGGGGACCAGGAGGCCTTCGGGATCCTGGTCGAGCGCCATGGCGGGACCGCCCGACGGGTGGCTCTCTCGATTCTCCGCGACGAGCATGATGCCGACGACGCGGCCCAGGATGGCCTCGTCGCGGCATGGCGGTCGCTCGAGCGGTTCGATACCGACCGGCCGTTCCGCCCGTGGCTTCTGCGCATCGTGGTCAACGCTGCGCGTGACCTGGCCCGGCGCCGCGCGGTGCGGCAGACGGAGCCGGTAAGCCCCGATACCCGGGCGACCGGGACAAGCCCGGAGCAGGATACCGAGCGGTCCCTGCTGGGTGAGCGACTGCGCCGCGCCCTGGGCACGCTGCCCGAGCGACAGCGGCTGGTGGTCACCCTGTTCGATGCGGAAGGGTTCTCGCACGCCGAGATCGCAAGCCTGGTGGGAGCGCCCGAGGGAACGGTGCGCTCCGAGTTGTTTCATGCGCGACGCGCTCTCCGCGAGGAGCTGGGAGCATTGCGGGAGGAGATGCAATGAGCGAAATCAACCCATTCGACCCGGAGCGCGACGCCGCCCTTGGCGCGCTGCTGCGCGACGCGCTGACGGCCGGCGACGAATCCGGTTTCCTCGCGAAGGTGCGCGCCTCCGTCGCCCTGACACGGCAGGAACGGACGCTCGACGTACTCGCGCGATGGCTCCGCCCCAATGTCGCGGCGGCGGCGGCTATCGTGCTGCTCGGCGCCGGCCTCTGGTGGTATGAGGCGGCCAACCGCAGTGCCGGCGCGGCGACCGTCGCCGAGCTGCTCGTGTCCGATGCCGAACCGGGTCGTGAGGTCCTGCTCGCCGGCCTGCTGGAGGCGCGATGATCTCGTCGACCCGGCGCGCCGTGGTGCTCCTGCTCGCCACCTTCGTGTTGGGTGCTGCCGTGGGTGCCGCTGCGATGGCGTACACCACGCGCACGCAGCCGCAACCTCAGGGGCGTGCGGCGTGGTACCTCGATCGCCTCACGCACACCCTCGATCTCACGCCGGTGCAGCAGGACAGCGTGAAGGCCGTACTCGACCGCTACACCCCCGCGATGGATTCTCTCATGAGCGAGATCCGGCCGCGGCTCGACACCGTGCGCGCGGCGATGCGTTCGGAGATCACCGGCTTTCTCGACCCGAAGCAGCAGAAGGAGTACGAAGCGATGCAGCAGAAGCGCGACCAGGAACGGAAGGCGGGAGGCTCGAATGGCCGGTAGCAGGCTCGCAGTCCTGGTGCTTCTCGTTCCCGGGCTCCTCGCGGCCCAGCAGCCCACGGCCAGAATCGTGACTCCCGGCACGGTGCCGGAGGTGACGCTGCAGGAGGCGATCCTGCTCGCCAACCGGGTGCAGCCCAACGTCGTGCAGGCCCAGGCGGCGATCAAGAATGCCGAGGCGCAGAAGAAGGTGGCGTCCGGCGCCTGGCTTCCGAACCTCAACGCGAACTCTGGCGCCGGCTACTTCTATAGCCAGGGGGGGCGCGTTGATCAAAACACCGGCCAGTTTATCCCGGCCAACACGGAGACGGAGACGATCAACACGGGTCTCAGCACGAGCTGGGACGTCTTCACCGGCTTCCGCCGCGGCAACGACAGCAAGGCCGCCAAGGCCGGGCTCACTGCGGCCGAGGCAAGCTTCGCCAATGCCAGCTATCAGCAGCGCTTCAACACGACGATCCAGTTCTTTACCGCGCTCGCGGGGCGGGAAATCGTCCTGGTGCGCGAGCAGAGCGTAAAGCGCGCCGAGGAACAGCTCAAGGCGGCGGTGGTGCGGCTGCATGCCGGCACTGCGACGCGGTCGGACTCCCTGCGTTCCGTGGTCACCCTCGGCAACACCCGCGTGGCCCTGTCACAGGCGCAGGCCAGCCTCATCGGTGCCGAGGCGGCGCTGGCCCGTCTGATCGGGCATGACGGACGGGTCCGGGCGGCCGATGACTCGGTGTTCTACCACCCGGTCGTTTCCGTGGACACCACTGTGCTCCTGCAGGAGGCGATGAGCCGTTCGCCGTCCGTGCAGAGCACGGCGGCCACGCTGGCCCAGGCCCAGGCGCAGCTCAAGGCGTCGAAGTCCACCTACTGGCCGCAGCTGGCGCTGAGTGCGAGCTGGTCCTACAACGGGAACAACGCCAACAACTTCGGCCTGCAGAACCAGCGCCAGGTCAACCTTGGGTTCAACTGGGCCATCTTCAACCGGTTCGTGCGGGAGCGGAACATCGAGCTGCAGGAGAGCAACCTGCTGGTGGCCCAGGCCAACGCCGAGGATGCCGAGCACCAGGTCCAGTCGCTGATGCTGGGGCAGTTCGCCCAGGTTGACGCGACGCGGCTGCAGATGGAAATCTCACAGCAGAGCCTGGAGGCGTCGCGCGAGGACCTCCGCGTGGTGGCCGAGCGGTACCGCCTTGGGGTCGCCACGATCGTCGACCTCCTGGTGTCGCAGGAAAGCCTGACCCAGGCCGAGCTCGAGGTCGTGAATGCCCGGTTCGCATACCTGCAGGCGCTGGCCCAGATCGAGGCCATCGTGGGGAGGCCGCTGTGAACAAGAACTTGCTCGATACCGCGGAACGGATGGCCCAGTTGCCGACCGATACGCCACGCGATGCGGTGATCGTGACCCGCAATCTCGAGCGCGACTACATCATGGGAACCGAGACAGTGCGCGCGCTCCGGGGTGTGGACCTGACCATCCGGCGCAACGAATATGTCGCGATCATGGGCCCGTCCGGCTCGGGCAAGTCCACCCTGATGAACATGATCGGGTGCCTCGACACTCCGTCGGCCGGCGAATACTGGCTCAACGGGCACCGTGTCTCCGAGCTGGGCGATGATGAGCTGGCCCGTATCCGGAACCGCGAGATCGGTTTCGTGTTCCAGACGTTCAACCTGCTTCCGCGGGCCACCGCCCTGCACAACGTCGAGCTCCCGCTGGTCTACGCCGGCAAGCCGTCGAAACAGCGCAAGGAGCTCGCATCCGAGGCACTCCGCCGCGTGCAGCTGGGCGACCGCATGGACCATCGCCCGAACGAGCTGTCCGGTGGCCAGCGGCAGCGCGTCGCGATCGCGCGCGCGCTGGTCAACCAGCCCAGTATCCTGCTGGCCGACGAACCGACCGGAAACCTCGACTCCACCACCAGCGAGGAGATCATGGGCCTGTTCGAGGAGCTTCACACCCAGGGCCAGACGGTCGTCCTCGTCACGCACGAACATGACATCGCCATGCACGCCGGCCGCCAGATCCATTTGAAGGATGGGCGGGTCGAGCGCGACTTCCAGACCGAGAGGACCAGCTGATGCGTATCCGTTTCCTTCCCGTCGTGCTCCTGGCCGCTGCCTGCAGCAAGCCGGCGCCCAAGCCAGTCTACCAGGCACTGGCGGTGGAGAAGCGCGACATCGTTGTCTCGGCTCAGGCGTCGGGCGCGATCCAGCCGGACACCACGGTCGAGGTGAAGACGCGCGCGTCCGGTGAGGTGCTGCAGATCCTCGCGGAGACCGGGCAGCTGGCGAAGCGCGGCACCTTGCTCATCCGCATCGACCCGCGCCAGGCGAAGAACGCCGTCGACCAGTCGAAGGCACAGCTCACGCTGGCGCAGGCCCAGCTGGACAATGCCAAGACCCAGCTTGACCGGTCGAAGACGCTTCGCGAGGGCCAGACCATCACGCAGCAGGAGTTCGAGACCGCCCAGCTCAACTACGCGAGCGCGAGCTCGGCCGTGGTGCGCGCGCGCATCGACGTCGAGAACAACGAGATCTCGCTCGAGGACACCGACGTGAAGGCGCCGATCACCGGCGTCATCATCCAGAAGGGCGTGGAGCGCGGCCAGGTGGTTGCCTCGGCCACGTTCAACGCCGGCGGCGGGACCGTGCTAATGAAGATGGCCGACCTCAACCTCGTGCAGGTGCGCACGCTGGTGGACGAGACGGACATCGGCAAGATCAAGGCGGGTCAGGCAACGACCGTGACGGTCGATGCGTACCCGAACCGGCCGTTCCAGGGCGAGGTGCTCAAGATCGAGCCCCTGGCCGAGGTCCAGCAGAACGTGACGATGTTCCCGGTGCTGGTTCGCATCGACAACCGTGAGGGCCTGCTGCGCCCCGGCATGAATTCCGAGGTGGAGATCCACGTCGGTAGGCGCGACAGCGTACTCGCGGTCCCGAACGCGGCACTCCGCACCCAGAAGGACGTGGAGTCGGCGGCCGGTGTGCTGGGCCTCAGCATGGACCAGGTGAATACCCAGCTCGCGGCGGCAGACCAGCCACCACCGCAGGGCGACACCGCTGCGTCGCGTCAGGTTTCACTTGGCGCGGGCGCCGGGTCGCCGCCTGCCGCGGGCAAGCCTGGTGCGGACAAGCCGGCCGGCAACACGATGACGGCGCCCGATGGTCGGGTGGTGAAGCTGCCCGAGGGCACCACCGAGAAGCAGGTGCGCGCGATCTTCGCCAAGTTCCGGAACGGCGAGCAGCCGACGCCCGAGGAGCGCGCAATCCTGCAGAAGATGCGGCAGCTCAACGGGGGTGGGGCGGGCGGTGGCCGCCAGCGACCCCAGGGCAACGACTACCAGTTCGGCGGGAGCTACGTCGTGTTCCTCGCGACGGCCGACGGCCCGCGCGCCACGCGCGTGCGGACCGGCCTCACCGACCTGGACTACAGCGAGGTGGTGTCAGGGCTCAAGGCCGGCGATTCGGTGCTGGTGCTGCCGAGCGCGAGCCTCATCAATTCACAGCAGGAATTCAAGAACCGGATCCAGAACATGACTGGTGGTGGCGTGCCCGGCATGCGCCAGACGACGACCCCGCCGGCCGGTGGTGCGGCACGGCCGTCGGCACCGGCAGGACGGTAAGCCATGCTGCTCGGCGAGACGGTTGCGGTCGCGTTCCAGTCCATCAGGGCCAACAAGCTCCGGGCAGCGCTCACGATGCTCGGCATCGTGATCGGTGTGGGCGCAGTCATCACGATGGTGGCGCTGGGCAGCGGGGCGCAGAAGGCGGTCGAGGACCGGATCAACTCGCTCGGCGCCAACCTGCTCAACATCTACGCCGGGCAGATGAACGTCCGTGGCGTGGCGAGCGACCAGCGTGTGAGCCTGACGGTCGACGATGCCGACGCGCTGCGGCGCGATGCCAGCCTCATCAGCAATGTCGTGCCGGAACTCTCCAAGCAGGTGCAGGTGAAGTACGGCAACCAGAACATCAACGTGAACGTCGTGGGCACCACGGCGAACTACGCCGGCGTCCGCAACTACACGGTCACCAATGGACGGATGTTCACCCAGGGCGATGACCAGACCCGGGAGCGCTACGCCGTGCTGGGTTCGCAGGTTCCCGAGATGCTGGGAACCAACCCGGCGGCAATGATCGGCCAGACGGTCTCGGTGAGTGGCATTCCCTTCGAGATCATTGGCATCCTGAGCGAGAAGGGTTCACAGGGATTCCAGAATCCCGATGAGCAGATCCTGATCCCGCTGCAGACCGCGCGATTCCGAGTCTTTGGCACCGATCGGCTGCGCACCATTACGGTCGAGGTGGCCGACGGCGTGCCACTGGAGCAGGGAATGGTCGACATGGAGCGGGTGCTCCGGCGTGAGCACAAGATCCGTCCCGGCGCCGATAACGACTTCATGGTACGGAACCAGCGCGAGTTTCTGGCCACGCAGCAGGCGGCGACCCAGGTGTTCACCGCCCTGCTGGCCTCGATCGCGGCGGTGAGCCTGATCGTGGGTGGTATCGGCATCATGAACATCATGCTGGTATCGGTTACGGAGCGCACGCGGGAAATCGGTGTGCGGAAGGCCCTGGGGGCCACCAAGCTCAACATCCTGCTCCAGTTCCTCATCGAGGCACTGGTGCTCTGCATCAGCGGCGGGACGATCGGCATCATCCTTGGCATCTCGGCGGCGATCGGCCTCTCCAAGCTGATGCACTGGAAT
>Ga0207691_10007795_pt1 | contig 10310 bp, 8 predicted proteins | sample KBSM13metaG_FD_184327 | JGI IMG/M metagenome (GOLD analysis project Ga0207691, IMG submission 184327) | Miscanthus rhizosphere microbial communities from Kellogg Biological Station, Michigan, USA - KBS M1-3 metaG (SPAdes) (version 2) | ecosystem: Host-associated > Plants > Roots > Rhizosphere >... | reverse complement strand
GCGTCCACTCCTGCAGGTTGAACTTGCAGTTCGCTTTGGCCTTGGCGTGGACATAGGTACCGCGATAGCCCTTGGTCTCGATGACCGAATCGCGTGTCAGCAGCTGGTAAGCCTTCGCCACGGTCTTGCTGTTGAGCTCGAGATCGTTGGCGAGCTGGCGGATCGAGGGCAGCGAGTCACCCGGCTTCAGAACGCCAGCTGTGACCGCAGCCTTGATCTGCTCGATGAGCTGCTCGAACTGCGGCAGGGGGTTGTCGATGTCGATGGTGATTTCCATCGGGGGCGATTGCCTATATGTACCAGTTGAGCCAATGGTACAACTGGCCCATCGGGTTTGCAACCCTCAGCCTTGCTGGCTGGTCGCCGTGCCAGGAATCAATCCAGGTGACAGCGGATTGCTCTATTTATTTGTCCCTGTCCAATTGCGTGCGCATCCACAACGAGAGTTCGCGCTCGAGAAATATCTTCTTGAAACGAGAATTGTCCTCGCTGCTGAGCCCGCTCTTGAGAGCGAATCGATAGGTCCAGATGACAAGCGTCTTGCCGGGCGCGGGTTGCGTACGGACGAACTCTCCCACGGCATAGTCGACGTCACGATACTTCGGGCTGGTGTAGTTCCAGACCACATACCTGAAGCGTGAGCCATCGCCGTTCGATTCAGTGAGCAGGACTTCTTCGACGGCAATGGATCCATCAGTGTTGCAGACGAGTCTGCGCGCGCCGACGCTGCCGTAGGGCCCGTTCGAAAGCCTGAAAGTACCGCTGACGCCGGCCAGGTCTTTCGTGGCATCGATCCGCAGCGGACGGTTGACGGCCTGCATGACGGCCGCGAGCGGCTGTTCAATCTCTTTCTCTTCTGTGTGACTCAGCAGCTCGTCGAGTGGTGCGATTTTGGGACGAGGCGGGTTGACGAATCCGGAGGGTGGTTCACAAGCCGCGCTTTGGCCTGCGAGCAGCAGACCGAGGGCCAGCGCGAAGTGATGTCGATATTCGAATGTGTGCATGCGAGGTATCTTGCGCAAATCGGAATTCCGGAACTATTCGCATATGAATCGGAAACGAAGCGAATCGCTGAGCCCTAGAAAAAGGCCGAAACAGCGACGTTCGCGTGTCACTATAGAAACCATCTTCGAGGCGACTATTCAGGTTTTGCTCGCCAACGGACTCGACGGGATCACCACGATTCAGATTGCCGACCGGGCCGGCGTTTCCATTGGCTCTCTCTACCAGTACTTCCCGAACAAACGCGCCTTGCTCGCGGCGGTCGTGAAGCGACATGTCGGCGAAGTTGTTGATGCCACAATCGAAGCTTGCAAGTCGATGCACGGAAAAACTATCGACGATATGTGCGCGACGATGATGGCCGCCTTCGTCGACGCCAAGACGCGCCGACCGGAAGTCTCTCGCGCGCTCTACCTACCGTCCGCGGCGGTCAATGCCGATGCAATCGTCAAGGAGGAGTCCAGTCGCTGCGCCCGGGCGGTACACGACATGTTGATAACGGCAAGCGACGCGAAATTTGCGCAGACTCAATTGGTGAGCAGCGTCTTGGTCGCATCCATCGTGGGGCCAACGCGCGCGGTCATTGAAGCCGGCGGCAATCGCAGCACATTCGAAAGACTGAAGCTGCATCTCACCGCGCTGAGTGTGGGTTATTTGAAAGAGGTGTCGACTACTGCGGCTGGTTAGCTGGCGACGCGGGTAACGCTCCGAGCGGCATCGGCATGAGAGGCTGCGGCGCAATCAGGGGGCAGTCCGCCGCCGCCGCTGCTTTCTTGCTGGCGACGATGCCCGCGCAGTATTTTTCCAGGTAATACGCGATGGTCTCGACTCGGATCTTCACCGAACCCGCAGGCTTGGTGGAGTCGAGGTCCTGGAAAGAGAAGAAGAGTGTTCCCGATCGCTCCACGATCTGCTGCACCGGCGAGTAGGTAGGCTGGTCCATCCCGCATTCATAACTCGACAGGCGCACCACGCAGGCAATCCACGGCATCCTTGCTGCGAACTTGGCAGCCCACAGAATCTCGTTCGTGTTGGCGCTGTACGAGGACGGCCAGACGTCGGCGATATCGAGCGGCGACTTGATGTGCCCGGCGTCGACATCCGCGCGGAACATCCAGTCGAGGAGGTCGGCATCGGTCGGCAGGTATTGCGTCCACAGCACTGGATATCCGTAGGCCTGCAAATCGACTTCGATCTCGTGCCCGATGCCGGGGTCCATGTGATAGGGACGTGCGAGCACAAGGATGCAGGGCTTGTCGGCGGCCGCGCATTGTTCGAGCGTGGCACGAGCCTTTGCGCGCAGATTGGCGCCGAAAGATTCGAGCGCGTCGAAACCAGACTGCACCGCGTGCTGCGTTTCCTTCAGTGTGAGACCGGGAAGCACCTCGCGCAGGCTCTCGAAGAGCTGCTTTGGTACGAGCGGCGCGTCGCCCAATGACACCAGCGGAGCCACGTGGAGGACACCATGCTCCGCGAAGACATCCTTTTCCTTGAGGAAGCCGGCCTTGGTGTTTTCCGGCGCCGCCATGACGCGCGGGCAAGCGAGCGACTCGAGCACGTGGCCTTTCAGGTAGGAAGGCAGCGAGTAGATCATCGGTGAGAACAGCACGTCGATCTTGTGGTGCTTGGCGCGCGCGAGGAGTTCGCCGTAGTGACCGTTGATGCACTTCACCGGGTAGCAGCAGTCGACAGTGCCGCGTCCCTTGCCGAACTGGCGCGCCTGGTCTTCTGAGCTGTCGGAGGAAAACTCCAACTTGCGCGCATCGACGCCGAGAGCGTCGAAGAAACCTATCCAGAACTGGTGCGTCGACCAGAGATTGAGGACGCGCGGAATGCCGATGCGCAGCGCGGAGCGCGGCTTTGACGCCGGTTCAAGCGTCGACTTTGGCGCGTCGGAAGGCGCTCTCGCGAACCATTTCAGCAGTGTTGGGGTGGGCATCGCGGGCAGTCTCCATATTTTTCTTCACTATCCGCATCTCGTTGGCATCTTCCAGCAATCCCTTTGGACAGGAGTTGCCGCTGATCACCCGCTCCCAGCCGGTACCTACCGGCACCTTGCTCCACGGGCGGCCCTTGCCTTCGGCCAGGCGAACGTCGATAAACGTCCGCTTGCAACTTACCGGACACCATGTGCACGTTGTGTGCTCATTGGTCGTGCTCGTGTACTCGAGAGACTCGATCACGTCGTAGCCGCGAAAGCGCGTAGCCGCACCTGACAGCGCCCGGTCGCTGGCGCACAGCGCGGCACCGATCGCGCCTGCCTCACCGGAATACGGATGCACCACGATCTCGGCGTCGGGCACCTTCGCGGCAATGAAATCGACCTGGGCTTTCACCACCGCGAGGTTACGGTGCGTGCCGCCCTGCAAGATGAATTTGCGGCCCGCCGCAGCGAGGTTCTGCAACTGTCCGGCATACACCCACACGTTGAGCGGCAGCACCGCAGCGAGCCCCGCCATGATTTCGTCGGCTGACCAGCCCTTGCGTTGCTGATTGACGATGTCCGATTGAAGGAACACTCCACAGCCCATGGCGAGCGCCGGTACCGACTTCGCATTGAATGCATGATCGGCGTAGTTCTCGAGCGGCACCGAATAGCGCTCGGCAACGCCTTGCAGAAACGCGCCATTACCCGACGAGCACTGCGAGTTCAGGCGAAAGTCCGCAACCGTGCCTTGCCGCAGGATCATGATTTTCACGTCGGTGCCACCGACGTCGCAGATCACGTCCGCATCCGGAAAATAATGCAGCGCCGCGGTGGCGTGCGCCACGGTCTCGACGATCCCGAGGTCGGAGCCAATCACGTCCTTGAGCAGATCCTTGCCGTAACCGGTCAACGCGAGGGCGGCAATTCTCTCGAAGCCTGCTTGCCGCAGTTGTCGGAACAGCGCCTTTGCATCCTCGATCGGATTGCCTTGGGATGGCGTGTAGCAGCTGAACAGAAGCTCGCGTTCGGGTGAGAGCACCACAGCCTTCGCGGTCGTGCTGCCGAAGTCGCAGCCCACTACCACCGCGGAGGATGACGCTCGGTTCTCATGTTTGCTGGAAGTCGAGTAACGGGCAATGAAGCCATTCAACTCGTCCTGGTCTTTCACCAAACCCTTCGCGCCATCCTTCGCCTTCGCTTCCCACTGTCCTTTCTCGATCCACAGCGCAAGCTTTTCCCGACCGGTGTAGAGGCCTACTCCTGATTCGCCGGTGGCAATCTCGATGCAACCGAGGCAGGCGTAGTACACGGCTTCCTTCGGCACCTGAACTGCCCAGGCGGGATCGGCATCGATCTTCCGCTCCTTCCAGAGTTTGCCGAGATGATGCCTCCAGGCTTCCTGCAGGCCACGGAAGAACAGGTTCGGGCCGCCTAACAACAGTACGCCGGGGGTCGGCGTGTTGCCTTTGGTCAGCGTGCTGAGATTCTGGTAGACCACCGCTTCGAACAGGCTGGCGACGATCTCCTCCACCGGAACGCCGGATTTGATCAACGTGTTCGCGTCGGCCTCGGCGAAGATGCCGCACTTCGAGCTGATCTTGTGCAGGTTGTAGCCTTCGTAGCCCGCCTGTGCCAACTTTTCGGCCGACACTTGCAGCTTGCGCGCGGTCTTTTCGACGAACGTGCCGGTGCCGCCGCTGCAGGCTGACTGCATGTAAACCTGCTTCGACTTGCCGTCGCCGCTGGGCGTGAAGAACAGCGTCTTCATGTCCTCGCCGCCGATCTCGGAGACGAAGTTCACGTCGGGGTGCAGTCGCTCCACCGCCGCCGAAACCGCTACGACTTCTTGAACTGTTTTGGCGCCGATGAGTGGCGCCAGCATCCCGGCTCCCGAGCCGGTGATGAAGATCTGGTCGCGCATCGGCGTCAGGCCGCACTCAGCTTCGATGCGCGTCAGAAACTCGAGCACCATCTCGGCCTGCTTGGTGTTGTGACGCGTGTAGTGTTGCCAACGCACCGCACCGTTTTCCACCACCGTCGCCTTGATGGTGGTGGACCCGACGTCGAGTCCGACGATCAGCATTGCGCCAGGTGCAGTGCGTAGTTAGCCGCCGTACCCACCACGCCGTAGCGCGGCACGCGGTAGGTGGCGCGTCGCATTTCAGGTGTTTCGCGCTCTCTCAGCTGTTCCACCGTGAGCCCGGTACGCGCCAGCGCTTCGTCATATTCCTTCTGGGCGCGCTTCTTCGCTTCGGTCAGGATCATCTGGCAGCGCGACAACGCGTGCACTTCGGCGTCGCCCTTGATCTCGAGCGGCGCGTACAGCAAGTCCGGATGCTTTCCGACTACCGCCGCCATCGCTCCGATGCTCATGGTGTTTGGCATGCAGGAGTAGGGCGAGAGCTCGCAGATCATGTGTGCCTTCTTCTTCTGATGCGCCCACAGCGCCTTGCCGACCAGCATGTCGCCTTCGCCGCCGTTCAGCCGGCTGTGGTAGTAGGGCTTGGCGAGATCGCGCAACGTGGCCTGGTGCGGCAGCTCGTGCGGCACGCCGTTGAGCGCGCTGCGCATGCGGCTATAGGTCCAGCGCAGCAGCCCCTGTGCTGCGTGGATAGATTTCATTTTCAGATACGCGCCGCGGTCAATGCCGATGTGGTCTTCGAAATCCTGGGCCGCCATGCGCATCAGATAGTCGAACCAGATGACAATGACCGCGGGATAGACCTCTGCACCCTCCGCTTCCAGCCAGCGGTGAATGTTGTAGTTGGGGTCGCCTTCCACGGTTTGCAGGTAGAACTCGCCGGTGATCTTCACCTTGGGCTTCATGCGCAGCCGGTCGACCTCGACTTCGTCGAAGCGAGCCCGCACTTCTTTCATCGCATTGACGAAGTAGGGCGACGCCAGGTGCCACGCTAGCGAACTCCACTTCTTGCCGCGTGCGGGCCGCTCGAGCATGGCCCGGTGCAGAATTTCAACGGCATCTTTCGAGGCGCGTACCGTTTCGCCCGGCTTCGTCTCATAAGGTCGGGTCTGGTATTCGAGGTCCTGCACCACGTCGGCGAGCAACACCGACCACGCGGAGCCGAGCAGGAGCGGTAGATTGAGATCGAGTCCGCCGCCGGCGGCCGCACCCTGGTCGAGGTCTCCCTGGCCCATGAGGAACATGCGGAATCCGGAAAGGCCGGAGTTGCGCAGCGCGAGTTCATAACTCTGGTGGTACTGGCCGAACCGGCAGGCGCCGCAGGAACCTGCCGTGAGGTAGATGAAGTTCCTTGAGACTTCCTCAGGCCCAATGCGCTTGGCTTCGTTGCGCAGTGTATTGACTAGGTTGCCGGTGGTGAAGCTGGTGGGACAGCATTGACCGATGTCGGCGACCTCGCGTCCGGCGAGCAGGTCCGCGCGCGTCGCCGTCGGCAGTATCTGCGTGCGGTAGCCCAAGTTCGAAAACACACCTTGCATGACCCGCTCCGCGCGCCAGTGCAGGTTTCCAAAGAGGATCGTGACCTTGTCGCGTTCCTCGCGGGTAAATGGCTGTGGCTTGTAAGCCCGGTAGGGCTCCACACTACTTCGAGCCGGCGGCTGGACGCTGCGCGCCTTTGCGGGCTCGGCGTCTCGGGCGACAACGACTGGAATATCGGCCAGTGACATAGCTAGCTCTCCGAAGAACGCCTTGACGACAATACTGCCTCAATGATCCGCTACGCGACGTAGAATTTGTCGGGCAACTTTCGGGAGGGAGTTAATGAAGATCTACAACGCAGTCGGGTATGCGTGCCTTCTGCTCTACGCTGGTGCCAGCGCGTATTTCGCCCCGGCACATCTCGGTCCGTGGGTGGGGCTGACAGCCGGCATGGCCTATCTCGTGGTGTGCTGGTTCTTTGCGGGGCTGTATTTGTCCTGCGTCATCCACATGGGAATCGCCCATCGCGCGCTCGACTACCAGGAATGGTTCGTCAAGAGCCTCACGCTCGTGAACAACGCCTTCGGCGTCTACATCGACCCCGTCACCTGGGTCAATCGCCACCGCCTGCACCACAAGTATGCCGACCATGCCGGCGACCCTAACAAGCTCGCGGCTGACGGCTTCTGGAAAACGCTGTGGCTGTGCAATTTTCCGTACAAGACCGACGTCAACGTCGCGAACGACGCCATCCTGCAGACCTGGCCCATGCGACTGGCGGGTAACACCGTGTTCTTCGTGGTGACGCAGGCGGGCAACTTCGTGCTGCTGTGGTGGCTGGTGGGCAGCCTGCCGTTCGCCACGTTACTGTGGGTCGGCACCCGCCTGTTCGCGGTGTGGGTGAACATGGTCCAGAACTACTGGACGCACGAAAAACGCTGGGGTTACCGACGCTACGAAGATGACGACAACGCGATGAACATCGGCGACTGGCTGCCGGTCGTCGCCACCTTCAGCGCCTGCCTGCAGAACAACCACCATCACTCACCGCAGTTCCTGCGCCTGAGCCACGAGGACTCGGAGTTCGACTTCGGATTCATGACGGTCAAGGTCATGAAGGCGCTTGGCCTGGTGAAGGCGTCTAACTACGGCGCGGTGCTGCCCAAGGACATCCCGCTGAAGTCGCTGGAATTCTAGGCCCGCTTCGCGGGCGTGAGCGGATAGAAAAACTGCCCCCAGAAGCCGGGCGGTATCTTCTCGTCATGCAGTCCGTAGGTATCCGGCCACTTGTCTTTCGGGAAGTAATAGGTACCGAAAATCTTGTCGATCCACGGAAAGTGGATCGCGAAGTTCTTGTCGATGGATTCCACTTGCGAGGTGTGATGCCAGTGGTGGAATCGCGGCTGGATCAGGTAGGGCTCCAGCCACTTGATGGTCGGCCCGAAATTGCAGTGAGCCCAGGTGGCATGGAAGTTCACGAACAGCAGGTAGGCCACGTTGATGCTCTGCGGGAACACCAGCATCATCGGAATGAGGATGCCGCCTCTCACCACGACGTCTTCCACGAGATGGGCGCGCGAGCCGGCAATCCAGTCGAGCGCCTTGGAGGAATGGTGGATCGCGTGAAAGCGCCACATGAATGAAATCTTGTGGAAACCGCGGTGAATCCAGTACTGCGCCAGGTCCGCGACCAGGATCGCCAGCAGAAACTGCACCAGCCAGGGTAGTTTGCCCACGGTGTCCGGGATAAACGAAAGGTTCAGTCTCGATGAGAGCTGAGTGGCTGGCAGCAGGATCAGCAAGGACGTGACCTGGATCGGGAGATGCGTGGACAGGAAATACACGATGTCGTTCAGCCACTCGGCACGAAAGACGCTCTGCTTCGGATAGGCAGGCCAGAGGACCTCGATCGGCGAGAAGATGAGCGTCATCAACAGCAGATCGAGCAGGAACCAATCCAGGCCGATGGCCGGGCCGGTACCTAGCTCCTCGTTGATTGGAACACTGGCTCCGCCCAGCAGCGTCGCTGCAAGCGCGAACAACATGCCCGTCAGGGCGAGGACCTTCTTCTTCCGCAACATCGCGGAAATCACTCCGCAGAGGATGGCGCCGCCAATGACCACCTGGATCAACAGGCGCATGAGGTCCATCGGGTAGTAAGGCCGCAGCTCGGGAGAAGACAGAAGCTGGGGAAAATGCAGGCATACCACCGCCCCGAATGCCAGCACTCCGAAAAAGGCCGAGAGGACGCCGCTCCACCAGCCGGTTCCGAACCCGCTGGGTTGGTCGTCGCCGAAAAACTCGTTGATTTTTTGTTCGAGCATCCGTTTGCCAACCGTTGTTAGCCAGACTGGAAATTACTGTAGTTCCGGCCGCGATACACGACTCGATGCAATAAATGGGATCTGCGTACAATCCAGGCCCGGGCCGACTCGATGGATGTACAAATGAGCTCCTCACATCGCCGTCTGACCGCGAGTATCGCGGCACTGCTGCTTGCCACCGCGGCATTCGCGACCAACCCACTCATCATGGATCAGTTCACCGCCGATCCCACGGCGCGCGTATTCGAGGGGAAGATTTACGTCTACCCATCGCACGACATCAGGCCCCCGCCGGACTACAAGGGCCGACCGAACTGGTTCGTCATGGAGGACTACCACGTCTTCTCGTCGGAGAATCTCACCGACTGGAAGGATCATGGCGTGATCGTCGCGCAGACCGGCGTGGAGTGGGCTGATCCGAAGGCGTATGCGATGTGGGCGCCGGACTGCGTCTTCAAAGACGGGAAGTATTATTTCTATTTTCCCGCGATGGCGAAGAGCGGTGGATTCCGCATCGGCGTCGCAGTCGCGGACACGCCTTACGGCCCGTTCAAGCCGCTCGCCACCTATATCGAAGGCGTGAAGGGAATCGATCCCGGCGTGCTCATCGACAAGGACGGCAGCGCTTATCTGTATTACTCGTTGAACAAGATCTTCGTCGCCAAATTGAAACCGAACATGACGGAGATCGAGGGTGAACCGAAGGTCATCGACAATCTACCAACCAAAGGCCTACTCGAAGGGCCGTTCACCTTCGAACGCAACGGCACTTATTACCTGACCTATCCGCACGTTGAGAACAAGATCGAGCGGCTGGAGTATGCAACGAGCTCGTCGCCGATGGGGCCGTTCAAACCGGCGGGAGTCATCCTCGACGAATCGGAGAGCGGCTGCTGGACCGTTCACCACTCGATTCTCGACTACCAAGGACAGTGGTATCTCTTCTATCACGACCGGGATCTGTCACCGGCTTTCGACAAGAACCGCTCGATCAGGGCGGACAAGCTCGCCTTCAATGACGACGGCAGCATCCGGAAAGTCACGCCGACGCTGCGCGGCGTCGGGCTCGTGGACGCAAAGAAGGAAATCCAGATCGATCGCTACAGCGCGAAGAGTCCCGACGGAGTCGCGATTTCGTTTCTCGACGAGGTCAATCCGCATGCCGGCTGGAAGGTCGCGTTCAGCGGCTCGAAATCCTGGGTGCGATTCAACGAAGTCGACTTTGGTCGCGGCGACCAGAAGTCGATCGCAGTGCGCGCGAAATCCGACGTAAAAGCCGTTCTCGAAATTCATCTCGACAGGCAGGATGGGCCGCTGCTCGGCCGTGTGAAAGTCGGCAACGGAACCGCCTGGAAAGTTGCCAGCGCTCGCGCGAAGAAGGTTCCCTCAGGCGTGCACGACCTGGTCGTGACCCAGGCGGGAGCCGAGCCCATCGAGGTCGACTGGGTCAGCTTCCGATAAGCCTGCGTTCGCTCAGCGTCGAGTGGCGGGCGCCTTGTCGTGGCCTGGGGCCTTCGATGCCTTCTGGCTTTGCTCTTCATGCAGGTTCAACAACGACTGCATGAGTTGGTCATCGTCCGCGCTCGACATCACGCCAAGGACCTCGGCCTCATGGCACCCCGCAGCAGTGACATAGGCGTGCCCCATATCCGAGTCG
>Ga0207691_10007794_pt1 | contig 10312 bp, 9 predicted proteins | sample KBSM13metaG_FD_184327 | JGI IMG/M metagenome (GOLD analysis project Ga0207691, IMG submission 184327) | Miscanthus rhizosphere microbial communities from Kellogg Biological Station, Michigan, USA - KBS M1-3 metaG (SPAdes) (version 2) | ecosystem: Host-associated > Plants > Roots > Rhizosphere >... | reverse complement strand
TTCCCCCCGTCGGGTTGTTCGGCGAGCAGACGATGGTGACGGACGCCTCGCGCTGCCGCCGGGCCTGCGCGATGGTGTCCGCGTCGTATTCGAGGTCGGGGCCGAGCGCGACGCGCACCGCCTCCCCGCCCAGGATCGAGGTGAGGAGCGCGTACAGCGTGAAGGTCGGCTCCGGGATCACGACCTTGGTGCCCGGTCCGACCGTCACCAGGAGCAGGGCCTCGATCAGCTCGTTGGAGCCGTTGCCGGCCAGCACGCCGTCCGGCCGCCAGCCCGCGAACTCGGCCAGGGCGGCCGTCAGCGCGTGCGGGTCGAACTCGGGATAGCGGCCCCAGGGCCGGGCCAGCGCGCGCTCGACGACGCGGCGCTTCATCGCCTCCGGCAGCTCGAACGGGTTCTCGTTCTGGTTGATCTTGATCGGGGCCTGGCGCGCGGCCAGGGTGTAGGCCTTGAGCGCGCGCACGGCCGGCTTGACGTGACGGAGAGGATCGCCCATTCAGCCCTCGAACCGGGTGAGCACGCTCTGCGCGTGCCCGCGGAAGCCTTCGGCCTGCGCCACCCGCACGACGTCCTCGGTGATGCGGGCCAGGCCGGCGCGGCTGAGCCGCACCCGGCTGTGGCGCCGCTGGAAGTCCCGCACGGAGAGGGGCGAGGCGTAACGCGCGGCCCCGCCCGTGGGCAGGACGTGGTTGGGCCCGATGCCGTAGTCGCCCACGGCGACGGGGGCCCAGGGACCGACGAACACGGCGCCCGCGACCACGCGCGCGGCGATCTTCTCCGCGCCGCGGGTCATCACCTCGGCGTGCTCGGGGGCGAAGACGTTGAGCGCCTCGATGCCCTCGTCCACGCTGTCCACGATCACGATCGCGCCGTGGCGGGCCAGGGCGCGCCGCGCGCTCGCGCGGTTCGCGACGCTGCTCACGCCCTGGGCCACGAGGCGCGCCGTCTCCTCGGCCAGCTCCCTCGAGGTCGTTATCAGCACGACCGTCTCCTCGCCGCTGCCGTGTTCGGCCTGGGCGAGCAGATCCGCGGCCACCCAGCCCGGGTCCGCGGTCTCGTCGGCGAGGATCACGACCTCGCTCGGGCCCGCTTCGCGGTCGATGTCCACCCGCCCGCGCACCTGGCGCTTGGCTTCCGCGACGTAGGCGTTGCCGGGCCCCGCGATCTTCGCCACCGCGCGGACCGTCCGCGTCCCGAAGGCCAGTGCCGCCACGGCCTGTGCCCCGCCCACGCGGATCACGCGGTCCTCCAGCCCCACGCCCACGATGGCGGCCGCCACCGCCGGGTTCGATTCGAGCGCCCGCGGCGGCGTCGCGATCCAGAGGTCGGTCACGCCCGCGGCCAGGGCGGGGATCGCATTCATGAGGACCGACGACGGATACGCGCCCGCGCCGCCGGGCACGTAGAGGCCCGCGGACGCGAGCGGCGAGACGATCTCTTCCACCACCGATCCGGGGCCCAGGGAGAGCCGGAATCCGTCGCTGAGCTGGAGCCGATGGAAGGCCTCGATGCGCGTGGTCAAGGCGGCCAGGGCGCGGCGCACCGCGCGATCGGCACCCGCGGCCAGCCGGCGCACCTCTCTTCGCTCCATGCGGATCTGACCCGGGCGCAGGTGCACCCCGTCCAGCCGTGCCGTCCAGCGGACGAGCGCGGCGTCGCCCTCGCGCTCGACCTCGCGGACGATGCGGGCGACCGCGCGCTGCACGGCCGGACGCGGACGATCCGCGCGTGGGAGCGTCGCGAGGTAGCGCCTCCAGGCCACGGTGCCGTAACGGAGGGTCTTCACGCGCGCGCCTTTCCCAGCGTGTCCACCAGCCGCCCCAGCTCGTCGCGTCGGGCGTGATAGCTCGCGCGGTTCACGATCAGGCGAGCGGACGAGGCCGCCACTTCTTCGACCTGCTCCAGGCCGTTCTCTTCGAGGGTGCGGCCCGTCTCCACCACGTCCACGATGCAGTCGGACAGACCGAGGCCCGGGGCCAGCTCGACGGAGCCGGCCAGGCGCACGACCTCGACGGAGACGCCGCGCTCCAGGAAGTGTGCGCCGGCCACCCGCGGGTACTTGGTGGCGACGCGCAGCGTGGAGGACCGCGCCTCGCCGCTGAGCCCGCGCGGCCGCGCGACCACGAGCCGGCAGCGGCCGAAGCCGAGGTCGAGGGGCTCGTAGACGTCGCTGCCCGTCTCCAGGAGCACGTCGCGGCCGGCGATGCCGCAGTCGGCCACTCCGTATTCGACGTAGGTCGGCACGTCCATGTCCTTCACGAACAGGAAGCGCAGGCCGTCGAGCGCCACGACCAGGCGCCGGCCCGGGTCGTCGGGAAAGGGCAGGCCCGCACGCCGGAAGAGCGATTCCGAGCCGCCGAGAAGCTTGCCCTTGGAGAGGGCGACGGTGAGGCTCATCGCGCTTCCCCTCCGAAACGGACGCGGGCTCCCGCGGCCCGGCGCGCGCGTGCCTGCTTCAACGACGCGCCGAGACCGGCATTCGCGATGGGTTCCGCGGGCGCGCCTTCCTCCGCGGCAGGGGCCTGCTGTCTCTCCAGGAGGAGGGCCACGCGGTCGAGGCCGAGCATGAACCCGACCGCGGGCATCGGCCGGCCGAAGCGCGCGAGCAGCGTGTCGTAGCGGCCGCCGCCCCCGACCTCGAACCCGAGGCCGCGCGCGTAGACGCGGAAGACGAGGCCCGTGTAGTAGTCGAGGCCGCGCACTTCGCCGAGGTCGATGGCGACGCGATCGCCGAGGCCGGCCGCGGCCAGCGCGTCCGCGACCTCGCGCAGCTCGGCCACCGCGCGCGCGGCGTCGGGGCAGCACTCGAGGGCACGCGCCGCCTCCGCGAGGGACGCGCGATCCCCGGCCAGCCCGCTCAATCGAACGAGCGCCTCCGCGGCGGGACCGGACGCGCGCGCGCCCGCGAGGACGGCGCGCACGCCTTCCCCGTCCTTCGCTTCCATCCGCTGGCTGAGAAGGTCGGCCGTGGCCTCGCCGAGGCCCAGCGCGCGGACCAATCCGTGGAAGGCGCCCACGTGGCCGAGGGCAAGCACCCAGCCCCCGATGCCGAGCCGCTCCAGGCACTCCCCCGCGATGGCGAGGATCTCCGCGTCCGCGGCCCGGCTGTCCCCGCCGAGGTGCTCCAGCCCCATCTGGAAGAGCTCGCTCTGGCGCCCCGCCTTCGGGGGCTCGTAGCGCAGCACCTCGCCCGAGTAATACAGGCGGATCGGCGGCGCGACGTGCGCCAGCCGCCCGGCCGCGATCTTGGCGAGCAGGCTCGTGAAATCCGGGCGCAAGGCGAGGAGGCTCCCGTCGCGGCCGACGAACGAATACGTGCGCGCGGCCAGCCCCGGTGTCGCGAACACGTCCGCGTAGTCGAAGAGGGGCGGGATGATCTCTTCGTAGTCCCAGCCCTCGAAGACGGAGACGACCGCCTCCTCGATCCGGCGCCGGCGGCGCGCTTCCGCGCCCACGAAGCACTGCACGCCGGGCGGGACTTGCACGAGCCGATGGGAGCCGTTCATCAGACCCCCACGTATTTGGCGTAGAGCGAGCGCGCCTGCGCGGTATCGCGCACGTTCTTGACGATGGCCCGGCCGTCGCGGAAGACCACCAGCTCCCCTTCCGGCACCACGAACCGCACCAGGTGCTCGTTCACGGCACGGACGTCCGCCGACGCGCCCACGCGCTCGGCCAGGGCGCCGAGGTCCACCTGCGCCTCGCGTCCGGGGCGGACCTGCACGGCGTCGCGCCCGCAGAGCACGGCGGATCCGCCCGCGGGCCCGGCCACGGCGTAGTCGAACTGGCCGGACGTGCAGGCCGGGCACCACGGCGCGCGCCCGCGCAGGTCGAGGACGTCGAACTGCGATTGCCAGAGGTCCACCGTGACGAGGCCGGGCAGCAGCGCGTCCGTCTGCCCGGAGAGGAGCTTGAGCGCCTCCGCCACCTGGATCCCCGCCACGACGTGCACGATGGGCGCGACCACGCCCGCGGTGTCGCAGGTGGGCCCCGAACCCGGCGCCGGCCGCTCTTCGAGCAGGCAACGCAGGCAAGGCGAGACCTTGGGGCGGACCAGCAACGCGAGCCCATAGGAGCCGACGCACGCCCCGTAGACCCAGGGGAGCCCGGCGCGCACGCAGACGTCGTTGAGGAGGAACCGCGTCTCGAAGTTGTCCGTGCCGTCGAGGACGAGGTCGGCCCCGGCCAGGAGCGCGTCCGCGTTGTCGGCAACGAAGTCGGTGACGATGCCGCGCACGGTGACGTCCGAATTCAGGGCGCGGAGGTGCGCTTCCGCCGCCGCCGCCTTGGGCATCCCGAGCGCCACGTCCGCCTCGTCGAACAGCGACTGGCGCTGCAGGTTCGACTCCTCGACGAAGTCGCGGTCGATCACGGTCACGGAGGCCGCGCCCGCCCGCACCATCATCTCGGAGGCGACGGAGCCGAGGGCGCCGCATCCGACGACCACCACGCGCGCCGCGCCCAGCCGGGCCTGCCCTTCGCGGCCGATGCCCGCGAACAGCTCCTGCCGGGAGTAGCGGGAGGCGGTCACGACTCCTGCCCCTGGGCCAGGAACAGCGCCGCCGACTTCATGGTGTCCACCGGCGCCTCCAGCCCCGTCCAGGTCTCGAACTGCGCCACCGCCTGGGCCAGGAGCATCTGGAGGCCGTCGATCGTCTTGCCCCCCGCCGCCCTGGCCTCGCGCAGGAACCGCGTCTCCAGCGGGTCGTAGATCATGTCCAGCACGACTGCGCCCGCGCGGTGCAGCTCTATCGGCAGCGGAGTCTCCTGGATCGTCTCTCCCGAGCCCACCGGCGTGGCATTGATGAGGATGTCCCACGGATACAGGGACGCCTCGTGCAGGGGGCCGGATCCACAGCCGAGGGCGGTACCGACCTCTTCCGCCTTGTCCACGTCGCGGGCGAGGACCGTGACGTGGGCACCCTTGCGCATCAGGGCCAGGGCGGCGGCGCGGGCCGCCCCGCCCGCTCCCAGGATGACGACGTTCTTCCCCTTCACGTCGATCTTCTTCTTGAGGGGCACGAGCACGCCCGTGCCGTCCGTGGTGGAGCCCTGCAGCGTCCCGTCGTGCACGACCACCGTGTTCACGCTGCCCGCCAGCGCCGCCGGCTCGTCCACCTCCTGCAGGTAGGGCAGGATCTCGACCTTGTAGGGCTGGGTCACGCTGAAGCCGGAGAGCCCGAGCGCGGGCAGCGCCTCGATGAAGGGCGGCAGCGCTTCCGCCTGCAGGGGCACGTAGACGGCGTCGAGGCCGCGCGCTTCAAGGGCCCGGTTGTGGAGGACGGGCGAGAGGCTGCGCAGGACGTTGCGCCCCAGTACGCCGTACACCTTCGTCGCCGGAGTCACGTTGCGCACGCGGTAGAGGTCGCCCATCTGGGCCGCGGTCAGCTGGCCGGGCGCGGACTCCGAGCCGCTCGCGGCGGCGGCATAGGTGAAAGGCGCGCCATAACGTCCGGCCAGGACGCGCGTCAGGGTCCCCAGCGGTCCCATGGCCAGCGCGATGAGCGGCGTGCCGCCCTCGTCGCGCACGCGCGCCGCGAACTCGAGCAGCCGCCCCACCTCCCCGATGGACTGGGGCGTGGCCACGATCTTCGCAATGTCCGCGCCCACGTCCGTCATCTCCTTGTACAGGCCGTCGAGGTCGAGGGGGACGCCCTCCAGGTCGTGGTGGGAGACGATGAGGCCCTCGCCCACCTTCTCCACCATCACGTCCATGAACCCGCTGCGCAGCTCGATGTCGACGTAGTCGAAGCGCCGCTTCACGCCCTCGAGCAGGGTCATGCGGCGGCGCGGGTCGGCGTCGTCCCAGGAGCCGCCCTGGGAGACGGGCCGGCAGGTCAGCACGAGGGGGCGCGTGCGCGCGCGCAGGATGGTGAGCAGGTCGAGGTCGATGACGCGGTCGGCACGGATCTCGAAGAGGTCGGCCACGGGAGCGAGCTCCGCCATGCGGGCCACCATCCCCGCCGTCGTCTCTTCGACCAGCGCAACGCAGATCTGCGTCATGGTCCCCACAAAATCAAAAAGCCTCTTCAGGGTTCCCTGAAGAGGCCTCTCCTCGTCCGACCCTCCAGGACACCCGCTCCGCTCACGGCGGCCGGGTCTCCCGGTCCGCCGCTAAGAGTAGTGGCGGTGATGATGGAACGTCGGACGCCAGCGCTCGATTCTCATTCGTTCAGCCCGGAAACGCGATTCTAGGAGCCGCCCGCGCGGCTTGTCAAGCCGGGTCAAGGGGCGTCAAACCACGTCCGCGCCCGCCTCGTCCCTTGACTCTGGCCGGATCTGGCCGCATGAGTGTAACTAGAGAGGCGGCGCCATGAATGCCTTGAAGACCACGTTCCTGCTCGGGGCCATGACCGGGCTCCTTCTCGCCATGGGCGAGCTGCTCGGGGGCCGCGACGGCCTCACCCTGGCCCTCCTCCTGGCCGGGGTGATGAACTTCGGCGCCTGGTTCTGGAGCGACAAGATCGTGCTGCGCATGTACAACGCGCAGCCGGTGGGGCCGAGCGAGGCGCCCGAGCTCTACGCCATCGTCCAGGGCCTGGCCCAGAAGGCGGGCGTGCCCATGCCCAAGCTGTACCTCATCCCCGATCCGGCGCTCAACGCCTTCGCCACCGGCCGCGGCCCGTCGCACGCCGCCGTCGCGGCCACGGTCGGGATCGTGAAGGCCATGGACCGCGAGGAGCTGGAAGGCGTCCTCGCCCACGAGCTCTCGCACGTGATCAACCGCGACACGCTCGTCTCCACGGTGGCGGCCACCCTCGCCGGCGCCATCTCGTTCCTCGCCCATTCCTTCATGTTCCGCGGTCGCGGCCGGGACGACGGCGGCAACCCGCTGGCCGCCCTCGTCGTGATGATCCTCGCCCCCATCGCGGCCATGCTGATCCAGCTCGCGGTGAGCCGGTCGCGCGAATACGGAGCGGACGAGAGCGGGGCGCGCCTCGTCGGCTATCCGGACGGGCTGGCCCGCGCATTGGCCAAGCTCCAGCACGCGTCGGAGCGGGTGCCCATGCGCGGGGTCGAGCCGGCCACGGCGCACATGTTCATCGTGAACCCGCTCTCGGGCCAGGCCCTCGGCCGCCTCTTCAGCACGCATCCCCCGCTGGAGGAGCGGATCGCCCGCCTCATGGCCATGAAGGGCCAGATTGGCTGAGGGCAAGCCGCCCGTCGAGGTCGAGCTGACGTGGGACGGGGATCTCCGCTTCCGCGGCCACGCGGGCCAGGCGGCGGTGGTCGTCGATTCCGACGGTCTGGCCGGTCCGTCGCCCGTGCAGTCGCTGGCCCTGGCTCTGGCCGGGTGCATGTCCGTCGACGTCGTGCACATCCTGGAGAAGGGCCGCCAGCCCCTGCGCGGCCTGCGCGCCTCCCTGCGGGCGGAGCGCGCTCCCGAGGACCCGCACCGGCTGGTGCGGGTCGACCTGCGGTTCGAGGTGTCGGGCGAGATCGCTCCGGACAAGGTCGAGCGGGCCATCGCCCTGTCGCGCGAGAAATACTGCTCGGTCTGGCACTCCCTGCGGCCGGACATCGAGTTCCGCACCTCGTTCGAGGTGATGGCCCCCCGGATTCCCTAGCTCCCGCCGGGAAGTGTCACGAACCGGCCCTCTCAAGCGTGATGAGGGCAGTAACGGAGGTGACCGATGGCGGGACGACAGGGCACGGACGTGGTCGTCGTCGGCGGCGGGCTGGCCGGTCTGGCCGCCTCCGCCTACCTGGCGCGGGCGGGCCGGGACGTCGTGCTGGTCGAGAAGGCGGCCGCGGTCGGGGGCCGCGCCCGCACCCGATGCGATCACGGGTTCCATTTCAACCTCGGCCCTCACGCGCTCTACCGGCGGGGAGCGGGGGCGGCCGCGCTGCAGGAGCTCGGCGTGCCCGTGGCGGGTGGCCGGCCGACCGGTGAGGGCGGCTACGCGGTGCGCGGCGGCGCGTTGCACACTCTCCCCGTCGGCTTCGTTTCCCTCCTGGCCACGGGCCTCCTGCGACCCGCGGAGAAGATGGAAGCGGCGCGACTCTTCGCCGCCCTGCGACACGTCAACGGGGAGCGCTTCCAGGATGTTCCGCTCTCGTCATGGCTCGACCGCATCCACAGCCCCTCCGTCCGCCAGTTGCTGGAAGCGATCGCCCGCGTCGCCACCTATACGAACGACCCCGAGCGTATGAGCGCGGGCGCCGCCCTGGCCCAGATGCAGGGGGCGCTGGCGAGCGGCGTCCTGTACCTTCATCACGGCTGGCAGACTCTCGTGGACGGACTCCGGAGAGTGGCGGAGGATGCGGGCGTCAACATCCGCGAGGGCCAGCCAGCCGTCGCGATCGAACGGGGGGCCGCAGTGGAGGGAGTGCGATTGGACGACGGCCGCCTCCTCGCCTCCGGCGCGGTCCTCGTCGCGGGCGGGCCGGACACGGTGGCCGCGCTCGTCGGAGGGGCCGGCGGGTCCAACGTCGTCTCGGAGTGGGCGAAGCGGGCACGGCCCGTCCGCGCCGCGTCCCTGGACGTCGCGCTCCGCAGCCTCCCCCGTCCGCACGCGACGTTCGCGCTCGGAATCGACGAGCCGCTGTACGCGTCGGTGCACTCGGCGTCGGCGCGACTGGCCCCGGACGGCGGCGCGCTCGTGCACGCCCTGCGCTACGGCGGGCTCGCGGGCGACGCGCCGGAGGCCGTCGAGCGCCAGCTCGCGGGGCTGCTCGACTCCCTGCAGCCGGGCTGGCGCGCGGGTGTGGTTCGGCAGCGCTTCCTGCCCGATCTCGTCGTCGCGCACGCGCTGCCGGAGGCGGCCTTCGGCGGCACGCGCGGACGCCCGGGCCCGTGCGTGCCCGACGTGCCCGGCCTCTACGTGGCCGGGGACTGGGTCGGACCCGCAGGCCTGCTCGCCGACGCGAGCCTGGCCAGCGCCCGCGCCGCCGCCCGCACCATCCTCGCGGGCGAGACGCGCGCCACCTCCGCGGCCTGAGCGTGACGGCATGACCGCGGACCTCGCGCCCGTCTTCACGGAGCACCGGTCCTTCCTCTGGGCGCTGAGCTACCGCCTCACCGGAAACGCCGCGGACGCCGACGACGTCGTCCAGGAGACCTTCGTGCGCGCCCTCCGGCGTCCGCCCGCGGACCGGGACCGTCCCTGGCGGCCCTGGCTCGTGCGTGTCGCCGTCAACCTCGGCCGCGATCTCCTGCGGCGCCGCCGGCGGCGCGGCGGGTACGACGGGCAGTGGCTGCCTTCCCCGATCGAGACGGAGCCGCCCTCGCACGAGCCCGCGGACGAGAGCGGGAGTCCGGCCGCCCGTTACGACCTGCTCGAGAGCGTCTCCTTCGCGTTCCTCCTCGCCCTGGAGGCCCTGACTCCGATGCAACGAGCGACCCTCCTGCTGCGGGACGTGTTCGACTACTCGGCACGCGAGGCCGCGCGCGCCCTCGGCATCTCCGAGGCCAGCGCACGCACCACGCACCTGCGGGCGCGCCGGGCCCTCGCCGTCTACGAGGCGCGGCGGCGTCCGCTCACCGCGGAGGTCCAGCGGCGCGAGACGGTAGCCTTGCAGAGGTTCCTGGCCTGCGTGACCACGGGCGACGTGGCCGGGGTGGAGGCCATGCTGGCCGCGGATGCGCGGGCGATGAGCGACTCCGCCGGAGAGTTCCATTCCAATCGCGTGCCCGTCGTCGGCCGGCGCAAGGTGGCGGCGCTCCTGCTCGGCGTGGTGAAGGGGATCGGACGGCTGCGCCGGGCGGAGCTGCGGCTGCTGAACGGCCACCCCGCCCTGATCGGGGAGCGGGAGCCGAAGGCGGGGTACGGGCCACGGTGGGTCACGCAGGTCGACTTCGACGACCGCGGCCGGATCACGAACGTCTACACCGTGCTCGCCACGCGCAAGCTCTCCGCGATCGCGTGAGAGGACCGGTCAGGGCCGCTCGGCGGAGAGGAGGCGCGCGACGGGGGCGCACTCGTGACGTGCGCGGGATCACGACCGCGAGGCCGGTCCAACTCGTCGTCTCGATCGGCACTCAATCGACCGAGGAGACGACACGTGACTCGACAAATTGCCCTTGCCCTGACGCTGGCCGCATCGGTGTCCGCTTGCGGTAGCAGCATGACCAGCTCGCCGCCGGACAACCGGCGCGTGTCCACGTTCAGCGGAGGCCTGGACGATCCGACACGCTGCACCTGCGGGGTCGGGCTCGGATCCTACACGGTCCAGCCTTCGGCATCGGGACGTCTGGACGCGGTGGCCACCGTCCAGCCCGCCGACGCGAGGCTGGTCGTACGCCTGCTCGACCGCACCGTGAACACGGTGCACGTGGTGTCGCAGCAGTCCGGCAACACGGCGACGCTCA
>Ga0207691_10007792_pt1 | contig 10312 bp, 8 predicted proteins | sample KBSM13metaG_FD_184327 | JGI IMG/M metagenome (GOLD analysis project Ga0207691, IMG submission 184327) | Miscanthus rhizosphere microbial communities from Kellogg Biological Station, Michigan, USA - KBS M1-3 metaG (SPAdes) (version 2) | ecosystem: Host-associated > Plants > Roots > Rhizosphere >... | reverse complement strand
TTTTTTCTTTGAACTTTTTGAAAATATTTTCTACTATTTCTTCTTCACTCCATTTTACCATTTTTTTGCCGGTATTATAACTATAGGCCTCACCCACCCTGGCAAAGAGCAAGCGCAGGAAGTCATATACCTCCGTAACGGTTCCAACGGTTGAACGTGGGTTTTTATTTGTCGTTTTTTGTTCAATTGAAATAACAGGCGAAAGGCCAGTGATTTTATCTACATCAGGCCGTTCCATTTCGCCTACAAATTGCCTCGCGTAGGCGCCGAAGGTTTCCATGTATCGCCGCTGACCCTCTGCATAAATCGTGTCAAACGCCAGAGATGACTTGCCACTGCCGCTAATGCCGGTAATAACGACGAGCTTATTCTTTGGAATATTGATGTCAATATTTTTCAAATTATGTACTCTCGCGCCGGATATTTCAATTACATCCTCTGCAGGCACATCGATTGTACCGTTATTTTTTTCCTTTGCCATATTAAATTTGGGAAGTTGCAAAGATACTGAATATCAGTCGCTGAATAAGAAGACAGATGAGACGAACTGGGCAAATCCGCAAGCCTACCCTTGCAAAAATCCCGAGGTTAACATCATAGAAAAAATTGATATGGGGAAAGAATTTAAAATATTTTTTCCCAAAAAAGATTTTTGGCACAGTATTTCGAAACAGTTGCGCAGTACCAATTTAATCACAACATATAAGCTAATAGAGTATGAAAAAAACCTTCTTTTTAGCAGGTATTGCAAGTTTTTTGCTTTCCCTGTCCATAAATGCCCAACAGGATTCAACAAAGCCGATGCAGCAGGATACAACCAAAGTTGCTCAGCAAGTTGACACAACAAAACCGGCACAACAAGTTACCACACAGCCTTCCACTGAAACTCAGCAGCAACCTGCCACGCAAATGCAGCAATCTGCAACAGTGGAGCAAAAGAAATACGGGAATCCGACAGTTGATTCCATTCTTTCAAAATATACGCTGGTTCCCATGCCAAATCCAATTACTACTGAACAGATTTTCCCGGTAATTGGCCAATATCAATCAACAACAAATGCTGACCAAAAAATTACGGTTACGCTTGATGACCAGAATAAAGGTTTTGCATGGGTAGATGGTCTGCCTCAGGGAAAAGTAAAAGCTGTTCTAAGGAAATCTCCTGCTACCTACAAAATTCCAGCTCAAAAGACTGAAGGCGGCACTGACGTTCCCGAGGGAACACTGATCTATGACAAAGACACAAAAACAATTTCTATAATGCTGGGCCGCGAATTTAATGACCAGGATCCGGCATCTGCCTTTACAAATGCAACAGCTACTACCGAAGATCAGTCCATGGTAACAAATGACCAATCAAAGATGGACCAGGAAAAACCAAGCGTAACGAAGACAAAAGGAAGCAAGACAAAGACGAAGGCAAAAGTTGAAAAGAAACCTGAACCATGGGTTTTCACTGGAACTAAGATCGAGCAGACAACAGCTGCTAACTAATTATAAATTTTTAGAACTTTTTCTTACAGGGACTAGGGACGTGATGGGCCCCGATTATTCGGGGCTCTTCTTTTTGCCCTCCCTGATTTCTTTTCACCGGCTCAAAAATCTACCCCATTGTTTGTCCGGCTAAATAGGCGGGTTTATCTTTGAGTCTGCCTGCCTGCTCCGAGGGAGTCCTTCGGACCGGTAAGCAAGTTCTTTACTACTTATCACGAAAGGCTGAGGGATGTGGCCCGATGAAGCCTTGACAACCTGTCCTGGACAAGGTGCCAATTCCATCCCGACCATTGGGAAAGATAAGTCAGAGCAAAGCTTAAGACGTCGAATTTAAATATCAAAGAGCTCATCTGGTTTACGGGTGAGCTTTTTTATTATATATAAATAAATCTTAAAAACAGTTGTTAGTTGATAATTTCTCTTTACTAATAAATAAAATTTGCACTGTAATTTTTTAAACTATTGAAGATGGAAGCACATAAAAAACTGGTTATCGGTCTTTTTGGTTTTGGTACGGTGGGTGAAGGATTGTACAAAATACTTCAGCAAACTCCCTCCCTGCAAGCCACAATCAAGAAAATTTGCATTAAACATCCGGAGAAGAAAAGAAATGCACCTGCTGAATTATTTACAACAAATAAAGATCTTTTACTCAACGACCCCCAGATTAATGTGATCGTTGAAGTGATCGATGATGCCGATGCTGCCTTCCGCATCATTACAACGGCGTTGCGAAATAATAAAGATGTAGTTAGTTCAAGTAAAAAAATGATCGCTGAGCATTTGCACAAAATTCTGCAGTTACAACGGGAGACAGAACGGTCATTCTTATATGAAGCGGCTGCCTGTGCTTCTATCCCCGTCATTCGTAATTTGGAGGAATATTATGATAACGATCTTTTACACTCAATAAAAGGGATCGTAAACGGATCCACCAATTATATTCTGACCAAAATGTTTGAAGAAAAGCTTGAATTCAAACAGGCTTTATTACAAGCGCAGCAATTAGGGTTTGCCGAAAGCAACCCTGCCCTGGATATTGAAGGGTATGATGCAGTTAACAAATGGGCTCTCCTCTTAAATCACGCGTATGGCATCGTCGAAACAATTCAAAACATTTTATTCAATGGCATCCAGAATATTCAATTGAGCGATGCAACCGTAGCGAAGGAGAAAAGTTATGAGATCAAATTAGTAGCGCAAGCAAAGAAACTGAGGAATGGAAGAGTAGCTGCATTTGTTCTGCCTCAATTTGTGAAGCATGATGATCATCTCGCTTTTGTAAAGAATGAATATAACGGCGTAGTAATCGAAAGTGGCTTTGCCGATCAGCAATTCTTTTATGGAAAGGGTGCCGGAAGCTTTGCCACCGCTTCAGCTGTTTTGAGCGATATCTCAGCGCTGCGCTACCAATACAGGTACGAATACAAAAAATTATATCATCACAAGCCAAACAAGCTGGATGATAACATATTTCTTAAAGTGTATGTGAGTTTTGATGACTGGGATGTTATCCCCCGAGAGCAATTTGAATGGATCGAAGAATGGCATGCAGAGCAGGACAGGAAGTATCTTGTAGGCGTCATTGCGTTTGAAAATCTAAAAAATAATGATTGGTGGAAAGAAAACAATGTCTCACTTATTCTTTCGCCAGACGCCGTAATAGAAGATATCGAAATTTTGAAGCTGAAAAAGAAAAGCCTTGAATTAGCAGGTATCTTTTAGCTGATATATTTTGTTATTACGAAGGCCCGTAAATAGCGGGCCTTTTTTATAAACATTGACAAAAAGTAGTCGTGGCAAAGGGCCAGGGTTTCAAATCTAAAATCCTACGCTATCTTTGATGGACAGTTCCATGAAAGAATTATCAATCGTCATAACGGTAAAAGACGAAGAGGAAAACATCAAGCCTCTGTTGGAAAGTATTCGTTTGTCGTTAAGTGGAATTGACTATGAAGTGATCCTTGTGGACGATGGCTCAACAGACAAAACAAAGCAACAGATACTGAATAACGCTGACGAAAGAACAGTTCTTGTTGAATTGCGGAAAAATTACGGTCAAAGTACAGCGATGACGGCAGGTATTGATTATTCTACAGGAAGGTACATTGCGCTCCTTGATGGGGATCTTCAAAATGATCCATCCGATATTCCCGGAATGCTTGACGTGCTGAAACGTGAGGACTGGGACGTAGTTGCTGGAAACAGAAAAAACAGGAAGGACGGCATGTTTCTCCGAAAAATTCCCAGCAAAATTGCAAATGCGCTTATTCGACGAATGACCGGTGTTTATATTAAAGATTATGGATGTACTTTGAAAGTCTTTCGTCGTGAGATAGCAGAAGAACTGAATTTATATGGCGAGCTTCACCGATTCATTCCTGTGATTGCAAAAATTCAGGGTGCCAGGATCACACAAGTCGACGTAAAACATCACCCACGTAAATTTGGTAAGAGCAAGTATGGGATCGGCCGCACCTTCCGGGTTTTGTCTGACCTTGTACTGATGCTCTTTTTCCGTCGTTACATACAGAAGCCGATGCATTTGTTTGGAACAATTGGTTTTATTAGCCTTGGCATCGGGATCTTAATTAATTTATACCTGCTCGTTTTAAAAATAATGGGTTACGATATTTGGGGCAAACCTTTGCTCATTCTTGGTTTGATATTCCTGCTTGGAGGTATCCAGCTTATTACCATTGGTATTCTTGCCGAAATAAGCGTGCGCACCTATTTCGAATCGCAGAATAAAAAGACATACACGGTACGAAAGGTATACTTGTCAAAGCAGGAAGTGAAACCTTCTTTGGAGATCACAGTGTGAAGAGGTTACCAGTTGTTCGGAAGATACGGGATGACTCCGTTGGAGAATCCTTTCGGAATGGTTGCCAGTTATCGGTTACTGGGTCAAACCATTATTTCAGCAAAAGCTCTTCGTGCTGAGAAAACCATTTATAAAACTTTTCCAATCCTTCATTCAATTTTGTAGTTGGTGCATATCCCAATAATTTTTTTGCCTTTGAAATATCAGCAAAGGTTTTTGGTACATCGCCCGGCTGCTCGGGAAGTTGTTCGATGATCGCTTTTTTGCCGGTAACCTTTTCAATTGAAGTTATTAGTTCTTTTAGCGAAACGGAATAATTGTTTCCGAGATTGATGACCTCAAAATTGGTCTTATCATATTTTATTGCTCCAATAATTCCCTGGACAGTGTCATCAACATAGGTATAGTCTCTGCTGGTTGTTCCATCACCGTACATGCCAATCGGCTTGTTACCAAGGATTGCCTTTGTGAACTTGTGTATCGCAAGATCCGGGCGTTGCCCCGGTCCATAAACCGTAAAAAAGCGCAGCGCGAGGAACCGAATATCAAACAATTTGCTATAAACATGACCGAGCATCTCGCCGGCAAGCTTGGTCATGGCATAAGGACTGATCGGCATTAATTGCTCATCCTCTTTCCACGGAAAATGGTCATTAATACCATAAACACTACTGCTGGACGCAAAAACAAATTGCTTGCATTTTGTTTCTTTTGCATAATCAAGAAGATTTTGCAACCCGATTACATTTGCTTGCTGATAGGCAACAGGATTTAAAATACTCGGCCTCACTCCTGCTTTTGCAGCCAGGTGAACGATGGCGTCAACGGGGGGTCCGATCTTTTCAGCAAGTCCTTTGGCAGAAATTTTTGAGAGATCATCATTCAAGAGACAAAAATTCGCATTGTTCTTAAATCCTGAAATATTCAGTTGCTTGAACTCCTCGGGATAAAAAGGATCGAAATCATCCAGGCATGTAATAAAAACTTCCTTTTCTGTCGCAAATATTCGACGTATAAGATTACTTCCAATAAAGCCAGCTCCGCCGGTGATCAAATAGTGCATGGTCTCAAGGTTTAGCCTATAATGCAGGTTTGTTACAAAATAATTGCGAAAATATCTGATTGTCACCGGAATTTTGACTTCTCAGGCATCTTTTCAAAGAGCGCGCTCGTTCTGATAAAGGAAAAATACAACATGAAAATCGGTATCGACGCAAAATGGCTATTTACCGGGCATATTAGTGGAAAGCTATTCATTCAAAATATCCTGCCTGAATTATTTGCGTTGCACCCCGAGATAGAATGGCATATTTTTCTTGATAAAAGGAATAAGGATGTTACGCTTCCCTTTAAAGACGACAATATAAAAATTCACTATATCTGGGCCAAGTTCAATATGGTATCCAATTTATTTATTCTGCCGGGACATGCGAAGCGATTGCAATTGGATGCCGTTCTATTTCAGACCTTTTTAATGAAGACAGGCACGTTCAAATCAATCGTTTTTATTCATGATATTTTATTCAAAAACTATCCTCAATTTTTTACCTGGAAGGAAAGGCTTTATTTTAAGCCTCTAAAATGGACCACCGCCTCAGCTGACAGAGTTATAACGACCACTGAATTCGTAAAAAAAGAATTGATAAGGTTTCAATATACCAAACCACATCAACCAATCGATATCGCGCCGTCGGGTGTGACAAATATCTTTAAGCCGCACTACGAACATGACCCGGCCTTTTTACAACATGTAAAAGAAAAGTACAAGCTGCCCCAAGTCTATTTACTTTTTGCTGGCCGGCTGAATGCAAGAAAAAATATCCGCGGACTGATAAAATCATTAAAATTCCTTGATGACAAAAATATTACGCTGGTTATCGTTGGAGAGGAAAATTGGAAGGCACCCGAAATAAATGAATTTTTATCTCAGAAAGAGATGAGGGAAAGAATAATACTTACGGGGTTTGTAAACGACGATGAACTGGCCGCAATCTATGCTATGGCTAAGGCTTTTTGTTTTCCATCTTTTGCGGAAGGTTTTGGTTTACCGCCCCTGGAGGCTATGGCTTCCGGGGTACCAGTCATAGTCTCCGATACCACGGCAATGCCGGAGGTATGCAATCATGCAGCTTTATTCATTGATCCAGGGAACCCAAAAAATATTGCAGAGAAAATAAACAGCCTTTTAAAAAATGAAACTCTCTACGAAGAGAAAAAAAGAGAAGGGCTGGAATGGTCGAGACAATTTACATGGAAGAGGACAGCAGAAGGAATAATGCAAAGCGTTCTTTCTGCTGTAAAAATGTGATTCAAAATGAAAATCGGTATACTTGGAACAAGGGGCATTCCCAATGCGTACGGTGGATTTGAACAATTTGCCGAACATCTTTCCATTGGCCTGCATGAACGTGGGCACGAGGTATTTGTCTACAACTCAAGCCTGCATCCGTATAAAGAAAAAGAATGGAAGAGCGTAAAAATCGTTCATTGCCTGGACCTTGAAAATAAAATAGGAACAGCTGGTCAATTCATTTATGATTTGAATTGCATTCGCGATGCAAGGAAAAGAGGTTTTGATATCCTCTTGCATCTTGGATATACAAGCGATTCCATTTGGCACACCATGTGGCCTGAAAAAACGATCAACATTGTAAATATGGATGGCTTGGAATGGAAACGCAGCAAATACAATAAGGTTACCCAGCGCTTTTTGAAATGGGCCGAATCACTGGCTGCAAAGAATGCGCATACAATGATCGCTGACTCCCCGGACATGCAGACGTACTTACAAAATAGGTACGGTAAAAGGCCCGTATACATTCCCTACGGTGCTGATATTTTTGCTAAACCGGACGTCTCGACACTGGAAAAATATGGTCTTCAGCCTTATAAATATTTCCTCGTGATCTGTCGGATGGAGCCCGAAAATAATATTGAGATGATCATTAAAGGCCATCTCGCATCAAACCGCCCTTATCCTTTGTTCATCATTGGCAACATTACAAATCAATTTGGACGTCATCTTATCACGACCTATAAAGATGCAGCTGTAAAATTTTCAGATGCTATTTACAACCAGGACGAGCTGGACAATCTCCGCTATCATTGTTCCCTTTATTTTCATGGACATTCGGTTGGAGGAACAAACCCGTCTCTACTTGAAGCCATGGCCTGTGGGTGCCGGATAGCGGCGCATGATAACCAATTTAACAGGGCCGTGTTACAAAATGAAACCGATTATTTTCCTGGAGAAAATGCGGTGACAAGGATAATCAGTACTCCCAAAGATCTTTCAACGATCAATCAGTGGAAAAAAATAAATATAGAAAAGATCCGTACGATTTATAGCCAGGAAAAGATCATTGATGACTACGAAAACCTGATGCTGAGTGTGTGCGGTCTGTCAAAAATTATCCTCCAATCGCCGGTCGCCAGGGCTGTGTAGTGGCTACTTTCTCTTTTTTGACATCAAATTGATCAAAGACGTTGGTAAATGCCATGATCCAGATAACGTATTCGGTAACATTTGTTATAAAGCTTCCTGCAAACTGAAATACAAATATGAATAGAAAAAGCCAAAGCCTGTAATAATTAGTCCAAACCCTGGTCTGAAAGAAAAAGAAGATCTCCAAAAACAGCCGTAGAATTACGCCGGTCCACCCCAGAATTGTAAATGTTTCCGCCACAGCATTAGGAATGGTCGCCACAAAATTTTCGCCGTACATATAATAGTGCCGGATCACGTCCGCTCCGATGATCTTTATCTGGCCAAAGCCAACTCCCCAGTATTCATCTTTTTTTTCAAGCAATTTATTAGCTAAGAAAAAAGCATCTGATGTTCTTCCCTTTCCCGAGCTATCCCGGCCGGAAAAAATATTCGCCAGTCTCAAAACAAAAAAATTGTTTTGGAAAAAGAAATAAACAACGCTGCTTAAAGCAACAGAAAGACCACTAAAAAAAATAAGTCCGTTAAAAACCCTTTGCTTTTTTACCAAAGACCGGAAATAAAAAATAAATGTAAGGAAGCCTGATAGTAAAAGAGCCGCCATCACCCCAAAGGAAAAAGACAATACAAGTGGCAAAAAGATCATAGGCAGAAGTAACCATCCCTGTATTTTATTCCTTCTGAAAAAATACTGAAGAAAGTAAAAGCAGAATAATGGCACAAAAAGAGTAGCATAGTACGAGGCTTCGTAAGTAAAAAGTCTGAGGCGGCGAAAATCCTCTACCCCTTCTGTTAGCTCTTGCTGAATCCAAACCAAATCATTCCAGGGGGTGAAATATAGAACAATGGAAACCAGGCAAAGAGTGAAGTTGATGAGGAGTAGTCGTTTGAATATCTTTTCCACATCATGGCAAGCATTTAGAAAAGTATAAACAGCCTGGCAAAAAATGTATACCAAAATCACATTGAACAAAGAGTAGAAATAAACCTTTCTTACCACGTCAACATACAAGATGTGGGCAATAATGAATGGCGCAAGAATTATAACAAAGGGAAAAACGACTTCCTTTTTTCTTTTTAGTAAAATCCATAAATAAAAAAATGGTGCAAGCAAGGCCATATAGGTTACTCCGAATGGTAACGCCACTGAGTTGACAAAAAAATAGACAAATGCGAAAGGGAAGTATTTGTTTACCTTCATAGACCTTATTAAATTACCTGCGGCGTCAACTCTCCCAACTGCAAATTAAAGAGAAAGGTTGCCCGTAGTATTTAATTTTTAAAGCAACTAAAGATACTCATAAGCCGATAGGAGTTGGACAATAGGACATTTCTAAATATATGAGAAACGGAAAAGCACAAAATACGGCTTCGGACGATATTGATCTCATCAATATCGTCGAACGAGCTTTTCTCTTTTTTCGCCGCTATCGCGTAACATTTATCATTGCGATTGTGGCCGGGATCGCATTAGGCTGCTTCAGGTACTATACCTCCGGGAAAATCTACAAATCGAGACTTATTTTGCACTCCTCCTTTCTGACTAACCTCGAGGAAATAGAAATTATCACTTATTGGAACGAGCTCTTAAAAAGAGATGAATATAAGGCATTGGCGCAATCGTTTAATTGCGACGAAAGTTTGTTTCATGAGGTAGTAAGCATTGAAGGATCTGAAATACTTAAAAATTATTCCGCAAGCAATCCAAATGGCTTTTATATTGATGCGAGGATAAAAAACAATGCGATATTACCCGGACTGCAAAAAGCACTCGTATATGGCCTAAACAATACGGAATATGTAAAACAAAGATTATCGTTAAGGAAAAAGGACGTTGAAACCCTTATTGATAAGGTAACTGTTGAAATTCAAAAGCTCGATTCGCTAAAAAAAAGCATAGAGACAGTCATAACATCCAATGAGAAAAATGCTACTTCCCTCATATTTAACATACCAGGGGTCAATAAGGAGTTTATTGATATGAACGAAAAGCTTCTAAATTATCGTGAGGAGTTGCAATTTAGCAGCAGCGGCATACAGGTGTTACAAAGCTTTGTTCCCCTCAACACGCCGGTTAGCATCAGCTTAAAAGTAATGATCTTATTGGGAATTCTTTTTTGTCTTTTTATTGCTGTCATTTCTACCATAGTGCATTCCGTATCGCAGCGATTGAAAAAAAGAGCATCTTCAAATGCCTGAACGTAATAATACCAGGATAATTAATGATATTTTGTTTGTTCTCTACGTGGCTCTTTTTGCAAGCCTGATATTCGCCCTTAGATCGATTAGCAGCATTTCTGTGGCGCTGTTGCTTGCCGCAGGTATTGTAAAAAACAGGATCAGCCATAAGGGCTTCTTTGATCGCAGCCAGTTAAATCTGATGATGATCTTTTGTGGTTTGCTTCTTCTCCTGCAGTTTGTTTCCTTACTTTATACAGACGATATGGAGCAAGGGTGGAAGAATATCAGGCTAAAATCCGGACTTGTAATCATTCCGCTTTCGATTTGCTGCTGTCACTATATAGACGAAACGACGCGCCCTAAGCTTT
>Ga0207691_10007790_pt1 | contig 10313 bp, 8 predicted proteins | sample KBSM13metaG_FD_184327 | JGI IMG/M metagenome (GOLD analysis project Ga0207691, IMG submission 184327) | Miscanthus rhizosphere microbial communities from Kellogg Biological Station, Michigan, USA - KBS M1-3 metaG (SPAdes) (version 2) | ecosystem: Host-associated > Plants > Roots > Rhizosphere >... | reverse complement strand
GGAAGGAAATGCGCTGCCGTTCGCGCCGGAGTGGCAGGTCCACCTGGGCATTGCGTACACCGCGCATGCGGGCTCCATCAACATCACGCCGCGCATCGACGCCTCGTTCCAGCCGACCACGTTCTTCGATGCGACCAACACGCCGGAGATCGCGCAGCTCGACGATGTGACGACCGTGAATGCCGCGGTTAAGTTCGCGCGCGGCGAGGATTCGCCGTGGACCTTCACGGTGGGCGTCAACAACGCGACCGACGAAACCTACCCGATCGCCGGCAACTCATCGCTGACGACGGGCAGCGGCTATGCGGAGATCGCCTATGCACGACCACTCGAATGGTTCGCGAGTTTCCAATATGACTTCTAGAGCAATGCTTACGTGAGGCGTACGCAGGTAGCCATCGTCGGCGCGGGACCCGCGGGGCTGCTGCTTGGCCAGTTGCTACACCAGGAGGGCATCGACACATTGATCCTGGAGCGCCGAACCGCGGAATACGTGGGCAGCCGCATACGCGCTGGCGTACTCGAGCAGGGCACCGTCGACGTGCTCGAGCGCGCAGGCGTGGCGGGTCGTTTACACGCCGAAGGACTGATTCACGACGGCGTGGAGATCGGCTTTCGCGGCCAGCGGCATCGCATCGATCTCAAGGCGCTGACCGGCAAGTGCGTCACTGTCTACGGCCAAACCGAAGTCACGCACGATCTCATGAGCGCACGCGCCGCGAGCGGCGCGCAGAGTGTCTACGAAGCCGAGGATGTGGCGCTGCATGACTTCGGCGGATCGTCGCCACGCGTCACCTACCGGCACCAGGGATCTGCGCATGAGGTCGCGTGCGACTTCATCGCGGGCTGCGACGGTTTTCATGGCGTGAGCCGGCGCAGTGTTCCCGCTTCGGCGCTCAAGGTCTTCGAACGCGTCTATCCATTCGGGTGGTTAGGGTTGCTGGCCGACGTGCCGCCGCCATGGCATGAGCTGATCTACGCCAACTCCGAGCGCGGTTTCGCGCTCGCCAGTCTGCGGTCGCCGACGCGCGTGCGTTGTTACGTGCAGTGCTCGCTGGAAGACCGCGTCGAGAACTGGAGCGACGAGCAGTTCTGGGACGAATTCCGGCGGCGCATTGGAGAAGAGACCGCCGCGCGTATTTCAAACGCGCCTTCGATCGAAAAGAGCATCGCGCCGCTGCGCAGCTTCGTGGCCCAGCCCTTGCGCTTCGGCCGCCTGTTCCTGGCCGGCGATGCCGCGCACATCGTGCCGCCCACGGGCGCCAAGGGGCTCAATCTCGCGGTGAGCGACGTCCTCTACTTATATGAGTCGCTGCGCAGCTATTACCGCGACAAATCCGAGCGCGGCCTCGATGAGTATTCAAAGCGCTGCCTCAAGCGCATCTGGCGCGCCGAGCGCTTCTCCTGGTGGATGACCAGCCAGCTGCATCGCTTTCCGGACGATGCATTCGGCAGGCGCATGCAGGAGACCGAGCTCGAGTATCTGTTCGAATCGCGCGCCGCGCAGATGAGCATGGCGGAAAATTACGTCGGGCTGCCCTTCGAGCCCATGGGGGGGTCGTAGTGAAGGTTGCAGTTCCCATTGCGCTCTGCATGGCGGTCGCCATGCTCGAGGGCTTCGATATCCAGGCCATGGGCGTAGCAGCCCCGCGGCTCGCGCCAGAGTTCGGGTTGGGGCCCGGCGAGATGAAGTGGATCTTCGCCGTCAGCAATATCGGCATGGTGTTAGGTGCCGCACTCGGCGGCTGGCTTGCCGATCGTGTCGGCCGCAAGCCGGTGTTCATGACTTCGGTGGCGATGTTCGGTGTATTCACACTGTGCGTCATATTCACCGGGGAGTTCGGCACGCTGTTCGCAACGCGGCTGTTCGCGGGCCTGGGATTCGGAGCGGCGCTGCCAAACATGATGGCGATCGCCGCGGAGCTCAGTACGCCCGCGCGCCGCTCTTCCACCGCTGCGCTGATCTTCTGCGGCTTTCCGATCGGCGGCGGCAGCGTGGCATTGCTGACGCAGGTCCTGCCCTCAGGATTCGACTGGCGCGTCTTGTTCATCATCGGGGGCGTTTTGCCTGCGCTGCTGGTTCCGGCGCTGTACTGGCTGTTGCCGGAGACACTGGCGCCGGGTGTCGCCCGCGCGCCGAAGGATTACACACCGACGATGACCGCCTTGTTTGGCGGCGGGCGCGCCGTACCGACGCTGCTGCTGTGGCTCGCCTTCCTGCCGACCCTGTTCGTTCTCTATCTGATCCTGAACTGGTTGCCGACGCTGGTCGTCGCCAAGGGATTCGACCGCGCGGTCGCGCCACAGGCTTCGCTGGCTTTCAACTGGGCGAGTGCGGCCGGCGCGCTGCTGGTGGGTTGGCTCGTGGACCGTGTCGGCCCGCGCTGGCCGCTGATGTTGTCGTACGGCGCGCTCATCGTCGCGCTGGTGGCGCTCGGCGCATCCACCGATCACGCCGCCATCATCGCGCTCAGTGGTGTCGCCGGTTTCTTTCTGCTCGGCGCCAACTACGCGTTGTACGGCGTCGCTCCGTCTTACTACCCGCCTGCCATGCGCGGCACCGGTTCCGGCGCGAGCGTCGCCGTCGGACGCGTGGGTTCCATACTGGGCCCTTTGGCCGCCGGCTTCCTGCTGCAGGGCGGATCGAGCGCCACGGACGTCGTGCAATACATGGCCCCCGTCGCCGCCGTCGCTGGCATCGCCGTGTGCCTGCTGAGCTTCTTCAAGCGCGAACACTGAAATGGGGACATTCCTCATTTCCTAGCAAAAGGGGACGCACCTCAGGGTACTCTTGCGAAAGCTGAGGCTTTGGGAGTCGGCGGTGACGAACCTTCGCATTAGTGTATTGACGAGCTTTGCACTCGCGCTGCTGGCATCCGTCGCCGTCGCCGATACGCAGCGTTGGTCGCCCGACAAGGCGAACGCGTGGTACGCCAAACAACGCTGGCTGGTCGGCAGCGACTACATTCCCGCCGACGCCATCAACCAGCTCGAGATGTGGCAGGCGGACACGTTCAATCCCGCGCAAATCGACAAGGAGCTCGGCTGGGCCGAAGCGACGGGCATGAACACCATGCGCGTGTTCCTGCACGACCAGCTCTGGGAACAGGATGCCGCCGGTTTCCGCAAGCGCATCGATGAATTCCTCACGATCTCCGCCAGGCACAAGATCAAGCCGCTGTTCGTGTTCTTCGACTCCTGCTGGGAGCCGAATCCGAAACCGGGCCCGCAGCACCCACCGATACCTGGCGTGCACAACTCCGGCTGGGTGCAGAGCCCAGGCACTGCGGGTCTCGCCGACTCTTCAAACTACCCGAAGCTCAAGCTCTACGTGCAGGGCGTCATCCGCGCATTCGCCAATGACGCCCGGATCTTGGGCTGGGACCTCTGGAACGAGCCCGACAACGGCAAGTCGGGCGAACAACTCGCGCAGGTCATCGCGCTGCTGCCACAGTCATTCGCCTGGGCGCGCGAGGCCGACCCCTCGCAACCGCTGACCTCGGGCGTCTGGCACAACGACGACTGGTCCGCATCCCGGCTGAATCCCGTCGAGAAGGTGCAGATCGAGCAGTCCGACTTCATCACGTTCCACGTCTACGACTGGCCGGAAGTCTTCGAGCGCCGCATCCGACAACTGCAGCCTTACGGACGGCCCCTCGTCGTCACGGAGTACCTCGCTCGCGGCGCGGGCTCCACGTTCGACAGCTCGCTGCCCATCGCCGTGAAGTACCACGTCGGCATGATCAACTGGGGATTCGTGGACGGGAAAACGCAGACGCGCTTCCCCTGGGATTCCTGGCAGAAGCCGTACACCGGCAACGGTCCCACCGTGTGGCATCACGACATCTTCCACGCCGATGGCAAGCCATACCGGCAGGCCGAAATCGACCAGCTGCGTGCGCTCACGACCGCAGCCCAGAAGTCTTTCGACAACGCACGCACCCGGAAATGACGGCGCCTCACTATCTACTCCGGGCCGCTCAGCATGTGCGGTGCCAAGGCGCGAGATCGCCAGATCTTCGAGATGGTTGCGCAACGCGGGGCGGCCGGCCCCGGCGTTCATGGACACTGTCTAGAAATCCCGCGTCACGGGACCCGCTGACATCCAGAGGTTCGAAAGTCCGGGAACGTAATACCGAGACGCTGCATTCACGCCGTTTCTGGATCGCGTCTAACTAGCGAGGGCGCGGCAAACCCCTGCAATTCATTCCGTGGCCTCCTACATAGAGCCCACGGTGACGGGCGTAGTTTGCTCCGTACGTTCAACTCGTCAGGTGCCGATATGACATACAAAGTCCAACAATTGATCCTCGCGGCCGCCTCGATCGTCGCCCTCGCGGCACTCATTCCCGGCACGTCTGAAGCGCAGGAAACCCAAGGCAAAGACATCTTCCGCTTCGACACGTTCGGTGACGAACAACTCTGGACTGACAAGCTCGGCCTGCACAAGGTCGTGGAGCAGAAGGTCGATCCGACCACGGCGCTCAAGGTCGGGCTCAAGGTCGATGCCGAAGCCTTGCCACCGGGCACGCTCGAGAAGGCGGACCTCAAGAATCCGGCCACCACCGTCGCGTTGCTCAAGCTCAATGCCGTGGTGGGACTCAAAGCCGAGGTCGACGGCAGCAATCACATCACGCGGCTCGGTGTCACCTGTGCACTGTGTCATTCCACGGTCGATGATTCCGTGAAGCCCGGCATCGGCAAGCGCCTCGATGGGTGGCCGAACCGTGACCTCGACGTGGGCAAGATCATCTCGTTGTCGCCGGCGCTGACTGCAGAGCAGAAGAAGGTGTACACGTCGTGGGGTCCTGGCAAGTACGACCCGCGATACAACCAGGACGGCAAGAACAATCCGCTCGTCATCCCGCCGGCGTATGGCCTGGCGCGCGTGAAGAACGAGACTTATACGGCCGAGGGCCCGATCTCGTACTGGAACGCGTACGTCGCGGTGACGCAGATGGGCGGGCAGGGCAATTTCAGCGATCCGCGGCTGCACATCGACGTCAAGCATTCGCCGGACCTGGTGACCGCCAAACTACCGGCTCTGCGCGCCTATCAACACAGCCTGCCCGCGCCGACCGCTGCCGCGTCGAGCTTCGACGCCACCGCGGCGCAGCGCGGCCAGGTGACGTTCAACCGCACCTGCGCCACCTGCCACGTGGGGGGCAACGGCACGGACAACGACGCCGGCAAGCTGCATCAACCCGCCGAGACCGGCATGGATGGCGCCTACGCGCTGCGCACGGCCAACAAGTCGTACCGCACGACGCCGTTGCGCGGCCTGCAGCACCATCCGCCGTACTTCCACGACGGCAGCGCCAAGACGCTCGAGGACGTCGTGGACCACTACAACGGCAAAAAGTCGCTGGAGCTCACCAAGGACCAGCAGGCCGATCTCGTGGAGTACCTGAAGTCGCTGTGAGCGACGGCCGACTACGGCGGACCTGGTCGCGCGAGCAACGTTGCGAGCGCGGCCAGGTCCACGGGCTTGACGAGATGATCGTCGAAGCCCGCAGCCCGCGCGCGTTCGCGATCCTGGGCTTGGCCATAGCCAGTGAGTGCAATGATGGTGGTGCGCGTCAGACTGGCTTGCCGCAGACGCCGTGCTACCTCATACCCATCGATGTCCGGCAGGCCGATATCGAGCAGCACGATGTCGGGCGCGAAACTTTCGGCATTGGACAACGCGTCCGCGGCGCAGAACACCGCTTGCGTCGTGTGCCCATCCATCCGCAGGAGCTCGCCCAGCGAATTGGCAGCGTCGGAGTTGTCATCGACGATCAGCACACGGCGCGGGTTCGACTTGTCGGTGATCTGCGCCACAGGCCGTGCCGCGGGCGCCGCTACGCGAGGCAATGTGATGCTGAACGTAGACCCGTGGCCCAGACCCGCGCTGCGCACGGCAATCGTGCCGCCGTGCATCTCCACGAGCTTCTTGACCACGGGCAGGCCGATGCCCAGGCCTCCTTGCGATCGATCGAGTGTCCGATCCGCCTGCGCGAACAGCTCGAAGAGCCGCGGCATGAATTCCGCGGAGATTCCGACGCCGCTGTCGCTGACCTCGATCTGTACGGTATCGGCAGTCGCGGCGACGTGAATGCCGATCGAGCCTCCTTCGTCGGTGTATTTCGCGGAGTTGTTCATGACGTTGCCGAAGATCTGCACCAGGCGCGCACGGTCCCCGTGCACGTACAACGGCTCGGAGCCCGCCTGCGTCGTGAGCTCCTGGCCTTTGGCGCGCCACAACGGCGCCGCCGTTTCGATGGCGAGTTCAATGACCTCGGACAGCGGCAGGGTTTCGCGTTTCAATTCGACATGTCCCATCGAAATGCGCGACACGTCGAGGAGGTCATCCACGAGCCGCGTGAGCTGCGCCGCCTGACGCTTCACGACCTCCGCTGCGTACCTGGCCTTGTCATCATGAATGAGGTGGCGGGCCAGGATTTCCGCGGCGGTCTTGATAGGGGCCAGCGGATTGCGCAGTTCGTGTGCCAGCATTGCCAGGAACTCGTCCTTGCGCCGCTCGCTCTGCACCTGCTGAGTCGTTTCGCTGCAGAGGACCAGCACGCCACCCACGCCGTTCGGTGCATCGGGTGCGTCGATGGGTCCGTAGCTGTAGGTCCAGTAAACATCCTGCAGGGAGCCGTGGCGAACGATTGGCACCAGGGCGTTCTCGTGCCAGGTCGCGGTGTCGCCGCGCATCACCTGGTCGATCTGCGGACCGATGATGTGCCAGATTTCCGGCCATGCGTCGTGGCCGGGGATTCCGAGGATGAACGGGTGCTTTTCCGGCCCGAGCGAGCGGCTATAGGCGTCGTTGTAAAAACAGCAAAGCTGCTCGCCCCAGAAGATGAACACCGGATGCTGGGTAGTGAGGAGAATGCGCAGCGACGTCCGCAGCCCCGCTGGCCATTGGTCTGGCGGTCCAAGCGCCGTCGGGCCCCAGGGGAAGGCACGAATGAGTGCACCCATCTCGCCGCCGCCGGCAAGAAAGTCGAATTGATGGGCCTTGACGGGCGCTGGATCGGCGCTCATGAGGCGCGAAGTTTGTCAGACGCCGACGAACATGCAACCCTCTTTTCAGTCCTACAGCCACGCGTGGCAGCGAGAACACATGGCCGACTATAAAAATTGCGCATCCCAGCGTATCCGGCAGCGGCTGGAGGCGAGCAAACAGCGGTATCACGCCAACGACAACATCTCGGAGTTCATCGAGCCCGGTGAGCTCGAAGAGCTCACACAGGAAGTCGCGGCCAGGATGGCCGGTGTGCTCGAGAGCCTGGTGATCGACGTTCAGCACGATCACAACACGCAGGAAACCGCGCGCCGCGTCGCGAAGATGTACGTGAACGAGGTATTCCGCGGCCGCTACGTGCCCATTCCCAAGGTCACCGAGTTTCCGAATGCCTCGCATCTGAACGAGCTCATGATCATGGGTCCGGTCACCGTGCGCAGCGCCTGCAGCCATCATCTGTGCCCGATCATGGGGCGCCTCTGGATAGGCGTGATGCCTAACAAGCAATCGAACCTCATCGGCCTGTCCAAATATTCGCGGCTCGTCGAATGGATCATGACGCGGCCGCAAATCCAGGAAGAGGCCGTGCTGCAGCTCGCCGACATCCTGGAGAAGTGCGTGAATCCGGACGGCGTCGCCGTCGTCATGGAAGCCGATCACTTCTGCATGCACTGGAGGGGAGTGAAGGACAACGCCTCGAAGATGACCAACAGCGTCATGCGCGGCGTGTTCCTCGACAACGGTGCGTTGCGGCGCGAGTTCCTCTCGCTGATCAGCCTCAAGGACTAGCGGAGCTGCGTGTGCGCGGGCTCGCGCTCGAGCGCGGCGCGGATGTCCTCGGCGCCGGGCGTGCCGCGCTGCAGTGCCTTCTCCAAATTCTCCACGTACTTCGGCATGCGTTTGGGCGGCAGCAGTGGCTCGTTGGGATCGACGAGAGCTTCGAGGAGCGCAGGTCCCGGCGTCGCGAACAGGGCGTCCAGTCCGGCGGCCAGATCCTGCTCATGGGTGGCGCGCAATCCGTGGATGCCGAAACCTTGCGCCACCGCCGCAAAGTCGATCGGCTGCAACGCGCATTCGTATTCCGGATTGCCGAGGAACATGAGTTGCTCCCACTTGATCTGCCCCAGCGTGTTGTTCTTCATGACCACGATCTTGATCGGCAGGTTGTACCGAACCACGGTCGCGAGCTCCCCTAACAACATCGTGAGCCCGCCGTCACCCACGAAGGCCACGACCTGCCGCCCGGGAAACGCCAGGGCGGCGGCGATGGCATAAGGCACGCCGCAGCCCATGGTCGCCAGCAATCCCGAGCCCGCAAACATCTGGTTCGGCCGCGCATTCACATAGCGCGCCAGCACGCCCGTGTTGTGGCCGGAGTCCCAGGCGACGATGGCATCGTCGGCGAGACGCCGTCCGAGATCGCGCGCCAGCCGGTCGGGAGTCAACCGCCCGCGCGCAGAGTCGGCCGCGCGCTCCAGCAGGTCGGCCCACTCCTGCTTGCGCCGCTGCGCCGTTTCGAGGAACGATCGGTCGGCATGCGCCTTGGCGCGCGCAATCAGTGCCTTGAGCGTGTGGCGTGCGTCACCGACGAGCCCGACTTCCACGGGAAAGCGCAGTCCGATGCGCGACGCGTCGCGATCGATCTGGATGCCGCGCGCCTGGCCAGGTTTCGGGTAGTACTCTACATAGGGAAACGTCGAGCCGACGATGAGCAGCGTATCGCACTCTTCGAAGACCTCCTGCGACGCGCGCGTGCCTAACAAGCCGATGCCACCCGTCGTGAGCGGGTGATCATCCGGAACCACGCCCTTGCCGAGCAGCGCCTTGACGACCGGCGCACCGAGCAGCTCGGCGATCTCGATGACTTCATCGCGGGCGCCCAGTGCGCCCTGGCCGGCGAGGATCGCAATGCGCTTGCCGCGATTGAGGATGTCGAGCGCCCGCGCGATGCTCTCATCATCGGGCACGCGCTGGCCGTCCGTCTTCGCGAACGACACGTGGTGCGCCACATTGCGGCTGGAGGGCTCGACTTCCTCCATGCTCTGCTCCTGCACGTCCACGGGAATCGACACGTGCGCGACCGCGCGCTGTGTCACGGCGATGCGGCAGGCGAGGGAAACGGCATTGTCGACGTGCGCTGCGCTCATGATGCGCGTCGAGTAGGCGGCCACGTCGGAAAACAGTTTCCCGAGATCGACGTCCTGCTGCGTGAACGTATCGATGAGATCGTGGTAGGGCAGCCCGGTGACAGCGATTACCGGTGCCTTGTCGAACTTGGCGTCATAGAGGCCGTTCAAGAGGTGAATGCCACCGGGACCCGTGGTCGCGAGGCAGCAGCCTAGCTTCTGGGTCCACTTGGCGTGCGCGCAGGCCATGAGCGCCGCGGACTCTTCGTGGCGCACCTGGATGAATCGGATCCGCCCCTCGCGTTCGCGGATCGCCTCCATGATGCCGTTGATGCCATCCCCTGGCATGCCGAAGATGGTGTCGACGCCCCAGGCGATCAGGGCGTCGACCAGCAACTCGGCTCCGTTGCGACCCGCTGCCTGGGTCATTGCCCAGGCAGCTTCTGCGCGAGCGCCTTGTGTTCCTTGAGTGTCGGCAGGGTCTTCTTCGCGAACTGCGCGAGGTCGGGATCATTGGAGCCCGCCGCGCTCTCGAACAGCGCGATGGCCTTGGAGTGATCCATGTTCATGTGTTCCGCGTAGGCCTGGTCGAATTCCTTGCCGTTCTTGGAGCTCAGCGTATCCAGCATTTCCTTGTGCTCGGCGTCGAGCCGTTTCGGGGCCTGGAGGCCCTTGCGGACCGCGAGCGACTCGAGCTCGGAATTCGCCTTGCCGTGATCGGTGACCATGCGCTGCGCGAAATCACGGATCGCCGGATCCTGCGACTTGCTCAAGGCCACTTTGCCGGCCTCGACTTCGGTCATGCCGTCGAGCCCCGCCTTCTTCACGAAGACGCTGGGAGCCGGCGGCGTGCCCTCGGCATCTGCTGCCACGCTGGCGGCCGATGCGCCGCTGAGTGCGAGGAACAGGATAGTTTGAGAAACGTTCATGAGTGAGCCCTCTCGGTTGATAGGGTGCCAGTCTGTGGCCGCTGCCTTGGCGCTACTGTCCGCCTGTGTCAACGCGCCCTGTCAGCGGACGACGAAACGCCTCACGTGAGTTCTGACGGTACCTTCCGGCATCGCGGCATCATCGAATCTGCGAATGTCGGCCCATGAAGTACTGGGACGTGGTCGTTGCGGGTGCGGGGCCAGCAGGCTTGTCGGCGGCCCTGGTGTTGGGCCGGGCATGCC
>Ga0207691_10007786_pt1 | contig 10316 bp, 6 predicted proteins | sample KBSM13metaG_FD_184327 | JGI IMG/M metagenome (GOLD analysis project Ga0207691, IMG submission 184327) | Miscanthus rhizosphere microbial communities from Kellogg Biological Station, Michigan, USA - KBS M1-3 metaG (SPAdes) (version 2) | ecosystem: Host-associated > Plants > Roots > Rhizosphere >... | reverse complement strand
CTCGATAATCATGAACTCATGATCCACTATCTCTCGGTAAACGGAATTCCGTTTCCGGGCCGACAAGGAAACAAATTTGGAATTATGGAAGGCGAAAAATTAACGTATCCGTCCGATTGAAATGTTGACTAATTGTATCACCTGTTGAACTCAAAATATGAACAAAAGATTTACAAATCGAATAACAAAATGCGCTGTCCCCCTGATTGCATCCTTGGCGATATTGTTTTGCGCTGTGAACGTTGCGAGTGGTCAGAAGTCATACATACCGGGAAGCGTACCTGGTCTACCATCTCTATTCACACCAAACGCGCGAATAGTTGTTGGGGACTTTGATGGCGATGGAGATAAAGATATTCTTTACCAGAACGGAAATGTACAAAGCGTAGACATTCACTACCTGCGAAACAATTCAAATAGCACCTTGACAGCTTTCAATGCAAACGGGCTTGGTCAATTTGTTTCAGGCACACCATTTACCGGAATCACCTTCACGTTCATTATGGACCCCGACAAGTCAACTACGGGACAACCGATTGCCCAACGCGTTCTTGATTACGATGGCGATGGTGACCAGGACATTTTGGAAATTAAAACCACCGGAACGGCACGCATTCTTCTTCAGAATGCAGGTAGTTATTCGGTGGGCGTACTTTCTGCTCAATTCCCAACAGCCTTGAATAGTTCCGTCTCGAGATGGATTACTGCGGATGTTGACAGTGATGGAGATGATGATGTGTTGTATCAATCAGGTAATGCTCCGAATACCGATATTCATTTATTGGTCAATAATAAATCCGGAAACTGGTTGAGGATTGATGCGAACAGCAGTGGCCAATTTACTTCCGGACCATTAAATGGACTTACTTTCAGTAAGATCGGAAACACTGCGGACATCGTTCAATTTTTTCTTGACATAGATAGTGATGGCGATAAGGATCTTTATGAACTTACTACTTCATCCAATCGTTATTTTGTACGCAACGGAGGATCGTTTACCGCCGCCGCTTTGCCGGCAAACTTACCGACATCTGTTAGTCCCGCACTCTTCAGAATCTTTCCAGCGGATTACGACAAAGATGCCGATGTTGATTTTCTATATCAAACTTCCAATGCATCTCAAACAAATATTCGCTATTTGCAGAATAATCACAACAACACTTTCACAGCTACGAATGCGGCTGTAGCAACCGGAACATTCAGTGGAATAAATACGCCGTTTGGACCGGCATCATTTAATTTTATTTCAAGGGCTGCCACCAATCGAGAGCAACTGTTAATTGACCTGGATGGCGATATCGACCTTGACATGCTTCAATTGGGAACCCTCGCAACTTCAGTCTACATTTCAACGGGAGCTAATTTACCAGTCAAACTTGAGTATTTCACAGTAAATAAAAAAGGCTCACAAGTGGAAGTTGACTGGAAGACATCAGAAGAAATCAATGTCGATCATTTCGGCATTGAACATAGCCTGGATGCAACAAGCTTCCGAGCAGTTGGATCAATCAAGAGCAAAGGAAGTTCAACTGGTGGCGAGTATTCATATGTTCATAGCACTCCTGCTAAAGGATTGCAATATTACCGGCTAGCAGAATATGACCTTGACGGAACAGTTACCTACTTCCCCATCAAATCAATTTTGTTTGATGAGTTGAAGAAACCAGTGGAAATAAAATCGAATGTGACTTCCGGAATTGTTACCGCATATTTCAAACAGTCAGCATTCCGCCAGGTGTTACTGATCGACCGAATGGGAAGAACAATTCAAAAAATAGCCATCACCAATCAACAGGCTCAGATCAATATTGATCTTACCAGCATGGCATCGGGAATATATTATCTGAAGTTTGTGAACAACGAAAATTCAATAACAGAAAGGATCGTCAAGCAATAAGCAAAAAATTATTCACCATTTTATCAGTTTAATATGGATTCGAAAAGAAGATATTTTATCAGGCAGTCTGGCTTACTGAGCGGAGCGTTTTTCCTGGGCAAGCCCTTACAAGCCATGGACTCAGCGGGCCAAAGCTATCTCGGAATAAATAACAATGAAATCAACATCGTCCATTCGAATGATCTGCATAATCGACTGGAATCATTTTCGTTTGGAGCGAAAAACGGATATGGAGGAATGACGAACATTGAAAAATCGCTTGCGAGCAAAAGCCCCAATTTACTTCTGGATGCGGGAGACTTCCTGGATCAATCTGCAAGCTATGGGGAACATAAGAAGATGATTTCGCGAATGAATGAGTTAGGTTACACCGCCGCCACAGTGGGCAATCACGAACTTGGAAACGGTGTCGACTATCTCGCCTCTTTAGTAGGTCTCATGAACTTTTCAATTGTGAATTGCAATTATTCGTTTGACCATTTTTATCTGTCTGGAAAAATAAAGCCATTTACCATTGTAAAGACTGGTCGCTACAAGATTGGACTCACCGGCGTGGGCGTGGTCACCGAGGATATAAGGAAACAACTGGAGGCACACCACCCATATGAATCAGCGAACAAAGTTGCTCATTCCTTGAAGCGAGACTATGATTGCGATTTGGTGATTTGTCTTTCACATTTGGGATATAGCAATGAACACGGACTTCCGAATAATCTTGAATTTGCTGAACATTCTGAATCAATTGATCTCATTATAAGTGGTCATGCTGACACGGTAGTTCGGAATTTGAAAGTTGCGAGGAATAGAAAGAAAGAAGAAGTGATGATCAGTCACGCAGCACCTTCCGGTTTGTTGTTAAAGCAAATTGTAATTGGATTTAGTGAGCTCGGTATTAGAAATAATCTCAGCTTTAAAAACATTGTTCCCGGCTCACCAAGCGGCGCCTCCGCCTATGAAGAAATAAAAAGGATTACTGCATAAACCTTCAGGGTTTATAAACTCTATTCCCAATAGATAGACTCCAAAGGTTTTTTCCGTCCCTGCATCCGGCATCCTGCATCCGGCATCTTGCATCCTGCATCCCGTTCCTGCCATTTATGCAACGCACGCAGTCTTCTTAAGCCACAGCGACATACTCCATATCAAAATGCTGTCGATACTGCAGGCAAATTGCATATGCACGCAATTTGATTAATACCGGCATCACATTAAACAAAAAAAAGGGATCAAGAATGAACAAAAAGAGTGTACTGGTTGTATCAAATCCCGAGACTATAAAACCGGATTTCCTGCAATGGATCTCCGATACCGATACATTTGATATGACCTTCGCGGACACGCAAGAACAAGCTATCGAATTATCCAGTCAACAGTTGTTTGACCTGGTAATCATTGATAAAACTGATGCAGAAGTCAATGTAAAGAAATTAGGAAAGATTTTGCCGATCCTGAATTCGGAAGTTTTGCTAGTTGGATACGAAGGCGAATCTTCGGAAAAAATAGAGGAAAAAATTAGGCTTGCATTTGACTATCGAAAATTCAAGAGACTGCAGAAGATGATGATTTTGGATTCATCCACGCGCCAGCCGAGAAATAATGGCCTGACTCCATTCTCACTTAACTAATATTGTTTATTAATTCTTCACTCAAGACTTACATACGATAGATGTAAGTCTTTTTTTTTAACGCGAATGGACGCGAATGAAGAGCACGAATTACACTAATGGGGAACACGAATTACACGAATGGAGAACAGGAATGACACGAATGGGGACGAACAACCACATGTCATGTGCATTGGATTGAGCTTATTGTTTGTGCCGAATAAATTCCGCTAGTTCCTTGATATTATCGGTACCAATTAAGTCGACTCCTAAATTCATTTGGGCCTGCCACGACAACTCTGTATCTGGCGCGGCCCAAAAACGAATACGTTTACCTGCTGCATGTACGCTGTCAATCCGTTTTTTCCATTGAATACTATCCGTTGCAGATAATTTGTCGACACCATTCCATCGTGTCACGCTATACAATGGCAAGCTCACTAATCGCACGCGCTCCCATTGCTCTTTTGAATGTGTCTTCTTCAGATCGTCATCAAAAAAAATATATTTAGGATAATTATTGTACTCACCAGGCGATGGGCGGTTGCCACTGATGGCAATGGTGATGTACTTTTTCTTATTTGATGTAGTAAGATATTTTTTTAGAGGTTCCAATTCCTTAGACAACAACGTAAGACAGGTTTTATAATCATCTTTAATATCTATGAGCAAGATCAGTTGCTGCGTTGACCTGAATCAAATTGATGAAGGATGGGATCGAGGTAGAGTTTTTTGAGACTACGCTCCGCATTTAAATCCTGCTTTCCATGTGCTACGAGAAGCGCGCCATTGACAGCAAAAATATCTGCTTCAATTGAGCCAAACCCATTCTGGAACGCGAGATAAAATGGGATCGAGTTCGCGTAATCATTATGAGAATGCGTGTTGGCTGCGGTATATTTTTTTGGCTGCGCAAATCCATTGATGAATAGAAGCAGCGCGAGGATCAATACTGATGTTTTCATGCCCTTAATTAAGCGGTGTGGTCTCTTTTGTTTGATTAAGGTTACTTCTTCCAATAACTCGCAATATTTGCCTCGTACGGTGCCCAGGTATTGTCCGATGGATAAAGATCAAACTCTTCAAACAATCGCCTGTTGCAAATCAACTCGATTTCATATTCACCGCTTGTTGCGAACGACACAATGTTCAATTGAAATTTTTCGTTAGGAAAAGACTTCTTAATCTTCCTTTCTACTTTTTTTTCTACAACTGATGGGTCCTCTTTTTTCTCGCTGTCCTTGTACGTGAATGTAAACTGGCCTTCAAAGTCTTTCCAAATGGGTTCATATGCCAGCACAAGATTCTTATTGCTCGACATGAATGATAGGTAATTCCTTCCCTCGCTGATCGACTTAAAACTCATGTTGTGCGCAACCGGCTTTTTCACGCGACTCTTAAATGCAGTTAAATTATCTGAGTCGAAATAAAAATATCCTTTGTCAGTCGCAATCACATGCGAATTTAAATTGACGGCGAACTGCTCCACGATTGTTCCCTTGTGCGTTATATAGATAACATAATGGTAATCCGACGGCGATATAGGGCTTTGTTTTGAAAAGACCCATGCCTTTTTGAATTCATTCAGCACCGAAATATCATCGGTATAAAACTGTCCCATCTCTTTTTGCAGGTCGTTTGCATCGCTTTCCGAAAGAAGTCCCACAATTGCATAGCCGCCTTTATCAAATGGATACTTGTCTAGTGGTTTGGCCGCAGTTTTATTGTTGTAGAAGATTGGTGGTGCAGTTTCAATCAGTTCGTCTCCGAATATTTCCATTTCTGCTGAGCGACTAGCATCGTTGTAATATACATCTGAAAGATGTCGATTGCAGGAAAATAAGATCATGCTTGTTGCCACCAATAGTACCACCCTTACCCGTTCCATATCAATTTAGAATGTGGTCGATCACGAATAGCGGCCTTCGGAAGGATTGGTGGAGACGCTCAAGATAATAACTGTTTCGGCAATGTTATAATAAAGCGTACGAAACATTTGTATAAGAATCTGGAGAAATGGGCTGAAGCCCGGAACCGTCACGGTTATCACGGTACTAGCAACGTGAAAGGGATTAAAGTCCCAGAATTATAATCCATCCATACCCCAGCCTAAAGGCTGGGGTTATTAAAACGCATTCGCTTATCAATTTGCAGACGATCAAGTGAAACGCTTACTGCTTCAATAACCCAGCCTTTAGGCTGGGGTAAAATGGATAAAGAAATTCTGTGGGCTTTAGCCCACTCACGAAATGCGTAGTGATACTCACCAGTATGCATTGGCTTTAGCCATACAGATAACACTGCAGCAAAGTCACTTAACTGTTCTTCTAACCCCAGCCTTTAGGCTGGGGTAAAACGGATAAATAAATTCTATGGGCTTTAGCCCACTCACGAAATGTGAAGTAGTACTCACGGTATGCACTGGCTTCAGCCATACAGACAACACTGTAGTAAAGTCACTTAACTGTTCTTCTAACCCCAGCCTTTAGGCTGGGGTAAAACGGATAAATAAATTCTGTGGGCTTTAGCCCACTCACGCAATGCGAAGTAGTACTCACCAGACTGCATTGGCTTTAGCCAAAAAAAAGATGCTTGCTTTCGCAAACATCTTTTCTATTGTTGTAGTGTTCTCGTGTCTAATTGAGCATGCGGAAGTCGACAGCTACTAATTTACTTACTCCCGGCTCCTGCATCGTTACTCCATAAATCACGTCCACGGCTCCCATTGTCATCTTGTTGTGCGTAACTATAATGAACTGCGAGTTCTCACTGAACTGCCTGATCATGTTGGTAAACTTGCCAACGTTCGCATCATCAAGCGGGGCATCCACCTCATCCAGGATACAGAATGGAGCGGGCTTGATTAAATAAATGGCGAAGAGTAAGGCAGTTGCCGTCAACGTTTTTTCTCCTCCACTCAATTGCGTGATAGAAGAAGGACGTTTCCCTTTAGGCTTTGCAACAATGTCAATGCTTGTCTCAGCCAGGTTTTCGGGATTTTCCAAAATCAGGTCGGCGGTATCTTCTTCAGTAAACAATGCCTTAAATACTTTCTGGAAATTATCGCGAACTCGATTGAAGGTATCAAGAAACTGTTGGTTAGCGGTTGCTTCAACTTCCTGGATCGTTTGTAATAGACTATCCTTTGCAGTCACGAGGTCATTCTTTTGTTCAAGAATGAACTCATATCTCTTCTTCATTTCCTGGAAGGCCTCAATTGCCGTTGGATTCACTTCTCCCAAATTTTCCAATCGCTTCTTCATCCTATCTGCCTTCTCCTGCAATTCTTCTACTGGAATATCACCCGTTCTGGGTTCATCAAGTATATCATCCAGGTTAATTCTGAATTCAACACTCAACCGCTCCTTCATCCCCGCGAGTTGCAGTTTCAATTCATTTAGTCTATCCTTGATCTCAGCCAACAGGTGTTCAATCTGCTCTTTCTCTTTCACGCGATGACGCAATTCACTTTCGCGGGCGTTGAGCTCATTGCGCAAATTATAATAAGCCTGGTCTGCTTCGTTCAGCTTCTTCTCCTCCTCTTCTTTCTGGCGAAGTAAATCCACCAATCCACCTTCAGCTTTAGATAAACTCTCTTCACTTTCCAATATACTTTCCTGCGCCTGCTTCAACTGCGTAACATTTGAAGTCACTTGTTCATGCAGGTCGTTTAGTTGCTTTTTCTTAAACTCAAGCTCCTGCAACAATGCATTGATCCTACTTTGCTGGCGCGTAACCTGCAAATTGAATTCATTAAATGATTCCTGCGCGTGATTATACTCATACTCCACGATCTTATAATCGTCCTCAGCCGCTTTTAATTTATCGCGCAATTCATTCAAATGAGTCACTAACTCCAACCATTCCTTACGCGTGCCTTCTATAGAGGCCATTGTTTCTTCCAGGTTTAGTTGTTGTTCCTCCAACCTGTTTTGTGAAGAATACTGCAACGCGTGAAGGTTCTCGATTTTATTTTGTAATGAAAATACCAGGTTGGTCAGGCGATTGATATCTTCCTGCGTTTGCTTGATGGCTTGTTCCTTCAATTGTTCATTGTAGCCGATCACTTCATTGTGATGAAACTGAATTTTACCTTTGAGGTCGTTCACCACTTTTTCTTGCGCATGAATTTCTTCTACGAGTTTCGCGAGGTTCTTGGCACGACCGATCTTTTTACCTTCAAACAATCCTACACTTCCACCAGTTAGGAAATATTTTCCCTTTACATACTTGCCGTGCTTCTCCAATACAACCGCACCGTTACTATTTTCAACAGCCGCGTCGTCTTCGGCTATATAAACATTGCCCAACAATTGCTCTGCCAGGTTTCTATAGGAAGCATCCACTTCAATCACCTCCAATGCAGGTATTGTACCGGCTGGCTGATGACTATCGGCATTGGAATGGCCAGTGAATTTATCCAGTAAGAAAAAGTTTGCCTTGCCTTTCTTATTCTCATCTAGCAGATGAACGGCCTGTAACCCTTCCTGTAAATTATTTACTACGTAATAGTCCAAATACGGCTCTAGCACGTTTTCTACAGCAGCCCGAAATTCTTCTTTTACGTAAATGATATCCGACAATATCGGAGCGGTGTGATTCCAATTCGGATTATCGTGCAAAAACTTCACGCTGTCCGGATAACCTTCCATGGAATCGATGAGGCTCTTTAACAGGTCGTGCTCATTTCTTTTTGAATCCAGCTTCCTGTTTTCTTCTGCAAGTTCCTGGCGCAATTGCTCCAGGTGAGCTTGCGTATTCAGGATTTGCTCCTTGGTTCTTTCATGGTGTTCCTGCAATTGTTCGAGGTCAATGCGCCTGCGTGAAAGGTCTTGCTCCTTTCCATATTTTTCTTCCTCCAGTTGCTTCAACTGGCTATGGCGCACTTCGCGCTCTTCTTCTAATTGCTCAATGGATCTTTCCAGGTTTTGAATGGATGTGTCAGCAACGGCCACTTTCTTTTCAGCTTCGAACTGGTTGCGTTGAATGCTGAGGTTTTGGCTTCTGAGGTGATCTACGTTTTGGCGTTTTTCATCAAAAACACTACGCTTTTGCTCAACATCGGATTTCAAATCTTCCAATTGCTGATGTAGTGTTTCCAGTTTATTTTGTTCTTCCTTTACTTGTTCGTCTGTGAACGCAATACTCTCCTCCAATCCCTTCAACTGGCCTTCGCTTTTGTCCAGGAAATCCTGTAAACTCGATTCCTTTTCTTTGAGAAAATTCAGTCGTTGTGAAGCAAGATTCTTTTCATTTTCACGACTACGCAGGTTCTGTAACAAATCGTTGAACGCATGTTGCATGGACTGCAATGCCCTTTCCTGTTCTATGAATCCAACCTTCTCCTGTTCAATAGCAGCCTCATCACTAGCGATGCTCGCTTCCAGCTGATGTTTCTTATCGGTTTCCGCCTCCGCCTGCGCGTTCAGGTCCTTATAAGTAAGATTAAAACCTTCGAGTGCAGCCTTGGCCAATTCTACGCTTATCTCGCGGTAATCTTTTTTTATCTCGTAATATTTCTCTGCTTTCTTCGCCTGGTTTTCGAGACTCTTTAATTGGTTGTTTATTTCAAATAAAAGGTCTTCGATCCTGGCCAGATCCTGCTCAGTAGCATCGAGTTTTTGCTTGGCTTCTTTCTTCCTTGTTTTATAAATAGAAATACCGGCAGCCTGCTCCAGCATACGGCGGCGACTATTCTCTTTATCCTTTATGATGTCATCCACCATTCCCAATTCGATGATGGCATAACTATCCGTGCTCACACCAGTATCAAGAAAAAGGTTCTGGATATCCTTAAGTCTGCATTGCACGTCATTCAACCGGTATTCACTCTCCCCGCTTTTATAGAATTTTCGGGTGATGGTGATAGTGCTGAATTCGGTGGGTAATAAATTTCGGGTGTTCTCAAAGGTGAGACTTACTTCTGCCAATCCACTGGCAGAACGGGTTCTCGAACCATTAAAAACAAGACTTTCGAGGTTTTCAGAACGGAGGTGGCTGATCTTTTGTTCACCGATCACCCAGCGGATACTGTCAACAATATTCGATTTACCGCATCCATTGGGTCCGATGATACCGGTAACACCCTCGTCAAAGTTGACGATAGTCTTATCGGCAAAGCTTTTAAATCCCTTTATTTCTAAACTTTTTAATCGCACAATACTTACAATTTTACTATGGACAAAAGTAACGGAAGGCGGTCGAAAGTTAGTACTGGCCTTATTCTCCTCCTTGTTAATTATTCACTATTTGTTCACAAACATCAGGCCCTTGTTATGCAATCGCAATGGTGTGGAAAAAATAGGTGAATTCACCTATTGATTTTCCTACAATATTGTTACATACTCTCAATACCTTCTTCCTTTCTCGTCTCTTTTTTAATTGGAACTTTCTTGGCGTCTTTTAGCTTGTGACTTGAGTCTTCCTTGTCCCCTGTGCCTTGTCCCTTGTGCCTTTCCCGACATCTTTAACTAATTCCCACAAATCATTAGCTACAAGTCTGGTTTTTCTTTTCTTTGCAGCAACAAACAATCAATATGAAGACGTTTTTAGTTCCGACAGACTTTTCCGACACATCGAAGAACGCGGCCCGGTATGCGGCCAACATTGCCAAACAATACCAGGACGTGCACATCATTCTTTACAATGTATCTGATAAAATAGTAGTGGGATCTGATAGTTCACCATTGGAAGACGATGATCACAGCCGGAAAAAAATCATGGAGCTTGCGCTGGAAAGCATTAAGAATGACCTCAGCAATATCACCGCGTGCAAAATTTCCACGGTTGCGGAAGAAGATGATTCTTTCATTGAC
>Ga0207691_10007785_pt1 | contig 10316 bp, 10 predicted proteins | sample KBSM13metaG_FD_184327 | JGI IMG/M metagenome (GOLD analysis project Ga0207691, IMG submission 184327) | Miscanthus rhizosphere microbial communities from Kellogg Biological Station, Michigan, USA - KBS M1-3 metaG (SPAdes) (version 2) | ecosystem: Host-associated > Plants > Roots > Rhizosphere >... | reverse complement strand
GCCATTCCTAACGATCCCATCGTCCCCGACCGTCTGGCGCAGGCGATTCGCGGTGCTGTGCGGATCGCGCGCGCCGAACGAGACCTGCTGGAGCGCACGGCGGAGCTGGAACAGCAGGTGGACGAGGCGCAGGCGCTGGCGGAGGAACTCGAACAGGCGAACGAGCATCTGCACCGGGCAAGCATCGAGGCGAAGCGGAGCGAGGATCGCTACCGCGCGCTGGTGGAGGCGAGTACGCAGCTCGTGTGGAACACCGACGCGCATGGAATGGTCGAAGACATGCCGCACTGGCGGACGCTGACCGGCCAGACGAAGGACGAGGTTCGCGGGTCGGGTTGGCTGGATGCGCTGCATCCGGATGACAGAGCGCGGAGCGCGACGGCGTGGTGGAGCGCGTTCGAGTCGCGGGGCATCTATCAGAACGAGTATCGCCTGCGCCTGGCGAACGGCAGCTATCGCTGGCAGCGTACCCGCGGCGTGCCGGTGCTCGATGACCATGGCAACGTTCGTGAGTGGGTGGGCACGCTCGATGACATCGCGGACGAGAAGCAGGCCGAGGAAGCGCGCCGCGAGGAGACGAGTCTCGTCGAGACGCTGAACGACATCTCGGGCGTGTTGACGTCGGAGCTGGATGTGGAGCGTATTGTCCAGACCGTCACCGACGCGGCAACTGGACTGACCGGGGCGCAGTTCGGCGCGTTCTTCTACAACGTGACCGACCGCCACGGCGGGAAGTACACGTTGTACACGTTGTCGGGCGCGCCGCGTGAGGCGTTCGAGAACTTCGGGCACCCGCGAGCGACGCCGGTGTTCGCGCCGACGTTCTACGGGACCGCGATCGTCCGGAGCGACGACATCACCGCCGACCCGCGGTACGGGACGATGGCGCCGCATCGCGGGATGCCCAAGGGGCACTTGCCGGTGCGGAGCTACCTCGCGGTGCCGGTGATCTCGCGCAACGGCGAGGTCATTGGCGGGTTGTTCTTCGGCCACGCGAACGTCGGCGTCTTTACGTCGAGGGCCGAGCGTCTGGCGTTAGGCATCGCATCGTCGGCGGCGATCGCCATGGACAACGCCCGGCTCTACGCGGCGGAGCGCAGTGCGCGAGCGGAGGCGGAGCTCGCGAACAAGGCCAAGTCGGACTTCCTCGCGAACATGTCGCACGAGCTGCGGACGCCGCTGAACGCGATCGGCGGCTATGCGGCGCTCCTGACGGACGGGATCCGCGGCCCCATCACCGATGCCCAACGCGCCGACCTGGAGCGGATCCGCCAGAATCAGCATCACCTGCTCTCGCTCATCAACGACATCCTGAACTTCGCGAAGATCGAAGCCGGCCGCGTCCAGTTCGACGTCCAGGCCGTCGCGATGCACGACGCGCTCCGCGAGCTGGAGGCGCTCATCGCGCCGCAGTTGCTCGAGAAGCAGCTGCACTACGAGTACCGCTCGTGCGACAGCGGCTACGTGGCCCGGGTGGATCGCGATCGGATGCAGCAGATTCTCCTGAACCTGCTCTCGAACGCGGCGAAGTTCACGCCGTTAGGCGGCAGCATCACCGTCGAGTGTGATGCGACGGCGAATTCGCTGTCCGTCCACGTGCAGGACACGGGGACCGGCGTGCCGCCGGACAAGCTCGAGGCGATCTTCGAACCATTTGTGCAACTCGAGCGGGGGCGTTCGGGGACGAACCCCGGCACGGGGCTCGGTCTCTCGATCAGTCGCGATCTCGCGCGGGCGATGGGTGGCGACATCGCGGTGCAGAGTACGCCCGGTGTTGGCTCGCGGTTCATCCTGACCCTGCCGCGCGGCTGACGCAGGGCTGTGCGGGGGCATTTTTACCCGGATGGTATTGACAGGGGTATTAATACCCGGATATAATGCGGCTCCTCACCGCTCAAACGGGTATACGCCAGTGAATGAATCGACCATTCCCCAATGCATCGCGTTCGTCGGTTCGCGTCGCATCAGCTCCGGACTCCTTACCGACGTCGCTATCGCCGCAAAGCAGGCCATCGCCGCGGGCGCACAGGATTCCGTTTTGATTTTCGACGACGCGACGAGTCAGGTCATAGACGTCGACTTCCGCGGGACCGACGCCGACGTGATCGCCAGGATTACTGGCGACTCCGCACCGCCAGCTGATGAGTCTTCCAGTGCCGAGGCCGACGGGTCGCCCTACCGCGAGGGCGAAGCGGCGCGCGGACGGGGGCGTCCCAAACTGGGAGTCGTCGCGCGCGAGGTGACACTGCTCCCGCGTCACTGGGAGTGGCTGGCCACGCAGCCCGGCGGCGCGTCCGCCGCGGTACGAAGACTTGTGGACGCAGCTCGGCAGTCACTCGCCGCGACGGATCGCCGGCGGAAGGCTCAGGAGTCGGCGTACCGCTTCATGTCCGCGATGGCGGGGAACGAGCGCGGGTTCGAGGAAGGGACGCGTGCGCTGTTCGCCAACGACGAGGCGCGGTTCACCGAGATGACGTCCGAGTGGCCGGACGACGTGCGCGACCACGCGCGGCGGCTCGCCGCGCGGGCGTTCAACCCTGACCAGTCCGATCAGGAGCCCGAGGCGTCACGCCAATCGGCGTGACGCCTCGGGCCGGTCGCCTAACGCGACCGGTAGCGGATCGCCACCGCGCGCTCGAATTCGTCGACGTGGGTGTGTACGTTGCCGACCACGACCTCACCGGACCGGGGACCACCAATCACCACGCCGGTTCCGGAACCGCGCACGCCGCCAGAGCCGCGCGTGTTGAGGAGCAGCAATCCATTCGCGCCGAGGCGGGCCGCGTGACTGCGCAGCGCGCTGAGCACATGCGCGTCGCTCGCCAGGAACCGATGCGCGCGTAGCACCGCCATCTCCGTGTAGTCACTGGCTCTACCGACGATGGCACGCGCGACATCATCCATGCCGTGCGACGAATAGCGTCCGCCGCGGAGGACAACTGGGACGAGTCGTCAGGCAGCGCCCACGAGACGCGTGACAGCGTCGCCATCACAGATCGCGCACATCCCTCGCACGCATCGGCGACGAACGAAGGACAGTTTCACCGCCACCAGCACGATCCCCTCGCGTATCGTCCTCGCCACGTGCGGTCAGCGACTGGCCGCCGCCCCCGAACAACCAGCCACGAGGACATCCGACATGTTGGACCGACTCCGCCCGCTCACGCGAGGCGCGCCCGTGTTGATCGCGTTGCTCGCGACAACGGTCGCGACCGCCGCGGCGCAGAACACAACACCGACCGGCAAGCTCTCGCGCAACGACCTTCTGGTCACGAGCGACTGGCTTGCCACGCAGCTCAAGAACCCGCAGCTCGTGCTGCTCCACGTCGGGGAGAAGCCGGAGTATGACGCCGGCCACATCCCCGGCGCGCGGTTCCTCGAGCTCCATGACGTCTCGTCGCCGATGACGATGGACACGACGAAGCTCGCGCTCGAGATGCTGGCGCCCGACGAGCTGCGACAGCGTCTCCAGCAGCTCGGCATCTCGGACGATTCACGTGTCGTGATCTACTACGGCAACGATTGGGTGTCCCCCTCCACTCGAGCGCTGCTTACGCTGCAATACGCGGGACTCGGCGCTCGGGCGTCCATTCTCGACGGCGGCATGCCCGAGTGGAGGAAAGGAAATCGTCCGATCACCACGGACGTTCCTGCGGTGCCAAAGCCGGGCACACTCGCCGCACGCCCGACGGTACCGCTCGTCGTCGACGCCGATTTCGTGAAGGCGCACATCCGGACGCCCGGGTACGTGATCGTCGACGCGCGCAACACGATGTTCTACGACGGCCCGATTCAGGAGCCCTCGGGCACTGACGCTGCAGGGCACCAGCGGCGGCGCGTCGTGCCGGGCCACGTGCCGGGCAGCGTGAACGTCGTGTTCGAGAGCGTGTTCGACGAGACGAACCATCTGCTGCCGGACGCCAAGCTCCGCGAGCTGTTCGCGGCCGCGGGGGTCAAGCCTAACGACACGATCATCGGGTACTGCCACATCGGCCAGCAGGCGACCGCCATGCTGTTTGCGGCCGAGGCATTGGGCTACAACGTGAAACTGTACGACGGATCGTTCCAGGACTGGTCGATGCGCCAGCTCCCGACCGAGAGCTCCCGCAAGGGCAGCTGAGCGAAGGGGACGCGTGAGCGACATGTCAACGATCGCAGCCGGAAACGCGTTAGGTGCGACCACCGCAGAGATACGGGTGCGCGCGCGGCGTGAGGCCGCGCCGTACACGAGCCCGTACCTCGCGGGCGTGGGCATCGGGATCGTGTTACTGCTCTCGTTCGTCCTGATGGGCCGGGGGCTCGGGGCGTCGGGCGCGTTCTCGAGCGTCGTGACCGCAACGGTGCAAGCCGCGGCGCCCGGTCACGCGGCGGGGAACGCCTTCTACGCCCGTTACCTCGTCGACGGCGCCGCGGGCCCGCTCGGCGACTGGTTGGTGTTCGAGGTACTCGGCGTGCTCATCGGCGGCCTGACGTCGGGACTTCTCGCCGGACGACTGCGATGGACGACAGAGCGGGGACCAGCGATCACCGACCGTCGTCGTCTTGTGAATGCATTCGCGGGCGGAGCGGCGATGGGCATCGGCGCGAAGCTCGCCCGCGGCTGCACGAGCGGACTTGGCCTAACGGGAGGCGCAACCCTCAGTGTCGGCAGTTGGCTCTTCGTGGTCGCCGCGTTCGCCGGCGCGTACGCGGTGGCCCCGCTGCTTCGGAAGGCGTGGCAGTGATGGCGCCGTTCTACGAGCTCGGTCGCTTCGGCGACGGGATGAGCCTCGTCGTCGCGGTGCTGCTCGGGATCGCGTTCGGCTGGTTCCTCGAGCGTGGCGGCATGGGTAACGCGCGCAAGCTCGCGGGTCAGTTCTACTTCACGGACCTCTCGGTGCTGAAGCTCATGTTCAGCGCCATCCTGACGGCGATGCTCGGGCTGTTCTGGCTGACGTGGGCGGGGCTGCTCGACCTCTCCCGCATCTACGTGCCGGAAACGTTCCTCGCGCCACAGATCGTGGGCGGGTTGGTGTTCGGCGTAGGGTTCGCGACGGGCGGGCTCTGCCCGGGCACGTCGTGCGTAGCCGCGGCGACTGGACGAAAGGATGGATGGGCGCTCATCGCGGGTATGCTTGTCGGCGTGTTCGTGTTCGGCGAGGCGTTTCCCGCAATCAGTGTATTCGCGGACAGCACGGCGCGCGGCGCGTGGACGCTGCCGCAGGCGCTCGGACTCTCGTACGGAGTGGTGGTCGGCATCATCGTGGCAGCGGCGTTAGGCGTGTTCGCGGGGGCGGAATGGTTGGAGCGACACGCCGAGCGCCCTGCCCAGCCGACCGACGTGACCGTATGACAGCACGCGAGATTCGATCGCCGCGCGTCGAGCGAGGCCTCGCAATCGCGGCGGTAATCGCCGGTGCGCTCGCGGCGGTTGCCGGCACACCGACCAGACCGGCACGCGGAACCGTGAACGTGACGGAGCTCGCGCGCGTCGTCGAGCAGGAGGAAGACCACGTCACGGCGGTGGAGCTCGCGACGTGGATTCGCGATGGCAAGGCCGGGCTTCGCGTGCTCGACATCCGTTCGGACAGCGAGTTCGTGGAGTTCCACGTGCCCGGCGCCGCGCGAGTCCCACTCGCCGAGATCGCGCGCATGCCGCTCGACTCGGCGGCGACGTACGTCTTGTACTCGGAGGGCGGCACGCACGCCGCGCAGGCGTGGTTTCTCCTTCGTGCTCGCGGCGTCGAGCGTGTGTACTTCCTGCGCGGCGGCCTCTACGAGTGGCTGGAGCAGGTCATGAACCCGCGCGTGACAGCGAACGCGCCGCAGGCCGAGCGCGATTCGATCCGCGCGCTGACGCTCTGGTTCGGCGGGAAGATGGAGATCGTCGACACGCCGAGTGTGCTCGACGGGAAGCTGGCGTTGCCGCATTCGGTGGGCACGCGTGAGGCGATCAGGAAGGTTCGGAGGCGAGCGTGTTGAAAGCGACGTTCGCGCACGGGATAGCGTCGGCGGGCGTTGGCCCGCCAGCGCGTGCGACCGTACGGGATGCCGCGTGGTTTGCGGCGCTGCGGACGCGCGAATTCGGGCGTCTGGATCGCTCGGGTGAGGTGTATCTCGACTACACGGGCAGCGCGCTGTTCGCCGAGTCACAGGTGCGGGGTCATCTCGATGTTCTCAGCGAGTCAGTGCTCGGGAACCCGCACTCGGAGAGCGTGGCGTCACTCCGCAGCACGGAGATCATCGAGGACGCGCGTCGCCTGACGCTCGCGTTCTTCGCCGCGGATCCGGAGGAGTACGAGGTCATCTTCACCGCGAATGCGAGCGGTGCGCTCCGTCTCGTCGGCGAGGCGTTCGCGTTTTGCCACGGCTCTCGCCTGGTGCTCTCTGCGGACAATCACAACTCGGTGAATGGCATTCGCGAGATCGCGCGGGCACGAGGAGCCGACGTCAGGTACGTGGAGCTGGATGATGAGCTTCGGCTCATCGGTGAGGAGCGAGCGCTCGCGCGCGCAGCCGGGCCGAGCCTGTTCGCGTTCCCAGCGCAGTCGAACTTCTCGGGCGTGCAGCATCCGCTCGAGCTAGTGCACGCGGCGCAACAGGCTGGGTATGCAGTGTTGCTCGACGCGGCGGCGTTCGTGCCGACCAACGCACTGCGACTCGACGAGGTGCAGCCGGACTTCGTGGCGCTGTCGTTCTACAAGATGTTCGGCTACCCGACGGGAGTGGGCGCGTTGATCGCACGGCGCGACGCGCTCGCGTCGCTGACACGGCCCTGGTTCGCTGGTGGGACGGTGGAATTCGTCTCGGTGCAGCACCGTACGCACATGCTCAAGACAGGCGCGGAGGGCTTCGAGGACGGCACGCCGAACTTCGCGTCGATCGCCGCGTTGCCGGCCGGTTTCGAGTTGTTAGGCACCATCGGCATGTCGAGCGTGAAGGCGCGTGTCGGGCAGTTGACGACGAGGTTGCTCGCTGCGCTGTCCGAGTTGCGATACTCGAACGGCCGGGCAATGACGATTGTCTACGGCCCGAGCGGCGGGCACGCACGGGGCGGCACGGTGACGTTCAACGTCGTGGGTCGGCATGGACGTGTGCTTCCGTACCAGCAGGTCGAGCAGAAGGCGCTCGCGAATGGCGTGTCGGTGCGTGGTGGTTGCTTCTGCAACCCGGGCGCGGCAGAGCGTGCGTTCGGATTCCCTGCGGCCGAGTCGGCGGCGTGTCTGGAGCGCGCGCGGCGTGAGGGGTTTTCGGTGGAGAAGTTCGCGGAGTGTCTTGGTCCGGACGTGCCGGTGGGGGCGATCCGCGCGTCGTTAGGTATCGCCAGTAACGAGGCCGACATCGCACGATTGCTCGACGTCGTGACGGATTGCTGCTAGCTGTCATTCCGAGCGAGCGCAGCGAGTCGAGGAATCGTTCCTGTCCGCCGTAGACGGCCCTCTGTCGGGACGATCGCGATTCCTCGACTGCGCGCCTGCGGCGCTCCGCTCGGAATGACAACCGGCTCGGAATGAGACACGGTCACGTGCGCGAAGTGTCATCATGCGAAGAATCGATTGGCACCTTGGCTCGTGCTTGCGAATACTTCCGCATGACTCGATTCAATGCTTTTGCGATCCGCGCCATTCCGCTGATTGTGTTTCTCGCGGGCTCCGGTGCCCGTGCTCAGGCGGGCGAGGCGCGCTACATCAATCCGACCGGTCTCACGAAGCCGAGTGGCTACACGCACGTGGTGCTCGCCGCCGACGGTCGCACGGTGTACATCGCCGGCCAGGTCGCGTTCGATAGCAGCGGCGCGATGGTCGGCGTGGGCGACTTCCGTGCGCAGGCGGAGCGCGTGTACGCGAACCTGCGGATCGCGCTCGCGAGCGTGGGTGCGACGTTCTCCGACGTCGTGAAGACGACGACCTATATCACGGACCTCGCCAACGTGGCGACGTTGCGGGAGATTCGCGGCAAGCACCTCGATCCGGCCCGCCCGCCGGCCAACAGCCTGATACCGGTCGCGACGCTGGCGCGGCCCGACATCCTGCTCGAGATCGAGGCAGTGGCGGTGCTGCGAACGCCTGCGAGGCCGTAGGAAGGAGGAGGGCGGCGGGCGGAAGGCGGAGAAAAGGCGTAACACACGGACAGCGCCGACCGCGCACATCATTTCTTCCGCCGGTGATAGTAGAGGTCGAATGATGGCGTCCACGTCTTGCCGCCGTCGAGCGACGTCTCTCCGAACTGCCTAACGAGGTCCGGGTTCATCGGCGTGAACGTCATGTGGATCAGCGACGGGCCCCGCGGAGTCTGCTGCCTGGCGGAGTAGCGCAGGCTCCCGTTGATCCATTCGCTTTCCCGGTACTCGGTGACGTGGCCGTACTGGTCGGTCCAGAACTGCTGCCACTGCTTCGTTTCTTCGTTGTAGCTGTTGAGGCTCTTGCCGCCGCCACCCTGCCCGTCGACCCAGTTCTCGTACAGGGCGCACCCTTCGAGCAGCAGCTGTACCGAGCTCGAGCCGGCTTGCTGCCCTTGCGCGTTCTTCACGTCCCAGTCGCCGACCCAGAAGTCGAACATCCGAGACTCCTTGCGCGTTAGGCACGGACGCAGCGCGTTCCGCATGCGCTCGAGCAGCGCGTCGAAGCGCGGGTCGGCGCGGAGCGACGCGAAGTCGCTGTCGCTGCTCACGGCCTTGTCGTTCGTGTAGCTCGCGGTGGTGACCAGCTGGTCCAGCCAGTAGAACGCGGAGTCCTTCTGGTTCTTCGTGGCGAACACCGTCGCGAGGTTGTACATAGCGATCGGTGCCGTCGCGATGCCGATCGCGTGTCGGTAGGCGGCGACGGCATCGTCGTGGCGGCCGGCGAACTGCAGCGACGTTCCGAGCCGGGTCCAGTACCGCGCCTGCTGTGGATGCGTGCGGGTGAGCGCCTGAAAGGCGGACGCCGCGCCCACGTAGTCCTTCGCGGCGAAGAGCGACTCGGCGCGAGCAGAGGCGGTATCAGGGACGCTCTGAGCCGTGGCTTGAGTCGCGACCACAGCAGAGGCGCAGACGAGGGCGAGTGCCGCGAAGGCACGCAGGAGGGGAGAGATCATAGGTCGACGCCGGGGAGCGCTGAAGCAGGTTGGTCGCCGCGTGAATTTAGGGCGACGGGACAGCTGACACGATCCGATGGCGACGGGCTGGGGTCACTGTGGGGGCCACAAGCGCGCCGGGAACAGGGTTGAACCGTCCTCGAGCGTGACCAACCGATCCGGCGACACCAACGATCCGACATCGGTCGACAGGCGTACTGTCATTGTCCGGACTTTATCCCTGGAACAATCGGTACCGAACACGGATATGTCCGGTGAGGACCCCATTCAGACAATCCGGGGCCGCTCGAACGAGCGGTCGCGGCTGGTATACGTAGGCGGGGAAAGGTCTATATGGTTGCGCGACTGAGTCGCACCCAGCGCGGACTCGCGGTTGCCGCGGCTGCGATGATGGCAGGCATGGCGGCAACCGCGGCGGGGGCGCAGGCCAACACGCACGCAGGCGCGCAAGCCGTCGCCGCCACCAACGGGAAGACAGGAGCCAAACGGATGACCGACTTCAAGAAGCCCAGCGACGCGGAGCTCAAGAAGCAGCTATCGTCGGTGCAGTACCAGGTGACCCAGCACGAGGGGACGGAGCGTCCCTTCCAGAACGAGTACTGGGACAATCACGAGGCGGGCATCTACGTCGACGTCGTATCGGGTGAGCCGCTGTTCAGCTCTCTCGACAAGTACGACTCGGGCACGGGATGGCCAAGCTTCACGAAGCCGCTCGAGACAGCGAACGTGAAAACCAAGACCGACCGCTCACTGTTCATGGAACGCACAGAAGTACGCTCGGCCCACGCGGACTCCCATCTCGGGCACCTCTTCGACGACGGTCCGCAGCCGACTGGAATGCGGTACTGCATGAACTCGGCGTCGATGCGCTTCATCCCGGTGGCGAAGCTGGCCGAGGAAGGCTATGGGCAGTACGCGGCGTTGTTCGAGAAGGCAAAGCGATAAGACGACGCACCAGCCCGCAGGATTGCGCAATGTGACCTGGAAGCCCCGCTGTCAGCGAAGACAGCGGGGCTGTTCACATCCAGCGCGGAATCTGCCGAGGCACGGTGTACGGCGATTACGTACCGCATTGCGACTATTACTCGCGACGACAGGTACGATGGCGGTCTCGAACGGGTTCAGGATTGGCAGGATTGAGAAGATGACCGCCTCGGCGTCGGGGAGCGTGTCGCCGGGCCTAACGAATGAAGGAACACATCTCGGGGCGAGTGGCGTCCCGAGCGGCCGTTCCCCTCATTCCGGGCTCGTTGCGGGAGGGG
>Ga0207691_10007784_pt1 | contig 10317 bp, 9 predicted proteins | sample KBSM13metaG_FD_184327 | JGI IMG/M metagenome (GOLD analysis project Ga0207691, IMG submission 184327) | Miscanthus rhizosphere microbial communities from Kellogg Biological Station, Michigan, USA - KBS M1-3 metaG (SPAdes) (version 2) | ecosystem: Host-associated > Plants > Roots > Rhizosphere >... | reverse complement strand
GGTCGGCGTGTACGACGCGACGCGTCGCTTGCCTGGGATGATCTGGGGCGGTCAGGCGACGCGGACTGACGCGACGGCGCGAGTCTATACGGCACACGGCAAGAACTGGCAGCACGATCGTCTGCTGGTGCGGACGCGCGGCCCCGCGGCGCCGTACCTGCCGGAACTCCAGCGGTTCGTTCGCGCTCGAGCCCCATCGCTCCCGGTCTCGTCGATGATGACGCTCGAGCAGGTGGACGCGCGAGCATACCGATCCGCGCTGCAGGTGGCCGGACTGGCGGGCGCCGGTGGCGCGCTCGCTCTCTTGCTCGCGTCGCTGGGGCTGTACGGCGTCATCTCGCTCGCGGTGCGCCAGCGCACACGTGAGATCGGCGTTCGCATCGCGATTGGCGCACGTCCCATGGAGGTCGCGCGGATGTTCCTCGCGTCAGGCGTGCGGGCGAGCCTGGTCGCGCTGGCGCTGGGACTTCCGCTCAGCATCGCCGCGCTCAGGATCGGGATGTCGCAGGGGGTCGTGATTGCGCCGAAGGTGAATCCTTATCTGATCGGGGTCGTGATCGCTCCGGTGCTGTTGGCGGTCGCGTCGGCGGCCACGTGGGTGCCCGCGCGGCGAGCGGCGCTGGTGGATCCGGCGAGAACGCTGCGCGTCGAGTGATCAATTGGCCTCCAAGACCTAACGCGGAGGTCTACGGTCATGACGCCGATGAACGTGAATTTGGCAGTTCAGAAAAGAACCCGGCTCGTTGCGCTACCGTAAGCAGCTCTGTTCCGGGAGCGATCCGGCTCATCCGGGGCATCCGAAACACCCGAACAACCCTTTGTCATAGATGCCAGTCCCTGAGAAGGCCAGCTCCACAGACGACAGGGTGTTCGGATGCATCTGATGACTCGGATCCTCCGGATCGCTCCTCTGCCCTACAAGCTCCGTTCGCAACGAGCCGGGTTTGAATGGGACAACCTCGGGAAGCTCCGTAAGCGCCGGGGTCGCGCGAGCGATGCTCGCGCGTTCTATTATCGTCCATCGACTCCGTGGCCGAACTGAGAACGCGATACCGCGTTAGGCGTCAGGCCCCGCACACCGATTGACGTGTCCACCACCAGCGCCACGAAGCTATCCACCACGCGACGCCGGGCGCTCTGCGCCGCGTTCTTCGGGCTGGCCACCGGATGCGTGGCGGTGCCAGCGTCAGGACAGCAGCCACTTCCTTTCGACAGCGTCGCCGCGCTGACCGCCCCGCCCCCAGATCACCGCATCGCGTATGGGCCCGGCCCGTTGCAGTTCGGGAACCTGCGCCTGCCAAAGCGTCCGGGGCCGCACCCGGTCGTGTTGTTCATTCACGGCGGCTGCTTTCTGTCGCAGTACTCGATCTCGCACGTGGCCGCGCTCGAGCAGGCATTCGCCGATTCGGGCTATGCGGTGTGGAGCATCGAGTATCGACGCGTCGGCGACGATGGTGGCGGATGGCCCGGCACGTTCGAGGACGTCGCGCGCGCTGCGGACCATCTGCGCATCGTGGCGAAACAATATTCCCTCGATCTTCGGCGAGTCGTTGCCGCCGGCCACTCGGCCGGTGCGGATTTCGCGCTCTGGCTGGCGGCGCGAAACCGCATCCGACCGGAGAGCCCGTTACGAGTCAAAAAGCCACTCGCCATCCGGGCGGTGCTCGCGCTCGCGCCGGCACCCGATCTGGGTGCGCTGCAGGCACAAGGCGTCTGCGACCACGTGGTCGACAAGTTGATGGGTGGGTCGCCGACGACGGTCCCGGAGCGTTACCGCGATGTCTCGCCGGCGCTGATGATCCCTATTGGCGTTCCGCAGGTGGTCATCATTGGCGGGCAGGATCGCAATTGGGGTCCGCCGGGACGGGCGTACCAATCAGCCGTCGCGGCGGCCCGCGATACGCTCGTCCGGTTCGTTGACGCGCCGGATGCCGGGCACTTCGACGTCATCGCGCCGACGAGCACGAGCTGGGGACTCGTTATGCAAGCGTTGCGCGACCTGTTCGGTCGAATCGGCGCTGACAAACCCGTGTGACGGGATCGTTTCGACTCAGGGCGGAACGACCTCGACGAAGCCCCAACCGGTTACGCCTTCGACGGTCGCACTGATCATGGTGATGCCCGGCGCCAGCGCCGTCACGAGCCCCGAGCTCGAGACCGACGCTGCCCCCGAATTCCCAGTCGTCCACGAAATGGCTGCGCCAGTCAGTATCGCCCGCCGGTCGGTATACACCGTGGCGGTCGCCTGAGTCGTCTGCCCGACCGTCAGCGTCGTAGCCGCCACACCGATCGACAACGCGAACGGCGCTCCGGTGCTCAGCGTACCGCGGGCGCGTTCGTGACGCAGTAGAAAACTCGCCTCGTCCCGATCAGGAGATCCCCGACTGAAGGGCCAATACTCGAAACCGTCGCGCGAAAACGCAAGTTTCCGCTCGGGATCGCCGCAAACAGGATAGGGGCCCGGCCGCCGGCCAGGTCCCACTGCGTATCAACTGCGAATCGCACAATGAATCCTCCATGAACAGCACTCCGTCCCTCATGATCCTCGTTGCCGGCCCGTATCGAAGTGGTACCGGCGACGACCCCGAGAAGCTCGCGGCGAACGTCCGCGCGATGGAGGCCTATGCGCTCCCGTTGTTCCGGGCGGGCCACATCCCGCTCGTGGGCGAGTGGCTCGCGCTTCCGCTCGTTGCCCTCGCCGGATCCCGGCAGATCGGCGACGCGCCCTTCGAGGAGATCTTCCATCCGATCGCCGAGCGACTGCTCGCGCGCTGCGACGCCGTTCTGAGAATGGGTGGGGCGTCGAAGGGCGCAGACCTCATGGTCCAGACGGCGCGAGAGCACGGACTGGCCGTCTACCACAGTTTGCGCGAGGTCCCGGGCTGTCGCGACCTGTCACCGCCTACCTCCTGACGGCGAAGATGTCCGATCCGATCGGTTCGGACGACTATAACCCCGCCGTTCCCATGTTCGAGGCGTTCACCAACGCGATCCGATCAGCGGATCGCCTCTCGAATTGGGGGCGTTATGACGCGCATATATCTGAACACCGCGGCGATGGCACTGACCATTGCCTTGATCCAGACTCCGGCAAGCGCACAGAGCGGTCAGCCCGTACTCCACGTCAATCCGAGATGGAAGGAATGCTCATTTCAGCTCGATCCTGCTCTGACGCAGACGGCGTGGCACCAGTTCACCCGGGAAGCCGCTCTGGTCGCGTACTTCCGGCCGATGTCCGACGCGCGGCCAATGGGCAAAGGACACTTCGAGCTGTCCGCTCTGCAGTACAAAACCGGCATTGACGATTCCGACGCCGCCTGGAACGACACGTTCGTTCACCCCGACTCCGCGCATTATCTGTTCGAGGGCGACGGGCTGAGCTTCCCGGGCCTCATGGCTCGCGTGGGCGTCACCAACAAAACGGACGTGGGTCTCTATTTCACGAAGAGTCCTGGCGCGAACTACGGATTCGTCGGCGGCCAGGTGCAGCACAATCTGGTTGGAGACGCCACGAACCCATGGTCGGCCGCGGCGCGAGCGAGCTTCGTGTCTATGTACGGTCCCGACGATCTGAACCTCAACGTGTTTGGCGTCGATGTCCTGGCGAGCCGCCGGTTCGCGCTGACCCACTGGGCTGCTGTGTCGCCATATGCCGGAGCCTCGACCTACCTGTCGAACTCGCACGAGAAGAGTGCGGTGGTCGACCTCGACGACGAGCACGTGATGGGTGCTCAGGCGATGGTTGGCGCCTCCGTCCAGCTCTCCGTCGCGCGTCTCGCGGTGGAGTACAACGTCTCGAAGGTCAATTCGCTGTCGTTCAAGGTAGGAGTCGGCAGGTAACCCAAGCGCCAAGCGCGGACGGCGAAGAGAAGCGAGGTCCTTTTCGCCGTCTGCATGCCGATTGGCTACTTTGGGCCCGTATGCCAGACGGAGGATAACGGTGACGGGCTATCACCTCGCGCAGGCGAACATCGGTCGATTCCGGGCGCCGATCGACACAGCGACCATGGAAGGCTTCCGCACCCAGCTCGATCCGATCAACGCGCTCGCGGATCGAAGTCCCGGGTTCATCTGGCGGCTGCAGACCGAGGACGGCAACGCGACGGCCATACGGCCGTACGCCGACGATGACCTCATGGCCATCAATCTGTCGGTGTGGGAGTCGCTCGAGTCGCTCCAGCAGTTCGTCTACAAGAGTGGGCATGTCGATGTGCTGCGCGCTCGAAAGCAGTGGTTCGAGCAGATCGAGGGCCCGATCCTCGTTCTCTGGTGGATTCCGGCGGGCGAAATCCCGACCGTCAGCGACGTGCGGGAGCGACTGCAGTATTTGAAGGACCATGGGCCGACGCCGCATGCGTTCACGTTCCGAACGCCTTTCCCTGCGCCCGACCAGCAGGTTGGCAATGAAGAGGGCCTCGACGCCGTCTTCTGCGAGTGGGCGGCGCACGATCTGCCACCGGGACCATGACCTACCGCGCCGCCTAACGAACCAACCGGGTGATCGGGTCCCCCAATGTACGAGCACCGTAGTGAGCCGCTGCTCCCGTGGCCGCTCTTCCGCCGGCGAGCGATCCAGCACGCCGGCGTGGCGTTTCTCGTCCTGTTCCTCGCGCTGCTTCTGGGAATGGCGATCTACCACTGGACCGAACGACTCGACTGGGTCGAGGCATTCCTCAATGCCTCGATGCTGCTGGGCGGGATGGGACCGGTCGACGCGCCACACACCACCGCAGGCAAGATCGGCGCAGGATTGTACGCGCTGTTCGCGGGGCTCGTCTTCATCAGCGCGGTGAGTGTCATGGGGGCACCGTGGCTCCATCGCATGATGCATCGATTACACCTCGAGGCACGTCCCCGTCGGCCGAACGCGATGCCTAACGACGACGCAAGGCCGTAACGGCGCGAAATCCCGAACGGCGCCAATCCCTAAAACCGCCAATCCCAAAGGTCGCCGATCCCAAAAAGCGCCCGATCCCAAAGGGCGCAACCGCTGACGGCGGAAGAACCCGCGCCGTTCCCGCACCCTGGGACAGGCGCCGTTCGGAATTGGCGATTTTCGGGCTTGGCGCCCTTCGGAATTGGCGCCGTTTGGAATTGGCGGTGTTAAGCTGTTGCGCCTTTCGCGAGGTCGGCGAACTCGTCAGGGCCTTTGGTCGGCTGTATGATTGTCGCCCATGCGACCTAAAGAGCTTACCATCCGCGGCCTGATTCTCGGCGCGCTCATCACCACGGTCTTCACCGCGGCCAACGTCTACCTCGGCCTCAAGGTCGGCCTCACGTTCGCCTCATCGATCCCCGCCGCGGTGATCTCGATGGCGATCCTGAGCGCGGTCAAGGACTCGTCGATCCTCGAGAACAACATCGTCCAGACCGTCGCGTCCGCGGCCGGCACGCTCTCCGCGATCATCTTCGTCCTGCCGGGACTCGTGATCGTCGGATGGTGGACGGGGTTCCCGTTCTGGCAATCGTTCCTCATCTGCGTGAGCGGCGGGATCCTCGGCGTGTTGTTCACCATCCCGCTTCGCCGAGCGCTCGTCACGACGTCCGATCTTCCCTACCCCGAAGGCGTCGCGGCGGCGGAGGTGCTGAAGGTCGGCTCGGGAACGCGCGGTGAGACCAAGGACGAGACGGGCGAAGCGCGCGAAGGGCTCGTCGCCGTGATCCTCGGCTCCGTCGCGTCGGCGGGGCTCGCGATCATTACCGCCACACGCGTCGCCGCGGCCGAGTTCAATGGCTTCATTCGGCTGGGCGCTACGGCGTCGACGGGCTACAACATCGCGTGGTCGCTCGCGCTGCTCGGCGCTGGACACCTCGTCGGTCTGTCGGTCGGCATGGCGATGCTCGTCGGACAGATCATCTCGTGGGTGATCGCCGTACCCATCCTGACATCGATGGGGGCGCCCGGGCCCGACCAGTCGCTCCCGGCGTACATGACGACGGTATGGCGCACGCAGGTCCGCTTCATCGGCGCGGGGACGATCGCGGTCGCCGCGATCTACACGCTGGGACGACTCGCGCGGCCTGTCGTTGGAGGTTTGGTAAGCACACTTGCCGCGTCGAAGGCAAAGGCGACCGGCGACGAGACGGATCGCGACCTCTCGCCACAGTGGATTCTGATCCTCACGGCGGTATGCCTCGTCATCGCCGGCTATCTCGCCTTCACGTTCGCGCGCTCCACCGTGCTCGCGCCTAACGCGACGACGCTGACGATCATTTCCGTGCCGATCGTACTGCTCGTCGGGTTCCTGATCGCCGGCGTGTGCGGGTACATGGCGGGGCTCATTGGCGCCTCGAACAGCCCGATCTCCGGTGTCGGCATCCTGTCGATCGTGCTCGTCGCGTCGACGCTCACACTCGCGGTCGCACCCACGGAGCAGACGCGCGCGCCGCTCGTGGCGTTCGCGCTGTTCGTGACGGCGATCATCTTCGCCTGCGCGACGATCTCGAACGACAACTTGCAGGACCTCAAGACCGGCCAGCTCGTGGGCGCCTCGCCGATGCGCCAGCAGATCGCGCTCATCGTCGGCGTGGGCGCGGGGGCCGCGGTGATTCCGTCGGTGCTCAACCTGCTCGCGAAGGCGTACGGGTTTGCCGGCGCGGCCAACGTCGGCGTCGTCGCGCCGAACCCGCTCCCCGCCCCGCAGGCGACGCTCATCTCCGCGCTCGCGCAGGGCGTGATCGGTGGACGTCTCGACTGGAAGATGATCGGCATTGGCGCCGTCATCGGCGTCGCGCTCATCATCCTCGATGCGGCGTTAGGTGCCATGAAGAAGCTGCGCATTCCGCCGCTGGCTGTGGGGATCGGGATCTATCTGCCGATGTCAGCGACGTTCGCGGTGATCGTGGGCGCCGTCATCTCGCACTGGTACGACAAGCGCGCCCGCACGATGCCGAACCCGGAACGCTCCGAGCGACTCGGCACGCTCGTGGCGTCGGGGCTCATCGTCGGCGAGAGTCTGTGGGGCGTGATCAACGCCGGGCTGATCGTCGGTCTCAACAAGGATGCGCCGATCGGGATCGTGCCCGAGGACTTCGCGCCGGCTCGGTGGCTCGGACTTTTGGGGTTCATCGCAATGATCGTCTGGCTGTACGGCTGGTTGTTGCGTCGCTCCGCGCGCGCGCCGGCGAGATAGTGCCAGTGTGGTAGGGGTGTGAGCCGGTCCGCGGCGTTTTCGCGCGTTCCGAATCGGACTCACACCGAGGTGCACAATGCGCGCTGTTGCCCTGCTTCGCTTGGCGTTGCTCGCCGCGCCACTCATCACGCCAGTCGGGCTCGTAACCGGGCAGACCTCCCCCGCGTCCCGGGATTCCGACACAGCAAAGCCACGCGGATGGCTCATCGGCGGCTCGATTGGTGTGCCGACGGCCGATGGCGAGACCTCACCAGATCTGTTCACGGTCGCCGTGCACGGGACGCAGCTGCGCCCTGGGCGACTGGGCGCCGACTTTGCAGTCGGGACAATGCCGCGCGCAGTCGCCGAGGGAGTCGTGGTCGGCTTCGCACGAGCTGGTGTAGCGTTGCCGTTCCAGCTCTCGCACGGCGTTCTGATCCTTCCATCGGCTGGGGTGACCCTTGTCGGCGCGGCCAGCGGCGACGGAGGCGGAGGCAGCAGCGGTCTCAACGCGGGATTGGCCGCGGTGATTTTCGGCGCGCGCTCGGTCGGTCTGCGCACGGGCGTCACGTGGCACCGCTTCGGGGACGCGGGTGCGTCGGTGGCACTCTGGGAGCTCGGACTGGTTCACGTCCCGCGACCGCGCTAGCACCAAGTTCAGTATCAACTAACGGAGGCTCATGGCCCACCAGGGACGAGCGAACGAGAGTTCGACCATCGAAGGGCTGAAGATCAGAGTCGGCGATCCGCGATACCGAGCGGTGGTCGACAAGCAGTTCAACAAGCGCTTCACCGCGAGCCCGGAGTACGTACGCCTCGTGCACTCGGCCGACGAGATCGTGTCCGCGGTACAGAACGCGGTGAGCGAACGCCACCGTCTCGTCGTGACGAGTGGAGGACACTGTCTCGAGGGATTCGTCTCGGATCCCGACGTCCGCGTGATCATCGACGTGTCGCCGATGAAGCGCGTGTACTACGATCGGCACATGAACGCCGTGGCGGTCGAAGCCGGCGCGACGGTTGGCGACACCTTCCGGGTCCTCTTCGACCGGTGGGGCGTAGTGATCCCGCTCGGCGAGCATCCGGCGATCGGCATGGGCGGACACGTCGCCGGTGGCGCGTTCGGGTTTCTCTGTCGGCAACTCGGCCTCGCCGCCGACTACCTGCACGCGGTCGAAGTGGTCACCGTGGACGACAGCGGGCGCGCGAGCACGGTCGTCGCGACTCGCGAGGCGTCCGATCCGCACCGCGAGCTCTGGTGGGCGCACACCGGGGGCGGCGCCGGCAACTTTGGAGTCGTCACGCGCTACTGGTTCCGCGCGCCAGACGCCACCGGCGCCGACGCGGCGGCGCTGCTTCCACGCGCTCCAGAGTCGATCACCACGCTTCGCGCAGAGTGGAATTGGAACGAGGTGGACTCAATGGCGTTCCGTCGCCTCATGCAGAATCACGGCACGTGGTGCGAGCAGCACAGCGGCGCCGACTCACCTAACGCATCCCTCTGGACACTGCTCGAGATCCATCGCCGGCAATTCGGAAAGATCATCGTTCGCGGCGTGAGCACCGCTGGCGTCAGGGCCGAGCGGCAGATCGAGGAGCACCTTGCGGCGTTAGGCGCTCACGTTGGAGCGCCGACGGCGAAGGAGCTGGCCCATATGACCTGGCTCGACTTCGCGCTCGACCCGCTGCCCGATCTCTTCGCCATGCCACCTGGCGGCGTGAGCGCGAAGGTCAAGGATGCGATGCTCAAGAAGCGGCTGACCGATCGTCAGATCGACGTCGTGTACGACTACATGACGCGCACGGACCACGACGTGATGGGCGGCGTGTTCGGGCTCGCGACGTATGGTGGTCGGGTGAATACCGTGGCGCCCGACGCGACCGCTTCCGCGCAGCGGAGCTCGATTCTCGATACGGCTTGTAACGTTGGCTGGCTGGACCCTGCCGACGAAGCGAAGAACCTGGCGTGGGTGCGCGGGTTCTACCGCGAGCTCTTCGCGGACACCGGTGGCGTGCCCGTACCGGGCGAGGCGTACGATGGCGCGTTCATCAATCACCCCGATACCGATCTCGCCGACCCGACGTTGAATACGTCGGGCGTGCCGTGGTACACGCTCTACTACCAAGGCAACTACTCGCGGCTGCAGCGCGTGAAGGCCCAGTGGGATCCGCTCGACGTATTCCACCATGCGCTGTCGGTGAACAACAGGGACTAGGGAACCACCTTCGGCGGCGGACCAAGCACGTTCACCTCGAGTCGCGACGCGCTGCCGGTCGAGTGATACACGCGCTGCGTCGTCGCCCGGTAGTCGCCTGGCTTGGCGTGATAGATGTCCATGAACTGCCCCGGATTCCGGTCGATCAGCGGGAACCACGTGCTCTGCACCTGCACCATGATGCGATGCCCTTTCCGGAACGTGTGCAGGACGTCCATCATCTCGAACTCGATGTGCGTCCTCGCGTCAGGCACCATGGGCTCCGGTTTCTCGAGGCTGTTGCGGAACTTCCCGCGCAACACATCGCCTCGCACGAGCTGTTGATACCCACCCATCGATTCGCCGGGACGCAGCGGGCCTGTTCCCGTCGGCGCCGCCTTCTCGGGCGCGTCGTCGGGATAGACGTCGATCAACTTCACGACCCAGTCCTGGTCCGTCCCGCTCGTGGACACCCAGAAGCTGGGCTTCACGGGGCCGGCGATGGTCACATCCTCTGTGAGTGGCGCGCTCTCGTACACGAGGACATCGGGTCGCCGCGAGGCGAAGCGCTGATCCTGGATCATGTAGTCGGTCGTTCGATCCGTAGCCTTGCGCTCGATGAACGGCACCGGTCGCGCGGGGTCGCTCCGGTACGCGTCGAATCCGGAGTCGGCTTTGGGCGGATCGAACGAGAGGCCGCCCTTCTCCTGGAGGTACAGCGCCTTGGACGTCGTGCCCTTGGGCGGCCACGTGTCGAATGTGCGCCATCGATTCGTGCCCGTCTCGAAGATGTACGCTTCCGGCAACTTGGCGCCCGCCTCGCCCTTCAGGCGTTCGCGGTAGAACACCGCCTGGATGCTGTCCCGATAGAACTCGCTCGTGGCCGATCCAAACGAGACATCGCCTAACGACGTTCCGGTCCCGCGCGCCCACCCGCCGTGCGACCACGGGCCGATCACGAGCACGTTCGACGCGCCCGGCGTACTCTTCTCGATGGTCTGATAGACGTG
>Ga0207691_10007783_pt1 | contig 10317 bp, 11 predicted proteins | sample KBSM13metaG_FD_184327 | JGI IMG/M metagenome (GOLD analysis project Ga0207691, IMG submission 184327) | Miscanthus rhizosphere microbial communities from Kellogg Biological Station, Michigan, USA - KBS M1-3 metaG (SPAdes) (version 2) | ecosystem: Host-associated > Plants > Roots > Rhizosphere >... | reverse complement strand
GTGTCGATCACGTTGCCTATCACCTTCACGCCCTTTTCCTTCGCGGCATCGGAAACGCCGAAGCGCTCGGCGTACATCACGTCGGCGCCGCGATCGATCATCGCGAAGGCTGATTCCTTCGCCTTCGGCGGGTCGTACCAGGAGTTGATGAAGCTCACGAGGAACTTGACGTTCGGGTTGACCGACTTCGCGCCTTCCATGAACGCCTGCATCAGCCGGTTCACTTCCGGGATCGCGTAGCCGCCGACCATGCCGATGGTGTTCGACTTGGTGGCTTTGCCCGCCACCATCCCGGTGAGATACGACGGCTCGTGGATGAAGTTGTCGAACACCGCGAGGTTCGGCTTCACCGGCCCGAACGACGAGCCCATCAGGAACGCGACCTTCGGATAGCTCGCCGCGACCCGGCGCGCGGCGCGCTCGACCGCGAACATCTCGCCGACGATCAGGTCCGAGCCCTCCTCGGAATACTGGCGCATGATGCGCTCATAGTCGTTGTTGGCGACGTTCTCCGACCATTTGTAGGTGATGTCGCCGCGGTCCTTCGCGATGTTGAGCGCCTTGTGCAGCCGCGAGACCCATTGCTGCTCGACCGGCACGGTATAGATCGACGCCACCTTGATCGGCTTTGCCTTCGCGAAGGCCTCCCGGCCGAGCGCCGCGACGCCGATGAGGCCGGCACCGAGTTGCAGCGCCGTGCGGCGCGAGAATCGATTGGCGAAATTGTCCCGGGCCATGATTGCCTCCTGCTGATTTGGTGCCGTCATCGAAGCACGATTCATGCCGCCGTTCGGCGCATCCAACCGTTTGTGAGCCTTCGGATTTCGGCCGCGCGGGCAGCGTCTGGCGATGAGCCTACTGCCCAGCGATTGGGCAGTCCATCGAGGCGGCGCACTTGCCCCCAAGCTGATCGCCGCAGCGTTAGCGCTGACCGGCCCATGGCTGACGCGCGCCGTGTCGGATGTGATGGATGACGATCTGGTCGCCACGGACCTCATAGAAGACCAGGTAGGGGTATGTCACGACAGGTAAGCGCCGAATGCCAACCCTGTCCGTCGGCGAGCCCGCTCCCGGCGAATGAACAAGCTGTTCGATGACCTGTTCAATACGGCCAATAACTCGCGCAGCTGCAGGTGGATTTTCTTGGGCAATGTAAGCAGAGATTCGATCGAGATTATGGGCCGCGCGCCGTGTGTAGCGGATTCTCATCCGCGTCGGGAGCGATTGAAAATCGCCGCAACTTCCTCGTCGGTCGCAAACTCACCCCGGTCCGCTTCCGTAATGCTCGCCTCGATCTCCGCACGCTCGTCATCTGAGAGCCGATAGACCTCGGTGCCCTGCGCTTCCATTTCCAGAAGGATACGAGCGGCATCCTCCTGACGCTCGGGAGGCCACGTGCGGACGCGGTCAAGCACGGCTTCAATTTCGGTCTTGGTCATAGGCAAAATATAGCAGAAACACCGAACAATGTCGCGTCACCGCCCCGCCTTCAGCGCGCTCCTGCCCGCATACTTCGCCTGTGCGCCGAGTTCCTGCTCGATGCGCAGCAGCTGATTGTACTTCGCGGTGCGGTCGGAGCGCGCGAGCGAGCCGGTCTTGATCTGCCCGCAATTGGTCGCGACCGCGAGGTCGGCGATGGTCGAATCCTCGGTCTCGCCGGAGCGGTGCGACATCACCGCGGTGTAGCCCGCCTTGTGCGCCATCTCGACCGCGGCGAGCGTTTCGGTGAGCGAGCCGATCTGGTTGACCTTGATCAGGATCGAATTGCCGAGGCCTTTTTTGATGCCGTCGGAGAGCCGGGTCACATTGGTGACGAACAGGTCGTCGCCGACCAGTTGGCACTTGCTTCCAACCAGGTCGGTCACCGCCTTCCAGCCCGCGAAATCGTCCTCCGACATGCCGTCCTCGATCGACGCGATCGGGTAGCGTCCGACCAGATCGGCGAGGTATTTGGCCTGTTCGTCGATGGAGCGTGTTTTTCCTTCACCTTCATAGACATATTTGCCGTTCTTGAAGAATTCGGTTGAGGCGCAATCGAGCGCCAGAACCACGTCGTCGCCGGCCTTGTAGCCGGCCGCCTCGATCGACTTCATCACGAACGACAGCGCATCGTCGGCCGACTTCAGGTTCGGCGCGAAGCCGCCCTCGTCGCCGACGTTGGTATTGTGCCCGGCATCGTGCAGCGCCTTCTTCAAGGTCTGGAACACCTCGACGCCCATGCGCAGCCCTTCGGCGAAGGTTTCCGCGCCGACCGGCATGATCATGAACTCCTGGAAATCGATCGGATTGTCGGCATGCGCGCCGCCATTGATGATGTTCATCATCGGCACCGGCAGCAGCCGCGCTGCGGTGCCGCCGACGTAGCGATAGAGCGGCAAGCCCCGCGCGGAGGCAGCCGCCTTCGCGACGCCAAGCGACACGCCCAAAATCGCGTTCGCGCCGAGCCGGGCCTTGTTCGGCGTGCCGTCCAACGCAATGAGCGTCTCGTCGATCTTGGCCTGCTGTTCGGCATCCATGCCGCCGATCGCATCGAAGATCTCGCCGTTCACCGCCGCGACCGCTTTCTGCACGCCCTTGCCGAGATAGCGCTTCTTGTCGCCGTCGCGCAGTTCGACCGCCTCGTGCGCGCCGGTCGAGGCGCCGGACGGCACCGCGGCGCGGCCGAGCGAGCCGTCCTCCAGCACGACATCGACCTCCACGGTCGGATTGCCGCGGCTGTCGAGAATTTCGCGGCCGATGATGTCGACGATGGCGGTCATGCTTGGCTCCATTGCGAATGGGCCGCGTCATACACGGCGCGCAAGACAATGTGAACGCCGCACCCGCGCCCTGTCCTGACGCGGCTGCCGCGTCCCGCTATGATCGCAGCTACCGACTTGCTCGACTTCACCCGAAAGTCCTGGAGGCCGCCATGAATCGCCGCCACTTCCTTGCCTCCGCCGCCGGCGCCATCGCCGCGCCCGCGCTGCTGCGCAACGCGCGGGCCGACGAAGCCCCGTTCCGCGTCAAATACTTCCCCGTGCCCGAAGCCTCGCGCTCGCGCGACGTCACACCGTGCAGCGACGGGACCACGATGTGGTTCAACTGCCAGGGCAACGGCAAGCTCGGCCGGCTCGATCCGCGCGACGGCTCCCACAGACTGACCGACCTCGGGCCGGGCTCCGCCCCGCATGGCGTGATCGTCGGTCCCGACGGCGCCGCCTGGGTCACGGACGGCGGCCAGAACGCGATCGTGCGGGTCGACAACGACCACAAGGTCACGGTCTTCAAGCTGCCGATCAAGGACTACACCAATCTCAATACCGGGGTGTTCGACAAGACCGGCATCTACTGGTTCACCGGCCAGAGCGGCTATCACGGCCGGCTCGATCCGAAATCCGGCGACATCGCGGTGTTCAAGTCGCCGGGTGGACACGGAAGCTACGGCATGACCGTCACGCCGCAAGGCGATGTCTGGTACGCTTCCCTTGCCGGCAGCCACATCGCCAGGGTCGATCTGAAAACCGGCAACGCCAGGATGGTCGAGCCGGTCACACCCAGTCAGGGCGCGCGCCGGGTATGGTCGGACTCGAAAGGCCGCATCTGGGTCAGCGAGTGGAACAGCGGCAACGTCTCGATGCACGATCCGGCCAACGGCTCGTGGCGCGCCTGGCGGCTGCCGGGCCAGCGCCCGCGCACCTACTCGGTCTATGTCGACGACAAGGACAAGGTCTGGCTCACCGACTTCGGCGCCAACGCCATCGTGCGCTTCGATCCGGCGACCGAGAAATTCCATGCATTCCCGAGCGACAAGCCGAACGCCAACGTGCGCCAGATGGACGGCAGACCGGGTCAGGCCTGGGGCGGCGAAAGCGGCACCAACCGGCTGGTGATGATCGAGACGCTCCAGCCGCCGGCATGATCGCAAGGGCGGCGCTCGCGTTTCTCGCTGTCATGCTCGCAAGCAGCGCCGCCGCGGACGATGCGGCGCTGTTTACGCCCTGCCGCGCCTGCCATTCGCTCGACCCGTCCGCGAAGATCATGCCCGGCCCGAACCTCGCAGGCCTGATCGGCCGCAAGGTCGCAGGCGATCCGGCGTTCGACTATTCCCCGGTGCTGCAACAGGCGCGCGAGAAAGGCCGCGTCTGGACGCTCGAGACGCTGAAGACGTTCCTCGCCGATCCCGAAGCGATGTTCCCCGCGATGTGGATGAGCGCGCAGGGCATCCGGGATGTCGCCGCGCGCAAGGCGCTCGCACGTTTCATCGCGAACCCGGTATCGCGATAACGCAAGCTTCTGTGTGGCGCTGTCGGCCGGGATCGGCTAAGCGTCGCTGCCGGAGGCTCCCATGAGTTACGTCGAAAAAGTCCTGCAGCCGGGCGAACAACTCCGGTATCAAGCCACCATTCATTGGGTCACCTATCTGCACGGCGCCGCGTGGCTGCTTGCGGCGCTTCTCGTCTGGCTGGTGACGCCTGCGTCCTGGCGCGACGGCTTTCTCATGAATACGCTTCTCATCATCCTCGTCGCCGTCGGCGTGTTCTTTCTGGCGCTCGCATGGTTCAACGCCTGGATCACCGAGATCGCCGTCACCGATCGCCGCGTCATCTACAAGCGCGGGCTCGTCTCGCGCACGACGGCCGAAATGACCATGGAGAAGATCGAAACCGTCAAAGTCGACCAGTCGATCCTCGGCCGCATCCTCGACTACGGCAAGGTCTCGGTTCTGGGAGCCGGCACCGGAACGGATTCGCTCGGCCAGCTGCACGAACCGATCGCAGCGCCGCTCGAATTTCGCAATCACATCACCGGCGCCTGAGAGACGACGCGACAGGCCATGGCGCGCAAGACCCTTCAGCTCGGCAGGCCGACCGCCCTGCCCGCCTCGCCGGATCAGGCGGTGCTCGACCGCGTGCCGAACCCGCAGACCGGCACGAATTACGTCGCGCGCTTCGCGTTCCCGGAGTTCACCTCGATGTGCCCGGTGACCGGCCAGCCCGACTTCGGCATCATGATGATCGACTACGTGCCGCGCCGCTGGCTGATCGAGTCGAAATCGCTCAAGCTCTATCTCAACGCGTTCCGCAATCACGGCGCCTTCCACGAGGACTGCACGGTCGCGATCGGCAAGCGGGTGGTGAAGCTGCTCAGCCCGAAATGGCTGCGCATCGGCGGCTATTTCTATCCGCGCGGCGGCATGCCGATCGACGTGTTCTGGCAGTACGGCCGTCAGCCGAAAGACGTCTGGGTGCCGGATCAGGGCGTGCCGCCGTACCGGGCGAGAGGCTAGTCCCTACTCCGCCGCCGTCCGCTCGCGCAGCAGCCGCGCGCAGATCAATCCAATCAGCAGCACCAGCACACCCGCGGCCGCGATCGTGGCCGGCGCGCCGATCAGGCCGAAGCTCGCGCCGTACAGCACCGGGCCGCTGGCGTGACCGACGAAGAACGAGAACGAGTGCATCGACACCGCCGCGCCGCGCGCGGTCGATGCCAGCTCGGTCGTCTGCACCTGGATCGAGCCGTGCAGCGCGTAGAACCCGAAACCGAGCAGCGTGAAGGCGAATAATTGAACCGGCCAGGCCAGTTCGAACGCGGCGAGCGCCAGCGCGATCGCGGCGATCACGCCGCCGCCGATCATGAGCTGATCGCCGCGCCAGCGCTCGACCAGCCAGCGCACGGTCAAGGCGTACAGGATGCCGCCGATCGAGAAGCCCGCGAGCACGATGCCGGCGATCGAGGCGCGTGTTTCGCCGCCGGCGAGAAGCAGCAGCGCGACGAACGGAAACAGGCCGAAGATCACCAGCCCCTCGGCGAACACCGCCGAGAAGCACACTTTCGCCCGCGGGTTGCGCAACACCGCCGCGTAGCGGCCGGGAATGCCGCGGATATCGAAACGCGTGACATGGTCGCGCGCCGCCGCGCGCAGCGTGACGACGGCCGTGATCAGCGCGAACGCGCCGCCGGCCGAGAACACGAAGAACACCGTGCGCCAGCCCGCAAGGTCGCCGATGATCCCGGCGAGCGTCGCGCCCAGCAGATTGCCGGTGATCACCGCCGTGAGCCAGCGGCCGATCGCGACCTGGCGCTCCTTCATCGGAATGAGATCGCCGATCACCGCGATGCCGACCGGGAAGATGCCGCCGCTCGCGATGCCGGCGACGATGCGCGCGATCAGCAGGACCGTGTAGTCGGTGGCGAACGCGGCCAGCAGCGTCGCGCCAAGCAGCACCGCGAGGCAGACCAGCATCACGCGGATCTTGCCGACCATGTCGGCGACGGGGCCGAGCACCGGCTGCACCAGCGCGAAGGGCAGCGCGAAGGCAGTCGAGAGCAGCGCCACGGACTTCGGGTCGACGCCCAGCTCAGCCGCAATCGGCGGCACGATCGGGTCGACCGCGCGGGCGACCAGCGCGGTGACGAAACCGACCAGGCTCAACCGGAACAGGATGCGCCGGCTGCGGCGGTCTTGCTCTTCAGGGGTCAGGAGTTCCGGGACGGGCACGCCGGAATCGAATTTGGGCTGGAAATTCATGGGTCCCGACTACCCATACATGAATCGGGACCAGTTTGTTGTGCAGTGCGGGAATGGCTCACCCGACGATGGCGTGGGGCAGGAATCGCGAGGTGTTCTTGGTGATCGGGCTCAGATCCTCCCGCGCCGAGAGCCCGCAGGGCTGGCCGGCCGCGATCCAGGAGCCGAGCGCGACGTAATTGCCGTCCAGGCGCGGCAGGGTCGCGACCGCCTGGCGGATGTAGCCCTCGGCGCCATACGGTCCCTCGTCCTGATCGACCGCGACGCCATCGACCACGATCGCGACATTCGAGCCCTCGCGCGAGTAGAGCGGCTTGCGCACGAACGAATTGCCGAGCTCGGCGGCCTTCGGGTCGTCCTCGAAATAGGCCGGCAGCAGGTTCGGGTGGCGCGGGAACATCGCCCACAGGAGCGGCAGGATGCCCTTGTTGGAGAGGATCGCCTTCCACGGCGGCTCGAGCCAGCGCGTCGGCGAACCCGCCAGATAGGCGCCGAACTGCTCGCGGAACATCCACTCCCACGGATAGAGCTTGAACATCAGCTCGATCGGTCTGTCCTGCAGGTCGACGAACCCGCCCTTCGGGTTGCGGCCGATCGATTCCGTCGCCAGCACGGTGGTGGACAGCCCGGCCTGCCGCGCGGTGTCCTCGAGATACTGAATCGTGCCACCATCTTCCGGATCGTCGATCGCACCGGCAAGATGCAGATGCGCGCCTTTTCCGATCTGCTTCCAGCCTTCGATCAGCCGCTCGTGCAGCGAGTTGTACTGGTCGGCGTCCTTCGGGACCGTCTGGTTGGCGATCGCATCTTCCAGCCACACCCATTGAAACACGCCGGTCTCGTACACCGACGTGGGCGTGTCGGCATTGTATTCGAGCAGCTTCGCCGGCCCCTGCCCGTCATATGAGAGATCGAAGCGGCCGTAGAGGCTCGGGTCGCTGCGCTTCCAGCTCGCCGCGATGAAGGTCCAGAAGCGTTCGGGAATGCGCAGCAGCTTGAGCATGCGCTCGTCATCGACCGCGCGCGCGACCAGTTCGCGGCACATCTGGTCGAGCTCGGCGGTCGGCGCCTCGATGTCGCGCTCGATCTCCTGCAGCGTGAAGGCGTAACAGGCGCGCTCGTCCCAGTAGCGCTCGCCCTCGATGGTGTGGAAGCGGAAGCCGTGCTCGTCGGCCCGCTCGCGCCAGTTCGGCCGCTCGTCGCAGGCGATTCGCTGCATGCCGTGGAGTCTAGAGCATGATCCCGAAAAAGCCTGCCCCGGATTTAGTCCGGGGCGGACACCGGTTTTCGGAAACGATCATGCTCAAAAAAAGAAGGCGAGGCCATGCCAGCACCGCACAATTTTCTCGGCGTCGTAGGCGCTGTCTTTCGAGAAAGACGCGAGGGGACCTCATGGCGCGCGACCGAGTCAATCCAAACGCCCGCAATCGATTTGCGCCGGCAGACAGATTAGATCGAAGATCGCACCGTCATTCAGGCGAAATTCCTGGAGCGTTCGACTTCCGACTTTTTCAACAGAATCGGCCATTAGCCGACGTCGGAAAATCGGAGTCGACTTGCCCATGCGCCGATACAGCGATGCTGTCGAGCGTTAGTCACTGCAGTTCAAGCCCGATGCCCTTTATGACAGGTGTCCACCGCTCCACCTCGCTCGCTAGGATGCGCCGAACCTCTTCCGGTGTGGAATCAGGCTCTGGCTCCAATCCGGAGTCGAGCAGGAATTTTTGAAACTCTTTGTCGGCCATCACTGCGTGACTGGCGCGAGCAAGCCGACTGACGATCTCAGCGCTCGTATTTGCTGGAGCGAACACGCCGTGGAAACCCTCCCAGATCAAGTTGGCAAATCCTTCGTCCACTGCGGTCGGAACGTCCGGCTGCGCTTGCAAGCGTGTTCGACTGCTGACAGCAATTAAGTGGAGCTTTCTCGCCCGATGAAGCTCCAAAACATTACCCGTGACGACAACCGTCCCAAACTGAACTTGACCCGCCACGAGATCGTTCAACGCTGGCCCTGCGCCGCGATAGGGTACGTGCACGATATCCGGCGCACCGGTGAGCGATTTGAAAAGCTCCCCAACGAGATGATTGGATGTGCCGACCCCCGCGGTCGCATAGGAAAGGCTGCCCGACTTCGATTTCGCGAAGTCAGCCGCTTGGTTAAGCGTACGAAACGGTGCGGACGGATGGACGACAAATCCCACCGCGCTTTTCACGAGAAACGCAATCGGCTCGAAGCTCTTCCAATCGTAGGTGGGCCGCTTTGACGCGATTGGCGTAACCAATAGCGTACTTTCCGGTGAAAGGAGCAACGTATAGCCGTCAGAAGTCGAGCGGGCTGCCATTGCTGCGCCGATCGATCCGCCAGCGCCACCAACGTTTTCGATGACAATCGGGCCGAGCTGATCGCGCATCTTCTCTGCCCACGGACGCGCGACCGTGTCGTTCACGCCACCGGGCGGAAACGGCACGATGAGCCGAATGGGACGTGAGGGATAACTTTGAGCGGTTGAACGGGTGCACAAGGCCGGCCAGCTGGTAGCAGCCGAAAGCAATGAGAGCACTTGGCGGCGACAGAGCATCGAACGGGCCTCCCCAAGCGCAGCCACTTTCGCGCGGCACAAGCAAACGTGTCAATCACAGTGGGCAGTGCGATATCTCCACCGTAACGGAGATGGCAGAAGCATGACGCGCGAATGTACGGCGGCCGGAGAGCGCCTGGTGTGGGCGATGCCGGCGTCCGCGTTGAGTCCAAACGGCGACGCAGCGGGGTCCTCGGGCCACGTCTGCTTTCCCCCCGAAAGCGGACACTCCTGCGCGTTTAGGAGTACACGCCCTAATCAAATCATGGCCTAGCCGCCCGCGGAGGGGCGGAAAGAGTTTTTCGCGCTCGATCCAAAACCGAAGCGCTCGGTTCCGCTCGCCGACACGGTCGTTGCGGCGGGACGCGACGCATTGTTGCCGGTCAGCGCCGCCTGCTGCTGCGGCTTCGTGGTCGTCGATGCGCTGCTGCCCCAATAGCTCGGATAGAAGAAGTAGCTGAAGCCGCGCGGCGCCGGCTGGCAGGTCTGCGCGCCGTTGGGCGCGGGCGTGCAGGGTTGCGCGGCGTAGCTCGGCCGCTGCAGCGACATGTAGGCCATGCCGCCGGCGAACGTCACCGCGAAGGCAACCCCGCCCATCAGCATCAGCCCGACATTTTCCGAGCGTTTCATGCGGCGATTAGAGGGCAAACTGCGGAAAATTCGGTTAGGTGGCCGCGCGAAACTCCGCGATGCCGCTAACCGCGCGTTCAGCATGCCGCCGTGCGGTCAGCTCCCGCTCGAATGCGACGACGTCGAATGGCCGGTGGAGCCGAACCCGCCGCGCGAGCCGGACGTGCTGGTGGATGTGCTGCGCGAGCTGGACGGGCTGCTATAGTTGCGCGTGCCGCTCGACGGCCTTGGGCCGAGTGCGGTGGTCGGCGCGATCGTGGAATTGCGCCGCGAGCGATCGTAGGAATACGAGCCCGAACCCCAGCGCCAGCTGCCCCACGAGCGCCGCCGCCGGCACGGCTCTTCCTGTGCAGCGGGTCTTGCGCCCGGGGCGGGAGCTGCGGCCGGCGCGGCTTGCGCCGGAGGCCGGCATTCGGCCGAGCGCGCCGGCATCATGTAGGCGCCGGCTGCCGTGGCGCCGGTCACGCCCATCAGCACGAGTGCGACTTGGGCCGAGCGCTTCACGGCGTCACGCGCCCATCGATGCAGCGTTGAGCATGCCGGCCGCGACCGACGCCGCGCCGAGCCAGATCGCCGGCGCGATCTCGCCTGCTTCGA
>Ga0207691_10007782_pt1 | contig 10318 bp, 8 predicted proteins | sample KBSM13metaG_FD_184327 | JGI IMG/M metagenome (GOLD analysis project Ga0207691, IMG submission 184327) | Miscanthus rhizosphere microbial communities from Kellogg Biological Station, Michigan, USA - KBS M1-3 metaG (SPAdes) (version 2) | ecosystem: Host-associated > Plants > Roots > Rhizosphere >... | reverse complement strand
AGTCCTTGACCGGGTCGGCGGTGGCACCGGCGACGGCGACCTGCTGCGCGGGCGCGTCGTCCTCGTCGTCGTCGGAGAGGACGAAGCCCTTGCTCTCGCCTTCGGTCTCCTCCTCCTCGCCCTTGCGCCGCTTGACCGTCTCGTCGGCCTCCAGCGCGCGCACCAGCCAGGGCATGCCGTTCTCGACCACCAGGCCGTAGTCGCCCGGGCGCTGCGGCGCGTCCAGCCCGAAGCGCACCGCCTTGCGCTGCCGCGTCTGCGCGCGCACGCCGCGCGCGGCGGCGCGCACCTGGACCGGCGGCGGCTCCATGGCCGCGACCCGCGGATCGTCGCGGTTGATCACCGCCACGCTCTCCCAGGCGTCGGGCGGACCGTAGACGCGCGCCTTGGCGGCGGCGTAGTCGTCCATCGTGCCGTGCCAGTCGAGGTGGTCCTGGCTCAGGTTCAGCACCACCGCCGCGTTCGGCGCGAAGCCCGCGACGCCGTCGAGCTGGAAGCTCGACAGCTCCAGCACCCAGGCCTCGGGCAGGTGCTCGAACACCGGCACGGCCGGCGGCGGCGGGGGGAGGCGAAGCGGGGCGTCGTCGGCCTCGGGCGCTTCGGGAGCGACGCCCGAGGCGGAGCCGCCCGCATCGGGCGGAGCGGCCTCGGGGGCTGCGGTCGCAGCCGACTCTCCCGCGCGAGGCGCGACCTCCGCCGCCGCGGCACCTGCCTCGGATCCGGAGCCGACGTCCGGCCCGGTGGGTGCGAGCTGCGGCGTGGCGCCTGCGGCCTCGGAGCCGGCGGCGTCCTCGCCCCCCTCGTCGATCGCGGCGATCGGCCCGGCGGCGTCGCCCTCCGGGGGGTGCGGCGCGGGCGCCGGCGGGGCGGCGGGCGTCCCCACACCGGCCATCGCCTCGGCCGGCACCGGCTCCCGGTCCAGCGCCTGCGCCAGCGTGTCGAGCATCGTCGGCCCGACGTTGCCGGCCACCGCCACGCGCAGGCCGCTGCGCTCGATCAGCTTGCCGCACAGCACGGTGGTGGTGGTCTTGCCGTTGGTGCCGGTGATCGCCACCACCTTCGGCGCGTAGCCCCGCTCGGCGCGCAGCTCGGCCAGCGCCTGCGCGAACAGGTCGAGCTCGCCCTGCACCGGGATGCCGCGCCCGGCGGCCGCCCGTAGCAGCGGTGCCAGCGCCGGGTCGCGCGGCGACAGGCCGGGGCTCTTCAGCACCCGCTGCACGCCCTCGAGCAGCTCCGGGTCGAAGCCCTGCGCCAGCGTGGCGGCCGGCAGCGAGCCGGCCAGCGCCGCGGCCTGCGGCGGCTGCGCGCGCGAGTCGGCCACGCGCACCGCGGCGCCGTGGCGCGCGCACCAGCGCGCCATCGCCAGCCCGGAGTCACCGAGGCCCAGCACGAGCACCGTCCGACCGTCGAGGCTCTTCATCGCAGCTTCAGCGTCGACAGGCCGATCAGGCACAGCAGCATCGTGATGATCCAGAAGCGGACCACGACCTGCGTCTCCTTCCAGCCGGTCTTCTCGAAGTGGTGGTGCAGCGGCGCCATCAGCAGGATGCGCCGGCCGGTGCCGTAGCGCCGCTTGGTGTACTTGAACCACGCCACCTGGGCCATGACCGACAGCGCCTCGAGCACGAACACGCCGCCCATCACGGCCAGCACGATCTCCTGGCGCACGATGACGGCGATCGTGCCGAGCGCGCCGCCGAGCGCGAGCGCGCCCACGTCGCCCATGAAGACCTCGGCCGGATAGGCGTTGAACCAGAGGAAGGCGAGGCCCGCGCCGGCCATGGCGGCGCAGAAGATCATCAGCTCCCCTGCCCCGGGGATGTGCGGCAGCAGCAGGTAGTTGGCGTAGACCGAGCTGCCGGTCACGTAGGCGAAGATGCCGAGCGCCGAGCCGACCATCACCACCGGCATGATCGCCAGGCCGTCCAGGCCGTCGGTCAGGTTCACCGCATTGCTGCTGCCGACGATCACCACGTAGGTCAGGATCAGGAAGCCGAACACGCCCAACGGGTAGCTGATGGTCTTGAAGAAGGGCACGATCAGGTCGGCCTTCGGCGGCAGCTCGTTGGAGAAGCCGCTCTTCACCCAGTTGACGAACAGCTCCAGCACGCGCCAGTTGGAGGTCTCCGACACGCTGAACGCCAGGTAGAGCGCCGCCACCAGGCCGATCACCGACTGCCAGAAGTACTTCTCGCGCGAGCGCATCCCCTCCGGGTTCTTGTCGACCACCTTGCGCCAGTCGTCGACCCAGCCGATCGCGCCGAAGCCGAAGGTCACCAGCATCACGATCCAGACGAAGCGGTTGCTCCAGTCGAACCACAGCAGCGTGCTGATCAGGATGCACAGCAGGATCAGCGCGCCGCCCATCGTCGGCGTGCCCTGCTTCACCAGGTGCGTCTCGACGCCGTAGCCGCGGATCGGCTGGCCGATCTTCAGCTCGGTCAGGCGGCGGATCACGATCGGCCCGAGCACCAGGCCGATCAGCAGCGCCGTCATGGCCGCCATGACCGCGCGGAAGGTCAGGTACTGGAAGACGCGCAGCGCGCCGAACTGCTCGGGGTCGAGCGACTGCAGCCAGGCCGCGAGGGGGATCAGCATCGCGCCTCCGGCGTGGCGATGGGGGAAGAGCCAGTGGGCATCGCGCCGCGGATCCCGTTCATGCGGCCCCGTCCGAAGACGACGCCCCGCCCGGCGCCTGCAGCGCGGCGACGACGCGTTCCATTTTCATGAAGCGCGAGCCCTTGACGACCACCGAGGCCGCCTCGGGAGCCTGCGCGTCGATCACCGCCAGCAGGGTCTCGACCTTCTCGAAGTGGCGTGCCCCGGTGCCGAAGGCGCGCGCCGACTCGGCGCACAGCGCGCCGGCGGTCCACAGCGACTCGATGCCGCGCTCGCGCGCGTAGGCACCGACCTCGGCGTGGAAGGCCGGGCCGCGCTCGCCGACCTCGCCCATGTCGCCCAGCACCAGCCAGCGCGGTCGGGGCAGCCCGGCCAGTACGTCGATCGCCGCGCGCACCGAGTCGGGATTGGCGTTGTAGCTGTCGTCGACCAGCGTGACCGTGCGGCCGCCGCGCTGCAGCGTGCTCGCCTGCGAGCGGCCCTTGACCGGCTCGAAGGCCTCCAGGCCCCTCGCCACCGCGATCAGCGGCGCGCCGGCGGCCAGCGCGCAGGCCGTGGCGGCCAGCGCGTTCTTCAGGTTGTGGCGGCCGGCCGCGCGCAGCGCGAGCGCGGTGACGCCGGCCGGCGTGTGCAGCAGCGCCGCCCAGTGGTCGCCGGCCCACACCGCTTCGGCGGTCACGTCGGCCGGTCCGTCGAGGGCGAAGCTGCGCACCGGCCGCGTGCCGGCGACCTCGCGCCACAGCGCGGCGTGCGGGTCGTCGGCCGGGATCACCGCGATGCCGTCGGGGCCGAGCGCCTCGATCGCCGCGCCGTTCTCGCGCGCCACCGCCTCCACCGAGGCCATGAACTCCTGGTGCTCGCGCTGGGCGTTGTTGACCAGCGCCACGGTCGGCGCGGCCAGCCGGGCCAGCTGCGCGATCTCGCCCGGATGGTTCATGCCGAGTTCCACCACCGCGGCACGGTGCCAGCGCGCGCCGGGCGCCCCGCCCTGCTGGCGCAGCCGCAGCAGCGTGAGCGGCACGCCGATGTCGTTGTTGAGGTTGCCCTCGGTCCAGAACGCGGCCTCGCCCAGCCAGGCGCGCAGCACGCTGGCGATCATCTGCGTGACCGTGGTCTTGCCGTTGCTGCCGGTCACCGCGATCAGCGGCAGGTGCATGCGCGCGCGCCAGTGGGCGGCCAGCGCGGCCAGGGCCGCGCGCGTGTCGGCGACCTGCAGGCCGGGCAGCCCGGCCTCGGCCAGGCCGCGCTCGGCGAGCGCGGCCACCGCGCCGGCCGCGCGCGCCTGCGCAAGAAAGTCGTGCGCGTCGAAGCGCTCGCCGCGCAGCGCGACGAACAGGTCGCCGGGGCGCAGGGTGCGGGTGTCGCTGTGCACGCGCGTCACCGGCAGCGCGCCATCGCCGACGAGGCGCGAGCCGGGCAGCAGCGCGTGCGCCAGCGCGAGGTCCATCATCGCCGGGGCGCTCATGCGTCGGTCCTCCGCGCCTCGAGCGCGCGGCGCGCCTCGTCGACGTCCGAGAAGGCGTGGCGCACGCCCGCGATCTCCTGGTAGTCCTCGTGGCCCTTGCCGGCGACCAGCACGACGTCGCGCGGGTCGGCCTCGCCCACCGCCTGCGCGATCGCCGCGCGGCGGTCCTCGACCACCCGCGCCGCGTCGCGCGCGGCGAGGCCGGCCACGATGTCGGCGAGGATGGCCTGCGGCGCCTCGTGGCGCGGGTTGTCGCTCGTGACGAGCACGCGGTCCGCCAGCCGCTCGGCGATCGCGCCCATCAGCGGGCGCTTGGTCGCGTCGCGGTTGCCGCCGCAGCCGAACACGCAGGCCAGCCGGCCCCCGCGCGCCGACGCCAGCGGCCGCAGCGCGGCCAGCGCCTTCTCGAGCGCGTCCGGCGTGTGCGCGTAGTCGACCACCACCTCGGGACCCGCGCCGCCCGCGTCGATGCGCTGCATGCGCCCCGGCACCGGCGTGAGCCGCGGCACGATCGCCACCGCGTCCTCCAGCGCGACGCCCAGCGCGCGCAGCCCGCCCAGCACCGCCAGCAGGTTCGAGGCGTTGTAGTCGCCGATCAGCGTGCTCCGCACCGGCAGCGCCGCGTCGCCCTCGTGCAGCGTGAAGGCGAGGCCGCCGTCGACGTAGCCGAGCCCGCTGGCGCGCAGCCGCGCCGCCGGGTCCGACAGCGAGTAGCTCCACAGCTCCAGGGCCCCGGCGCCCAGCTCGGCGGCCAGCGCGGCGCCCTGGGGATCGTCGAGATTCACCACCGCCGCCTCCAGGCCCGGCCAGCTGAACAGCAGGCGCTTGGCGGCCCAGTAGGAGGCCATGTCGCCGTGGAAGTCGAGGTGGTCCTGCGTGAAGTTGGTGAACAGCGCCACCTCGATGCGCGTGGCGTCCAGCCGGTGTTCGACCAGGCCGATCGACGAGGCCTCGATCGCGCAGGCCGCGTAGCCGGCGTCGAGCAGGCGGCGCAACGCGGCCTGCAGCGTGACCGGGTCCGGCGTCGTGAGCCCGGTCGACTCGACGCTCGAGGGCGCGTCGCCCACCGGCGGCTGGCCGATGCCCAGCGTGCCGGCGACGCCGCAGCGCTGGCCGAGCAGCGTCAGCGCCTGCGCGGTCCACCAGGCGGTCGAGGTCTTGCCGTTGGTGCCGGTGGTGGCGACGACGCGCAGCGTCTCGGTCGGGTGCTCGAAGTAGGCGTCGGCGATCGCCCCGGTGGCGGCCTTGAGCTTCGGCAGCGTGCCGATGCGCGCATCCTCGAAGCCGTAGGCCTCCACGCCGTCGGCCTCCACCAGCACGGTGGCGGCGCCGGCCGCCAGCGCGGCCGCGACGAAGCGCCGGCCGTCGGTCGCGTGGCCGGGCCAGGCGATGAAGGCGTCGCCCGGCCGCACCTGGCGGCTGTCGGTGCGCAGCGTGCCGGTGGTCCAGGCACGCAGCCAGCGCGCCGCGGCGGCGGGAGAGCGCAGCCGGGTCAGCATCAGAAGCTCTCCTCGACCGCGGGAACGCTGCGCGCCACGATCTGCGGCTGCACCTCGATGTCCGGCGGCACGCCGAGGGTGCGCAGGCTCTGCTGCACGACCTCGCTGAACACCGGCGCGGCGACGTCGCCGCCGAAGTACTTGCCGGCGCTCGGCTCGTCGATCATCACCGCCACCACGATGCGCGGGTCGCTGATCGGCGCCAGGCCGACGAACCAGGCGCGGTACGCCTTGTCGGCGTAGCCCTTGCCCTCCTGCTTGTGCGCGGTGCCGGTCTTGCCGCCGACCGAGTAGCCGATCGCCTGCGCCTTGGGCGCCGTGCCGCCGGGGCCGGCGGCCATCTGCAGCATGCGGCGCACGGTGCGCGCGGTCTCGGGCGAGAACACGCGCACGCCGGCGGTCGGATGCTCGGCCTTGAGGATCGACACCGGGATCAGCTCGCCGTCGCGCGCGAACACCGTGTAGGCGTGCGCCAGCTGGAACAGGCTCGCCGACAGGCCGTAGCCGTAGCTCATGGTCGCCTGCTCGATCGGCCGCCACGACTTGTAGGGGCGCAGCCGCCCGGTCACCGCGCCGGGGAAATCGATCTGCGGCTTCTGCCCGAGGCCGACCGCGGAGAAGGTCTCCCACATCTCGCGCGCCGGCATCTGCATCGCCATCTTCACGGTGCCGACGTTGCTCGACTTCTGGATCACCTCGGCCACCGTCAGCAGGCCGTGCGGGTGCGAGTCGCTGATCGTGCTGCCGGTGATGGTGATGCGGCCGGGCGCGGTGTCGATCACGGTGTCGGGCTTGACCCGGTGCGTGTCCAGCGCCAGCGCGGCGACGAAGGGCTTCATGGTCGAGCCGGGCTCGAAGGTGTCGGTCAGCGCGCGGTTGCGCAGCTGCTGGCCGCCGAGGTTGCGGCGGTCGCCCGGCGTGTAGCTCGGATAGTTGGCGAGCGCCAGGACCTCGCCGCTGCGCACGTCCAGCACCACCACGCTGCCGGCCTTGGCCCGGTGCTCCGCCACCGCGTCGCGCACGCGCTGGTAGGCGTAGAACTGCAGTTTGGTGTCGATCGACAGCTCGATGTCGCGGCCGTCGACCGGCGGCACGCTCTCGCCGATGTCCTCGACCACACGGCCGAGGCGGTCCTTGATGACGCGCCGCGTGCCGTCCTTGCCCGACAACGCGCCCTGGAAGGCGAGCTCGATGCCCTCCTGCCCCTTGGCCTCGAAGTTGGTGAAGCCCACCACGTGCGCCGCCGCCTCGCCCTCGGGGTAGGTGCGCTTGTACTCGGTGAGCTGGTGGATGCCCTTGAGGTTGAGCGCCTTGACCTGGCGCGCCACCGGCTCGTCCACCTGGCGCCGCAGCCAGACGAAATTGGGGTTGTCGGCCAGCCGCTTGTCGAGCTCGCCGGCCTCCATGCCGAGCAGACGCGCCAGCGCTCGCTTGCCGGCGGCGTCGGCGTCGATGTCCTTCGGGATGGCCCAGATCGAGGGCGCCGGCACGCTGGAGGCGAGCAGCTGGCCGCTGCGGTCGATGATGCGGCCGCGGTTGGCCGGCAGCTCGAGCGTGCGTGCGTAGCGGTTCTCGCCCTGCTGCTGGTAGAACTCGGTGCCGATCACCTGCACATAGACCGCGCGGCCGATCAGCAGCGCGAAGGCGGCGCCGATCGCCGCCACCATGAACTTGGAGCGCCACGGCGGCGTCCTGGAGGCGAGCAGCGGGCTCGTCGCGTAGCGCACGCTGCGCGAGGGCACGGCGCCGCTGGCCACCGCGCCAAGGTCGCGGCGGGCCCGGCGGCCGGCGCCGCGCATCGCGCGGCCGGCGGCGGCGGCGCGGCGCTCGGCGCGCGCCCGGAGCCACTGGCGCAGGCTCATGGGCGACGCTCCCGCGCCGACGGCGCCAAGGCCACGCTCGCCGAGGCCGGCGGCGCGAAGGCCGCGCCCGCCGCGGCCGGCGCCGCGAGGTACTCGGTCACGCCGGGCGTCGCGTTGCGCATCGCGAGCCTCTCGCGCGCCACGCGCTCCACGCGCAGCGGCGTCGCCTGCGAGCGCGCATCCAGCTGCAGTCGCTCGTGGTCGCTCTCCAGGCGCAGCGCGCGCGCCCGCTCGCGATCGAGCTCGGCGAACAGGCGGCGCGACTCGTAGGAGACGTCGACCAGGTAGAGGCTGCTGAGCATCAGCGCGAGCAGCAGGACCAGGTTGACCCGGCTCATCGGCGGACTCCGTGCCGGCGTGCGGCGCGACGGGCGGCGCGTGCGCTCATGCGGCCTCCCCGGCGGCGGTGCGCTCGGCGACGCGCAGGATCGCCGAGCGCGCGCGCGGGTTGGCCGCGACCTCGGCGACGCCGGGGCGGATGCGGGCCACGGCGCGCAGCGCCATCGGCCGCGACGGACCGCCCGCCCAGTACTCGGGCGCGCGGCGGTCGACCTGCTCGCGACTGTGGCGCGCGATGAAGGTCTTGACGATGCGGTCCTCGAGCGAGTGGAAGCTGATCACCGCCAGCCGGCCGCCCGGCGCCAGGCAGGCCAGCGCCGCCTGCAGGCCCTGCTCGAGCTGCGACAGCTCCGCGTTGACGAAGATGCGCAGCGCCTGGAAGGTGCGCGTGGCGGGGTTCTGGCCCGGCTCGCGCGTGCGCACCGCGCGCGCCACCAGCTCTGCGAGTTCCTCGGTCGTGCGCGGCGAGCGGCCCTCGGCACGGCGCGCGGCGAGCGCGCGGGCAATCGCTCTGGCGAAGCGCTCCTCGCCGTAGTCGCGAATCACGTCGGCAATCTCGCGCTCGCTGGCACGCGCCAGGAAGTCGGCCGCGCTCTCGCCGCGCGTCGGGTCCATCCGCATGTCGAGCGGGCCGGCGGCGCGGAAGCTGAAGCCGCGCGCCGGGTCGTCGATCTGCGGCGAGCTGACGCCGAGGTCCAGCAGCAGGCCGTCGATGCGCTCGATGCCGCGCGCGGCCAGCACGCGCGGCAGCTCTGCGAAGCCGCAGTGCTCGATCTCGAAGCGCGGGTCGTCGACGCGGCGCGGCCCGGTGGTGGCGTGCGCCACCGCCTCGGGGTCGCGGTCGATCGCCAGCAGCCGGCCGCGCGCCGACAGGCGCGACAGGATCAGCCGCGCGTGGCCGCCGCGACCATAGGTGCCGTCGACGTACAGGCCGTCGGGCGTGTGCACGAGGGCGTCGACCGCCTCCTGCAGCAGGACGGTGGTGTGCTGCGGATCCATGGCCTCAGAACGAGAAGTCGCGCAGCGCGTCGGGAAGGCCTTGCTGCATCGCCTCGGCCTCCTGGGCCGCATAGCGCTGCGCATCCCAGAGCTCGAAGTGGCTGCCCATGCCCAGCAGCATGACCTCCTTCGAAAGCCCTGCCGCGACGCGCAGTTCCGGCGAGATCAGCAGTCGCGAGGCGGCGTCGAGCGTGGCGTCCATCGCGTTGCCGAGAAAGATCCGCTTCCATTGGACGGCCGACATCGGCAGCCCGGAGAGGCGCTCGCGGAACTGCTCCCAGGTTGGGCGCGGGAAGACCAGCAGGCAGCCGTCCGGATGCTTGGTGAGGGTGAGCTGGCCCTGCGCGAGAGCCTGCAGGACATCGCGGTGGCGTGCGGGGATGGCGATGCGGCCCTTCGCGTCGAGCGCGAGGGCCGAGGCACCCTGGAAGACGACGTCAGCCACGCCGTCCCACCGAACCCGCCATGATCACCACGTTCTCCCACAAAAGTGCACTTTTCCCCACTGTAGCGGACGGGACTGACGCGGGTCAACGGAATCTGTAAAAAAAACTAATCAAATCAATCACTTAGCGGCGACTTTTCAGCATATAGCGTGAAAAATTCCGTTCAGAAATAAAGACTTGCATGGCGGTCTGCAAGTGACGCCTCAAGAGAGGGCGGCCTCATGGGCCTCAGACCGCTGAACGGGGCGCCAGACGCGACGCGGCCGGGTGCCGAAGCGACAGGCCTGGCCGCGGCGCGTCGCCGTGCGGGCGGTCGACCGACGGGAGTGATCCCTCCCCGGCGTGGGCGTGGCGCTCGCGGCGGCGGCAGGCCGATGGCGCGCGCTGCATCGTGTGGACGAGGCCGCCCGGCCGCGCCACGTGGCCGAGGCGCACGGCTCGCCGCGATGGGTTGCGGGCTGACGGGCCCGTCGTCGGAGGAACCGCTGTGGGCGGTTGGCGCGGACCTGCGGGACCGCCGCCACCTCGGGCCGGAGGTGGCCGAACTGGCGGAGCAGACGCTCGCCGGCGAACGGACCGACGACCCGTAGGCCGCACTGTCGCCGTGTCGCCGCGCGAGCGCCGGATCACTCGCACGGTCGTGCAGGGCCGCTCCTGCGCGGCGATCGGCGACCCGCTGCACTTCCTGCGCAGACCGACATCGACCGAGGCCGCGCGCGAAGCTGGGCTGCCGGATCTCGCGCGCCGGTGCGGCCGGCGATCCGCTCGAGTCCGATCGACGCCGGGCCCGCGGCACCCGGCGAATCGCCCTCGCGAGGCGTCCGGCGCCTCGCCGAGCGCCGGCCTCAAAGCTCGCCGTCGGCGTGCCAGGTGCGCAGGCTGCGCAGCATGTCGCGGTCGTTCTCCAGCCAGGCCTGCTCGCGGTAGCCTTGCAGCGCCGTGTCCTCGGCCGAGGCGATGCCGTCGGCGGTGTACACGAAGCGCAGGAACAGCGCGCCGGGGGCCGGCTCCTCGATCGTGAGGGTGAGCCGCACCGGCGGCGCGTCGCCGTGCGGCTCGGGCAGGAACTCGATGCGTCGCTCGAAGTCG
>Ga0207691_10007779_pt1 | contig 10321 bp, 9 predicted proteins | sample KBSM13metaG_FD_184327 | JGI IMG/M metagenome (GOLD analysis project Ga0207691, IMG submission 184327) | Miscanthus rhizosphere microbial communities from Kellogg Biological Station, Michigan, USA - KBS M1-3 metaG (SPAdes) (version 2) | ecosystem: Host-associated > Plants > Roots > Rhizosphere >... | reverse complement strand
CGCGGTGCCGTAGATGCCGCCGCGCACGTTCCCCCCCATCACCATCATCACGCTGGCGGCGCCGTGATCGGTGCCGGCGCTGGCGTTCTCGTTGATGCGCCGGCCGAACTCCGAGAACTGCAGGACCAGCGTGTCGCCGAACAGCCCCTGCCGCGTCAGGTCGTTATAGAAGGCGAGCAGCCCGTCGTTGAGCGTTCCCATCAGCGCGCCGTAGGCGCCGTTGGCCTGGTTGACGTTCTGTCCGGAGTGCGTGTCGTAGCCGCCGGTCTGCACGAAGAACACGCGCGTGCCGACGCCGCCGACCATCGCGCCGGCGACGGCCTGCATGGCCTGGCCGAAGCCGTTGTTCGGGTAGGCGACGGCGGGGCGATAGGCGCCGACGGCGGCGACGCGATCGAGCGTCGCGAACGCCTGCTGCGCCGTCGCGTTGACGAACGCCAGGTGCGGCCGATCGACCGGGACGTGCGAGGCGATGCGCGTCGCGCTGACGCGCGCGAACTGCGCCTCGGCCCCGGCGTTGGGGCTCGCGAAGGCGTAGGCGCCGATCGTCGGGATCGCCGCGATGCCGACGCGGTTGGCCTGCAGCAGGTGCGGCACGTCGCGCGTCGTCGACCAGCCGACCAGCGGATCGATCGGCGACGGCAGCGTGTCGAGATACCGGCCGAGCCATCCCGGCCCCTGCGAGTTGGAGGGATTGGCCGTCGACCAGATGTCGGTGCCCTGGAAGTGCGAGCGGCTCGAGTTCTCGTAGCCGGTGCGCTGGACGAAGGCGAGACGCCCGCTGTCGAAGATCGTCTTCAGGCCCGTGAGGCGCGGATTGAGCCCCAGCGCGTTGCCGGCGCGATCGGAGCCGATCTGCAGCACGTTGCCGGCCGGGATGCCGAGCACCGGCCGCCGGTTGCGATACTCCGGATCGTTGTACGGCACGAGCATGCTGAGCGCGTCGTTGCCCCCGCTCAGGTAGAGGACGACGAGATTGCGGCGCGCCGAGCCCTGCGCCCGCGCCAGATCGGAGAGGAACGCGGGGGCGGCGAAGCTGAAGGTGAACGCCGAGACGCCGCCGCGAATGAACTCACGTCGAGTGAACATGGCGGCTCCTCAGATCAGTTGATACTCGCCCGATCCCACGATCAGGTGGGCCAGACCCGAGGCCTTCGCCGCAATCTGCGTATCGGACCCGGTCCACGCGCCGCCGGCGCGCGCGTAGTCGATCAGCGCGTTGTACGAGTCGCCCGGGAAGGTCGCCGCGGTCATGCGGTCCATCGACCACGAGACCAGGTTTTCCGGCGAGTGCACTTCGCCCTTCGCCGCGTCGCGCAGGGCGAACTTCTGGTTGGTGGCGAGCTGCGCGGCGAAGTTCATGCGCGCCAGCATCGCGCCGCTGGTGAACCACGCCTGCCCGAGATCCCATCCGGCCACGTCGGGCGGCTCGAAGAGCTGCTGCCCCATCGTGATCAGCGGGTTCAGCGCGTCGTTCACCGAAAAGCCGGCCCACCCCATTTCCTTGATCGCGCGGACGACGAACTCCGCCGGCCATGAGTAGCGCTTGAAGTAGGTCGAGGGATCGACGAACTGCGGCGAGGTGACCAGGCGGATCAGCATCGGCTTGATCTCGAAGCCGCTCTGGTAATAGTCGGAGGCCATCGCGGCGATGAGGCTGGCGTCGGGCTCTTCGACCTCGTTGACGAAGTAGGCGTAGAGCTTGCGCGCCAGCCGCGGCCCGGTCGCGGGATGGCTGACGCACGCGTTGATCAGATCGACGCCGTCCTGCATCCCGTCGGCCTCGGCGCGCGCGGGAATCCGCTTCGAGCCGCCCGGGTAGATCGCGAAGCTGAAGTCCTTGGCGCTGGTCTCGTGCTGCCGCGCGTCGTAGAAAAACGCGTTGTAGCCGTTGGCGCCGCCGACACGCTGCAGGTTCCACCCGGTGAAGACGCGTGCGCCGGCATACACGTCGGTCTCGGCGTAGTTGCCGACGCCCATCGTGAACAGCTCCATCAGCTCGCGCGCGAAGTTCTCCTGCGGCTGCCGCTTCACGTTGGTGCGGCCGTCGAGCCAGACCAGCATCGCGACGTCCTTCGCCACCGCGGTGACCAGCGTACGGAAGTTGCCGACCGCGTGCTCGCGGAACAGCTCGATCTGGCCGGGCACGTCAGCCGGCGTCTCGGCCGCCCTGGCCGCCATCGCGCGCGTGCCGTCGGCCGCGCCGAGCGTGCCCGACACCTTGCTGAACGCGGTCGCGAAGTGGTTGTGCCAGAAGAGCGCCATCTTCTCCTGCAGCGGGCGCTCGCTGTGCACCATGCGGAACAGCCAGCGCTGCCGCGCGTGCGCGATGTTCGTCGCCGGGCTGAAGGCGCCGTTGATCGTCATCGCCACGTAGCCGGGCTGGCCGATGTGATCGTCGACCGAGCCGGGGGCCGACTCGTAGTCGATCAGCCGGACCAGCGAGGCCGGGTAGCCGAGCTCGATGAAGGTATCGAGCTCCGCGGCCGACGCGCCGAAGCCAATGCGACGCAACAGGTGTTCGATGAGGAGCTCGCGCCTGGCCATGCCCGGATTAGACCGCCGGGCCGAGCCCAAGTAAAGAGGCTTTCGCGATTACAAAACCCGTGCGAAGCCGAAGAGCTCGTCCCCCTTGTGGGGCTCGCCAAGAAACTCCCGGAGGAGTACGCGCGCCGCGAGCCAGGCGACGCCGGCGCCGTGGCGGCCGTGGCCGAGCGCGAAGAGATGCCGCGGGAAATTGCGGTGCGGCCCGACCACCGGCAGCCCGTCGGGCGAGCCGTAGTGCAGGAAGTCCCAGGCCCATTCCGGCTGCAGCCCCGAGATCGCCGGGTAGGCCGTCGTCAGCTCGTACATCAACTGGTTCGCGCGCGGCGCCAGCGCGCCCTCGCGCTGACGGACGGGCAGCGGCTTCTGATCCGCGCCCGAGAAGAGGACGCGATCGTCCTTGAGCCAGCGGAGGACGTGCGGGGGATTCGCCATGTCGCGGAGCGCGGTCGCGCGCTTCCCCGTCTCGCGGCGCACCGCCGCGGGCAGGCTTTCGGTGACGACCGCCCATGCCTGCGTCGGCGCGAAATGGCGGCGCAGCGCGCGCAGGTCGTCCTGGAGGCCGCCGGTGGCGATCACCACCGCTTCGCACGTAATCACGCCCCCATCCGTCCGGATCTCGACCGCCTTGCGTCCGGCGCGCACGCGGAGCACCGGGGTGCGCTCGTGAATCGCCGCGCCTTTCGACGCGGCATACGCCGCCAGGCCGACGGCGGCGCGGTAGGGATCGAGCGCTTCCCCCTTGGCTCGGAGGCCGGCTGAGCCCGGGATCGCCGTCTCGGCGAGGACGGCGCGCGCGTTCAGCCACGAGCCTTCGACGCCGGCGTCGCGCCGCGCCTGGTATTCGCGCTGCAGCTGCAACTGACGCCCGGCCTGCGCGCCGCGCGACAGCACGATCATGTCCTGCGGCGTCACGTCGGCGCGGATGCCGACGCGCCGCAGCGCCGTCGAGAAATCGAGCGCCGCGCGGCGGAATCCCTGCCACACGTGGCGCGACGTCCGCAGCCCGTGCAGCTTCGCCGTCTCCTGGAATGAGGCGTCGAGGTCCTGCCGCAGGAGCCCCGCGCTGGCCGCGGTCCCGCCCGCGCCGATGCGGTCCGCTTCGAGCAGGACGACTTTGACGCCGGCGGCGGCGAACGCCGCGGCGCAGGCGCATCCTGTCAGCCCGCCGCCAACGATCGCGACGCGCGTACGGATTTCGCCGCGTTGTCGTGAATAGTCGGGTCGGCGGCTGCGGGGGAAGGTGTCGAAGAAGAACGGAACCGGCCGCATGCGTCCGGGAATTCTAACCTCAACCACCGGACATTTGAGTCACCGGCTTTGCCTCGCGCGTAGCACGGGGTTTGCGTAAGTGGCCGGCATGACTCTCACCGATCAGCTGGAGCGCCTTTCCGCGTTCGAACCGGCGCCGTATCCCGTGGTCAGCCTCTACCTCAACACCCAGTCGAACCAGGTGGGCCGGGACGAATTTCAGTCTTTCGTGCGCAAGGAGCTGAAGGCGCGCGCCCAGACCTACCCGCAGCGCAGTTCCGAGCGCGAGATGCTCGAGCGCGACCTCGAGCGCATCACGCGCTACCTCGAAAACGACCTGCAGCCGTCGGCCAACGGCATCGCGATCTTCGCCTGCGATGCCGGCGAGCTGTTCGAGGCCGTCCAGCTCGACGCGCCGATCGACGAGCACTGGCTCTACATCGGCGACCAGCCGCACCTCTACCCGCTCGCGCGGCTGGTCTCCAAGTACCCGCGCTACGCGGTCGTCCTCGCCGACACCGTCCGCACGCGCATCGTCGTCGTCGCGCACGGCAGCGTGACCTCCGACGTGCCGATCGAAGGGGTCAAGACGCGGCGGACGTCGCAGGGCGGCTGGTCGCAGGCGCGCTACCAGCGTCATATCGAGAACTATCATCTGCAGCACGTCAAGGACGTCGTCGAGACGCTCGAGAAGATCGTGACGCGCGAAGGACTCGATCGCATCGTCATCGCGGGGGATCAGGTGGTCCTCCCTCTGCTGCGCGAGCAGATGTCGAAGCCGCTCGCCGAGAAAGTCGTCGACGAGATCTCGCTCGCCAGCGATGCGCCGGAGCGCGACGTGATCCGCGCCACGCTCGCCACGCTGCAGCAGGCCGACGCCGTGGACGATCGCGAGAAAGTGGACGCGGCCATCGGCGCGTATCGCGCCGGCGGGCTCGGCGTGGCGGGCCCCGATCGCACGCTGCTCGCATTGACCAACGGCCAGGTCGACGAACTGCTGATCACCGCGTCGCTGTCGTCGCTCGGCGAGCTGCGCAACTCACCGGCGGCGCAGATGGCGATCGCCAACGACGCGAGCATCAAGGACGCCGCCGTCCCCGCGACCGCCGCCGGCGAGCCGGCGCAGGCGGGAGCGGAAACGGTCCGCCTCTCGGACGAACTGGTGACCCGGGCGCAGCAGACCGGCGCCCGCGTGTCGTTTATCGAGGACCCCGCGCTGCTGGAGCCATACGGGGGCGTGGCGGCGACCCTGCGCTATCGGGTCTAGCGCCGCCGCGCGACGTGCGCGAGCTGCGATAGAGCGCAATCGCCGACACGATCGTCCCGATCGCGGCGAGCACGATGAAGACGCCGACCACCATCTTGAACGTCGGCGTCCGCATCCACCGGAGGATCTGGCTGCCGTAGAAGTGCGCGAGCAGCGCCTCGACGCCGAAGCGGCACACGCGGACCGCCGCGAGCGCGCCGAGGAACGACCACGCGTTCATCCCGATGGCGCCGCTGGCGAGGACGAACGGCGTGAACGGGAACGGCGGCGGAATCAGTCCAAGCAGCGCGACCACGAACGCGCCCCGGTTGACCCGCCGCTCCACTCTCTTCAGCCGCCGCGGGCTGACGAACCGCGCCAGTCCCTTTTCCCCCGCCTTCCTGCCGATCCAGAATGTTCCGGCGGCGCCGACGAGCGATCCGATCGTCGCCAGGATGGCGTACATCCAGAAGAGGTCCGGCTTGCGCGCGGTCATCAGGATCACGACGAAATCGATGCCCAGGGGCAGGAAGAACACCATCGACGCGTCGAGCACCCCCATGAGGACGATGCCGAACGGGGTGAGGAAGTAGCCGAGGATCGAGAAGAAGAAGGAACGCACGCGTTCACTCAAGCAAACTGAGAGCCTTGTTCGATGCGAAAGCTGCGAAAAGCTGCGTGGATCGTCGCCGCCGCGGGCCTGGTGGCTGTTTTATCTACGGCCGGGCTGGCTCAGCGGCGCGCAGCCCCTGGCGGCGAGGATCCCATGTCGAAGATCGCCCATGACTACGTGCACCTGGTGCTCGCGCTGGGGCAGCACGACACGGATTACGTCGACGCCTACTACGGCCCGCCTGAGATCAAGAAGGAGGCCGAAGCGGCGAAGCTCACGCTCGACGCGATCGGCAAGGGGGCCGCGGAGCTGACCGCGTCGCTGAAGGCGGCGCCGCCAGGAGGCGACGAGCTGTCGCGGCTGCGGCACCAGTATCTCGAGAAGCAGCTGTCGGCGATGAGCGCGCGCGTGCGCATGCTGAAAGGCGAGCGGCTCTCCTTCGACGAAGAATCGAAGGCGCTCTACGACGCGGTGGCGCCGACGTACCCGGATTCGCACTTCCAGGAGATGCTCGATCGCCTGGAGAAGCGCTTTCCAGGGAGCGGACCGCTGGTCGACCGCTACGACGCGTGGAAGCGCGGGTTCGTGATCCCGCGCGAGAAGCTCGACACGGTGTTCCAGGCGGCGATCGCCGCGTGCCGCGAGCGCACCGCCGCGCACGTGAAGCTGCCGGCCGACGAGCACTTCACCGTCGAGTACGTGACCAACAAGTCGTGGAGCGGCTACAACTGGTACCAGGGAGGCTTCCGCAGCCTGATCCAGGTCAACACCGATCTGCCGATCTACATCGATCGCGCGATCGATCTCGCGTGCCACGAGGGCTACCCGGGGCATCACGTCTACAACGCGCTGCTCGAGCAGCATCTCGTGAAGGAACGCGGCTGGATGGAGTTCAGCGTCTATCCGCTCTTCTCGCCGCAGTCGCTGATCGCCGAAGGCACGGCGAACTACGGGATCGAGGTCGCGTTCCCGGGGCAGGAGCGTGTCGCCTTCGAGAAGACGCGGCTGTTCCCGCTGGCAGGACTGGACCCGGCGCGCGCGGCTGAGTACTACGAAGTGATGGCGCTCGTCGATCAGCTCTCGTACGCGGGCAACGAGGCGGCGCGGCGTTACCTGAACGGCGCGATCACGCGCGAACAGGCGACGGCGTGGCTCGAGCGCTACGCGATGACGCCGCACGATCGCGCGGCGCAGCGGGTGCGGTTCTTCGACCAGTACCGCAGCTACGTGATCAACTACAACTACGGCAAGGATCTCGTCCGGAAGTACATCGAGTCGCGCGGCGGGACCGCCGATCGGCCGGAGCGCCGGTGGCAGGAATTCGAGACGCTGCTGTCGTCGCCGCGCCTGCCGTCCGGCCTGCGCTGATCTGGCGGCCCGATTGCTGGAAAGATCTGGTGGTGGCGCCCACTCGAGCTAAAAGCTGGACCGCGATTCTCGACGAGCTGTACGAAGGCTCGTGGAACCCGTCGCTGCAGCGCTTCCGATCGCCCTATGCCTTCCGCGGCCTGGCTGACGCCGACCATCCGCTTTCCAGTTCGCTCGTACGGCTGGCCGGCGGCGCCGACATCCGCCGGCTCGAGACGGCCTTGCTCCGCAACTTCAGCAAGTACGCGCATGCCGAAAGCAGCTACGCCGACTCGGTGTGGGACTGGCTCGCCCTCGGCCAGCACCGCGGCCTGCCGACGCGCCTGCTCGACTGGACCTATTCGCCGCTGGTCGCATTGCACTTCGTGACCGAATCACCCGAAGACATGGATCGCGACGGCGTGGTGTGGTGCGTGAACTTCGTCGAGGCGAACAAGAAGCTGCCGGCGAGGCTCAAACGGATCATGCTGCGCGAAGGATCCGAAACGCTCACCGTCGACATGCTGAACACGTTCGGCACGCTCGCCGAGTTCGATCGCCTGGCGCGGACGCCGTTTCTCGTCTTCATGGAGCCGCCGGCGATCGACCGCCGCATCCTGAACCAGTTCGCGCTGTTCTCGCTGATGTCGAGCCCGACCGCGGAGATGGGCGAGTGGCTGGACCGCCATCCCACGCTCTGCCGGCGGGTGGTCGTCCCGGCGGAACTGAAGTGGGAGATTCGCGACAAGCTGGATCAGGCGAACGTCAACGAGCGTATCCTGTTTCCCGACCTCGACGGCCTGAGCCGCTGGCTGACGCGTTATTACCTGCCGGCGGCTTCGGCAGGCCGCCTGGTCGAGACTTATGCCGCCAATCCCGAAAAAGATGCGCGCGATCGAGATCGCCGCGCACGGTGGGCCGGAGGTGCTCCGCCCCGTCGAACGCCCCGTCCCGGATCCCGGCCCCGGTGAAGTCCTGATCCGGGTTGCCGCGGCGGGCGTCAACCGCCCGGACATCATGCAGCGGATGGGCAAGTATCCGCCGCCGCCCGGCGCCTCGGACATTCCGGGCCTCGAGGTCTCGGGGGAGATCGTCGCCGTCCGCGAGGTGCCGACGCTCCGCGTCGGCGAGGAAGTGTGCGCGCTCGTCGCCGGCGGCGGCTACGCCGAATACTGCGTCGCGCCCGCGGCGCAGTGCCTGCGCGTCCCGGCGGCGATTCCGGTCCGCGACTCCGGCGCCATCCCCGAAACGTTTTTCACCGTGTGGACCAACCTCTTCGATCGCGGCCGCCTGGTCCGCGGCGAGACGGCGCTGATCCACGGCGGCACGAGCGGCATCGGCACCACCGCCATCCAGCTGGCGCGCGCCTTCGGCGCCACCGTCTTCGCGACGGCGGGATCGGACGCCAAGTGCGACGCCTGCCGCGAGCTCGGCGCCGCGCGCGCAATCAATTACCGCGCCGAGGACTTCGTCCTCGTCGTCAAGGGAGCGACCGGCGGCGACGGCGTCAACGTCATCCTCGACATCGTCGGCGGCGACTACGTCGGGCGCAACATCGAGTGCCTCGGGATGAACGGGCGGCTGGTGCAGATCGGCCTGATGGAGGGATCGAAGGCGACGGTGGACTTCCGCGCCGTGCTGCAGAAGCGCCTGACGCTGACCGGCTCGACGCTGCGCGCGCGGACCGTCGCGGAGAAAGGGGCGATCGCGCGCGATCTCGAGCGCGAGATCTGGCCGCTGCTCGATCGCGGCGACGTGCGTCCCGTGATTCACGACGAGATCCCGCTCGATCACGCCGCCGACGCGCACGCCGAGCTGGAATCGGGGCGCGTCATCGGCAAGGTGATTCTGGTTCCGTAAGAGGTACCGTTGGAGTCTCCCCGTCAATTCAGCCTCGTCCGGTTCGACTTCGGCACCCTCCCCCCCGAGCAGGACGCCAAATACCCCTTCAAGAGGGACGGCGTCTACATCTTCTTCGGGGAGATCCCGAACATGCTCGGCCATTGTGTGGTTGCCGACCATGAGACGGGTCGCATCCACAGCGGATACCACACGGAGAACTTCGTCGAGCTAACTGAAGACGAGGTCTAGGTCCATGCCGCGTGCCGATCAGACCGCCAGACTTCCTGGAGATCGTGCGTGCACGTGCGCTGCGCGCTGATCGTCCCAAGGTGCCTGACGAGTGCGTCAGGTGCTCTATGGCCCGAGGCGACCGGACGACAGTCACACCCGAGGCACTTTTCGCTCACGCTTGCGGCCCCACGAACGGAGCCGGTTCGCGACGTCCTTGTGCGGGACGCCGCGGCCTTCATCCAGCTCCGCGACCCCGATCTGAATCTCGTCCAGCTGCCCGCTTTCGGCTTCGACGAAAGCGGCGATCGCTTCGGCGGCCAGGAGCGACTTCGAGCGCCGAGTACGCCTGGCCAGCGCCTCGAGGCGCTTCTTGGTGTTGGTGTCGATGCGTACGGACAGCGTTGTGGTCACGGTGCTTTGCGCTGAGTTGTACTCATCTTTGCACAGGGCGAAGGTTCAGACGCGCTCGAGCGACTCGAGCGGCAGGGTCATGACCAGGAAGTGCGCCGGCTTGAAGAGCCGCGGATCCTCGAAGGGCGCGGTGCCGTCGGGGACGAACCCGAGGCTGCGGTAGAACGGCGGCAGCTCGGTGCGCAGGTTGACGATGCGGATGTCGATGGCGCGGCAGCCGGCGGCGCGGCAGTGGCGTTCGGCCGCCGCCATCATCAGCCGGCCCAGGCCGTGCCGCTGCTCGGCGGGATCGACGGCCAGCAGTCCCAGGTACATCCGATCCGGCGCTGTGCGCTGCAGGAACACGTTCGCGATCGACTCGCCGTTGGCGCGCGTCGCGACCAGGAACGTGCCCAGCTCTAAGATTCGCCGCAGCTCCTTCTCGCTCAACCGATCCCCTTCGACGAACTCGCGCTCCACGAGGTAGGCGGCGTTGATCACGCGCAGCAGCGCCGGTACGTCGGCCAGCGTCGCTTCGCGGAACGAGAACGGGTGGTCGAGCGCTTTCGCATACTCGAAGAGCGGCATGCCGAAGAATTCCTGCACGCGGCCGGTGCGCGCGAAACCATCGGCCTCGTAGAAGCGCGCCGCAGCCTGGAGCGGCGCGGTGGTGTCGAGCGTCACGCGACGGCTGCCGGCGAGTGCCGCTTCGTCGAGGGCACGGCGCAGCAGCCGGCGTCCGACGCCGTGCCGCTGCGACGCCGGCCGGATCGCCATGCCGCGAATGTGGGCTTCAGGATCGTGCGCGGCAATCGCGATCGTGCCGAAGACCGCGCTGTCCTCGGCAGTCGCGACGA
>Ga0207691_10007776_pt1 | contig 10322 bp, 8 predicted proteins | sample KBSM13metaG_FD_184327 | JGI IMG/M metagenome (GOLD analysis project Ga0207691, IMG submission 184327) | Miscanthus rhizosphere microbial communities from Kellogg Biological Station, Michigan, USA - KBS M1-3 metaG (SPAdes) (version 2) | ecosystem: Host-associated > Plants > Roots > Rhizosphere >... | reverse complement strand
GGAAGCTGTCGCCCGCGACCGCCGCGCTCTCGACGTTATCGATCGCCTCGACCAGGTCGTAGATGCCGAACGGGATCGCGGTGACGAGGATGACGCCCAGGTACTTGAAGCCGTGGAAGGTGTGATCGAACGCGGGGATCGGCAGGGAGAAGCCGAAGTTCGACACCGACGCGGCGAGCTTGTCGATGCCCATGCCGCCCCAGCCCAGGCCGGCCGCCGCCGAGCTCCACGCGATCACCGACCCGACGGCGATCGCGACAAGACCGGCCGGGACGCCGCGGTACTTCACGCCCCCGAACCAGCTGGCCAGGATGATCGCGAAGCAGACCACGCCGATGATCGGCGTCGTGAACATCTGCGCCGCGGGCCGCATCGAGATGAACGTGATCGACACGCCCGCCAGCGTCCCGAGCAGCGCGGCCCGGGGCGTCACCTTGCGGATGAACGGCGCGATGAACCCGCCGCCCATGAGGACGAAGCTCTGGATGAACACCCACGTCAGCCCGGCCTCCCACCCCTGGATCGGATCGCCGGTCTTGATCGCGATCGGCAACATGATGACGAAGGTGACGACGAACATGTGCGGCACGCTGATGCCTGACGGCAGCGCACACACGTCGGTGCGGCCCGTCTTCTTCGCCAACCGGTACGCGAGCCACGCGTAGTACATCGTGCTCATGCACAGCATCAGCCCGGTCGCGGGAAGGATGCGTCCGAACACGATGCTGTCCGGCATCTTGATGACGAAGCGCAACAGCGTCGTCAGCACCATCAGGTTGACGAGGATGTTGGTTCCGAAGCCGAAGAATGCGTTCCAGTCGCCCGGCACCCAGATCTTCGGTTTGAAGTTCGTGTCCGTCGTCGTCGTACTCGTCGCGGTCGTCATGCTGTCCTCCCGTTCGATGCGAAGGCGGAGAGGATGCGTCTCGAATCCGAGACCCATCCGAAGATCCCGCCCTGGGCCTTGATCATTCGCAGCCCGACTTCGTGAAATTCGGGGAAGTAGGATCCGCAGCAGTCCTCGGCGACGACGCAGCGGTAGCCGCGATCGTTCGCCTCGCGCACGGTGGTGTGGACGCAGACCTCGGTCGTGACGCCGCCGACGATCAGGTTCTCGATGCCGCGGTTGGTGAGGATCGCGTGGAGGTCGGTCGCGAAGAACGCGCCCTTGCCCGGCTTGTCGACCACCGGCTCGCCGGGTTTGGGCGCCAGCGCCGGAATGATGTCGTGCCCGCGCTCGCCGCGGATCAGGATGCGCCCCATCGGGCCGGCGTCGCCGATGCGCATGCTGGGCGCGCCGCGCTCGACCTTCGCGGGCGGCGCGTCGGCCATGTCGGGGCGATGGCCCTCGCGCGTGTGGACCACCAGCATCCCGAGCTTGCGCGCGCCGGCCATCAGCGCCGCGGCCGGATCGATGGCGCGCGCGAGCAGCGAGACGTCGTTACCCAGCGTCTCCCCGAACCCGCCCGGCTCGAGGAAGTCGCGCTGCATGTCGATCATCACCACCGCCGTCCGCCGTGGGTCAATCGCAATCGGCCCGGGTTCAGCCAAAACTTCGATCGTCGACATCGCTGCATTCCTCCTTCAGACGGTCAGGTGCCTCCGGACGAGATCATCGGTCAGCTCGCTTATCGCGCCGTCCGCGACGGCTCGGCCACGGTCGAGGATCACGAAGCTGCGCGCCACGCGGCGCGCGAAAGCCAGCTTCTGTTCGACGAACAGGACGGTGACCCCCTGCTCGGCGAGACCAGCGATCACGTCGCCGATCTCCGCGACGATGTTCGGCTGGATTCCCTCCGTCGGTTCGTCGAGGATCAGCAGCTTCGGATCCAGCGCCAGCGCGCGGCCCATCGCCAGCTGCTGCTGCTGCCCGCCCGACAGATCGCCGCCCCGCCGGCGCAGCATCGTTTTCAGCACCGGGAACAGCGCCAGCACGTTCTCGGGCATTTCGCGCTTGCCCAGCGCGCGCCGCCCGACCATCAGGTTCTCCTCGACGGTCAGCGACGGGAAGATCTCGCGGCCCTGCGGAACGTAGCCGATGCCGGCGCGCGCCCGCGCCTCCGGCCGCTGGCCCGCAAGCGCGGCGTCGCCGAATCGTATCTTCCCGGACGACGCGGGCAACAGGCCCATGATCACTTTCAGCAGCGTCGTCTTGCCGACGCCGTTGCGGCCCATCAGGCAGACGCAGCCGCCAGCCGGGACCTCGAGGTCGATGTCCCACAACGTGTGACTGCCGCCGTAGAACTGGTTCACCTTCTCGGTGGCCAGCATCGTCGTCGCGGCAATTGCGTCACTCGCCAAGGTAGACCTCCACCACCCGCGGATCCTGCTGGATCTGCGCCATCGGCCCGTCCGCCAGCACCTTGCCCTCGTGCAGGACGGTCACCCGTCGGGCGATGCTGCGCACGAACTCCATGTCGTGCTCGACGACCACGATGGTGTGCTTGCCCGCCAGGCCGCGCAGCAGCGCCGCCGTCCGCTCCATCTCCGCGTGGGTCATACCCGCGACGGGCTCGTCGACCAGCAGCACCTTCGGGTCCTGCGCCAGCAGCATCCCGATCTCCAGCCACTGCTTCTGGCCGTGCGACAGCAGCCCCGCTTCCCGCTTCGCCTGGTCCTCGAGGCCGATGATCTCGAGCACCTCCGCGATGCGGGCGCGCTCCCCCGCGGAACGCCGCGTGAACAGCGCGCTCCACACGCCCTTGCGCCCGCGCAGCGCCAGCTCGCAGTTCTCGTACACAGTGTGGCCGTTGAACACCGTCGGCCGCTGGAACTTGCGGCCGACGCCGAGCTCGGCGATGCGGCACTCGGATAGCTTGGTGAGGTCGACGTCTCTCCGGTCGAGGAACACGCCGCCCTTCTCCGGGCGCGTCTTGCCGGTGATGACGTCCATCAGCGTGGTCTTGCCGGCCCCGTTGGGCCCGATGAGACAACGCAATTCCCCCTGCTCCAGCTCGAGGGAAACATCGGTCAGCGCCTTGAAGCCGTCGAAGCTGACGGACAGATCCTCGACCCACAGCACCAGAGGATTGCGGGCGGTGTCCGGCGCCTTGGGGTGCGCCTCGTCCGGCACGGCCACCGGGTTCGCGCTCACACCGCCGGCCCTGCCCTTCGCCGCAGAACAGCGGCGAGGGCGAGCCGCAGCTTGGGAATGAGGCCGACCAGGCCCCGCGGGAGAAACAGCGTCACGACGACGAACAGACCGCCCAGCACGTACAGCCACGCGGACGGGATCGTGTTGGTCAGCCAGCTCTTGCCGCCGGCGACGATCCAGGCGCCGATCACGGCACCGACCAGCGATCCGCGGCCGCCCACCGCGACCCAGATCGCCATCTCGATCGAGTTGGCGGGCTGCATCTCGCTGGGGTTGATGATCCCGACCTGCGGCACATACAGCGCGCCGGCGAGGCCGCAGAGCATCGCGGACAGCGTCCAGACGAACAGCTTGTAGTGGGTCGACTCGTAGCCGCAGAAGCGGGTCTTGAGCTCGGCGTCGCGCACAGCGGTCAGCACGCGGCCAAGGCGGCTCGTCACCACGTACCGGCACAGGATGTAGGTCGCGACCAGCGCGATGGCGGACGCGACGTACAGCGCTGCACGGGTGCCCGGATCATGCAGCGGCCAGCCGAGGATGCGCTTGAAGTCGGTCAGGCCGTTGTTGCCGCCGAACCCGGCGGCGTTCTGGAAGAACAGCAGCGTCGCCGCGTAAGTGAGCGCCTGCGTGACGATCGAGAAATACACGCCGCGGATGCGCGACCGGAACGCGAACCACCCGAACACCAGCGCCAGCACGCCCGGGACCAGCACCGCCATCGCCACCGCGAAGCCGAAGTGCTCGAAGCCGTGCCAGTACCAGGGCAGCTGTTTCCAGTCGAGGAACACCATGAAGTCCGGCAGGGCGCTGCGGTAGACGCCCTCGCCCTCGATCGACCGCATCAGGTACATCCCCATCCCGTAGCCGCCCAGCGCGAAGAACAGGCCGTGCCCGAGGCTCAAGATCCCGCCGTAACCCCAGACCAGATCCATCGCCAGCGCGGCGATCCCGAAGCAGAGGAACTTTCCGAACAGCGGCACCAGGTGCGCGGGTAGCCCGAAGAACGGCAACAGCGCGAGCGACAGCCCGACGACGCCGACAACCACCCACGCGCGCGGCCCGTGGATCTCTTTCAGACGGGACATCAAGCGGTCATGCCTCCACCCGACCGCGCAGCGCGAACAGGCCCTGCGGTCGCCGTTGAATGAACAGGATGATGACGACGAGCACCACGATCTTCCCCGTCACCGCGCCCGCCGCCGGTTCGATCAGCTTGTTGATGATGCCGAGGCCCAGCGCGGCGGCGACCGCGCCCGTCAGCCGCCCCACCCCGCCCACCACGACGACCATGAACGCGTCGATGATGTAGTTCTGGCCGAGCTCGGGGCCGACGTTGCCGAGCTGCGAGAGCGCGACGCCGCCCAGCCCCGCGATGCCCGAGCCGAGGCCGAACATCAAGGCGTCGACGCGCTTTGTGCGGATGCCCAGGCACGCTGCCATCCCGCGGTTCTGCGTCACCGCGCGGACCTGCAACCCAAAACGCGTCTTCTGCAAGATGAACCACACGCCGGCCGCGACCAGGATGACGAAGCCGACGACCGCGATGCGGCTCCACGGCAGGACCAGCCCGTGCGTGATCTCCAGGCCTCCGGCCAGCCAATCGGGGTTCGCCACCGCGACGTTCTGCGCGCCGAACATCAGGCGCACCGTCTGGATCAAACCCAGGCTGATGCCCCAGGTCGCCAGCAGCGTCTCCAGCGGGCGCCCGTAGAGATGGCGGATCACGCCGCGTTCCAGCGCCGCGCCGATGGCGCCGGTGGCGAGGAACGCGATCGGGATCGCGGCCAGCAGATAGAACCGGTGGCCGTGCAGCACCGTCTGCACGGTGTAGGTCGCGTATGCGCCGAGCATGAGCATCTCGCCGTGCGCCATGTTGATCACGCCCAGCAGGCCGAAGGTGATCGCGAGGCCCAGCGCGACGAACAGCAGCACGCTGGCCAGCGACAGGCCGTGCAGCAGGCTGCCGCCGAACCCCACCAGGCGCTGGTGGCTCTTGACCGATTCCATCGCTCGGGTCGCCGCTGCGGCGACCCGAGCGTCCGGCTCGACCGGCGTTCCATCGGCATTTTTCGCGGTCAGGCGTTGCAGCTCGGAAAGAAAACCGTCGTTGCCGCTCCGACCGATGACCTCCAGCGCCGCGACCCGCTTCGCCGGATCGGTGCCGGTGAGGTCGGCGCGCGCGATCGCGAGCGCCAGCGCCTCACGCACGCCCCCGTCCTTCTCTCTCGCCTTCGCCCGATGCAGCAGCGCGGCGGCGTCCGCCGAGCCGCTCTTGGAAAGCTCCTCGGCGGCGGCCAGGCGCACCGCCGCCGCCGGCGATCCCAGCTGCAGCCGCGCGAGAACCGGCAGCGCGACCCGGCGGATCTCATTGCCGACCTCCACCTCCTTGAGCGGTCGCGGGGCGGGTGACACCACTGCGCCGCTCACCGGGTGGCGGACGTCCCGCGTCTTCGAGTCCCAGATGTACGGATGGCCGTCGGCGCCGATGCGCAGGCGATCGTCACAAAGCGCGTCCAGCGCCGGGATGGCGCGCGGATCATCCAGCGCCGACAGCTTGCGGATGCTCTCCTCGATCGTCTCGTCCGAGGACGCGGCCAGACCATCGATCGCATTCGCGACGGCCGCGTCCTCAACGGGTCCGGCGTGGGCCGGCGGACACACGATGGTGGCGGCCATCCCAACGAAAACCGCCAGTTCGATCGCTGTACGCATTCGGCCCACGCCGGTGTTCCAAGAACATCGCTTCACTTCGCCGCCACCACCCCCGCCGCACCGAACTTGGGCGCCGTGCAGTTGCCGCAGGCCCAGGGGAACGTCCAATCCGCCACCTTCTTCGCGCTGTCAGGAATGAACGGGCTCCACGCCTGCGCGCGGATCGGTCCTTCCGTCTTCCAGACCACGCGGAACTGCCCGTCCGCCTTCACCTCGCCGATCACGACGGGCTTCCACAGGTGGTGGTTCTTGGCGTCCAGCTGGATGTCGAACCCGGACGGCGCCTTGAAGTGCTGGAAGCCGACGGACTGGCGGACGGCGTCGACGTTGGTCGACTTCGCCTGCTCGACGGCCTGCGCCCACATATGGATGCCGATGTACGTCGCTTCCATCGGGTCGTTGGTGACGCGCTTTTCGCCGCCGGGCAGGTTGTTCTTCTTCACGTACGCGTTCCACTTGTCGATGAACGCCTTGTTCTCCGGCGTGTCCATCGACATGAAGTAGTTCCATGCCGCCAGGTGACCGACGAGCGGCTTGGTGTCGATGCCACGCAGCTCCTCCTCGCCGACCGAGAACGCGACGACCGGGATGTCCGTCGCCTTCATGCCCTGGTTGCCCAGCTCCTTGTAGAACGGCACGTTGGAGTCGCCGTTGATCGTCGACACCACCGCGGTGCGCTTGCCGGTGGCGAACTTCTTCACGTCCGCGACGATGGTCTGGTAGTCGCTGTGGCCGAAGGGCGTGTACTTCTCCATGATGTCGTCGTCCGTCACGCCCTTCTCGTGCAGGAAGTAACGAAGGATCTTGTTGGTGGTGCGCGGGTAGACGTAGTCCGTTCCCAGCAGCACCCAGCGCTTGGCGGCGCCGCCCTTCTTCGACATCAGGTATTCGACGGCGGGGATCGCCTGCTGGTTGGGCGCCGCGCCCGTGTAGAAGACGTTCCAGGAGGATTCCTCGCCCTCGTACTGCACGGGATAGAAGAGGAGGCCGTTCAGCTCCTCGAACACCGGCAGCACCGACTTGCGCGACACCGACGTCCAGCAGCCGAACGTGACGGCGACGTGCTCCTTCTGGATCAGATCGCGCGCCTTCTGCGCGAACAGCGGCCAGTCCGACGCCGGATCGACGACCACGGGTTCCAGCTTGCGCCCCAGCACGCCGCCCTTCTCGTTGATCTCCTCGATCGTCATCAGCGCGACGTCCTTCAGAGACGTCTCGCTGATCGCCATCGTCCCCGACAGCGAGTGAAGGATGCCGACCTTGATCGGCCCCTTGTCGTCGGCAGGTGCTGCCGGCGCGGCCGGCGCCGCCGCGCCCGGTTTCGCTTCCTCGGCCGGCTTCTGGCAAGCCGCCAGGCCCGCCAGCGCCGTCATTCCCAACATTACCATTGCCTTGTTAGCCATGATCGTCGTGTCCTTTCTTGCGCTTCTCTTCGCTTCGCGTTCCGCTACCGCTGCATCTGCACGCCGAGGAACATGGCGTTGCTCGTCGGTGAGGTCCCCACGTCGCCGTGCGAATAGCCGGCGGAGACACGCAGGAAGTAGTCGTCGATGACGTAGGTCAGGTAGGCGTCGAAGTTCTTCCAGCTCGGCCCCGTCGTCCCCATCACGGGCTGCGCCGTGGCCTGCTGCCAGCGCACCAGCGGCTGCAGCTTGCCGACGCCGATCTTGCTGGGCGTCAACCAGCTCGCGAGCACGTAGTAGGCGTGCTTGCGGCCGAAGACGTTGTTCTGGTCGAAGTGGTAGTACTGCGCTTCGAACGTGCCGACGCCGCCGGCGCCGAAGTTCTTCTCGGCCAGCAAGTCCGCCAGCTGGTTCGAAAGGTTCGCCGCGGCGCCGGTCGCATCGACCTCGGCGTTCTTTTGATATTGCGCGCCCAGCCCGATCGCGACGATGTCCTGCGCGCCGTAGTAGGTGCTGCTGTGATAGAAGCCGGCCTCCGAACCGATGAGGCAGATGTTCACGCGTCCGGTGAACAGCGGGCTGACGTTGGAGTCGTTGAGGTCGAACACGCCCGCGTAGTACTTGAGCTTCGCGTTCAGGAACTCGCCCCAGACCGTCGCGCCGTTGTTACGGCCCTGGAACCCCTGCTTGGGACCGACCGGGCCGTTCGCTTGGACCAGAGGGCTCGCGTAGAAACCCGGATACTTCCACGGGCTCATGAACCAGGGTCCGCTGAAGTTCGACCGATCCGACGCGACGAGCAGCCGGCCCGCCCAGAGGTGAAAGCCTGGGTGCGGCTCGAACTTCGCGATGAGATCCAGGATCGACGCGCTGGCGCCCGCCACGCCCGAGCCGTTGCTTCCAGCGGTGCTCACGCCGCCCGGCGCGCCGGTCGGAATCGATCCCTGGAAGTTCGCCTGCCACGCGAACATCGGCGCGATGTCGCCCGAGAAGCGCGGCTCGACGTAGATCTCGTCGAGGCTCGTGTCGCTCAGCTTGCTGGAGTCGGTCGCGCTCTGAAATGCGGTGCCCACCCGCATCGCCACGCCCACGTTGATCTTCTTGAAGTCGGGCGGCGGCGGCCCCGCCGGTGTCGCGCTGAGTGTCGGGGTCTCGACGGGCGCCGGCACTGCGGCGACCGGTGGCGCGGAGGGCGTCGGCGCCGGTGGTGGCGGCGCGGGCGGTGGCGGCGGTGGTGGCGCGGCCTCCGCCTGCGCGAGAGGCTCGGCGGGCGGTGGGTCCGCGGCCCAGGCCGCGCTGCCACCCATCACGACTACGCCTGCAATGACGAAACCCCACCCCAACCGTGCCGATACCGTGCTCGTTGATTTCATTTGTCGCTCCCGTTCGTGTTGTGAACGCGGAAGCGACCATATCGAACCGGTGTTAATGAACTGTTTCTTGGCCGACCGTGTTTCGTTAATTCGCGCGGCGCCCTCTTGCGCGCGCTTTGATCCGCGTAAGGTCGGATCCCGATTCGAAACTACGGATCGAGCGACGGCGGTAAAGGCGCGATCGGCTCGGGGGTCTTTTCGGCTTCAGCCGGAATCTCGGAACTGCAGTTAGATCCTGCCGCGCAGAGCTTGGGTGTCCCGCAGTGAGGACTACAGGCCGGTACGCACTCGCCGTCCTCGCACTTCTGGCCGGCACCGCAGGCCGGCGCGCACGGCGCCGAACCGGCGGCGAGGTCCGCGCCGCTCTTGCGGCGATAGGCGATCCGCGCGTGCACGAGGGTGTGATCGCGCGTCGCCGCGCGCGCGAATCCGTAAACCGTATCGCCTCCGAGCGCGCACGCCTTGGCGCGCAGCTCGTCCTCGCAACCGATCCGATCGGCCGAATACCGACATCGCTCGTTCACCGACGCGATGTCGACGTACTCGTAAGGGGGCGGTGTTCGGGAGAAGAAAGAGACGGCGCATCCGATCGGCCGCGCCGGCATCGGCGGCCCGAGCGGCTTCACGTTCGAGGTGGAACAGGCGCCGACGGACACGACCGCCAGGAGCAACGGGCGGCACTTCATAGCAGCTTAAAAGCGTAGGGATGAAAAACGGCGCGCGCAAGCGTGCCGCCCCTGACGCCGGATCGATTCCGCGTCAGCGATCAGACGCCCACACCTCGCCTTACCTGCAGCCCGAACCGCCCAAAAGTCGTTAACAAAGTTCAGACACGGTCGAAACCGCTGCGTTTCCGCGGGCGTGTTGTCATGCTCGCATGACGGTGTCTGTTCGGCCTCCGGACACGACCGAGAGCGAGACGTCCGAAGCGGTTCCCAGGGCGACCCCGAACGCCCCCAGCGGCCCCAGTCCCAGCCGGCGTTCCAGCCTGGCCGACGCCGATTTTCGCGCCGCGGTCGTCGAGCACGTGGTGCACACCTGCGCGAAGGAAATTCGTGACGCGTCGGCGCTCGACTTCTATCACGCGTTCGCGCACACGGTCCGCGATCGTCTCGTCCACCGCTGGCTGGCCACGCAGCGAACGCACGTCGCCCGCGACGTGAAGCGCGTCTGCTATCTGTCGTCCGAGTTCCTGACGGGCCGCAGCCTGGGTCTGTGCCTGATGAACATGGACCTGCACCACGCGGCGGTGGCGCTGGCGGCGGACTACGGGTTCGACCTGGGCGAGATCCTCGAGTGCGAGGGCGATCCCGGGCTGGGCAACGGCGGCCTGGGACGGCTCGCCGCCTGCTTCATGGACTCGCTGGCGACGCTGCAGCTGCCCGCGATCGGTTACGGCATTCGCTACGACTTCGGCATGTTCGAGCAGCGCATCGACGGCGGCCGCCAGGTCGAGCAGCACGACAACTGGCTGCACCTGGGGAACGCCTGGGAGCTGCCCCGGCACGAGGACGCGCAGACGGTGCGCTTCGGCGGGCGCGTCGTGTTCCAGCACGATCGCGACGGGCGCCTGCGCGCCGACTGGATAGACACGCGCGCCGTCATCGGCCTTCCCTATGATTCGTTCATCGTCGGACACCGCACCGACACGGCGAACACGCTGCGGCTGTGGGCGGCGCGGGCGACCCGCGACTTCGACCTTCAGTTCTTCAACGAGGGCGACTACCGGCGCGCGGTCGA
>Ga0207691_10007775_pt1 | contig 10323 bp, 8 predicted proteins | sample KBSM13metaG_FD_184327 | JGI IMG/M metagenome (GOLD analysis project Ga0207691, IMG submission 184327) | Miscanthus rhizosphere microbial communities from Kellogg Biological Station, Michigan, USA - KBS M1-3 metaG (SPAdes) (version 2) | ecosystem: Host-associated > Plants > Roots > Rhizosphere >... | reverse complement strand
CTGTTCCTGCTCTCGGGGAGGGACCTCGCTGACCAGCAGACCGGCACACTGCTCCGTCGTCAGCGGGGAGACGAGCAGGAAGCCCTGCCACTCCGCGCACCGGTGCGCCGTGAAGAACGCCAGCTGCTCGGGACGCTCGATCCCCTCGGCGATCACGTTCACGCCGAGGGTCTGGCCAAGGGCGATGACCGCCGCCGCGATGGCGCTGTCGTCGGTGTTGTGCGGCACGCCGTTCACGAAGCTGCGGTCGATCTTGAGCGAATCGATCGGGAAGAGGCGCAGCGCGCTGAGCGAGGAGTAGCCGGTCCCGAGGTCGTCGATGGAGATGCGGACTCCGTTGGCCTTCAGCGCGCGGAGGTTGTCGACCGCCCGGCCGCTGGACCGCATGGCGATGCTCTCGGTGATCTCGATCTCGAGCTTGTCCGCGGGCAGCCCGGTGTCGTCGAGCACCTGCTGGACGCGTGAGACGAGGTCGGCCTGCTGAAGCTGGCGCACGGACAGGTTCACCGCGGCGCGGAGCTGCGGCTGGCCGCGCTCGCGCCACTGCGCCACCTGCCGGCAGGCCTGGCGCAGCACCCACTCACCCATCGGCACGATCGCCCCGGTCCCTTCGGCGAGGCCGATGAACTCCGACGGGGGCAGGATGCCCCGATCGGGGTGGTTCCAGCGGAGCAGCGCCTCGACGCCGTTGATCGTCCCGGTGCCCGAGTCGACGATCGGCTGATAGTAGACGAGCATCTGGTCGTTCTCGACCGCGCGCTGAAGATGGCTTTCCAGGCCGAGCTGCTCGAGCGCGGCGGTGCCGAGCTCGGGGACGTAGCGCTCGATGACGTCGCGGCCCTGCGCCTTGGCGCGGTACATCGCCGCGTCGGCGCTTTTCAACAGGCCTTCCGCATCCGTCGCATCGGCGGGGAACAGGCTGATGCCGAGGCTGGTGGTGACGAACACCTCCTGCCCTTCGAGGAAGATCGGGCGCTTCAACGCCGCGATGATGCGCTCGGCCAGCCTCGACGCGTCGTCCGGCGTCCGGATGTCGGTGCACAGCACGGCGAACTCGTCACCGCCCAGTCTCGTCACCGAATCCTCCCCTCGCACGGCGGATCGGATGCGCTCCGCGACCGTCTGCAGGAGCAGATCGCCGGCGGCATGACCGAGCGAGTCGTTGACCACCTTGAACCGGTCGAGGTCGAGGAACAGCACCGCGACGATGCTCTTCGTGCGCCTCGCCCGGTGCAGCGCCATTCCCATCTGGTTGAGGAAGAGCTGCCGGTTGGGAAGTCCGGTGAGCGCGTCGTGGTACGCGATCTTCTCGATCTTCGCCGCGGCGTCCATCGTCGCCTGCCGCTCTTCTTCGAGCAGCCAGATGACGAGACCCATCGCCAGGGCGAAGTAGAGCACGACGTCGAAGAGGCCCAGCGAGGCGAGCCAGAGCGGGTAGAGGACGCGGAGGTCGCGGTCGGTCGACAGCGCGAGGAAGTGGATCTGGTGCGCCGCGATGCCGAAGAAGGCGAGCGTCACCGTGCGGCGGCCGATCGCTCGCGCGATGCGCGGCGCGCGGCTGATCTGCCGCGCCGCCGCCAGCGCGGCGAGTGCCACGAACAGGCGACGCGTCGTCACGCGCAGCTGATAGACCAGCTCGAAGTTCGACGCGTCCCACCAGAACAGCATCGACGGCAGCGCACCGACCACGACCGTCGCGACGACGATGTGCCGAACGGTTTTCGCGGGGAGTGAGTTGCCGGTCGTCAGCTCGAACGTGCCGAGCAGCAGGAACACGAGCTGCAGGCACCCCGCGATCCCGCACGCGACGGCGATCGCGGCATGCGGAGGGAACGCGATCGAGTGTCCGACGATGACGATCCGGGCCAACCCGCTCAGTGCGGCGTACGCCGCGAGGGCGAGCCAGCTCCGGGTCCAATGACGGAGGAACGGCCGCCAGTAGCGCCGCTGCAGCCCGACGAAGACGCAGGCGATGATCAGCGCCGCGCCAGCCTGCACGAACAGGCTGACGACGGTCAGGAACAGGGGCAGCGGCATCCGGTATGTGGAAGAAAACGCCGAGCGACGGCGGCGCGGCTCGAGAGTCTCCGAGGTGGACGATCGACGAACGAGCGAGGGCACCGGCCGTGGAGCACCGTTGCGTCCGGGCGGTGCGGCCGCCTAAGGTTGGGACTTGGCGGCTCCGCCACCCCTCCCCGCTCACTCTCCAATGCGCTTCCTCAGCGATTCGTGCCTCGCCGTCCGCGGCGAGCGGACATCCACCGCGCTCGGCGGGGAGGCGGGCTGCCTCTGGACCGGGGTTCGCGAGGGCGATGCGCCTCTTTCGTAGGCGCCGGTGGCCGCGCGAGGAGTGGTTCGCGCTGGGGGAGGCATTCGTCGTCCTCGCGCTCGTGCGGCTCTCGCTCGCGGCGATGAACTGGAAGCGGATCGAGCGGTACACCGTCCGGCTCGTGCGCCGGCTGGCGCCGCGCCCCACCGACGGCACTCCCGATGACGACGCGAGACTGGGCCGAGCCGTCCGCCGCGCGGCGGTGCTCGTGCCCGGCGCGAAGTGCCTTGCCCAGGCGACGGCGGCGATGGTCGTCTCGGCGCGCCACAACCGTCGCAGCCGGGTGACGATCGGCGTCAAGCTCGGCGCGAGCGAAGCGTTCGGCGCGCATGCGTGGCTCGAGACGCCGCACGGGATCCCGGTCGGCGGTGACGAGGCGGCGCAGTTCGCTCCACTCCTGAGCGTGGACCCGTACGCGTGAGCGCCTTCTCCATCCGGCGATTCGCCTCGATGCTGCTCCACGCGGCGCCGCGCGCCACGGTGGCGTCGCTGGTGCTCATGGGTCTCGTGGCGCTCACGGAGGGAGCGGGGCTGCTGATCCTCCTGCCCCTGCTCGCGCTCGCCGGCGTGACCGGAGGCGCGCCGTCCGCTGGCGGCGTGTGGGGGAAGATCACGCCGTACGTGCCGCACTCGCTCGGCGGGGCACTTCTCGTGTACATCGCGATCGTCGCGGCCCGGGCGGTGCTCGAGTACGCGGAATCCGTGGCCTCGATACGCGTGCAGGTGGAGGTGACGCGGAACCTGCGCGAGCGGCTGTATCGTGCGCTTGTGCGCGCGCGCTGGGAGACGATCGCGCCGCTGCGCGGAGCGCGCCTCGCGCACGTGCTGACCGCGGAGCTCGAGCGGGTGAGCCTCACCACCAACCAGCTGCTCTCGGGATCGCTGCAGCTGCTGATCGCACTGGTGTATGCGCTCGCCGCGGTCACCCTCTCGCCGGCCCTCGCGCTCGTCGCCGCCGTCGGCGCGCTGCTGCTCCTGCTGCCGGCGCGCCGACAGCAGCGCGAAGCGCGGCGCGCGGGCGACAAGCTCACCACGCTCGGCGCCGAGCTGTTCGCCGGGGCCACGGAGGAGGTGGCGACGCTCAAGGTCGCGAAGAGTGCCGGCATCGCCGAACGCATGGCCGACCGGTTCACCGAGCGCGCGCGCACTCTCGGAGAGGCGCTGCTCGACGCGCATCGGCGCTATCGGGCGTCGAGTGCCTTCCTCACGGTCGGCGCCGCCGCCGCGCTGGCGATCGTCGTGTACGTCGCCGTATCGCGGCTGCATCTCGCGCCGGCGAGCCTCCTCCTGCTGCTGCTCGTCTGCGGGCGACTGGTGCCCCGCATCGCGTCCGTGCAGAGCAGCTTCCTGCTCACGGCGCGTACGCTGCCGGCGGCGGAGGCGGTCCAGGGGCTGCTCGACGAGCTCGAAGCAGCCGCCGAGTCGACGGAGCGCACGCCATCGGCGCCGCTGGCGCTGATGCGCTCGATCGAGCTGCGCGACGTGACGTACCGCTATCCCGGGGCCGCCTCACCTGCCCTTCGCGACGTGACGCTCACGATCCCCGCCGGCCGCGTCACCGCGCTCGTCGGCAGCTCGGGAGCGGGCAAGAGCACGCTCGCCGATCTGGTGCTGCTGCTCGCGACGGCGGAACAGGGCGCGCTCGTGGTGGACGGCGAGCCGCTCGTCGCGGAGCGGCGCGACGCCTGGCGGGCGAGCGTGGGCTACGTGCCGCAGGAGACGCATCTCTTTCACGACACGATCCGCGAGAACGTGCGCTGGGTCGCGCCGAACGCGTCCGACGACGAGGTGCTCGACGCCCTGCGGATGGCCGGCGCGTCCACCCTCCTCGCGCGGCTGCCGAACGGCCTCGACACGAAGATCGGCGATCGCGGCACCCTGCTCTCAGGCGGCGAACGTCAGCGACTCGCGCTCGCGCGCGCGCTCCTGCGACGGCCACGACTTCTCGTGCTCGACGAGGCGACGAGCGCGCTCGATCCCGAGAGCGAGCGCGCCATCCGTCAGACGATCGCGTCGCTCACGCCGGCGGTCACGGTGCTCACGATCACGCACCGCCTCACGACGGCCCGGCAGGCGGATCACGTCGTCGTGCTCGACCACGGCGCGGTCGTCGCCGAGGGACCGTGGGAGACTCTGCTCGCGGGAGAGGACTCGCGACTGGCTCGTCTGTGGACGGCTCAGCTCGGTCTCGACGACGACCTCGTGCCGCACGGCGACGTTCGATCGTCCTGAGAACATGTCGCTTCTCGAATTCGCCTCCGGTTCGCACAGCATCCGGCTGCTCGGGATCACGCTCTCGTTCGGACCGAGCGGGGTTGCCGCGGTGATCGGCTGGACGCTGTTCGCGTCGGGTGCGTACGTCGCGGTGCGCGAGCGCGTCACCGGCAAGCGCTTCGGCATGCTGCCGCCGCTCGTCGGCGCCGGCGCGACGCTCGCCGCGATGAGCGCGGGGCTCGGCCTCGTGCTCGGCGAGAGCTATCCCACGTTCGCGCGAGTCTTCTGCTTCCCGTATGCGCTCCTCGCGCTCGCGGTCGCGGTGCTCGGTCGCGCCCTCCACGCGGGCGGACGCCCGATCGGCGGCGAGGAGTAGCACTCGTGGTGATCTCGGGGCGACCCGACGACCCGAAGCTGGAGCAGATGGCGCGCGACGTCTTCGCGATGTTCCCCCAGTGCCATCGCTGCGGTCAGACGATCGATCGCTTCGAGAATGCCGACGTGCGCGTGCACGTGCAGCGTGTCGTGCATCGTGGCCAGTGCCCGCCGCCGTCGAGCGTCGAGCGCGTGCTGTCGCCGCCGACGGCGCCCTGACGCCGGGCGCCGTCCCGGGCTGACCAACCGCGCGCCGACGTTCGCTAGCGGCTCGCCTGCAGGAGCAGCGGCGCCGCGCCGAGCAGCCACACGATCGCCGCGGCGATCGCCGCGCGGCCGCGCGAGATCCTGCCCGTCACGGCGAGCCCGATCGCCAGCAGGACGGTCACCCAGATCGTGAACACGTCGAGCCGGCCGACGAGCGCGAGGAGCGCCGGCGACGTGGCATCGGGGTCGAGGAAGCGGCCGATGCCGAGCGAGACCCTCCACCGGCCGTTGAAGCTCGCCGGGTCCATCAACAGCCCCTGCACCGCGACGACGAGGGCCTCGATGATGCGCGGCATGAAGGCGAACGACGCCACCATCGTCGCCTGCCCGAGCGTCTGCTTCGCCTCGACGAACTTCCCGCACACCCAGAGCATCAGTCCCGTGAGGAAGATGCCGATCGGGACGAACACGAACGAGCCGACCTTGGCCATCGTCTCCGAGAAGCGGCGCATCGTCTGCATCTGCTCCGCCGAGAGCTGGGCCGACTGTTTCGCCAGGGCGCGCGACATCTCGGCGTCCATCACCTGCGACCACACGCCGCTGTTCATGATGTAGAGCGCGCCGGTGAGCACGGTGACGACGACCATCGGCAGCAGGAAGCCCGACGTGGCGCGCCGCGCGAACACGCTGGATGGCGCGTAGAAGATGTCGATGAAGTCCTCCCATCGAGAGGCGTTCGGTTCCGGCGCGAGGCGGGCATCACCGAGCGGCGCGTCGCCCGTACCGAGATTCCCGTCCGTCGACTCGCTCATGTCTCGCCGCTCCGATGTGGGGTGGGCGAAAAGGTGCGACTCGACGTACGCGTCCGCAATGCGAACGTCCGCGCGGTTAGATTCGTCGCGGTGTCCGCGTCCGCTACGTCGCCCGTTCCGACCCACCCACCGTCGCGCCGGCTCATCTGGCTGCTGACGATCGCGACGGGCGCGAGCGTCGCGAACCTCTACTACAACCAGCCGCTTCTCTCCGACATCGCGCGCACCTTTCACGCGACGTCCCGCGCGGCAGGGATCATCGCCACGCTCACGCAGGCCGGCTACGCCGTGGGGATGCTGTTGTTCGTCCCGCTCGGCGACGTGGTGGAGCGCCGCCGGCTCATCGTCATCCTGCTCTGCTGCGTGACCGGTGCGCTGCTGCTCGCCGCGTCCGGGCCGACGCTCAGCGTGGTGGCCGCCGCGAGCTTCGCCATCGGCGTCACGACCGTCGTGCCGCAGCTGATCCTTCCCTTCGCCGCCGGTCTCTCGCCGCCGGCCATGCGCGGCCGCGTCGTGGGCACCGTGGTCTCCGGTCTGCTCGTCGGCATCCTCGCCGGGCGTGCGGTGGCGGGCGTCGTCACCGATCTCGCGGGGTGGCGCGTGATGTTCGTCGCGGCGGCGGCAGCCATGCTCTCGCTGGCGCTGCTCCTCCGCGCCATGCTCCCGGTCTCGCCTCCCGCCGTGACGGTGTCGTACGGCGCACTCGTGCGCTCGCTCGGGACGCTGTTCCGCGGCGAGCCGGTCATCCGCGACGCCGCGCTGCTCGGTGCGCTCACCTTCGCCGCGTTCAGCGCCTTCTGGACCACGCTCGCCTTCCGCCTGCAGGCGCCGCCCCTCCACTCGGGGAGCGCCGTCGCCGGCGCCTTCGGGCTCATCGGACTCGTCGGCGCGGCGGTGGCTCCGATCGCCGGACGCCGCGCCGACCGGAAGCGACCGCGTGAGACGATCGGACTCGCCCTGTTGGGCAACATCGCGGCGTGGATCGTACTTCTCGTCGTCGGACACACGCTGTGGGGAATCGCGATCGGCGTACTGCTGCTCGACGCCGCCACCCAGGCCGCCCAGGTCTCGAACCAGGCCCGGGTCTACGCGCTGCCGATGGAGGCGCACGGCCGGCTCAATACCATCTACATGGTCTGCTACTTCATCGGCGGCAGCCTCGGCTCGGCGGTCGCCGTGCTGGCGTGGGACGCGTACGGCTGGAAGGGCGTCTGCGCGGTGGCGCTGACCTGTCTCGGCCTCGCGTACGGCGTCTACTTCGCGCGGCGCGGCCGGCGCGATCTGTGACCTCTCCCACAACGAGCGACCGCAGGCTATCCTGACAACCCGCGATCAGTCCGGACTTCTCCACCCCGGATCGATGCGTCGACGCTAGGGTCCCGACGGTGACGCAGGTGACCCTAGGCCGTCCTACTGTCATGGCAGCGGACTCATCCCTCTTGGCAGATCGGCCCTCCGTCGGCGACGCAGTCGACGCGGTCGCGTCCTCCGGCGCGTCCGCTTTTTATGGGCCCCTCGCCGCTGCCATGGAACGCATCGTCGGACTCGCCGCCACCGCGCTCCGCGCTCCGTTCGCCTTCATTCTGTTGACGGGCGACGACCGGCGCTGCTTTGCGGCCGGTCCGCAGATGCCCGACTGGACGTCGCACGACACCGGCGCCCTCTGGCGGTCGGGGATCGTCGAGCGGATCCGCAGCGGCACGGTCGAGATGCGCGACGTGATGGCCGAGCTCTCCCCCGAGCAGCGGGCGGCCGCGGCAGGCCTCGCCATCGGCTCGCTGCTGGGCGTGCCGCTCACCTCCAGCTCGGGCGACGTCATCGGCATCATCTGCGCGGCCGATCCCTCGCCCACGCTCTGGAACGAGGACGACGCGGAGATGCTGCGCGGCTTCGCGTCCGCCGCCGCCTCCGACTGGGAGCTTCGCCGCGCCGTCGCCGAGCACGAGGCGAACGAGCGCCGGATGCAGTTCGACGCCAGCCACGACGCGCTCACCGGGCTGGCCAATCGCGCCGTGCTGCTGAAGCGACTCCGTGAGGCGCTGGAGCGCCCGAGCGCGCGCGCCGCGCCGCCGGCGCCTGAGTCCGACGTGCTCGAGACTCCGTCCGAGGAGCTCGTGGCCGTGTTCTTCCTGGACGTCAACGACTTTCGTTCGGTGAACGAGCGGTTCGGGCATCACGTGGGCGATCAGCTCCTCGCCACACTCGGACGCAGACTGCAGCAGTCGGCCGGCGCGGGTGCCGTCGTCGCGCGCCTCGGCGGCGACGAGTTCGCCGTGCTCGTCGAGAGACTGGAGGGCGCCGACGTCGCGGAGGAGATGGCCGAGCGCTTCCGTGTCGTGCTCGCCCAGCCGACGACCGTAGGAGGCGAGTCGGTATCGCTCACCGTCAGCGTCGGCATCGCGCTCAGCACGACGACCGTGGAGCTGGCGGAGCACGTGCTGCGCGGCGCGGACCTCGCGATGGCGCGTGCGAAGCGCGATGCGCGCGGCGAGTCCGGAAGCCGCCCCGTGGTGTTCGACTGGACGATCGCCGCCGAAGCGCGGTCTCGCCGCCGCCTGCAGGACGAGCTCCGCCGCGCCGTGCACGGCGACGAGTTCGTGCTGCACTACATGCCTCTGATCTCCCTGGAGACGGGACAGATCACCGGCGTCGAGGCACTGCTCCGCTGGCAGCATCCGACGCGCGGCCTGCTCTCGCCCTTCGACTTCCTCGTCGTGGCCGAGGAGCTGGAGATCATCAACGACGTCGGCCGGTGGGTCATTCGCCAGGCGTGCCAGCAGGTTTCGGCGTGGACGGCCACGCTGCCCGCGGGAGAGATCCTCACGATCGCCGTGAACCTCTCGGCGCGACAGTTCGTGAGCACCGAGTTCCTCGACGACGTGGGCCGTGCGATCTCGGACTTCGGCTTGCCGCCGGCGAGCCTCGTGCTCGAGGTGAACGAGCGCGTCGTCGCGCGCGACATGGCGCGGGCGATGGGCGTGCTCACGGGGCTCCGCTCGCTCGGCACGCGCGTGCACCTGGACGACTTCGGCAGCGGCAACTCGCCGATCGGATATCTGCAGCGCCTCCCGCTCGACGGCGTGAAGATCGATCACACGCTCGTCAACCGAATGGATCGCGACGAGAAGGCGCTTCGCCTCGTACGGTCGGTGGTCGGGCTGGCGCGCGAGTTCGGGCTCGACGTGGTCGCCGAAGGGATCACCTCGGCCGGGCACCTCAAGGCCTTGCAGGAGATCGGTTGCACGCATGGACAGGGTCCCCTCTTCTCGCCGGCGGTCGACGCGGCGGGGGTGACCGCCATGCTGCAGCAGCGCCCCTGGTAGCGACCGCGGGCGACGGTCGCTTCACCGTCTCGCGCCACTTCCCGTACGGCGGGCGCGAACGCACTATTCGCGCACCCCACCGGCGCTGGCCCGCCGCGAGCCGCGAGCAATGACTCTGAAAGGTTGGCTGAAGCGTTTCCTGGTGCCGCGTCTGCGCGCCCGCGGGCATCTCCTGATACCTGAGTGGCGGTTGCCCGACGTGCCCCTCGAGGAGCACCTTCGCGCGCTGATCGCGCGCTACGACATCGACGTCGTCGTCGACGTGGGGGCGAACTTCGGCCAATTTCACGACACGGTGCGTTACGAGGTCGGCTTCACCGGACCCATCGTGTCGTTCGAGCCGGTGTCCAGCTTCCGCGCGCAGCTCGAGGCCCGCAAGCACACCGACCGTGCGTGGCACGTCGAGCCGTGCGCGCTGGGGAGCGTGCATCAGGCGAGCGCGGTGATCCACGTGATGGAGTCGCCGGGGCTCTCCTCGCTGAAGGATCCCGACTTCGACGCGATGCAATCGCTCCTCCCCGCCCCCGACCGCGTGGGAGTCGAAGGCGACGAGACGATCGAAGTGCGGCGACTCGATGACGTGGCGCCGTCGCATCCAGTGCTCGGTCAGGCGAAGCGAGTGCTGCTCAAGACGGACACGCAAGGCTTCGACCTCGAGGTGCTTCGCGGCTCAAACGCCTTCCTGGCGCAGACCGTCGCGATCCTGATCGAGCTGTCGGTGCTTCCGATCTACGCCGACGCGCCCTCGTACCAGGACGTGATCGCCGAGCTGCACGCGCTCGGCTTCGATCTGAGCGGGCTGTTCCCCGTGACGCTCGACCCGCACCTCCGCGTGATCGAGCTCGATGGGGTGTTCGTGCGGCGCCCTGCTGCGGTTTCCGCGAGCGTGTCGGCCACGGCGGTTCCGGCATCGGCCCCGGCAACGATGGCCTGAGGTCGGCACGGGCGCACGCACGGCCCGCGACGCCCTCGACGCGCAGCGATGCGAAGCGAGTCGGTCTGGGTCTGCCCGTCGTGCCGCAGTGCGCTCGCCGTATCCGAGCGCGGCGCGCGCCTCACGTGC
>Ga0207691_10007774_pt1 | contig 10324 bp, 7 predicted proteins | sample KBSM13metaG_FD_184327 | JGI IMG/M metagenome (GOLD analysis project Ga0207691, IMG submission 184327) | Miscanthus rhizosphere microbial communities from Kellogg Biological Station, Michigan, USA - KBS M1-3 metaG (SPAdes) (version 2) | ecosystem: Host-associated > Plants > Roots > Rhizosphere >... | reverse complement strand
CGCGCAGGCCGCGGGGTATCACTTCAGATACCCGGAAATCGACATCGCGTTCAGAGGGATTTTCGGCGACTGACGCTCGTCGGTGCTAGCGGCTTCGCGCGAAGGTGCTAAAGGTGCAGACAGGTGCTATAGGTGCTGGTGCTAGGGGTGCTAATGGTGCTGCGCCTAGCACCTGCTGCACCTATAGCACCTGCTGCACCATTAGCACCTTAGCACCGCGCGCGAAGCGCGCCGCACCTCTAGCACCCACCCGCACCTTTAGCACCGGCGCGCGCAGCGCGCATAGCACCGCGCGCGGAGCGCGCCACACCGGCGCGCGAAGCGCGCTAGCACCGATAGCGATCAGTCTCCGAAGATTCCTCTGAACGCGATATCTATCTCGGGGTATCTGAAGTGATACCCCGCGGCCTGCGCGCGGGCGGGGATGGCGCGCTGGCCGGCGAGGACGGCGCCCGCCATCTCGCCCAGCACGATCGACATGGCGAAGCGCGGCGCCGGCACCAGGGCCGGGCGGCGCAGGGCGCGGCCGAGCGCGTGCGCGAACTCGCTGTTGGTGACCGGGTGCGGCGCGGTGGCGTTGACCGGCCCGCACAGTGACGGCGTGTCGTTGATCCAGCGCACCATCTCGACCCAGTCGTGCCGGTGGATCCACGGCATGTACTGCCGGCCCGATCCCATCGGGCCGCCGGCGAACAGCCGGAACGGCAGGATCATCTTGCCGAGGACGCCCCCCGCCTTCTCGAGCACCAGGCCCGTGCGGAGCAGCACGATGCGGCGGACCGTGCCGGCGGCGCGCAGCGCTTCCGCTTCCCAGTCGACGCACAGCCCCGCGAGGAAGTCGGTGCCGGGCGTGGAGTCTTCGGTCAGCGCTTCGCTGCCGCGATCGCCGTAGTAGCCGACGGCGCTGCCGCTGATGAACGTCGCCGGGGGACGCGGCGTCCCGGCCAGCGCGGTCACGATCGATCGCGTGGCGTTGAGGCGGCTGTCGCGCAGCGCCTGCTTGCGCGCCGCGGTCCAGCGTCCGTCCGCGACCGACTCGCCGGCGAGGTTGACGACCAGCGAGGCCCCGTCGAGCTCCTGCGCGAGCTGACCGGCGGTGCCGTCAGGGGCCCAGCCGACGCGCGTGATGCCCGGCTTGCCGGTGCCCGACTCGTGCTGCGCCTGCCCTGGGGCGAGCGATCGGGTGAGCACCCGGATGTCGTGCCCCTCCTCGGCCCACGCCCAGGCGAGCGGGTTGCCGAGGAAGCCCGAGCCGCCGGCGATGACCACCTTCATGGTGAAGTGTTGGACGAACCATGCCCCCGGGAAGTTTGCGCGGACCGCTGCACTATAATGTCATTCCGACCAACCTTCCAGAGCTGACACTAAGGTTGACGATGAGACATCTGGTCTGCGCCGCCGTTTTGCTGTCCCTGCCGGCCTTCGCCGCCAGCCAGGAGCCGGTCGTGACGCCGCCGCCCTCGCTGACGGCGGAGGGGATTCCTCCGATCCCGCAGTCGATTGCGGACGGCCTCGCGCGCTACAGCCAGTTCCGCCAGGCGCAGATGCAAGGATGGCATCCTTCCAAGCGACAGATCCTGATTCGGACCGCGCTCGGCAATGCCGCGCAGCTGTACTTCCTCGAGGGACCTGGGCGCGATCGGCGGCAGCTCACGTGGTACCGCAACGGCGTCCACACGGAAGTCAGCCCCTCGTTCGACCTGGCAGACGCGAACTCATTCGCGTTTCTATATGACCCGGGCAACTCCGAAGCGCGGTCGCTATATCGGTACGACATGGCCGCGGGCGAAGCGACATTGGTTGACAAATCCAATACCCGCTATCCGCCGATCTGGGCCCGGCAAGGGAAATGGGTTGCCTACGATTCCGCGGAGAGGAACGGCAAGGACCACGACATCTACGTGGTGCAGCCGTCCGATCCCAAGACCAAGCGGCTGGTGGCGCAGGTTGAAAGCCTGTGGTCGCCCGAAGACTGGGCTCCGGACGGTTCCACGCTGCTGTTGGCCGAAAACTTCTCCAATACTGAAACGTACCTGTGGCGCGTCGACGTCAAAAGCGGCGAGAAGACGCCGATCACGCGGCGTGGCGACGGCAAGCCGGCGGCATGGTACAACGCACGGTTTTCCAGCGACGGCAAGAGGGTCTATGCGATCAGCGATCGTGGTCTCGGCGGCGAGCCGCGGGTCTGGCGCTGCGATGTCGCGGCCTGTGCGTGGACGCCGGTGACGGCCGACGGCCTCGCAGTCGACATCCTTCCGGGCGCCCCCGGATTCGAGATCTCGAGCGACGGCTCGCTGCTGGCGGTCGTCCTTGATCGCGGCTCGTTCACGGAACTGCAGGTCATCGACCTGACAACGTTGAAGGCGCGACCGCTGCCGGCGGTCGGCAAGGGCCGCGTTACTTATCTCCGCTGGCGGCCGAACTCGCGCGAGATCGGCTTCACGTTCGGGTCAGTCAAGTCTCAGGGCGACGTGTATTCGATCGATGTGTCGGTCGGCACGCTGACGCGCTGGACCTTCAGTGAAGCCAGTTTCAATCCCGACGTCCTGCCCGTGCCTGAGGTCGTGGAATGGAAGAGCTTCGACGGCACGACGATCACCGGCAATCTCTACAGACCGGCGGCGAAATTCACCGGTCCGCGACCCGTCATGGTCCAGATTCACGGCGGTCCGGACGATCGCGATCGCGTCCGATGGCAGGGGCGCAGCAACTACTTCCTGAACGAGATGGGAATTGCGTTGCTGTGGACGAACGTCCGCGGCTCCGGCGGCTTCGGACGGAAGTTCTCGCAGATGGATGACGGAAAAGGGCGCGACGGCGCCATCAAGGATATCGGCGCCCTGTTGGACTGGATTGCGAACCGTCCCGATCTCGATCAGAACCGTGTGGTGCTCGCAGGGGCCAGTTACGGCGGCTGGCTAGCCCTCGAAGCGGGCATCGTCTATAACGACAGGATCCGCGGCATCATCGAAGGTGCTGGCATGACCGATCTCGTCACGTATCTCGAGCAGACCGATCCGGGTCGACAGGAGAACCGCCGGCAGGAATACGGCGACGAGCGCGATCCCGCCATGCGCGAGTACCTCAAGTCGATCTCGCCGATCACGCGCGCGTCGGAGTTGAAGAAGCCGACGTTCATTCTCCATCCGGCGAAGGACACGCGGGTACCGGTCGCGCAGGCGCGCGCGCTCGTTGACGCGTTGAAAAAGAACAACGCCACGGTGTGGTACGCGGAGTTTGCCGACGCCAGCCACGACAACTTTCCGAACACTAACGCCAATTTGGATTGGATGCTTGCCGCCTGGATCATGTTCATGAAGTCGTTCGTCGTGAATTGAGACTTCGCTGTCGGTGCTAAAGGTGCTACGGGTGCGGGAGGGTGCTAAGGTGCTCGGTGCTGTCGGTGCCACAGGTGCAGGTTCTAGGGTGCCGCACTTCTCGCACCCTGAGCACCCTTAGCACCGCGCGCGAAGCGCGGCCGCACCAGCACCCTTAGCACCCCCCTGCACCTTTAGCACCGTAGCACCGACGCGTTTCGGCCGCGCTACGCCGCGGCGTCGGCCGCGCGCGCGGCGCGGCGGCCTTCGGCCACGTCCACCCGCGTCAGGAGCAGCGCGCCGAGGATGAAGAAGGCCAGCACCGAGAGGATGGCATTGCGGCTCGTCCCCGTGTGGCCCACCACCCACGCGAACACCGCCGGGCCCAGCACGCCGGCATAGCGCTCGAACACGCCGAAGAAGGCGAAGAACTCCGACGATTTGTACTTCGGGATCATGCTGGCGAAGAGCGATCGGCTCAGCGCCTGCGTGCCTCCCTGCACCGTGCCGACCAGCATCGCCAGGATGAAGAAGTGCGTCGACGTCGTCATGAAGTAGCCGAGCAGGGTGATCACCGCGTACACGGCGAGCCCGCCGAACACCGCCGTCCTGGCGCCGATCCTCTGCGCCAGCATGCCGAACAGGAAGGCGAAGGGAATGCCGATGAACTGCGTGATCAGCAGGGCGATGATCATCGCGTTGTCGTCGAGCCCGATCTCGGTGCCGTAGATCGTCGCCATCCGGATGATGGTCTGGATGCCGTCGTTGTAGATCAGGAACGCGAGCAGCAGCAGGAACGCCTGCTTGTAGCGCCGCAGTTCGCGCAGCGTCTCGACGAGCTTGCGCACGCCGGTCATCAGCGCGCCGGCCGACGGCCGGTCGTCACGCGTCACGCGCGTCGCCGGCTCCGGAACCTGGCGGAACAGCGGGATCGAGAAGACCACCCACCACACCGCCACGCTCGCGAGGCTGGCGCGCACGCCGGCCGCGCGATCCGGCAGGCCGAACCACGCCGGCTGGCTCATCATCAGCACGTTGATCGCCAGCAGCACGCCGCCGCCGACGTAGCCCATCGCGTATCCCGCCGTCGACACGCGATCGAGCTCGCCTTCCCCGACCAGGTGCGGCAGCAGCGACTCGTAGAAGACGATGCTGCCGGCGACGCCGACGTTGGTGATGACGAACAGCACGAGCGCGAACAGCCAGTCGCCGCGCACGATGAACCACATCGCCGCCGTCGACACCGCGCCAATCGCCAGGAACACGGCGAGCAGCTTCTTCTTGACCGGCGCGTAATCGGCCACGGCGCCGAGGATCGGCGCCACGATCGCGACGATCAGGATCGACCAGGTCGTCGCCCACGCGAACCGGCTCGTGGCCACGGGCCCCGGAAGATCCGCCGCCGCCACCTTCTGGAAGTAGATCGGAAAGACCGCGGCGATGATCGTCGTCTGCACCGCCGAGTTCGCCCAGTCGTACATCGCCCACGCCCGCAAATCGCGCCGGCCCAGTCCCAGCCTTTCGAGCAGCTTCCTCATCTATGCCGCGTTTATCCGTGTTTATCTGTGGCCTTTATCCGTGGCGTTCTTCCGAGAGCGTCAACGGATCAGGGGCACGGGCGGAATGACTTGTGGGGTGGCGAGGATCCACGCGATGTCGAGGTCCCACACGACATGTTCCTGTGGCAGCCACGACGGCAGGCTCTGCCAGCCGTTGCCGCCCGGGAAGCGTGAGGAGAGGACAGTGCCGACCGTGGCCGGCAGCTTCGTTTCGACGCCGGTCTTGAACGACGCGCGCCACGTCACCCCTTCGGCCGGCACGCCCATGTAGACCGCGCGCCAGCGCCCGCGCGAGACGATGCCGGGCAGGCTGGTACGCTGCGGCTGCAGGCCGTCGGGCAGCGTGAAGATCGCCGTGAGGCCCGGCGCCTTCGGCACGATCGTCATCGTCAGCTCGGTTCCCGCGGCGATCTGCTTCAGGGAGAACTCGCTCACCGTCGCCGGCGGCTCGCCGGGCACGGGGCCGGTCGTGCGGAACACGAACGGCAGCGGGTACCGTCCCACCGTGATGCTGGCTTTCGGGACGTCGGTCGCGCGATACCACCCGCCGGGCGCGCCCTGATCGAGATCGAGGCCGGGCTCCTGCGAACCGACCTCATACGTCGCGGTGGCCGCGTTGGGCTCGACGATCAGTCGCGCCTGCCGGCGCTGCGGCTGGGCGTTGGTGTACGCCGGCGCGGCATAGGCCAGGCCCGCCGTGACCGCCACCGCAACGAGCAGGACGGCAGTCAGGATCGACGGGCGGAGCAGCGGCCGCGTGGCGGCGACCGCGGCGATGAACGGCGGCACGACCATCGCACCGGCGGCGAGCATCAGCGCCGCATACACCCACACCGGCGTGATGATCGGCAGTCGCCCCATCAGCGCGACGACGAAGCGCAGCAGCTCGAGCGCGTCGCGCAGCCACAGCGCGCCGGCGACGGCGAGCACGACGACGGAGATCGCGCGCAGGGCCGCGACGTTCGTCACCGGCACTAGCAGCAGCGCGACGCCGGCGACGAGCAGCGGCAGCGTCCACAGGTAGCCGGCAGTCGCGGCGCCGGCGGCCATGCCGCCCGCGATCAGGATCCACACCGGCAGCGTGAAGCTCCACACCAGCACGGGGTGGCGCGGGGCGTGCGCCCGCCGCGGCAGGAGGGCGCCGATGCGGATGACGCTCCAGCCGGCGAGGACGCCGAGCGCGAGCAGCATCAGGAACAGCCGATCGGGATGCGCGTACCACGGGTGATAGACGGTGCGCGCGGCGCGGAGCGCCCAGGTACCGCCGATCATCGCCGCGGCCACGGCGGCCACGCCGACGAGCGACCAGACGGCGTCCAGGATCCATCGCGCCAGCCCGACGAGGCGGATGCTCGCCGCCAGCACCTTGAACCACGCGAGCACGCCGGCGCCGAGCGCGACGATCGCGATGAGCCACGCCGTCACCGGGCCCCACGACAGCGCGACGGTGCGGCCGATGTCGAAGAAGGTCTGCGTCCTGTCGGTGCGCGCCGTGAGATCCATCGCGTCGAGCGCGATCGCCGTGGCGACCGTGTTCTCGCCGGTCCACTGCAGCGCCTGGTCGGTGAGGCGATCGGCCGAGTCGCGTGCGGTGTGGTACGCGTAGCTGTCGCCGACGAGCGCGAAGTTCAGCCCGGGGATGTCGCGCTGCTTGAAGACCGAGAAGTCGGTGTCGTTGGGCAGCCGCTTGTAGATCTCGATCGCGTACGACGCGCCGCGCGGATGCGGCGCCGCGGCCGCCCACGGCTTGACGATCCATCCGTTGGCCGGCCCGGTCTCGAACAGCACCGCCGGCCCGGCGGCCCCGGTCGCCTCGACGTTGATGTAGGCCGCGAGCTGCTGCATCACGGTGCGATCCGCGGTCAACCCGCGCGCCCCCATCAGCCCCGACTCTTCGCCGTCGGTCACGAGCACGAACACCGTGTGCTTGCGATCCGCCCGCGCCGCCAGCAGCCGCGCCGCCTCGAGCGACACCGCCACGCCGATCCCGTCGTCGCCGGCGCCGGGCGCTTCCGGCACCGAGTCGTAATGCGAGACGAGCCCGAGCGCGGTGCGATCCGGGCCCGCCTTGACCGCGATGATGTTCGACACGTGCGCGGTCGATCCGAGCTCGCGGCGCTGCGCGTCGATCTCCTGCACGCGCACGTCGTAGCCGAAGAAGCGGAGCTGGTCGACGATGTACTGCCGGGCCCGGGCGTTCTCCGGCGTGCCGATGGGGCGGCTGCCGATGGTGCCGGCCAGCATCTGCACGTGAGCGCGGGCGTTTTCGAGGGAGAAGTGCGGCGCGTTACGCGCGCAGCCCGGACAGGCGAGCAGCAGAGCAAGAAGGGCTACCCTTCGCGGCCAAATCATCCCGCTCAGGGTAGCCTAAACTTCCGCCTTCAGGTGGCTTCCGCCTTCAGGCGGAAGCAAAGCTCCTGTCCTTCCGCCTAAAGGCGGAAGCCACACGGGGAAGATCAGTCGCGGATACGGACGTCGCCGCTGAAGGTCTTGAAGTGATAGTCGTTGTTGCCCGAGCCGATGTCGCCGGTCACGCGGCGGCGGCTGGACGAGCGCGTCACCATGCCGGAATCGGCGGTCAGCGAGCCGCTGAAGCTGTCGAAGTCGACGTGGCCGCCGGTGCCGTTGGCGAGCTTCAGCTCGATGTCGCCGCTGAAGGTCTCGGCCTCGATCGACGCCGTGGCACCGGCGACTTCGATGTCGCCAGAGAAGGTCTTGTGCTGCTGCCGGCCGGTCACGTCGGTCACCTTGATGTCGCTGGAGAACACTTCGACGTCGAGCGTGATGTCTTCCGGCACCTGGATGTCGAAGTCGGTCTCGACGACGTTGTTGTTCTTCTCGGTCCAGTTGTCGTCTTTCTTGTTCGCCTCGATGGAAATGCCGGACGCGGTCTCGCGGATCTCGAGCTTGATGTGATCGAGCCGGTCGCGGGTCGCGTGACGGACGGCGTGTATCGCGACGTCGCCGCGGCGGCTGCCGGTGATGACGACGCGGCCGGAGAAGTTCTTGAGCCGGAGCTGACCGCCGGCGCGGATCTGCACGGTGCGGTCGACGCGCTCGGTTTCCTGGACGGTTTCCGTGGCGTCCGCGCGATGCGCGGCCTTGGCCGCCGCCGGGGCGGAGAACGCGACCAGCCCGGCCAGCGCCACCGCGGAAATATGAGCCATTTTCAGCATGGTTTTATGCCCTCGCGTCGATTTAGACGGGAGGCCCGGGGTCAGGGTTCATGCGCCGCGTCAGATTTTCAGGCGGCCCGTGTAGATCGCCATCCCGGCGACCGCGTCCACGCCGATCGACGCCAGCCAGTCCACCTCGTCCTGCGTCGTCACCCCGCCCGCGGCGGTGACGGCGCGCGTCGTGGCGTGGCGGACGGCGGCGATGGCGTCGCGGTCGATGCCCTGCATGAGCCCCTCGACGTCGACGTTCGTGAACAGGAACTCGCCGAAGAACGGCTCGAGGGCGTGCACCGCGTCGACGGGGGAGATGCGCAGCTGCGTCCGCCAGCCGTCGATGACGACACGGCCGCCGCGCGCGTCCACGGCGGCGATGAGGCGGTCGGCGCCGAACCGGTCGCTGAGCGCCTGCGCCAGGCCCAGGTCCGGGTCGCCGCCGCGGAACAGTGCCGATCCAACGATGACTTTGCGTGCGCCCGCGGCGAGCACTGCGTGAGCGCGCTCCGCGTCGCGGATGCCGCCCCCGACCCGGCACGGCAGCCGTCCGCAGATCGACGCCACGAGCGGCGCATTGTCGCCGGCGTTCTTCGCCGCATCGAGGTCGATCAATTGGACGGCCGAGAACGACGCGAACTTCGCGATCCAGCCGTCGAAGTCGTCGCTCTCGAGCGCGAGCCGCTCCCCCTGCACGAGCTGGACGATCCGTCCGCCCTGTAGATCGATCGAGGGAATCAGCATGTCGAGGTGATCTTCCGCCTAAAGGCGGAAGCCACATGAGGAGCGGCGGAAGCCACATGAGCGGCGGCGGAAGCCACATGAGGGTTCATTTGCGGTCTCCGTGGCTTCCGCCTTTAGGCGGAAGGCGCATCGGCACGCCGCGCTCGCTGAGAAAGGCTTTCAGCTCGGCGACCGCGTGCTCGGAGAAATGGAAGACCGAGGCCGCCAGCGCCGCGTCGGCGCGACCGTCCGTAAAGACTTCGTGGAAATGCTCGAAGGTGCCGGCGCCGCCGGACGCGATCACGGGAATCGACACGGCGGAGGAGACCGCGGAAGTGAGGCCGCAATCGAAGCCGCTGCGCGTCCCGTCGCGATCGATCGACGTCAGCAGGATCTCTCCGGCGCCGCGCTCGGCGGCCTCGACGGCCCACTCGACGGCTTCACGCGGCGTCTGCGCCTGGCCGCTGCGGGCGTAGACGTCGAAGCGATCGCCGTTCCTCTTGGCGTCGATGGCGACCACGACCGCCTGCGAACCGTAGCGGGACGCGAGACGCGTCACCAGCGCCGGATCCGCGAGCGCGGCGCTGTTGAGCGCGACCTTGTCGGCGCCGGCGTCGAGCGCTGCCTCGGCGTCTTCCTCGGCGCGGATGCCGCCGCCGACCGTGAGGGGAATGAACAGCTCCGCCGCCACCGCCCTCACCGTGTCGGCGAGCGCGCGGCGGCGCTCGATCGTCGCCGTGACGTCGAGGATGACCAGCTCGTCGATCCCTTCGGCGTTGTAGCGGCGCGCGAGAGACGCCGGGTCACCGGCGCCGGTGAGCCCTTCGAAGCGGACGCCCTTGACGACCGCGCCGTCGCGCACGTCGAGGCACGCGATCAGTCGTTTCGAGAGCATCGGGTCACGAAGGCGCGGAGGATGCGAAGGCCGGCATCCGAGGACTTCTCCGGGTGGAACTGGACGCCGAACACGTTGCCCCGTTCGACGGCCGCCGCGAACCGCGCGCCGTGCTCGCTCGTGGCCACGCAGTCGGCGGTCACCGGCGCGGCGTACGAATGCGTGAAGTACACCTGCGGCTCGTCCTTCCGCCTGAAGGCGGAAGCCACGGCGGGCTCAGCCGAATCGAGCAGCGTCGACGGCCGCGTTATCGTCAGCGCGTTCCACCCGACGTGCGGCACCTTGACCGTCGACGGCAGCAGCTCGCAGTGCCCGCGCAACAGTCCGAGCCCGGGCACGCCCGGCGCCTCGTCGCTTCCCTCGAAGAGGTACTGCATCCCGAGGCAGATACCGAACAGCGGCACCCCCCGATCGACTCCGCGCAGGATCGCCGTGCGCCACTCGTTGTCGATGGCGCGCGTCGCGTCGAAATTGCCGACGCCGGGGACGATGACGCCGGCGGCCGGCGCCAGTTCCGCCGCAGACGACGGCGTGAAGACCTCCGCGCTGACAGCGGCGAGCGCCTTGCGCACCGACGTCAGGTTGCCGGCGCCGTAGTCGATCAACGCGATCATTTTGTTCCGGGGGGCTTCGCCCCGTCCGCCTCCGCCCGCACAGTGCGTC
>Ga0207691_10007773_pt1 | contig 10325 bp, 14 predicted proteins | sample KBSM13metaG_FD_184327 | JGI IMG/M metagenome (GOLD analysis project Ga0207691, IMG submission 184327) | Miscanthus rhizosphere microbial communities from Kellogg Biological Station, Michigan, USA - KBS M1-3 metaG (SPAdes) (version 2) | ecosystem: Host-associated > Plants > Roots > Rhizosphere >... | reverse complement strand
ACCATCCACAGTGGCCCGAGTTCCGTGGCGTGGCCAAGCGACTCACCCTCGGCACCATCTACGGCGCTGGAGTGAAGACGCTCAAGGAGCAGATTCGCCTGTTCCTTGGGCTGGACTACACCCTCTCCGAGGTGAAGGCGCTCAAGGACCAGTATGACCAGACCTACCCGCAGTTCAAGCGCGGGATGCGCGAGGCGATGTGGCGCGCGGACGTGGGCCTCGGCGGATCGGGCTACCTGACCATCAAGGTCACGGGTCGGAGGCGCACGTTCGGTTACGGCGAGCGCACCCACAAGGCGTTCAACGCGGTGATTCAGGGCACAGTCGCCGAGCTGATGAAACTGTGGATGCTCTGGATCGAGGCTAACTACCCGGGCGTCATGCTGCTCCAGATTCACGACTCGGTGGTGCTCGAAGTGCCGCTCGGCGAGGAGCACATCATCGACAAGATCCAGGAGGTGGGCTGCGCCATCTTCCACGACCGGTTGATGGAGATCCAGTCCAACCCGCTCGACGTACCCTTCAAGATCGATCGGAAGCGGTGGTCCGATGCCGCGTAAGCGCTGGCCCGACCCGCTACCCGACTTCTGGCTCAGCATCGACCCGGGCGATAAACACGTGGGTTACGCGAGCTGGGACCGAGACGAGTGCACTGCCGCCGTCGAGATGACCCCCGACGAGTGCATCGACACGGTATGGGACCTAGCGGGGTTCGGCGTAATCGGGCTGCTGGTGGTGGAGCGCTTCACGCTGTATCCCTGGCTGGCCTCGAAGATGAGCCATTCCGAGCTGTTTACGCCGCAGATGATCGGCGCCCTGGCGCACATCGCGCGGCGACACAAGATCCCCTTCTACAAGCCACAGGCGTCGAAGCTCAATGACGTCTACACCACGCCGCTCAAGGACCGGCTGCACAAACACCTCGGCACCCCTGGCGATCACGCTAAGGACGCCGAAGCACATGGGCTCTTAATCGTGTACCAAGTCGAGCTACAACGGGAGGGCTACGCGTGAGTAAGCTCATGGTGGTCGTCGGTGGTCAGTACGGATCTGAGGCCAAGGGCGCGGTTACGGCGCGTCTAGCCCTGGGATGCGACGAGCCACTAGTCGTCAGAGTCGGTGGACCGAACGCGGGTCACACGGTGGTCGATTCGGCCACCACGGAGTGGAAGCTGCGGCATGTGCCGGTCGGCTTCGTGAATCCGCGCGCCACGCTGGCGTTAGCACCGGGTAGTGAAGTGAACGCGGAAGTCCTATTCGAGGAGATCAACGCCTTAGAGGAAGCGGGCTACGCGGTCGGTTGGCGAATGCACGTCGACCCGACGGCCACCCTCCTGGAGGCCCAGCACATTAAGGACGAGGCGGCTAGCACTCTCAACGACCGACTCGGCTCAACGGCCAAGGGTGTAGGTGCGGCTCGCGCGGACCGCATCTGGCGGACAGCGGAGTTGGCGGGCGCTCTGCACAACCCAGCACACGTACCCGACTTGATCGAGGACTGGAACACCGCCGGTCGTGACGTGATCATCGAGGGAACCCAGGGATTCGGGCTCGGCATGCACGCGGGCCTGTACCCCTATTGCACGTCCGGAGACTGCCGGGCGGTTGACTTCATGGCACAGGCCGGAGTCTCGCCTTGGCGCTGGCGACCCGAGGAGGTTGAGATCTGGATCGTCTTTAGAACAAGGCCGATCCGGGTCGCCGGCAATTCCGGACCCCTGCACGCGGAGACCAACTGGTCCACCCTGGGCCTGCCGGAGGAGTACACCACTGTGACCAAACGCGTCCGGCGCGTAGGTGAGTGGGACCCCGACCTGGCTTACCGGGCGATGTGCGCGAACGGCGCGCCCTCGCCGCAGATCCGCATCGCCATCACTATGCTAGACCAGCTGTTCCCAGAGGTGAAGGGCGCGACCCAGTGGTCGCTACTGAGCGAGCGCGCCCGACGCTGGATCGCTGACAAGTCGTTCGAGCTGGGGCAACCGATCAGTCTGATCGGCACCAGCCCGTACACACAGGTAGTAGGAGAGAGTGCATGAGCGAACTGGCTGCGTGGTGGGCCGGGGTATCGGCGGATGACGTCGAACCCGCTATCATCAAGGGCAAGGAGTACGGCTCGCTAGACCTGAAGATCATCGGGTCGACGATGCGGGAAATGATCGGGGTCGCGCCCGACGTCGTCTCGGACGAGGAAATCGGGATCGTCTTCTACCAGCTGGGCAAGATCGCCCGCGCGGTGAGCGCCATCGGGTCGGGCCGGAGGCCAAGCGACGACACCTGGCACGACATGACCGTCTACTCAATGATGGTCCGTCGCGTGCGGGACACGGGTGAATGGCCGTGAGCCGATACGAGCACCCCGTCATCGACCACGTCTGGTCCCTGCACGGCAAATACGCGGCTTGGCTGCGGGTCGAGTGGGCGGCTGCGACCGAGCTGGGCGATTCCGAAACCGCCACGCTGCTCAGCGATGAGCTGGACGGCCACGATATCAGCCAGATACTCAAGTACGAGACCATCACGCGTCACGACGTCGGAGCATTCGTACGCTGGATGCGCGAGGTGCGCGGCGCTCCGAAAGCACATTGGGGGCTGAGTAGCAGTGACCTCGTCGACGCGGGCCTGTGCCTCGCCGTGCAAACTGTCGCAGACGTGCTGGTGCGTGAGGCACGCAACGTGGTTACGGCATTGGAGCTCCTTGGGGCACGATTCGTTGACACCCCACGAGCGGCCCGAACGCACGGCGTATTCGCGGAACCGGACACCTTCGGACGACAGATTGGAGTATGGTCGGACCGCGTAGCGAAGGCGACACATGCCCTGGAGGCGACTACCGGTCCGGCGACCGAGATCATACTCGGTGGTCCCATCGGCGATGCCCGTGTCCATGATGCGACCCGACTCGGGGCGCTTCTCGGCTTACCGGCCGGGCGATGGCGCAAAGCCCAGGCCAACGACCGAAGCTGCCTCGTCCTCTGGACGCAATGCGTCGCGGGGTTGATGTCGGCTATCGAACACCTGGCCCTGCAGATCCGGCTGGGCGCCACCTATGGGGAGATGGCCGAGCACTTCGCGCCCGAGCAATGGGGCTCCACATCAATGCCGCACAAGCACAACCCGGTGCGGTCGGAGCGAGCATGTGGTCTGTCTCACGCGGTCCGGGCACAGGCGAACGCGCTAGCCGAGTCGACCACCTGGTTCGGCGAACATGACATCAGCCATTCGTGCGTGGAGCGGGTTTGCCTCCCGCTGGCGACCGGGCTTACCGGATATGCGCTCCGCGAGATGGCCGACGTGGTGACCCTGGTCGTCAATCCGGCGGCGATGGCCCAGCACGTCGAACACAACGGCACGTGGAGCCAGTGGCTCATTCAGCAACAGGCCAAGCCCGACGAGTGGGCCGACATCTACCGGAAGCTGCAGGGATGAGCAAGGTAGTCTACATCGCCGAGCCGCTCGACGCGGCTGCTAACCACATGCCGATTAGCTGGGTGGTCCCGGACGACTGGACCATCTTTCGGCCGGGTCAGGCGTTCAACGGGGTCCGGGGTGCGGATGGTGCCGTCCAGGTCGAGCGGGTGAATCGCGCGGTCCTGGCCACGGTGGACGGGGTCATGGCGTTCCTCCCGCACGGGGTGCCGACCATCGGGGTTCCAGCCGAGATCGAATGGGCCATCATCCACGAGATCCCCGTCGCCATCGTGACGAACAACCACGCGTCGATCGCGATTCGGGGGTTCGCCCTGCGGGGTGCGGTGGTCACGGAGTCGGTACGGGTGGCCCGCGACTCGTTGTGCAAGATGATGGCCGAGCAGCCCGAGCAGGGCGAGATCGGATTCGTGAGGAATGACGACAAAGCGATCCTCCCCTCGCGTGGTTACCCTGACGACGTGGGTCTGGATCTCTACGCGTCGGCTGATGTCCGGATTCCGGTTCACCAGTTCCGCGACGTCCCGTGCGGAATCGTGGCCAATCTCCGGCCTGGCACCTGGGGATTTATCACGGGCCGCAGTTCCACCCTCCGCCGACACAAGCTGTGGGTTTACAACGGAGTTGTTGACCCGTCGTTCCGAGGAGAGCTGTTTGTGGGCGTGTGGAATATGGGTGGGGCGACGTACGACGTCACGCGAGGAGAACGTTTGGGGCAACTGATCATCATGCCCGCTGTGACACCTGTCCCCGTGTGGGCATCGGCAATCTTTCCTGGTCAAAGCGACCGGGGGCAAGCGGGCTTCGGCAGTACGGGCGCCTAGTACCGGGCGCATCGCGAGCGCTTGACGGGGGTCCTCCCAGGATTACTGCGAATGGAGTAGCTGGGCTCCCCGGCGCACAGCGGAGCCCCCCACCCAAATCGGGTGGGGGGCCTCGTTGTCTCTCAGCTGCGACCGCGCCAGAGATCCAGCTCGCGGACGTTCCACCGCGCCATCTTCACGGTGGGGTTGTCGTCCGGGATGCCGAGCGCGTCCGCGATCGTGGCGACCATGCGGCACAGCGCCTCGGCCTCGCCCGTGGTCATCCGATCCCGGACCTGACTCGGCGACTTGGCCCTCGGCACGCTAGGCGTTGGGTTATCGAGGTACCTGATCGCGACCCAGCGCGGATTGTGCCCGTCCGGCGACGTGGCGATCTGCACCTCGTCGTCGGCGGCCGGGTTGATGGCCTTGACCCAGTGGGTTTGCCCCCGGTAGATCACCTGGGCGTTGATGTCTGGCAGCGTTTCCATTTCGTTCCCTCTCTAGTTGGTATTACCATTATATCACAGCGGAGCCCCCGGTGTCAACATGACCCGGGGGCCTCGCGTCACCAGCCGCTGTTGGCTGTCCAGAGGCCGCCGCCACTGACCTTGACCGTCTGGCCCTTGGCCACGGTCATGAACGTCGGGCCATGGGTGTAATCATTCTTGATGACCTGGCCGCCCTGGCTGATCTCATAGTAGTTGCCCATCGGCCCAGCCGCCGCACCGACCGTGTACTTGCCGGGCAGGATCTGCCCGTCACCCGTCCCCACCTCGTAGGTTCCGTCGCTGAACGCGACGTAGGGGTGGGTCGTGCCTGCCGGTTCGGGCGCAGGTGCCGGGGTCGGCTGCGGTGCGGGCTGTTGAGCGACGACCGGCGCGGGCTGGGCGGCGACGGTCTGGGTCGGGTGGGTGGACGCGCCACCTGCGCCGACTCCGATGATGAACGAGATGGCGGCCACAAACAGGACGCCGATGACGATTCCTAGGGTTTTCATTGCTGCACTCTTTCTGTGTAGGGTTGGGTCTTACTATCGTACCACATCCCCGCTCCCCGCCGCAAGGGCAGGGAGCGGGTCGAGCGATCAGGCGACGAACTTGGCGTCCTCGACCGCGATCTCCTTGGTCTCGCCGGACTTGGTGGCGTAGACCACCTTGGTGCCGAGGAGCAGGCCGTTGTAGGTCCAGCGGCCGACCTTGATCTGCACCGACTTGGCCGACTGCGCCATCGCGGCGTCGTCATCGGCGAACCGCGCCGAGAGCGTGCCCTTGACGTAGTAGAGGAACGGCACCAGCGCGGGGACCAGGATCTCGGTGGCCTGGCGAGCCGACATCTCCACGCCATCCAGCCGAACGGTGTAGTCGTTGCGGTGCGCGCGCTGGAGGTAGCTCTTGGCCTTGGCGTCGTGGCCAGGAGCCCAGATGCCGTAGGTGGTCGCGTTGCACGCGATCTCCAGGCGGATGCAGGAGCAGTAGTTCACGGTGCGGAGCTTGCGGGCCATTTTGGACTCCTCGGGCCTTTGGGGCTTGGGCTTTTCCCTCTCCCCTTATAAAAACAATTTTACCCTATTGGAGACCCAACCACAATTTCCCCGCTAGTGACGCTTACCACATACCTTTTGGGCATGCGCGCGCCCGGCCTGGCTAGGACCCGGCCTTGACGGAGTGGAAACCCGTATGGTAGGATTAACGGATGGGCGCTACCGAAGAGATCCACGAACGAGAGAAGCGCCTGGCCCTAGAGCTGTTCAAGCGTCTGATCACCCACCTGCGTGAGCATGAGAGCGCGGCTGCGGTGGTCGAACACCAATGGGACCAGGGCTTCTCACGCGGCATCGACTTCAAGGTCGGATCCGCGCCGCTCAGACTGGAGATTCACGTAGTGCCGTGATCTCATGGAGGCTCGTCCTCTCAACCGTGTTGCTCACGGCGGCCATATTGTTTGTCGGGGTGGTCGCCTGCCAGCCGAACGCGAAACCGCCACCGGTCCCGCCTAGCGCGACGCTCCCCACGGTGGCGCCATTTCCCACCCTGCCGCCCTATGCTGGGCAGTCGGTGGTGTTTGGTGACGGCAGCTACTCCGTCGGACCCGGCCCCGACCAGTTCCCACCAGGAGACTACCACACACCGGGCAAGGAAGGTTCCCCGGGCTGTTACATCGGTCGACATCTCGCCGGTCGTAAGATCGTCGACACCCCATTCTTCAAGGGACCAAGAGACTTCACCGTCAAGTTCACCGACCTGACCGTGGACCTCTTGGGGGGATGCGTCTGGATGAAACAGTAGCCTTCCGCTCGGCATACGTCTGCCGGTCTGCCACACCAGCCGAGCGCTGAACGTGTGGGAGACCGGCAGTGTCCGTCTGGAACTGGGTTCTAGTAGGCTTATTCCTCTGGGTCAGCGTAATACCGCTCGTGGCGGTGAAGATCAGCCAAGTGCTGCATCGCCGAGCGATGGAGCTGCCACAATTCTGTCGATGCGGCCACCTGTGCGAGGTGCATGAGCACTATCGCCCTGGCCACGAATGCAGCGTCCCGGGCTGCGACTGCACTAAGCTGGTGCCCCGTGGGTAGGCACACGCTAAAGCGCCCCAAGTGGGTCTTGCGAGTCGTCCTCTGGCTGTTCCTCGCCTTCATGGCCCTGCTCGTTGGGACCATCGCCGCCCTGGCTGGGGCCTCGGGCGGGATCGTCGGACTCACCCTGGTCGGGGTGTTCCTCGTCTCGATCATCGCCGTGATGTACTACGTCCTGAAGATTGAGATTAGCGAGAATCTCCTCGATGACGATGAGGACCGCCAACACCCCGCCGAAGAGTATTACAGCGACTATGACGTCCTTAACGGTCACGACGAGTCAGCCACACAACCGCTGTATAACACAGAATCCCTAGCCCACCGCCGATTGCTTCGGCAACAACGGCGGCGGCGACGACTGGATCTGACAGAATCGCCACTACCGACCGTTCCCGTTGCCCCAGTATCGGGACATCAGGGTGGTCAATACGCCCATGGCGCCTGACCCCACGGCGACTAAGGCCGTCTCGGTGTGCGCGTTGCTGGCCACGCCTGGGATGCAGATCAGGATGATGCACACCAGGACGATCGTGACCAGTCCGGCGACGTAGACGACCCGCACAGCCTCTATGGCAGGTTGTACACGTCGCAAGCCGGGATCGTACCGATGTTGTCCCGGACCCCCTCGATCGTTACCACTCGGGTCCCCGACGGGAGGGGGAACGGGATCTGCTTGTTGTTGTCCACCCGGCTCGGCTTCCCCGCCTGGCCGAAGATCCACTTCACACCGCCCTTACCGTCGAGGGCTGCGATGCTGACGTTGCATCCTCCCCACGCCGAGGAGAAGCAAGCCCAAGCGCTCGACGCGATATTGCTTCCGCCTCCCGCCTCGCAAGTCCGCTGGCCGTGGAATCGGTATTCGTAGGTGGGGGGCACTGCCTCGCCGTGGTGTTCGACATGCGGGTCTTCCGTTGCAGGGGAGCCGGGGTCGGTCATGACGTTGTCAAAGAAGATCAGCATTTCGTTTTCCTGTTCTCCGAGGATGTACTTCTTTTGGGGAGCGGCTCCGCCCGACTTGACCGCCGTGCGGAACGCATCCATCGGGAAGTTCGGATCGATCTTGCGCCCCGGTGGGTCGCAGACCTCCTTGTGTCCGGCCACGTGATCGATGGGGAGCCGGTAGTAGCTGGCCAGGCAGGCACACATTCGTGAGTAGGCGTCATACTGCTGCTTCGGCCACGGATCTACGCCAGTAGCCTCCGCTTCGATTCCGCATCCGCTGTTGTTGTCGCCCCACCCCACGACGGTATTGCCAGCGTGGTATCCGATCCCGGACGCGATGATGTACACCACCCCGGATCGCGACAGGTACAGATTGCAGAGCGGGCCGGGCAAATCGGATCGGCCGTACACCACGGTATTGAGCGAGGGCGTGTCCCCAGTCGGAGGGCCAGCCGTGTGATGGCACACAACACCTTCGAGCGGACCTGGGGTTCCGTGGCCGCGACTCTGCCAGCCCTGATATTCGATGACAGATAGCCCAGAACCCCGGAAGGCATTGGGCAAATCGGTCCATAGTGGCATGATTCTCCTAAGGCCGAAGCCAGCTGGCGCGGAAGTGCACCGACTGGTTGAACGGGTCGGTGTTCTTCGCGGTTGCCGCGTTGTGCCAGCAGTTGATGTTGATCGGGGTACCAGGGCCGAACCGGCGGATGCAGTGCACCGCGACTTCGATGTTGGCCGTGCCGCCCTGGTTGTTGATCGCCGAGGCGAACCGGAACGCGCCGGTTCCGTCCAGGCCCATCCAGATACCGGACGACGCGGTGTCGGCGGTCTGCAGGCGGATCCCTGCATCGATTGACCACAGCCCGCCTCGCACCAGCGTGAACTTGGCGTCCGGGATCGCGCCTGCCGTACTGGTACCCTTGGTGACGTCGGGGGAGATCTGGGCCGCCGTGCCGAACGCAACCGGTCGGTCCGTGCCGGTCGGGATGGACTGGATGGTCGTGGCGTAATACTCGGCCTCGTGCAGGTTCCCCGCGTTGTTGCCCTGAATCGCGGAGTTGGCGACCGACGTGGCGTTCGCTAGGTGGGTCAGCGTGGCCAGCAGCACCGTGCCCGCTGGCTGGGTTGGTCCGACCGGCGATGCAGCGGGGGTACCGGTCAGCACATAGACTTTGGGTGCGTAGGTTGCGCCCGAGTAGTCGGCGTCATCCACGGCCAGGAGCACCAGGTCGACTCGGCCTAGGGTCGAGACAGGCGGCACGGTAACAGTGAGCGCGGCGTCGTTCATGATCACGTAGCCGCCACCGTCCGAGGCCGGAGTGGGGCACACGGCGCGACCGGTGGAGCACAGCACGGTCATGTTAGGGGTGGCCTGCGCGGTGATCGTGAATCCGGCGAACACCCTACCCGCACCGGACAGTGGGTCGGTCGACAGATCCAGCAGCATACCGCCGATCATGCGGTCGTCGACCGCGTTGTATGCCCCGTTCTGCAACCATAGGCTCTTGAGTGTCATGAGGGGTTCCTATCCCGCGATCTGCTGGCGCAGCACGAACTGGTCTACGGTGTAGTTCCACGGCACCGTGCCGCCTGCGCCGTCCGATGGCGGGTTGCCGACCATCTTGACGTACACCCCGCAGTCAACTGCCGCGTTGGAGAACGCGGCTGCTGTGGTGGCCGCGAGCGGCATGGTCGCCCCGGCCCCGATCGCAAAAGTGCCACAGTCGGTGTCGGTGACGGTACCGCCCGCGTTGCGCCACCACACGCCCAGCGTGGCGGTCGCCGCGCACGTGCACTTTAGGGTCACGCCCGCATTCCACTTTAGGTTGCCGCCGCTGACCCCAACGCCGTTGGATCGCACCTCGCTGGAGTTGCCGCCAATCGAGATGTTGGTGGTCTTCCAGTATACCCCGCGCAGCCGAGCGTCATACGGCCTCATGTAGCCGTAATAGTTCTGATTCGTGGTCGGGCCGGGTCCGAACTCGATGCCGCGCAGCGTGCCGTCCCGGATCCGGTCGGCAATACCCGCGATGTTGATCACGGTCATGGAGCCGGTCATGTAGCGACCTGGCCAGGAGTATTGGACCAGGTTGGGGAACGAGTTGGTCGTGGGACCGACCGCGCCTGCAGCCGGAGGCGCCGACACGGTGTGCGCGCCGATAACCGACACGCCGCCCTCGGACCAATACCAGTGCTCCCAGAATACGATCAGGTCGAGCGCCTCCCAGTCGCCCGGTACCGAGGTGACCGCGTCCTGGAAACCGGCCGGGTCGTACCAGAGGTACGAGCGCTGGTTGCCGTCTACCGCGTCGAACTGGCCTTGGAAGCAGTGATCGTAGCCGTCACTACCGACGTTGGTCTTCCACGTGTTATCGCCCTTGTACGTGCGCCAGGCATAGGGCACGATATCGAACGAATGCTTCTCCCGCGTAATCACCGGCTGCTGGGCCGAATGCTGCATTCGATAGGACCAGTTGCCCGCGATGGCGTCCGGGTTACCGACGAGAAGGCCGAACTGGAGGTTCTGCCAGCCTGCGATCGAGGACAGCCCGTCCGCCGACTCGAATCCGGGG
>Ga0207691_10007771_pt1 | contig 10325 bp, 8 predicted proteins | sample KBSM13metaG_FD_184327 | JGI IMG/M metagenome (GOLD analysis project Ga0207691, IMG submission 184327) | Miscanthus rhizosphere microbial communities from Kellogg Biological Station, Michigan, USA - KBS M1-3 metaG (SPAdes) (version 2) | ecosystem: Host-associated > Plants > Roots > Rhizosphere >... | reverse complement strand
GAACTCGAGTGTGAGCCACACGACATCGTCCGGCGTGAAGCGCGCGCGACGCACGCCACTCGACCGGCGATTGATGCAGTACGCGCAGTCGTAGATGCAGAAGTTCGTGAGGAGCAGCTTGAGCAGCGACACACATCGCCCGTCGGGCGTGTAGCTGTGGCAGATGCCCATGCCGTCCGTGGATCCGATGCCACCCGGACCGGCGCGCCTGCCACGTGATCCGCTGCTGGCGCAGGACGCGTCGTACTTCGCGGCGTCCGCGAGGATCGAGAGTTTTTCGTCCAGATTCATCGGTGTGCTCCGGGCGTCGTCGCCTTGAGTACCGAAGATAGGCCGAAGCAAGGGCGAAAGCCAGCGCCCCTGTCATTCCGAGCGGAGCGCCGCAGGCGCGCAGTCGAGGAATCGCGATTGTGATTCCTCGACTGCGCCGCTGCGCGGCTCCGCTCGGAATGACAAAGATTCCTCGACTCGCTTCGCTCGCTCGGAATGACAGAGCCGCCACGCGCGTGACTGCGCGCGCCGCGCGCGAGTTGACTCCAGTCGGGACACGAGATTCACTGAATCCCCTGCCTTCCTGCTCCCATGCCGCTGCTAGCCGACGTCGCACTCGCCGCGAGAAGTCTGCGCAAACACCGCGGCTTCGTGGCTTCCGTCATCGCCACGCTCGGCATCGCCGTGGCCGCGAGCACCACGATCGCGCTCGTCGCCGACCAGGCGTTGCTGCGTCCGCTTCCCTATCGCGACCCATCGCGAGTCCTGATCCTCTGGGAGAAGGCGGATGGGGGAGACCGCCGACTCCCTGCCTATCTCACCTTCCTCGACTGGCAGCGCACGTCGCGTGCATTCGCCTCGCTCGCCTACGCGCGAGGGAGACTCGACGTGCTTGCGACACGTGAGGGGCCGGTGCGCGCGACGACGGCATTCATATCGCCCGGCTATATGGCGACGTTAGGCGCCACGCCCATGCTGGGCCGGTTCTTCACGGCCGAGGAGGAGACCGCCGGCCGCGGAGACGCGGTCGTCCTCTCCGAGGGGTTGTGGCGCTCACAGTTCGGTGGTGACCCTTCGGTCATCGGCACGTCCGTGACGATCAGTGGCCGCGTCGTCACGATCATCGGCGTGCTGTCCAGATCGATGGGCTACCCGCTCTGGGGTGACATGTGGCGCCCGATCAGCGCGATCGCCGACGTCGACAAGGCGCTCGCGTCGCGGCACCACCATACGGATAGCCGGGTGCTCGGGCGACTACGCGAAGGGGTCACGCCGGCCGCGGCCATGACCGAGCTCGCGACCATCGAGCGTGGCCTCGCGAGCTCGTACGGCGAGCACGGTGCCGATTGGACCGGAGCGGACTTCAAGACGATCGACTGGGAGTTCGTCGGCAGTGCGGCTCCCGCGTTAGGTACGCTGGCCGGTGCCGTCGCGCTCACGCTGCTCGTGGCCTGCGTGAACGTAGCGACGCTGCTTCTGCTTCGCGCATTCGCACGCGAACGGGAATTTGCGATCCGCGCGGCACTCGGTGCGGGCCGAGCGCGCCTGGTGCGCCTGACGCTGGTGGAAACGGGCGTGCTGGGTGTCGGAGCGATGATGCTGGCAGCGCTGCTGACGTGGGGCGGGCTGACGCTGATTCGCACAACGGCCCCCACCTCGGTGCCTCGCACGAGTGAGCTCGTGTTCGACGCCCGCGCGTTCGCGCTCGTCTCGGGCCTAACGACTCTCGCGGTGCTGATTGCCGCATCCGCTCCCGTCCTGCGTTCGCTCCGAGGCGGCGGCATCGAGGCGTTGCGCGCGGGTTGGCAGCCCACGTCAGGCGGGCGAAGCGGCAGCCGCTGGCGCGCAACGCTGGTGACGACTCAGCTGGCGCTTGCCCTGACGCTCATCACAGGCGCCACGCTGTTGCTCGAGAGCTTCCGCAAGCTCCGCGAGGTAGACCTCGGCTTCGATAGCGAACGGCTCGCCGCATTCTGGATCTCACCGCCCACGCCCAAGTACGACGCGCCCGAACAGGCGGCCGCGCTCTATCAGCGTGTGCAGCAGGCGGCGACCGCCGTTCCCGGCGTCGAGGAGGCCGCGATTGTCAACCACATCCCACTGGGAGGCGGCTACGTGGTGACGAACGTCGCGGTGCCCGGCCGTACGGCGGCATCCGACGGTTCGGACGCGGCGATCTACAAGACCGTCTCGGAGAATTACCTCCGCGTTATGAAGGGGCGACTGCTGCACGGCCGCTGGTTCAGCGAGGCGGACATTCGCGGGTCTGGCAACGGCGTCGTCATCAACGAGCGGTTCGCGAAGCATTTCTGGCCCGACAGGGATCCGGTCGGTCAGCCACTCACCGTCTATCGATCGTCGCAGGCGCGTCCGGGCTATGGGACGCCGCAGCCGAGTATCGTGATGGGCGTGATTGCCGACATGCATCACCTCTCCGTTGCCGATGATGCGGTCGAGGAGGTGTACGTGCCGTACACGCGCGAGGTATGGCCGGGCATCGCGCTGCTGATCCGCACGCGCAGTGATTTGCGCTCGGTCGAGCGGCAGCTGCGGAGGGCGATGCTGGCGATCGAACCCGACCTGCCCGTGAACGGCAGTGCGAGCTGGCGGAGCTTCGAGCCCATCGGTGACAACGTCGCGCGCGCGTTGGCACCGAGGAAAACGGTCATGGGATTGGTGCTGGCATTCGCGGTCGCGGCGCTCGCTCTCGCGGCGATCGGCGTCTACGGCGTCACGGCGTTCGGCGTCGCGCAACGCAGGCGTGAGTTCGGTATTCGGCTGGCGCTCGGCGCGACGTCGCGCAACGTGATCGCGCTCGTGCTGCGCCAGAGCGCGACGTTCGCCGCGGTCGGTGCGCTGATCGGCGTGGCGGGTGCGTTCGCGCTCGCGCGGGTGCTGCGTGCGTCGCTCGATGCGGTGCTCTATCGCACGTCGCCGTTCGCGGTCGTGCCGATCGCCGTTGCGGCGGTGGTTCTCGGCGGTGTGGCGGTCGCTGCGGCGTTCGCGCCGGCGCGGCGAGCGGGTGGGGTGGATCCGATGATGGCGTTGAGAGCTGATTAGGCTTTAGGAAGGAGGGCGGATGGCGGACGGCGGACGGCGGACGCAGCGCCCTGTCATCCCGAGCGGCAGCCATTGTCATCCCGAGCGGCAGCGAGGGATCTTCTGTGATGGCATCGTGGCATAATTGGCTACGATGACCTTCGAGAAGATCCCTCGCTGCGCTCGGGATCACACCGTCCTAAGGCCTCCTTCCTTACGTCAGACCCGTGACAGCTCTCGAACCAGTCCGCTGGGGCATCCTCGGCGCTGCGAACATCGCGGTCAAGAAAGTCATTCCGGCAATGCGCGCCAGTCGGCTCGCGGTGCCGGTGGCGATCGCATCGCGTGACATCGCGAAGGCGCGCGCGGCCGCGGCGGCGTTAGGTATTCCGCGCGCGTACGGTTCCTACGAGGAGCTTCTCGCCGACACCGACGTTGAAGCCGTGTACAATCCGCTCCCGAACCATCTGCATGTGCCGTGGTCCATCCGTGCCGCGCAGGCTGGGAAGCACGTGCTCTGCGAGAAGCCGATCGCGCTCTCCGCCAGCGAGGCTCGCACGCTGCTCGCCGCGCGCGATGCGAACCACGTCCAGATCGCAGAGGCATTCATGGTGCGCACGCATCCGCAGTGGCAGGAAGTCGAGCGCGTGATCGCCAGCGGACGCGTGGGCGGGCTGCGCCTCATGACGGCCCACTTCAGCTACTACCGGCGCGACCCTGCTGACATCCGAAGTCAGTTGGCCTCCGGCGGCGGCGCGCTCATGGACGTTGGCTGCTACCCGATCTTCATCGCGCGCTGGATGTTCGGGGCCGAGCCGGATGCAGTGGTGGCGATGATCGAGCGCGACCCCGACCTGGAGATCGACCGCCTAACGTCGGCGATGATGCGCTTCCCGACAGGTCAGGCGACGTTCACCTGTGCCGGACAGCTCGGGCCATATCAGCGGGTGCATCTCTTTGGCGAGCGGGGCCGGATCGAGGTGGAGATCCCGTTCAACGCGCCGCCGGACCGTCCATGCAGAATCTTCGTCGACGACGGTTCACAGTTCGCAGGCGCGAGTGCCGAAGTGATCGAGACTCCCGCGACGGACCAGTTCACAGTGCAGGCGGATCGCTTCTCCGAAGCCGTGCGCGGCGTCGGCACGGTACCGGTGTCGCTCGAGACGTCGGTCGGGAACATGGAGGTCATCGACGCCTTGTTCCGGTCCGCGGAACGAGGTGGTTGGGTCTCGGTCGGCCCAAGCATCCAGAACCCCGGTTTCTTCGGATCACTCGGAAACAGCTGATTGGGCGGATACACGCGAGGCATTGATCGAAACGACGCGATAGAATCGTGGCTCAGGGCCGAAATGCAGCAGAAGCCCAACCTGTAAGTCTGTGGCATGGAGATAGTTGTACAACTGTCGCCGCGCTCCCCGCCGTAGCTCGAAGGTCGCCTTTCCCTCGACTACCAGCTTCCCGTCGACCAGCATGTCGATCCGCTGCCGACCCAGCTCTTCACCCTTGTAGTAGACCGTCACCCATACTTCGCGGCCCACCTGATGGCCGCGTGCCCGGAGCTCCCGCTCGAGCGCCATCATGTAGATATGCTCGAGGAACCCGAAACCGAGCTGGTTGTAAACCTCGTAGAATGCTCCGATGACCGAGCGTGTGAGCCGTTCGTGAATCAGTGGTCGCCGTTGCAACCGCGCAATCAATCGAGTGCCCTATGTATCAAATCAGGCCGATCCGTTGTTTCCGCCGGATCCGTTCACACCTGGGTTCTTGATGTCAGTCGCCGCGGTTCTCACGTAGCCAGCGCCAACCACACACATGACCAGCCCTACCTGCCCCAAGTGCAACTCCAGCATGGAAGAAGGCTTCATCGTCGACGCTACCCACGGGGGGCGCGTCCAGTCGCAGTGGGCCGAAGGCAAGCCGCAGCGATCCATTTGGACCGGGCTCAAGCTCGCCCGGGACGCCGGGCATCCGGTCACGACGTATCGCTGCGAGAGCTGCGGGTACCTCGAGTCCTACGCCCAGCCGTCGTAACGCCGCCAGCAGCGCCGCTAGCGCACATCCGGTTGCGTTAGGCCATCCTCCATCGTATCGATCAAGAGTACATGTCAACCGAACGCATCCTTAAGGTCCGATGGTCCGTCACGCCCTCTACCTGATATCGATCGCTGCACTCACCGGCTCGGCAGCATGCGCGTCCGCGCGTGGGGCGTCCTCGGTGTCCGTTGGTGCGCCCAACCTGCGTAACGACACCAGGAACGAGACGTCAGGGCCACGCGCCGACGGTCCGTGCACCGACTGCGAGGCCATCCCGATGCCGGCCGAGATCACGCGGGCAGTCGAATCACGCATTGTCGATCTCAAGGCGCGGGGCGGCGACTGTTCGCGGTACGGTTCCGTGCTCGAGAGCTCGTACCGCGGCGGACAGATCACGATCCGCCCGTTCATGTGGCGCGTGGGAAGCAACCTCGCGTCCGGCGAGGCCAAGCCTAACGGGGAGATGATGCTCGCGCGCGAGATCGACTCGCTCAACGTCGGCGTGCGCACCGTGAACGACGTGGTCTGGACCATGGAGCACGAAGCGGCGCATATCGCGTTCGATCTCGCGTCTGGCAGCGAAGCGAGTGAGGAGAAGACGAACCAGACGGTGCGCGCCTGTAGGGGCTGACCGCACGTCTGACGCGGCGAATTCGCCACCGGGTGCGAGCGGGTTAGCTTTCCCGCCACTTCACGAATCCCGCCGAACCGCCCTGCACTGCCGCAATGCGACAACTCCCCGAGCTGTTCGAGAAGAACAGACGCTGGGCGACCGAGCGCTTACGGGTCGATCCTGGCTTTTTCTCCCGGCTCGCCGCCCAACAAGCGCCCGAGTACCTCTGGATCGGGTGCTCGGATAGCCGTGTCCCGGCGAACGAGATCGTCGATCTGCCGCCCGGCGAGCTGTTCGTGCATCGCAACGTCGCGAACGTCGTGGTCCACACCGATCTCAACTGCCTGTCCGTGTTGCAGTTCGCCGTGGATGCCCTCCGCGTCAAGCACGTCATCGTGTGCGGCCACTACGGCTGCGGCGGTGTACGCGCCGCACTCGCGGGCGCCAAGCTCGGCCTCATCGACAACTGGCTGCGACACGTGCAGGACATCAAGCAGAAGCACGCGAAGCAGATCGAGGCGCTGCCTGAAGACGCCCGCGAGGACCGGCTCTGCGAGCTGAACGTCCTCGAGCAGGCGCTCAACGTCTCGGAGACGACGATCGTGCAGGACGCCTGGGATCGCGGGCAGCCACTCACGCTCCACGCATGGATCTACCGTCTCGACGACGGGCTACTTCGCGACCTCGACTTCAGCGTCGCTGCGCAGAGCGAGGTCGCGGGAGCCATCGCGCGCGCGACGGGCGCCTGACGCGCCAGGACGCGCCCTGCTCGACTGGCGTTACTGCTCGGCCAGCGTCTTCGCCGGGTCGACCGATGCGGCCCGCCGCGCGGGGATCCAACACGCGAGCATGATCGTCACGACGAGCACCAGCACCGCCCCGCCTAACGTCAGCGGGTCGGCGCCTGACACGCCGTACAGGATGGACGACAGGAAGCGCGTGGTTACGAGCCCGGTCGCCAGACCGACCACGGTCCCCACTGCGGCGATCACGGCGCCTTGCTGCAGCACGAGCCAGAGGATGTTCCGGCGCGTCGCGCCGAGCGCGATGCGCGTGCCGATCTCCCGCGTGCGCTGCCGAACCGCATACGACATGACGCCGTAGATCCCAACCGCCGCGAGGGCGAGTGACGTCACGGCGAATACGCCAAGCAGCCACAGCACCACGCGAGTCACGCGCTCGGATTCGCTGGCGACGTGCGAGAGCGTTTGGACTTCCGACACGAACGCGTTAGGCTCGACGCGAGCGATGGCGGCCTTGATCGTCGCCAGCGATCGCTCCGGATCCGACGCCGTCCTGACGAACATCGTGATCTGCCCCGGCTTCTCGCGCTCGAACGGGAAATACATGTCGGCGCGCGGCTCGTCGCGGAGACCGGCCCGTCGGATGTTGCCGACAACGCCGATGATTTCCGCCGGCCCGTCGCCGATCCTGACGTGCTTTCCGACCGCGCTCTCGTTAGGGAAGAAGCGCTTCTGGATCGCCTCGCTCACGATCACGGTGAACGGCGCCTTCGCGCCGGCGTCCCGCTCGTCGAACAAGCGGCCAGCCACGACCGGGATCTGTAGCGCCTTGAAATACCCGTTCGACGCGAGCTGCCATCCGACTTCCGGCGGCCGCTCACCAGCAGGAACGGGCCGCTCGGGACGTTCGAACGGCGCCGTCCAGTTGTTTCCGGTAAGCGGTGTCACCGCAGCAACGCCGACCGCCTTCACGCCCGCAATCGAAAACAGCTCGGCGAACTCTCGGGCGTAGAATCCGTCGCGCGCGCCGAAGTCGCGGTATCGGTTGCCGGGCAACTCGAGGGACATCGTCATGACGTTCTCGGTGCGAAAGCCGGGGTCGACGGCCAGCAGTCCCGCGAAGCTCCGTAGAATGAGACCGGCCCCTACGAGCAACACGATCGCCAGCGCGACCTCCGCGACAACGAGCGTGGACGTCGCGCGACGCGCCGTGGCGCTCATGCTCGACCCCCGCGACGTGTTCAGCACGCTGACCGCCTTCTCCGATCGAACCGTGAGTGCGGCGACGAGGCCGAACACGACGGTCGTGAGCGCGATGATGCCGAGCGTGAATGCGAGAACGTTTCCGTTGATGTGCACCTCGCTCATGCCTGGCACGCTCCCGGAGTGCGGCAGCAGCGCCACGAGCGCATGCGCGCCCCAGTACGCCATCAGGATACCGGCGGCGCCCGCGACCAGCGCGAGCACCAGGCTCTCGGTGAGAAGCTGAGCCGCGAGCCGTCCACCCCCGGCACCTAACGCGAGGCGAACCGACATCTCACGCCGACGGCCGAGCGACCGCGCGAGCAGCAGGTTCGCGACGTTGGCGCAGGCGATGAGCAGCACCACCCCGACGGCCGCGAACAGCAGCATCAACGCGGGCTTCGTGTTGCCCGCGAGCGACGTACGGAGATCGAGCGGGAAATACTCGGCGGCGAGATTGCTCTGCGGGTACTCCTTTTCCAACTGACGGGAGATCACCGTCAGGTTCGTGGCGGCGTCGGCCAGCGTGCGACCCGGCCTGAGACGGCCGATGACGAACGTCCAACCCGCGCGGCGCTGCGCTGGCGCCACTGTCGGGACCTGCAGCGGCAGGATGATGTCGGTTGTGGCGTTAGGCGGGAACGTGAACCCGGCGGGCGCGACGCCGACGACCTGGCGTGCCGACTGTTCGAGCTTCACGACGCGCCCGATCACCGATGGGTCGCCACCGAAACGCTTCTTCCACGTATCGTAGCCGAGCATCATCACCGGCGGAGCCCCGTCGCGAGCATCCGCGGGCTGGAAGGTTCTGCCGAGCACCGGACGCACCCGCAACAATTCGAGGAGGCCGGGGCCGGAGCCTAACAGGTCGACGCGAAATGGGGTGTCGCCGTCGACGATGGACGTTTGTCCCCGACCGTAGGCGCTCAGGGCCTCGAACGTCGCCTGACGGCCCACGAGGTCGGCGTAGTCACCGATCGCGATGAACTCCTTGGTGATCCCGGTGCGTTGATCGCGATGATTGAGGATCACGAGCTGGTCGGCGCTCGCGTACGGGAGCGGCCGAAGCAACACGGCTTCCACGACGGCGAACACGGCGACGTTCGCGCCGACACCTAACGCCAACGTCAGCAGCGCGGCGACGGTGAACGCCGGCTCACGAACGAGCTGACGCAATGCGTGGCGTACGAGGTACACGAACATGGGGAATCGCTCCGTCTGCTTTGGTTCGGTGATGACGTCGTGCGGCAGTGGACGGTCGACGGCGCGTTCGCGTCGATGAAACACGCCGGCAACAACGAGCCGCCAACAGTCGAGGAACAACAGGATCGCCAGGGCCACGAACGCGCCGTAGAGCGCCCCGCGGCCTAACGACGACCCGCTGTCCTGGCGACGGACGAGATACGCGAGCCGCAGATCCTCGAATGCGGGCTCGAACGCGTCGGCGACTATTCGTTCGGGGAGAAGCGCACTGAGCGCGCGGCCGAGCCGAGGGTCAGGCATTACTCAGCCGTCCCTGGGCGGCCGCGGCGGCGACCGTCTCGTAGAACGCGCGCGTCTGCCGCCATGCGCGACTGCCCGCAGCGGTGATGCGATAGCGTCGCTCGCGCACGGTCTGGTCGCCGACGACCACGGGCTCATACCAGCCGTCGATCAGTCCATCGCGCTCGAGGCGCGCCATGAGCTGGTAGAACGCGGCGCCGGTGCGTCCTACGCCGAAGTCGGTGACGACGTCGCGAATGACACGGCCGGGTTCCTCGCTGGACAGCAGAACGCCGAGGGTGAGGAACTGGAGATGCGAGAGCGGGGGAAGCTGGCGAGGAGGCATCGGCGGTATAAGGTGACGTTATATACGATCTACGACACCGGAAACCAGCCGATGGTTGCGAAGGTCGCGTCAGCTGGGCCAAGCCGCGGTACGCAGTGGTAAACCGCGAACCAGGGACAGACATCTGGCGGCGGCATGGCCAGTACCAAGTGCGTCAGCCACTGCTCAGTAGGAGTTGTCAGGCATCAGGTCCCGTATCCGCCGGCTTGGGTCGCGCGTGGGCGGCGCACTGTCGACTGGGCTCGGAGACTGATGCCTGACACCTCGTGCTCAATGCTGGCGTGCTGAGTCACTGGCCAGGCCGCCGAGAAGATGCCGATAACTCCCGGGTCACCCGTCGCGAATAGCGAGCAGCGGGTCTACCTGACTGGAGCGACGCGCCGGTACGTACGCCCCGAGCAGCGGCGCAGCAGCCAGCAGAATCCCCGCCAGCCATGAAGAGGGCTCTCTGTCGGGACGATCGCGATTCCTCGACTGCGCGCCTCCGGCGCTCCGCTCGGAATGACAGCCGCTCGCTCGGAATGACGATCCGGCCGTTTTGCTGTCGATCCGCCCGATCGCAGTTCCCACCGACCGCGGCGCGACGATCCGACGCGTACCTCTGCAGCGATCGACCCATAGCAAGTCTATTCAAGCGCGCCGCTCGCTTCGTAGCTTGCTTCGCACTACCCCCTTCGCTTCAACCATCGGATACAATGCCCGCAGTCTGCTCAGCCGCGACCGCGTTCATCATCCTCGCGACGGTCAACGCCGCCACCGCGCTCGCGCAGAGCAGCGACCAGCCCCGCACGCATGCGCCTCGGCCCACATCAGCGGAGATCTCCACCGAGGACGC
>Ga0207691_10007769_pt1 | contig 10327 bp, 6 predicted proteins | sample KBSM13metaG_FD_184327 | JGI IMG/M metagenome (GOLD analysis project Ga0207691, IMG submission 184327) | Miscanthus rhizosphere microbial communities from Kellogg Biological Station, Michigan, USA - KBS M1-3 metaG (SPAdes) (version 2) | ecosystem: Host-associated > Plants > Roots > Rhizosphere >... | reverse complement strand
AGGCGTGGTGCGCGTGAAGCTGCACGCGACGGGTCGCGCGGCCCACTCCGGCTATCCCCAGCTTGGCGAGTCGGCGATCGAGAAACTGCTCGACGCGCTGCAGCAGGTGCGGGCGATGGCGCTGCCGGTCGACGCCGTGCTCGGGCCCACGCAATTCAACATCGGCGAGATCAGCGGCGGCCTCGCGCCCAACGTGATCCCGCCGTCGGCAACAGCCGACCTCCTCTTCCGGATCGTCACGCCGTACGAGGAAGTGCTGGAGGCGCTCGAGCCGATTCGTGCGCTGGTCGACGTCGAGTACGTCTACCACGTGCCTTCGCTGCACATGGCGACGCTCGACGGTTTTGAAAAGGAAGTGGTTGGTTACACGACGGACGCGCCGCTGCTCAATGCGTGGGGCACGCGCCTGATGTACGGGCCGGGATCGATTCACGTCGCGCACACCGACCACGAGTCGGTCGCCATCGCGGACCTGCACCGGGCCGTCGGCGACTACCAGCGGATCGCGCGTCACCCGCAACATGCGCCGAACGCGCCACCCGACTAAACTTGCGCTTCCGCGACGGCCCGCACTCCCTGCGCCGCGCCCCGCGTTCCGCCCGCCGGAGCGCTCCGAGAGACTTGCATGAATCAGCTGACCGACATCCTGGACCAGGACCTCGACCCCGCCGAAACCGCGGAATGGACCGACGCGCTCAAAGGCGTCATCAACGCCGATGGCACGGATCGCGCGCATTACCTCCTGAACCGCATGGTCGACGAGACGCGTCGCGCCGGCGGGTACCTGCCGTTCGAGCCGACCACCGAATACGTCAACACGATCCCGCCGCACCTCGAAGCGCGCACGCCGGGCGACCCGACGATGGAGTGGCGCATCCGTTCGCTGATCCGCTGGAACGCGATGGCGATGGTCGTGCGCGCGAATCGCCGGCCGGGCGATCTCGGCGGCCACATCGCGAGCTTTGCGTCGAGCGCGACGCTGTACGACGTCGGCTTCAACCATTTCTGGCGCGCGCCGAGCGAGAACCATCCCGGCGACCTGATCTTCCATCAGGGCCATTCGAGCCCCGGCATCTACGCGCGCTCCTATCTCGAAGGGCGCATCAACGAAGAGCAGCTCGATCATTTCCGCATGGAAGTCGCCGGGCACGGCAAGGGACTTTCCTCGTATCCGCATCCGTGGCTGATGCCCGATTACTGGCAGGTGCCGACGGTGTCGATGGGCTTGGGTCCGATCCAGGCGATCTACCAGGCGCACTTCTGGAAATACCTCGAGAACCGCGGACTCATTCCGCCGAGCGATCGCAAGATCTGGTGCTTCATCGGCGACGGCGAATCGGACGAACCCGAATCGCTCGGCGCGATCTCGCTCGCCGGTCGCGAAGGACTCGACAACCTGATCTTCGTCGTCAACTGCAACCTGCAGCGTCTCGACGGGCCGGTGCGCGGCAACGGCAAGATCATCCAGGAGCTCGAAGGCGTGTTCCGCGGCGCGGACTGGAACGTGATCAAGGTGGTGTGGGGCAGCTACTGGGATCCGCTGCTCGCGCGCGACACCAAGGGCGTGCTGCGCAAGCTCATGATGGAAACCGTCGACGGCGAATACCAGAACTGCAAGGCGTTCGGCGGCGCGTACACGCGCGAGCATTTCTTCGGCAAGTACCCGGAAACCCGCGAGCTCGTCGTGAATCTTTCCGACGACGACATCTGGCGCCTCAACCGCGGCGGCCACGATCCGCACAAGGTGTATGCGGCGTATCACCAGGCCGTGAACACGAAGGGCATGCCGACCGTGATCCTGGCCAAGACCGTCAAGGGTTACGGCATGGGCGCGGCCGGCGAGTCGCAGAACCCGACGCACCAGCAGAAAAAGCTCGACAACGAAGCTGTGCGCGCATTTCGCGACCGCTTCAATATCCCCGTTGCCGACGAGAAGGTCGACGACGTGCCGTACTTCCACCCGGGCAAGGATTCGCCGGAAGTGCAGTACATGCTCGAACGGCGCAAGGCCCTCGGCGGTTTCCTGCCGCAGCGGCGTTCGAAGAGCGCATCGATCGCGGTGCCGGATCTCACCGCGTTCGAGCAGATCACCAAGAACAGCGGCGATCGCGAAATCTCGACGACGATGGCGTTCGTGCGCGGCATGAACCTGCTGTTGCGCGACAAGCAGGTCGCGCCGCGCGTCGTGCCGATCGTGGCCGACGAAGCGCGCACGTTCGGCATGGAAGGCATGTTCCGGCAGATCGGCATCTACGCGCCGTTCGGCCAGAAGTACAAGCCGGTCGATGCGGACCAGCTGATGTATTACCGCGAAGACCAGAAAGGCCAGGTGCTGCAGGAAGGCATCACCGAGCCCGGCGCGATGTCGGCATGGATCGCCGCGGCGACCAGCTATTCGACCAGCAACGTGCCGATGCTGCCGTTCTACATCTATTACTCGATGTTCGGCTTCCAGCGCGTCGGCGATCTCGCGTGGGCCGCGGGCGACATGCGCGCGCGCGGATTCCTCGTCGGCGGAACCGCGGGACGCACGACGCTCAACGGCGAAGGCCTGCAGCACGAGGACGGCCATTCGCACCTCATGGCCGGCGCGATCCCGAACTGCATTACTTACGACCCGACGTTCTCGTACGAAATCGCCGTGATCCTGCAGGACGGCGCACGCCGCATGCTGCAGGAACAGGAAGACGTCTACTACTACGTCACCGTGATGAACGAGAACTACACGCACCCGGACATGCCCAAGGGCGCCGAGGCGGACATCATCAAGGGCATGTACCTGTTCAAGGACGGCAGCAGCGAGAAAGGCGCGAACGGCAAAGGCAAGAGCAAGAACATTCCGTACGTGCAGCTGCTCGGCTCCGGCACGATCCTGCGCGAAGTGATCGCAGCGGCAGACCTGCTCGACAAGGAATTCGGCGTCGTCAGCGACATCTGGTCGTGCCCGAGCTTCAGCCAGCTGCGTCGCGACGGCTTCGACGCCGAGCGCTGGAACCGGCTGCATCCGATGGACAAGACGCCGCGCACGGCGCACGTCACTGCGCTGCTGCAGGAGCGGCCAGGCCCCGCGATCGCGGCAACCGACTACGTGCGCGAATACGCCGACCAGATCCGTGCATTCATGCCGGACGGCAAACGCTACACGGTGCTCGGCACCGACGGTTTCGGGCGCAGCGACACGCGCGCGAACCTGCGTGCGTTCTTCGAAGTCGACCGCTACTGGATCGCGCACGCGGCGATCGCGGCGCTCGCAGCCGAAGGCAAGATGAATCCGGAGGATGTCGCGCGGGCGATCAAGATGTGGAAGCTCGATCCGGACAAGCCCAACCCTCTGACGGTCTAGGTTGACGGTCTAATCGGACAACCCGCGGCGTCGCGAAGCGCCGTCGGCCGCAGAATTCGCGCTTAAGCTACGCGAAAGGTAAGCCGGTGTAAGGTTTCGGCGCCTAGGGAAGAGGCGGGTGGGGGATGCTCAAGCAACTCGTGAACCGTGTACTCGGAGCCGCGGGCTACGGCATCGTGCGCGTGCGCGATCCCTATCTCGAGATGGCGCGCTCGCTCGGCGCCGACAGCGTGCATCACGTCGTCGATGGCGGCGCGTACCGCGGCAAGACCGTATTGCGCTTTCGCGAAGTCTTTCCCGGCGCCGTCATCCACGCGTTCGAACCGCAGCAGGAATCGTTCGACTTCCTGCGCGAACGCGTCGGCGCTCTCGATCGGGTGCATCTGCACCGCACGGCACTGTCGGACGGTAGTGGCGAGCGCACGTTCTTCGTCAACGAGGCGGCCTACACGTCCTCGCTGCTGCCGGCGCGAACGCCTGCGATGCGCGAAGTCGGGCAGCGCGTGGTCGAAACGCGCACGCTGGATGCGGTGATGAGCGCGGCGGGCAGTCCGCTCGTGGATGCGATCAAGCTCGATCTTCAGGGCCATGAGCTCGCGGCGCTGCGCGGTGCCGAGCGTACGCTCCAGCACTGCAGGGCGCTGCTGGTCGAAGTCAATTTCCGACACCGCTACGAAGGCGCGTGCAGCTTCGAGGAAATTGCCGGATTCCTCGGCCAGCACGGTTTCTGCCTGTTCCGCCTCTACGAAATCGCCGCGGCCGCGGACACCGGCTGGGCGCATGCCGATGCGTTGTTCCTGAAGCCGCACGCGCTGGCTTGAGCATGCGGCCGGTGTCGCGCCTGCGGGTCTGACACAATCCAGAGATCGACGGACGGGCCGGGCACTGCAGGCGTCCTGATCGTAGCCGTGCCACCGCTGGAACCGGTCGGAGATCCGCCATGCTTTCACACCACGAACGTCATCGCTCGAGCCGCATCGGTTGGCTGCGCGCCGCGGTCCTCGGCGCCAACGACGGCATCCTTTCGACGGCGAGCCTGATCGTCGGCGTCGCCGCCGCGCACGCGGATCACTCCGCCGTGCTGACCGCGGGCGTCGCAGGACTCGTCGCGGGCGCGATGTCGATGGCGGCGGGCGAGTACGTTTCGGTGAGCTCGCAGCGCGATACCGAACGCGCCGATCTGAAACGCGAGCGCGCGGAACTTGCGACGAACATCGAGAGCGAACGTGCCGAGCTCGCCGGCATCTACATGCATCGCGGACTCGACGCGGCACTCGCCAAGCAGGTCGCCGAACAATTGATGGCGAAGGACGCGCTCGGCGCGCACGCGCGCGACGAGCTCGGCATTTCCGAGATGAACACCGCGCGGCCGGTGCAGGCCGCCTTGACGTCGGCGGTGACCTTCGCGACCGGCGCGGCGCTGCCGTTGCTCGTCGCCGCGATCGCGCCGGTGCATGTGATTCCGTGGAGCGTGAGCATCGCATCGCTCGTGTTCCTCGCGTTTCTCGGCGCCGTCGCCGCGCGCGCGGGCGGAGCCTCGATCGCGAAAGGCGCGCTGCGCATGACATTCTGGGGTGTGCTCGCGATGGGTGTCACGGCAGGCATCGGAGCGTTGTTCGGCACGGCGGTGTAAGAACGCCGCGCGCTGCAGGTCCATGAAGCTTCGCGGAACTGCGGACCCGTGATGGATTGACGCGGCCGGCATGCGCTTCGATGATGCGGGCATGTCCTTTCCCCGCGTTCTGATTTTCCTCGCGTTCGCGCTGCTTCCGATGGCCGGCTTCGGGCAGCAGCCGACCCCGCAGCAGGACTCGTCCAAGTTCTTCGACGAAGCGCGCCAGCAGGTTGCGGCGATCGGCAAGCAGCTGTCGGACAGCAACGTCACGGACGCCAACCTCGATGCGTTCCGCGACGGCGCGACCGCGATCGCCGCCGAGGCCGACGCGCTGCTTGCGGATCGGACGCCGAAACTCGAGGCGCTCGAGACGCGCCTCACCGAGCTCGGGCCGCCGCCGAGCAAGGGCGATCCGCCGGAAGCGACGGATATCGCCAAGGAGCGCGCGGACATCCAGAAGGAGTACGCGGACCTCGACTCCGAAATAAAGCGCGCCAAACTCCTTTCGGTCGACAGCCATCAGCTCATCGGCGACATCGCAGAGGCGCGCACCGCGAATTTCCAGGCGCAGCTTTCGCAGCGCACGCCCTCGCCGCTGACGCCGACGTTCTGGAAAAGCGTTGCGGGCAATCTCGTCAGCGACGCGGCGCGGCTGGCCGCATTGCGCAGCGGAATCGCCGCTGCGATCGCCGACGCGTTCGCACCGGACAACCGCGCCTATGCGATCGGCGGCATCGTTCTGGGCCTGCTACTCATGGTGCTGGGCCGCTGGTGGGTCGAGCGCGCGTTGATGCGCTTCACCGCCGATCACATGCCGCATGGACGTCTGCGCCGTTCGGCGCTCGCGCTCGCCACCGTCGTCGTGGTGACGTTGTTCACCGGACTCGGCGCGCAGGCGATCGCGATCGGCCTCGACTGGCACGATGCGTTGTCGCAAACCGAAAAGCAGCTTGCGCGCGCGTTCATCAGCACCGTCTACATCGGCAGCTTCATTGCCGGGCTCGGACGTGCGCTGCTGTCACCGGCGCGGCCGTCGTGGCGCTTGCCGCCGATTCCCGATGCCATCGCCGAGCGTCTGCGGTTTTTCCCGCCGGCGCTCGGACTCGCAGCTGCGTTCAACATTTTGGTGCGGCACGTCAACAGCGCGGTCGGCGCCAGCATCGCCGCTACAATCGCCGCGATGCTCGCCACCGCAATCCTCTATTGCGGATTGCTGATCTGGGCGCTGGTGACGGTCGGGCGCGCGCGCAGGCAAGCGCGCGCGGAGCGCCTTCTCGACGAGGCGAGCGCGAGCGAGGCCGCATCCGTTTCGCACTCGCTGTGGGTCAGTTTCGTCGCGACGGCGTTCTGGATCGGCTGCATCGTGAGTCTCGGTGCCGCGGTGAGCGGATACATCGCGTTCGGCCAGTTCGTCGCGCAGCAGATGATCTGGACCTCGATCGTCGCCGGCACGTTTTATCTGCTCGTGCATCTGATCGAGGACCTGTGTTCGGCATCCATCGCCTCGCGCGCGAAGTGGATGGAGGATCGGCTCGGCGTCCATCAGCGCACCCTCGAACAGCTGGCGGTCGTGCTGTCCGGCGCGTTCCGCGTGGTCGCGTTCGTGTTTGCGCTTTCGCTGGTGCTGACGCGGTTCGGCAGCAGCGCCGGCGAATTGCTCGCGCGCGGAGCAGAGGTCGGCGCGAACGGCCTGCGCATCGGCGAGATCGTCATCACGCCGGGCGCATTGCTCGGCTCGTTCGCGGTGTTCCTGTTCGGATTGATGGCGATCCGCGGCCTGCAACGCTGGCTCGGGAACCGTTATCTGCCGACGACGGCGCTCGATCCCGGCATGCGCAGCTCGGTCACGACGCTGCTGGGATATGTCGGCATCGTCGTGGTCATCGCGTTCGCATTGTCCGAGCTCGGATTGCCGGTCGAGCGCATCGCCTGGGTCGCGAGCGCGCTTTCGGTCGGCATCGGCTTCGGCCTGCAGGCGGTCGTGCAGAATTTCGTTTCGGGCCTGATCTTGCTGGTGGAGCGGCCGGTGAAGGTCGGCGACTGGGTGGCGCTCGGCGATGTCGAAGGCGACATCCGCCGCATCAACGTGCGCGCGACCGAAATCCAGATGAGCGATCGCTCCACGATGATCGTGCCGAATTCGGAATTGATCACGAAGACGGTGCGCAACGTCACGCACGGCAACGCGGAAGGGCGCGTGCGCGTGCGCCTGCCGATGCCGATGGATGTCGATGCGGATCGCGTGATCGCGGTGATCCGCGACGTGCTCGCGACGCATGGCGCGGTTCTGGACACGCCGGCGCCGTCGGTCCTGCTCGAAGGCATCGAGAATTCGGCGCTCGTGTTCGTCGGCGTCGCGTTCATCGACAATCCGCGACAGACGGGCGCGATTCGCAGCGAGCTGTTGCTGGAAATCCTCGGGCGCCTGCGCGAAGCCGGCATCCAGATGGTTTCGCCGCAGGAGATTGCGTTGCGTCGGCTGGACGGTGCGACGCCGGCATTGCCCGCCGGCTGACGCGACGGTTTCGCCGATCAAGCGCCGCCGATCAATTCGTAAGGGCCGCCTTTTTCCAGCGCACGGCGGTACGCGGGCCGTGCATGGATGGCCTCGAGCCACGCCATCAGACGCGGGCGGCGAGCATCGAGCCCGGCTCTTGCGGCGGCGGCCTCGACCGGAAAACTCATCTGGATGTCGGCGGCAGAGAATTCTTCGCCGGCGAACCAGCGGCTCTTGGCGAGCTCGCCTTCCATGAAATCGAGATGCAGCGCGATCTGCGGATCGACGAACGTTCGCTGCACATTGGCCGCGATCCCGCGCGCCACCGGCTTGGCGAAGAACGGCATCTTCGCGCTGCCGACGCGCTGGAACACGAGCTTCAGCAGCAACGGCGGCATCGCCGATCCTTCCGCGTAATGCAGCCAGTACGTGTAACGCAGCCGCTCACGCGAACCGGGCGGTGGCGCGAGCCGGCCGTGCGCGTAACGCTCGATGAAATATTCGATGATCGCGCCCGACTCGGCCAACGTGAGATCCCCGTCCGCCACGATCGGCGACTTGCCGAGCGGGTGCACGGCGCGCAGTTCCGGCGGCGCGAGCATCGTGTCGGGATCGCGCTGGTAACGCCGGATTTCGTACTCGAGCCCGAGCTCTTCGAGCAACCACAGCACACGTTGCGAGCGCGAATTGTTGAGGTGGTGGACGACGATCACGCGTAGAGTTTCCCGTGGTTGGCCCCATGTCAGTGTAGTTCGCCGGGCGCACGCGCGGTTGGGCCGCCGCCGCGCCTGCAGCGCCGGCGAAAGGCCTCGGGTGTTCGACCGGTCTAGTCCGCATTCCCGCAAAGCGAGAAGTTTCATGCGCAATCGACTTTTCATCCTCGTCCTGCTGCTGTGCGCGTCGGTGTTCGCGTCGGCTGCCGAAACCGGAGTCAAGAACCCGGCATCGGCTGCGGCAGGCACGCAAACCATCACGCTCGGCGGCGGCTGCTTCTGGTGCCTCGAAGCCGTGTTCACCGAGCTCAAGGGCGTAGAGAGCGTCACGTCCGGTTACTCCGGCGGGCGTCTGCCCAACCCGACCTACACGCAGGTCTCGAGCGGCAACACCGGCCACGCCGAGGTCGTGCAGATCGTGTTCGATCCCAACGTCGTGAGTCTCGACACGATCCTGCGCGCGTACTTCACGATTCATGATCCGACCACGCTGAATCGGCAGGGCGCCGATGTCGGCGAGCAATACCGGTCGGTCGCGTTCTATCGCGACGATGCGCAGAAGGCTGCGATCGAGCGCGCGATCCAGCAGACCGCCGACAGCCACGAGTGGAACGGCACGATCGTGACGCAGGTCGTTCCGTTCAAGGTGTTCTACAAGGCCGAGAACTATCATCAGGAATACTTCAAGCTGCACGGCGAAGAGCCGTATTGCCAGCTCGTCGTGGCGCCGAAAGTGGCCAAGTTCCGCAAGGTGTTCCGAGATCAGCTGAAGAGCTGATCTCGGCATCGGATGCGCGCTTCTCGGCGCGCGTCCGCATTGGCGAATGTTTGGCGTGCGCCGCAATTGCGGCGCCGCCGCATCGCGCTCTGCGTCACCGAATCATCGAATTGGAACGCATCGGTGATATGAAACGGATGCGTTCGGACGTCCGATCGCGCATCATCCGACGCAACCGCGGGCGCACGCATCGGCGTACAGGTTGCTGAATCATCGCAACGCTCGCGGATTCCCTTCACGCTTTCTGGAGAGGGCATCCCTGATGAGCATTCGTCACCTTTCGTTGGTCACCGGAATTCTCGGCGTTGCGCTTGGCGCAACCGCCGCACCGCCGCCGCTCGCGCAGCGCGTCGTGCAGGGCGATCTCCTGCGCGAGAACGTAAAGAGCGATCAGAACGGAGCGCGTCCACGTCGCGAAGGTTTCGCAGCGAACGCGGCCGATTCGTTGTTCGGCACCGGCGCATGGACTTTGTTGGGTCCGCCGGGCGGAGACGTCGCCGATGTCGCCGCGTCGCCGACGCAGCCTGGCGTCGTGCTGGCCGGCATCGCGCCCGGCGGCAGCTGGGGCGGCACGATGTACCGCTCGACCGACAGCGGCGCGAGCTGGGCGCCGGTGCCCGATCTCGCCGGCATCACCGTGCACGACATCGAATTCGCACCCGACGGCACGGTGTATGCGGCAACGCAGGACAGCGTCCGGACGAGCACGGACGACGGCTTGAGGCGATCGACCGAGAACGCCCGGATCGCGTTTCGCAGCTGCGCCATGCTCGCTGCTGCCTGGACGCCCTTGCCGACCACGTCGCCGACCACGAGGCCGAGCTTCCCGTCGGGAAGCTGGAGTACGTCGAACCAGTCGCCTCCGACATCGAGGTCCGCGCTGCCGGGCAGGTAGCGGGCGGCGAGCTCGACGCCGTCGACGCGAGGAAGGGAGCTCGGGAGGACACTGCGCTGCAGCGTCTCGGCGATGGTCTGCTCGGCCTCGTATTGACTTGCGCGCTCGAGTGCCAGACCGCACTGAGTGACCATCGACTGGAGCCACGCGCGATCTTCCTCGGTGAACGATCGCGGGGAACGGAAGGACAGATGAAGCGCGCCACGGGCGCCCCCGCGCGTCACGAGCGGGAGGGACACCCACCCCGCGGCCCGAGCTTCGCGCACGCCGGTGAACGCCGATATCTCCTCGTCAGAGAGGGCCCAGACCGGCTCGCCGGAGGCGATCGCGCGTGCGAAGGGGACGTTCGAGTCGAGATCGAGCGCCTGCCAGGCCTCGAGCGCGACGTCGTCGTATCCCGAGCTCGTGACGATCTCGACCGTCCGCGTGCCCGCCGGGCCCTTCAGGACGACGAAGCCCGCCTCCGCGCCGATCGGCAACTGGATC